>Ga0160432_100974_pt1 | contig 11661 bp, 10 predicted proteins | sample HID1971M_E0MG_FD_108250 | JGI IMG/M metagenome (GOLD analysis project Ga0160432, IMG submission 108250) | Enriched millipede-associated microbial communities from UW Madison campus, WI, USA - HID1971M_E0 MG | ecosystem: Host-associated > Arthropoda: Insects > Digestive system > Unclassified ... | reverse complement strand
GAGCCCATCGACATCGTCGAGGTCGAGCCCGTCAGCTAGATCGTCAAGCGGTTCAACACCGGCGCGATGTCGTACGGGTCGATCTCGGCCGAGGCGCACGAGACGCTCGCGATCGCGATGAACCGGCTCGGCGCGAAGTCCAACACGGGCGAGGGCGGCGAGGACCCGGAGCGGCTGTACGACCCCGAGCGTCGCTCGGCGATCAAGCAGATCGCCTCGGGCCGCTTCGGCGTCACGAGCGAGTACCTGACGAACGCGGACGACATCCAGATCAAGCTCGCGCAGGGCGCCAAGCCCGGCGAGGGTGGGCAGCTGCCCGGTCACAAGGTGTACCCGTGGGTCGCCAAGACGCGGCACTCGACGCCCGGCGTCGGCCTGATCTCGCCGCCGCCGCACCACGACATCTACTCGATCGAGGACCTCGCGCAGCTCATCCACGACGCGAAGAACGCCAACCCGCGCGCACGCATCCACACCAAGCTCGTCTCCGAGTTCGGCGTGGGCACGATCGCCGCGGGCGTCGCGAAGGCGCACTCCGACGTCGTGCTCATCTCGGGTCACGACGGCGGCACGGGCGCGAGCCCGCTCACGTCGCTCAAGCACGCGGGGACGCCGTGGGAGATCGGCCTCGCCGAGACCCAGCAGACCCTCGTGCTCAACGACCTGCGCGACCGCGTCGTGGTCCAGGTCGACGGGCAGCTCAAGACCGGTCGCGACGTGCTGATCGGCGCCCTGCTCGGCGCCGAGGAGTTCGGCTTCGCCACGGCTCCCCTCGTCGTCAGCGGCTGCGTCATGATGCGCGTCTGCCACCTCGACACCTGCCCGGTCGGCGTCGCGACCCAGAACCCGGAGCTGCGCGCCCGCTTCACGGGCAAGCCCGAGTTCGTGGTGACCTTCATGGAGTTCATCGCCCAGGAGGTCCGCGAGCTGCTCGCACAGCTCGGCTTCCGCACGCTCCTGGAGGCCGTGGGGCACGTCGAGCTGCTCGACACCCGCGCCGCGATCAACCACTGGAAGGCCGAGGGCCTCGACCTGGCTCCCGTCCTCGCGCAGCCCGTGCCGCTGCCGGGTTCCGCCCTGCACCAGACGCAGACCCAGGACCACGGCCTCGCACGAGCGCTCGACAACCAGCTCATCGCGCTGGCCGCCGACGCGCTCGAGCGTCGCGACCCGGTCCGCATCGCCCTGCCGGTGCGCAACGTCAACCGCACGGTCGGCACGATGCTCGGCCACGAGGTGACCAAGCGGTACGGAGGCGCGGGTCTGGCCGACGACACGATCGACGTGACCCTGACCGGATCGGCCGGGCAGTCGTTCGGGGCGTTCCTGCCGCGCGGAATCACGATGCGCCTGTTCGGCGACGCGAACGACTACGTCGGCAAGGGCCTGTCGGGTGGGCGCATCGTCGTGCGCCCCGACCGCAAGGCGGTCCTGTCCGGCGCCCACAACGTCGTCGCGGGCAACGTCATCGGCTACGGCGCGACGTCCGGGCAGATCTTCCTGCGCGGGCTCGTCGGCGAGCGGTTCGGCGTGCGCAACTCCGGCGCGACGCTGGTCGTCGAGGGCGTGGGCGACCACGGCTGCGAGTACATGACGGGCGGCACGGTCCTCGTGCTCGGCCGCACGGGCCGCAACTTCGGCGCCGGGATGTCCGGCGGCACGGCATACGTGCTCGACCTGCGCACCGCACTCGTCAACACCGACGCGGTCCGCACAGGCGAGCTGTCGCTGGACCCGCTGGACGACGACGACTTCGCGTTGGTGGAGCAGCTGCTCCGCGCGCACCACGAGGAGACGGGATCGCCCGTGGCGGCCCAGCTCCTCGACGACCCTGCGGCCACGCGTGCCCGCTTCACGCGTCTGCTGCCCACCGAGTACGCCCGCGTCCGCGGCGCGCTGGCGAAGGCCGAGGCCGAAGGCCTCGACCCGTCCGCGCCCGGCGTGTGGGACCAGATCCTGGAGGTGGCCCGTGGCTGACCCCCGCGGCTTCCTGAAGGTTCGCGACCGCGAGCTTCCGCCGAACCGTCCCGTCGAGCTGCGTCTGCGCGACTGGAAGGACGTTCACGCCCACCTCGAGCAGGGCCAGCCGTTCCTCAAGGAGCAGGCCGGCCGCTGCATGGACTGCGGCATCCCGTTCTGCCACAACGGCTGCCCCCTCGGGAACCTCATCCCCGAGTGGAACGACCTGGTGTGGCGCGGGCAGTGGGGCGACGCGATCGACCGCCTGCACGCGACGAACAACTTCCCGGAGTTCACGGGCCGCATCTGCCCGGCCCCGTGCGAGTCGTCGTGCGTGCTCGGCATCAACCAGCCCGCGGTGACGATCAAGAACGTCGAGGTCTCGATCATCGACGAGGCCTTCGCGCAGGGTCTGGTCACGCCACAGGTGCCGCAGCGGCTCACCGGTCACACGGTCGCCGTCGTCGGCTCCGGCCCCGCCGGCCTCGCCGCGGCGCAGCAGCTGACGCGCGCGGGCCACACGGTCGCCGTGTACGAGCGTGACGACGCGGTCGGCGGCCTGCTCCGCTACGGCGTCCCGGACTTCAAGCTCGAGAAGGTCCACATCGACCGCCGGATCGAGCAGATGACCGCCGAGGGCACGCGCTTCCGCGCGGGCGTCGAGGTCGGTCGCGACGTCACCTGGGCGCAGCTCCAGGCACGGTACGACGCGATCATCATCGCGACGGGTGCGACCGTCCCGCGCGAGCTGCAGGTGCCCGGCAAGACGCTCGGCGGCGTGCACCCCGCGATGGACTACCTGCACCAGGCCAACGCCGTGGCCGCGGGCAAGGTCGTCGAGGACCAGATCTCGGCCGAGGGCCGCCACGTCGTCATCATCGGCGGCGGCGACACCGGCTCGGACTGCCTCGGCACGGCTCTGCGCCAGGGCGCGGCGTCCGTGACGACGCTCGCGATCGGCAAGAAGCCGCCGACGGACCGTCCCGCGCACCAGCCGTGGCCCACCGACCCGATCACGTTCGAGGTCTCGTCGTCGCACGAGGAGGGTGGCGAGCGCGCCTACCTCGCGTCGACGGTCGAGTTCGTGGGTGACGAGCGTGTTGAGCGCCTGCGTCTCGCCACGACCGAGTACCTGTCCGACGGCCGCCGGGTGCCCACCCCCGGCACCGAGCGCGAGATCCCCGCCGACCTCGTGCTCGTCGCCATGGGCTTCACCGGCCCCGAGACCACCCCGCTGACCGACCAGCTCGGCATCGAGCTCACCAGCCGGGGTCTCGTCACGCGCGACGAGGACTTCACCACGACCGTGCCCGGCGTCTTCGTCGCCGGCGACGCGGGCCGCGGGCAGTCGCTCGTCGTGTGGGCCATCGCGGAGGGTCGCGCAGCGGCCGCCGCGGTGGACACCTATCTGTCGGGTGCCACCGAGCTTCCGAGCCCGGTCACCGCCTCCACGGTGGCGATGCGCCCCTGACCTCACCCGGATCGCGCTACCGCCCGGGGCTCCCGGTCGGGCAGGACGTTCGGTCCGACCATCAGAACCCGAAAGGCATAGGCTCGCTTTCATGCGTAGAGCAAAGATCGTTTGCACCCTTGGTCCCGCGACCGAGTCCCTCGAGCAGATCCAGGCCCTGGTCGACGCCGGCATGGACGTCGCCCGAATCAACCGCAGCCACGGCGAGGCCAGCGAGCACGCCAAGGTGATCGCGAATGTGCGCGCCGCCGCGCAGTCGTCGGGCCGCTCGGTCGCGGTCCTCGTCGACCTCCAGGGCCCCAAGATCCGGCTCGGCCGGTTCGTCGAGGGCAAGCACAACCTCGCGGTCGGTGACACCTTCACCATCACGACGGACGACGTCGAGGGCACCAAGGAGCGTGTCTCGACGACGTTCAAGGGCCTGACCGGCGACGTGAGCCCCGGCGACCCGATCCTCATCGACGACGGCAAGGTCCTCGTGCGCGTCATCAGCGTCGAGGGCAACGACGTGGTCACCCGCGTCGAGGTTCCCGGCACGGTCTCGAACAACAAGGGCCTCAACCTGCCCGGCGTCGCGGTCTCCGTGCCCGCGATGAGCGACAAGGACGAGGCCGACCTGCGCTGGGGTCTGGCGCAGGGCGCCGACTTCATCGCGCTGTCGTTCGTCCGCAACGCGGCCGACTACGACGGCGTCCGCGCGATCATGGAGGAGGAGAACCGGGTCGTCCCGGTCATCGCCAAGATCGAGAAGCCGCAGGCCGTCGAGAACCTGGCCGAGATCGTCGCCGCGTTCGACGGCATCATGGTCGCCCGTGGTGACCTCGGCGTCGAGCTCCCGCTCGAGCAGGTCCCGCTCGTGCAGAAGCGCGCCGTCGAGCTCGCGCGCCGCAACGCCAAGCCCGTCATCGTGGCGACGCAGGTGCTCGAGTCGATGACGACCAACCCCCGCCCGACGCGCGCCGAGACCTCGGACTGCGCCAACGCGGTGCTCGACGGCGCGGACGCGGTCATGCTCTCGGGCGAGACCAGCGTCGGCGACTACCCGATCGAGACGGTCCGCACGATGGCCCGCATCATCGAGGCGACCGAGGAGCTCGGTCGCGAGCGCATCGCGCCCCTCGGCTCGACGCCGCACACGCGCGGTGGCGCCATCACGCGCGCAGCGGCCGAGATCGGCGAGACGGTCGGCGTGAAGTACCTCGTCACGTTCACGCAGTCGGGCGACTCGGCGCGTCGCATGTCGCGCCTGCGCTCCGCCATCCCGCTGCTCGCGTTCACGCCCGAGCACTCGGTCCGCAACGTCCTGTCGCTCTCGTGGGGCGTGCAGACGTACGAGGTGCCGCGCGTCGAGAGCACCGACGAGATGGTCCACCAGGTGGACCAGACGCTGCGCGCCAACGGCCTGGCCGAGGACGGCGACTACGTGGTCGTCGTCTCGGGCGCCCCGGTGGGCGTCGCGGGCTCGACGAACTCGATCGTCGTGCACAAGATCGGTGACGACGCGGGCGACCGCATCGCCTGACGCGTTTCGTACGAGGGCGGGTTCGCGGTCGCGCGGGCCCGCCCTCGTCGTTACTCAGCCGGGGCGCGGGGCGTTTCCCCCAGCCGTGCGTACGGCTCCCGCGTGGTCGACGGTGATGACGAGGTCGGCCCCCTGCTCGACGGCCCACTGCGGTCCGTCGGCGCCGAGGACGAGCACGCTCGTGGCGAGCACGTCGGCGTCGGTGAGGCTCGGCGCGACGACGGTCGACGCGACGAGGTCTAGTGCGCGCGACCCGGTGCGGCCGTCCCACACGTGTGCGCCCCGCTCGTAGGTTCCTGACGTCGCGACGGCGCCGTCGCGCAACGACAGGATCGCCAGGTGGCCGCGCGGGTCGAACGGGTCGCGCACCGCGACCTGCCACGGCCTGCCGGGTTCTGGCTCGCCCGCCGTGACGACGTCGCCGCCGGCGTTCAGGCAGAAGCTCCGCACGCCCGCGGAGAGGAGCAGGTCGGCGGCTCGCTGGGCGGCCCACCCTTTGACGACGCCATCGGTGTCGAGCCGGCCCGCCGGGTCGACCACCCGGAACGCGTCGCCCGACGAGAGGCGCGCGCGCTCGGCCACGGCGAGCACGTCCCGCACGTCGGAGCTCGCAGCTGCCGGCTCGAGCTCGCCGCGGCCGATGCGGCTGATCTCGCTGTCAGGTCGGAACCGGCTGAAGCGCTCGTCGGCGGCGTGGAGCACGGCGAATGCGGCAGCGACCGCGTCGTGCGCGTCGCCTGCGCCGGGCGCGTCCCGGACGTCGATCGACATCGGCACACCCATCACGGTCTCGACGCGGCGCACCGCTCAGTCGACCTGGTCGAGCGCGGACTGCAGCGACCGGCGGTAGCCCTCGGAGGTGTAGGTCGCGCCGCTGACGGTGTCGATGCGGGCCGACCCGGCCGTGACGGCCTCGCGCGCGAGCAGCGGGGTGGCCCGCGCATTGATCGCGATGCTGCGCGCGTGCGCGTGCGGCGCCTGCAGGGTCGTGACGTCGGTGATCGTGTCGCCGGTGAACGTGACCGAGACCTGGACCGTGCCGTACGTGACGCGCTCGGCGTCCCCGACGACGGTGTGGGTGCCCTCCACCGCCGCCGACGAGGTCGGGGTGTCCGAGGAAGGGGCGGTGTAGCGGACGACGGTCACCGCGGCGACGGCCACGGCCGCACCCGCGAAGATGATGGTGCCCCGCCAGGGTCGCGCCCTCACGACAGGCTCAGCTCCTCGAGGTGGATGGCTCGACGTTCGACGCCCAGGGCCCGAGCCGAGCGGACGACCGTCTCCGACATCCCCGCCGGCCCGCACACGAAGACCTCGCGGCTCGCGATGTCCGGGACCGCGACGGCGAGCGGACCCGGTCCGAGCGGATCGAAGCCGAGGTCGGCCCGGCGGCCGAGCATCGGGACGTAGCGCAGCCCGGGTCGCACGGGGAACTCGCGCGCGAGGACCAGGGCCTGCGGCGAGTGTGCCCGGTGCACGACGACCACGTCGCTCCCGTCGGCCACGAAGTCCTCGGCGAGCGCCCGCACCGCGCCGATCCCCGCTCCGCCTCCGACGAGCAGGATCCGCCGACCCCGGGCACGCGACGAGGTGAGCCGACCGAAGGGGCCCTCGAGCAGCACACGGGTGCCCGGTGCGATGGCGCGCACGTCGGCCGAGTGGTCGCCCAGCGCGCCGATCGTGAACCGCACGTGCTCGTCGGTCGGCACGATCGAGATCGAGTACGGGTGCGCGGTGAACGCGTGACGCGGGGTGAGGAACCGCACGAGGAAGAACTGCCCCGCCCGTGCCCGCAGGTGCTGGACGCCGGTTCCACGCAGCCAGACGCTGACGGTGTCGGGCGACTCGATCTGCACGGCCTCGACCCGCAGGCCGAGGTGCACGTGGCGGATGAGGGGGAGGGCGACGCGTGACCACAGCAGCGCGCCCGCGGTCGCGACGTACAGCGTGATCCACGCCGAACGCACCACCGGATCGGCGACGAGGTGCGAGCCTGCGCGGATCTGGTGCCAGAACGTGAGGTAGATCGCGACGTAGGTGGCCAGGTGGATCGCGAACCACCACTCGTACGACAGGTGGCGGCGGACGAGCCGTGCGCTCGAGATGCCGACGGCCACGAAGAGCACGGTGCCGACGACCGCGAGCAGGAGGTCAGGCGTGCCGGCCACGAGGACGAGCACCTCGCCCCACGCGGTGCGGCGATCGACGAGCATCGAGCCCAGGATCATGGCCGCGACGTGGGCCAGCACGAGCAGCACGACGGTCGTCCCGAGCGAACGGTGCCACGAGACGAGCCGGTCGAGCCCGCAGGCCCGCTCGAACCAGCGCACCCTGCCCACCAGCAGCAGCTGCGCGCAGACGAGGAACGAGGCGAGAAGCCCGGCGAGCTCACCACCCGCGACGATCGCGAGCCCGGGCGATGCTCCGGGGACGGGAGGCGCGCCTGCCCACCAGAGGATGAACACCGCCGCGACGCCGACGCCGAGGACCGTGCGAACGGCGAGGGAGCCGACCGGCAGTGCCGGCGTCTGCGCGGTCGTCACAGCGTCAACACGTCGTCGTGGAGCATTCGGGCATTCTGGCGCGGATCGGGCCGCGTGGGAAGACCTTGCTGACTGGTAAGTCAGCAGAATGTCAGCTGGTGGACACCCGGCCCGTCAGGCCACGGGCCCGCAGCACGTGGCGCTCGAGCGGAGCGAAGACCAGCAGCTCGACCGCGATGCCGACCAGGAAGATCAGACCGATCGCGGCGACGACGAGGGCCATGTCGCTCGTCTCGCGCCCGATCGCGAGCACCTGGCCCAGACCGGTGCCCAGCTGGGGTGACATCGTGATGAGCTCGGCGGCCATGAGCGAGCGCCACGCGAACGCCCAGCCCTGCTTGAGCCCGCCCAGGAAGCCGGGCAGGGCCGCGGGCAGCAGCACGAACCGGATCCGCGTCCAGCCCCGCGCGCCGAGCACCTGCCCGACCCGCAGGAACAGGGGCGGGACCTGGTCGGTCCCGGCGAGCAGGCCGTTGACGATCGACGGCACGGCGCCGAGCAGGATCACCGCGTAGATCGTCGCGTTGCTCAGCTGGAACCAGATGATGGCTGCGGGCACCCACGCCACCGAGGGCAGGGTCTGCAGGCCGGTGATGATGGGCCCGAGCGCGCGTCGCAGGAAGCTCGACGCCGCCAGCGCGATCCCGAGCGCGACGCCGATGACGACGGACATCGCGAAGCCGACGATCGCCCGCTCGAGGCTGAGGCTGACCGCGCGCCACGCGCTGCCGTCCTTGACCGCGTCGACGAACGCCGACCAGGTGTCGGCCGGGCTCGGAAGGGCGTAGGGAGGCTTGAGCTCGAGCAGGTAGGCGATCTGCCACAGGAGGACCAGCGCGGCGAGCGCCGTCAGGACGGGCCACACCGAGCGCCAGGCCTCGCGCCACCACGGCCGGTGCGCGACGACGACCGGCGTCTCGAGCGCGTCGAGGCCCGCCGCGAGCTCGTCGGCCGTCGACTTCTTGAGGGAGGGTGCGTCAGTGGCCATGTCGGGCGATCTCCGTCCGCAGGTGCTCGGTGATCTCGAGGCTGAGCGCCGAGACGTCGGGGTCCTCGATCCGTCGAGGCTGGGGGATGTCGATCTGCCACTCCCGCGTCACGCGCCCGGGGCGCGACGACAGCAGGATCACGCGCTGCCCGAGCCGGACGGCCTCGCGCACGTTGTGCGTGACGAACAGGACCGCTCGGCCGGTCTGGCTCCAGATGCGGGTGAGCTCCTCGTGCAGTACGTCGCGCGTGATCGCGTCGAGGGCCGCGAAGGGCTCGTCCATGAGCAGGAGGTCGCCCTCCTGGGCGAGCGCGCGTGCCAGGGCCACGCGCTGCCGCATGCCCCCGGAGAGCTCGTGGACGCGCTTGTCGTACGCGCCTTCGAGGCGCACGAGCTTGAGCAGACGCGACGCCTCGTCGCGACGCTCGCCGCGGGGGACGCCACGCAGCCGAAGCGCGAGCTCGACGTTCTGACCCGCCGTGAGCCACGGGAACAGCGCCGGCTCCTGGAACATGAGCGCGGGGCTCCCGGCCGGGACCTCGACGGTCCCGCCCGTGGGCTTGTCGAGCCCGGCAACGAGCGAGAGCAGCGTCGACTTGCCGCAGCCCGACGCGCCGAGCAGGCAGACGAACTCGCCCGGAGCGACCGTCAGGTCGATCCCGTCGAGCACGGGGGGCCGGGTGGTCTCGCCGAAGTGGTGCGAGACGCCGGTCAGGCGTGCCGCGACGGCCGGGGCCGAGAGGCCCGGACCGCCGACCGCCGTCGCGGTGCTCACTTGGTCTGTCCCAGCCCGGCGTCGGAGACGGCGTCCTTGCCCGCAGCCTTGAGCACCTCGTTGAGCAGGGTCAGGTCGTAGATGCCGTGCAAGTCGGTCTCCTTCGCGGTTCCGGCGGCGACGGCGTGGTCGGCCGACGTCTGCAGGCTGGACGCAATCGGGTCGAGCGTAATGCGCAGGTTGCCCCAGGCGCGGTCGAGCACCTCGTCCGAGAGTGCCTTGCCGCTCAGCTTCTCGAGCGCCGCGTTCGCCGCGGTCTTGGCCTGGTCGGAGTTCGCGCCGATCCAGTCCACCGTCGCCGACTCGGCCTCGAGCAGCGCCTTGACCGTGGACGGGTACTTGCTGAGGTAGTCGGTCGACACGATGAGGTGCGTCGTGACGAAGTCGCCGTTCGGCCACAGGTCCTTCTCGTCGACCAGCACGTGGCCGCCGCCGTCGATCACCAGACGCGAGGCCCACGGCTCGGGCAGCCACGCGCCGTCGAGCTTGCCGGCCTTGAACAGGTCGAGCGTCTGCGAGTTCTCCTGCGGCGCGATGTTCACGTCGCTCGCGCCGCCGGTCAGCGACGTCTTGAGGCCCTGGTCCGACAGCCAGGCGCGCAGGGCGACGTCCTGCGTGTTGCCGAGCTGGGGCGTGGCGAGCGTCGTGCCCTTGAGGTCGGCGGGCGAGTCGATGCCGTCGCGCACGACGAGCTGCGCGCCGCCGGAGGTCGCGCCGGAGACGATCCGGACCGCCTTGCCGTCGGACTTCGAGAACGCGTTGATCGCGGGGTTCGGGCCGACGAACGAGGCGTCGATCGCCCCGGCGAACAGGGCCTCGACGGCCTCGGGGCCGGCGTTGAAGATCTGGGTGCTGAGCTTCGTGGAGCCGAGGGCCTTCTGGAACGACCCGTCCTCGACGCCGACCAGCGGGACGGCGTGCGTGAGGTTCGCGAAGTAGCCGAGGCGGAGCTCGGGCGCGGCGGCTGCCGACCCGCTCGCCTTCGGGCTCGCGTCGGCGTCGTCCGACGAGCAGGCGGCGAGCGTGGCGACGAGGCCCGCGGCCACGATGGCGGCAAGGGCGGCGGTCAGGCGGCGGTGGCGTCGTGCGATGGTCATGAGGATCCTCGTGTGCAGTGGCGCGGTGCGCCGGGGTTCGTGGGCATCGGTGCTGGGGTCGGGCTCACGTCCAGCGGGCGCGGCGACATCGCTCGTCGCCTCGGTCGGCGACCGCGGGCCCGCGGCGCACGGCGCTCGTGGAGCCGCGCGGTGGCGTCGCGGTGAAGGTGGGGACGGGCGCCATGGGGCGCTACCTCCGCGGGGGACGGATGGCGCGTGCGTCGGGCCCGATCAGCCGTCCGCGACGGCATGGCCAGGCGTCGAACGCGCGGCCAAGGTGGGGGACAGGGGCCGGGAGCTCAGACGTTCCGCGGACAACAGGCGCACGCGGGGGCTGCGACGTGGCGACACGTCACGGCTGCGCGGCTCATCTGCATGCCATGAGGATGGCGGTCCGTACCGGATTGCGGGAGGGGCGTCTCGTCATCTGGACTATCTCGGTCGGAATTTGAAAGATTCGGTCGCGAAGGTGTGGGAACGAACGGCGCCGAAAGGCCGTTATGTCAGGCGAGAGTGATTCTGAGACCGGTTCGGGAGGACCGGAGCGAGCACAGGAGGCTTCGTGGCACGGGTGGCAGCACGGGTCGAGTTCGAGGCGGACAACGGCCGGGTCATCAAGTACGTCCGCCACACGAACGGCGGTGGGCTCGTCTCGCCGCAGGCGAAGGTCGACGGCGACGCCTACGTCGCGGCGACCGCGTACGTCGAGGCGGGAGCGACCGTCGGCGCGCGCGCGAGGGTCGGCAGCGGCAGCTGGCTCGACGAGGGCGTCGTGGTCGGGAGCGACGCTCTGATCGGGAACAACGTCCACCTGGGCCCCGCGACCCGGGTCGGCAACAGGGCGCAGGTCGGCGCCAACGCGAGGGTCGGCAGCTCGGTCGTCATCGGCCAGGGCGCGCGGGTCGAGGCCGACCAGATCGTCGCCGACGGTACGTCGGTGGCCACGGGGGCGCACCGCGCCTCCGGACGCGCCTAGGCTGGGTCACCGAGATCGCGACCATGTCGCGCACGGGGCTCGTGGGAGGGCCGGATGATCGTGGAGGGCCGGATGATCGGGCAGCGGGTGACCAGGCAGCGCCTGGCCGTCGGCGCGTTGATGGACGACCTCGACGACTTCCGGAGCGCGCAGCAGATCCATGCGCTGCTGCAGGCCCGTGGCGACGAGATCGGCCTGGCGACCGTGTACCGCACGCTCAGCGCGATGGCGGAGAACGGCGACTTCGACGTGCTGCGCACGGAGGGCGGCGAGTCGCTCTACCGCCGGTGCGAGCGCGAGTCCCACCACCACCACATCGTCTGCCGTTCG
>Ga0160432_100968_pt1 | contig 11784 bp, 12 predicted proteins | sample HID1971M_E0MG_FD_108250 | JGI IMG/M metagenome (GOLD analysis project Ga0160432, IMG submission 108250) | Enriched millipede-associated microbial communities from UW Madison campus, WI, USA - HID1971M_E0 MG | ecosystem: Host-associated > Arthropoda: Insects > Digestive system > Unclassified ... | reverse complement strand
GCCCGAGCAGCTGCCGGGCATCGGCCTCCGTCACGGGTGCGCTCGGCACCGTGTCTTCGGAGGTCTGCCAGTCCATTCGTCCATTCTCTCGTGATCGATCGGGCTGTGACCGCGCGTTACGGGCAAGCCTCCTGGCGTGCCGCGTTCCCTTCGCGTGCACACGGGCATGGCAGAATGCGCGCATGTCCAGCGCTGAGCCCTTCATGCCCGCTCACGAGCCGGCGGCGCCGGTGCCGCCGCAGGAGCACGATCTCGACCACGACGCCGACGTGCTGTTCGACGCCGTCGACGAGACCGTGGACGCCTCCGGCCCGTCGCAGCCGTGGCACGACGAAGACGCCGCGCCGACGCTGCCGCGTCCGGTCGCCGGGGCGCACCTGACCGCCGAGGAGCTGTCGGCCGACCTCGGCGCCGACGCCGACGGCGCCGAATGAAAGATGCCTCGGCCCGACGCCGAAGCGCCGGGCCGAGGCATCCGGTCCCTGAGGAGGGGTCTTAGGCGCGAGCCGCCTCCGACACGCGGCGTGCCGCGGCGAGAGCCTGCTCGAGGTCGGCCTTGAGGTCGTCGATGTTCTCGAGACCGACCGACAGGCGCACGAGGCCGGGGGTGACGCCGGTCGTGAGCTGCTGCTCGGGCGTGAGCTGCGAGTGCGTGGTCGAGGCCGGGTGGATGACGAGCGAGCGCACGTCGCCGATGTTGGCGAGGTGGCTGAAGAGCTCGAGCGAGTTGACGAACTCGCGGCCCGCCTCGACGCCGCCCTTCAGCTCGAACGACAGCACCGCACCGACGCCCTGCGGGGCGTACTGATTGGCCGCGGCGTACCAGGGCGAGGTGGGCAGGCCCGAGTAGTTGACCGAGGCGACATCGGCGTGGTTCTCAAGCCACTCGGCGATCTCCTGCGCGTTCTGCACGTGGCGCTCGACGCGCAGCGACAGCGTCTCGATGCCCTGGATGAGCAGCCAGGCGCTGTTCGGGGCGATCGCCGAGCCGAGGTCGCGCAGCAGCTGCACGCGGGCCTTGATGATGTAGGCGAGGCCGTCGCCGACCGCCGCCGTGTACGACGCGCCGTGGTACGACGGGTCCGGAACCGTGAGGCCGGGGAACTTGTCGACGTTCTTCGACCACTCGAACGTGCCGCCGTCGACGATCACGCCGCCGATGGTGGTGCCGTGGCCGCCGAGGAACTTGGTGGCCGAGTGGACGATGATGTCGGCGCCGTGCTCGAACGGGCGGATGAGGTACGGCGTCGCGATCGTGTTGTCGACGATGAGCGGCACGCCGTTCTCGTGGGCGATGTCGGCCACGGTGCGGATGTCGAGCACGTTGATCTTCGGGTTGCCGATGGTCTCGGCGAAGAAGAGCTTCGTGTTCGGGCGCACCGCGCGACGCCACTCCTCGGCGTCGTCCTGGTTCTCGACGAACGTGACCTCGATGCCGAGCTTGGCCAGCGTGTACTTGAAGAGGTTGTAGGTGCCGCCGTAGATCGAGCTCGACGAGACGAAGTGGTCGCCGGCCTCGGCGATGTTGAGGACCGCGAACGTCGCCGCGGCCTGGCCGCTCGCGAGCAGCAGTGCACCGGTGCCGCCCTCGAGGGCGGCGAGGCGCTCCTCGACCACCGCCTGCGTGGGGTTCTGGATGCGCGTGTAGATGTTGCCGAACTCGGCCAGCGCGAACAGGTTCGCGGCGTGGTCGGCGTTGTCGAACACGTACGACGTGGTCTGGTAGATCGGCGTGGCGCGAGCCTTGGTGACCGGGTCGGGCTGGGCACCCGAGTGGATCTGCTTGGTCTCGAAACGCCAGTTCTCGGATGCGGCCATGGCTTGCTCCTGCGGGTTCGGATTCCGGGTCGGATTCCCGGTGACGGATGCCGGGGACCTCGGCCCCGATGGGTTCGACAGTACGGACAGCGCGATTTGTCAACAACGCGGGGGAAATGTGACGTCACACTCGGCCGCCTCTGCGCGGCTAGCGTGGAGGCATGACGACCAGACGTGCAGTGGTGACCGGGGCGAGCTCGGGGATCGGCGAGGCGACCGCGCGGGCCTTGCGGGCGAGCGGCTGGGACGTGGTGGCGGTGGCGCGGCGCGCCGACCGGCTCGCGGCCCTCGAAGCCGAGACCGGTGCGGTCGCGTTCGCGGCCGATCTGACGACGGATGCCGACGTCGAGGCGCTCACCGGCTTCCTGGCCGGATCGGGTCCCGTCCACGCCCTCGTCCACGTCGCCGGCGGCGCGCGCGGCACCGACCGCGTCGAGGACGGCCGCGTCGAGGACTGGCGCTGGATGTTCGAGGCGAACGTGCTGTCGGCACAGCGCCTCGTCGCGGCGCTTCTCCCGCAGCTGCGTCGCGCGGCCGCGGCGGACGGGCACGCCGACACGCTCTTCGTGACCTCGACGGCCGCCCAGGCCGCGTATGCGGGCGGTTCCGGCTACAACGCCGCGAAGGCGGGGGAGTCGATGCTCGCGCACGCCCTGCGCCTGGAGCTCAACGGCGAGCCGATCCGCGTGATCGAGGTCGCGCCGGGCATGGTCTACACGCCGGAGTTCGCCCTGAACCGCCTCGGCGGCGACAGCCAGGCCGCCGAGCGCGTGTACGAGGGGGTCGAGGACCCGCTGACCGGCGAGGACGTCGCCGACGTCATCGCGTACGCGCTGACCGCGCCGGGCCACGTGAACCTCGACCTCATCACGATGCGCCCGGTGGCGCAGTCGGCGCACTTCCTGCTCGCACGCGGGCCGCTGCGCCCCCGCGTCGACGACGAGGCCTGACCGGTCCGACCGCAAGAGACGGGGAGGGATGCCGGCCGGCATTCCTCCCCGTCTCTCATGCGATCGGGGTGCCTGCCCCGGCCACGGCGTCGTCGGGCTCCTCGGCCGGCGTCTCGTCGGCGAAGGCCACCTTCGGGACGAAGAACAGCAGCACCACGGCGACGAATCCGCCGCCGGCGCAGATCGCCCATACCGTCATGTACCCGCCGAGCGACGCCGCGGTCTGACTCGCGACGGCGCCCGCCCCGGCGGCGAGCACGACGCCGAAGACCGCGGACGCGAACGTGCCGCCGATGGTCTTGGTGGTGTTGGTGAGCGCCGAGGCGACGCCCGTCTGCCCGTGCGGGGCGGCCGCCGCGGCGGCGGCGGGGAGGGCGCCGACGAGGGCGCCGGAGCCGATCCCCGCGATCGACAGGTTCAGCAGCACCTGCCACAGCTCGGTGTGGAAGGGCAGGAACAGCGTGTATCCGATGCCCACGAGCGCTGAGGCGCCGATGAGGATGAACCGCGGGTTGGCGCGGCGCGACGTCACGGCGAACAGCACCGCGCCGACGATGAGCGACACGAGGTACACGCCGATGACATTGGAGCGCGCGGTCGCATCGAGTCCGAGTCCGTACCCGAGCGACGAGTCGGTGCCGGCGTAGGTCGAGAGCGGTCCTTGCGCGCCGAGCAGGCTGATGCCGACGAGGAACGCCGTCGCCTGCACCGGCCACATCTCGGGCCGTCGCAGCACCCGGATGTCGATCGCCGGGTCGGGCTGACGCAGCTCGTACTTCACGAACCACACGAAGACCGCCACGCCGCCGGCCAGCAGGGCGGCGACCCAGCCCCAGCCGCCGATGCCGAGACCGAGCTCGCCGATCATGCGCATGTAGACGAGCGCGCCGGTGACGAGGAGCAGGCCCCACGCGAGGATGACGAAGCCCCACGTGTCGAGGCGGCGGCCGGGCGCGGGCTCGGACTCGGGGACGCCCAGCCAGATGACGAGCGCGATGAGCGTCACCGCGACGGCCGGCACCAGCAGCGTCAGCTTCAGGTCGCCGCCGGTGGCCGCGAAGATGCGGCCCGCGGCGAGGGCGCCGATGATCGCCCCGGCCTCCAGGCCGACGACGAGCAGACCCGCGGCGCGACGCGTGAGCGAGATGCCGTGGTTCTGCCGGCGGCCCCTCTCGAAGATGAGCGCGATCTCCAGCGGCAGCCACACGACGTAGAAGCCCTGCAGCGCCCACGCCGCGAGGAAGCTCCAGAAGTCGCCCGCGAATGCCAGCCACCAGCTCGCCGCGGCGGTCAGGATCGCCGCCACGAGAAGGATCTTCTTGTGCCCGTACATGTCGCCGAGCTTCGCCATCACCGGCACGACGAGCGCCGACAGCAGCAGCTGTGCCGCCTCGAACCAGTTCACGTCCGAGTCGTGGATGCCGAGCGAGGTCACGATGTCGCTGAACAGCGGCACGTAGAAGCCCTGCAGGATGCCGCTCGTCAGCTCGACGAGGACGAACCACCCGATGAGACCGGCGGTGATGCCGAGGGTGGAGCCGCGGAGGCGATCGGCGGCGGAGGAGGCACGAGACACGACGGCGAGGATATAACACCGCGCGTCCTAGTCTGGAGGGCGTGTGGATGACGACTCCCGGCCCCTCGTCGGCAGCCCCCGTGCGCCGGCACGGCGAGGCGGTGCACGTATGGCGATGACCCTCCCCGAGCTGGCCGACGCGGGGCTCATGGACCCGGACTGGGCGGACGCGCTCGCCCCCGTCGGGCCCGACATCGCCGCACTCGGTGAGCGTCTGCGCGGCGAGGTCGCCGCCGGGCGCCACTACCTGCCGGCGGGCGACCGTGTGCTGCGCGCCTTCCAGCGCCCGCTCGCCGACGTCAAGGTGCTGATCGTCGGGCAGGACCCGTACCCCACGCCGGGGCATCCCATCGGCCTCTCGTTCGCCGTGGACGCCCACGTGCGCCCGATCCCTCGGAGCCTCTCGAACATCTACCAGGAGCTCGAGTCCGACCTCGGCGTCCCGCGAGCCGCCCACGGCGATCTGTCGGCGTGGAGCGATCAGGGCGTCATGCTGCTGAACCGCGTGCTGACTGTCGCGCCGGGGGCGCCGGCATCCCATCGCGGCTGGGGCTGGGAGAAGGTCACCGAGCACGCCATCCGCACCCTCGTGGCGCGCGACCGGCCGCTCGTCGCGATCCTGTGGGGGAGGGATGCCGCGAACCTGCGCCCGCTGCTCGGCTCGACGCCGATCGTCGAGTCGCCGCACCCCTCGCCGCTGTCGGCGAGCCGCGGGTTCTTCGGCTCCCGGCCGTTCTCGCGCGCGAACGACCTGCTCGCGCAGCAGGGCGCCGGGCCCGTCGACTGGGCGCTGCCCGCGCAGACCGAACCGGCACTGCCCGTCTGACCCGGTCGGAGGACCGCATGCTCGAAGAGGAATACGAGAAGGACAAGCGGGTGCTGCCGCCGCACCTGCGCCGCCGGCCCGAGCCCGAGCGCCCGTTCTCGTACACGATCCGGCCGGTCGAGGAACGCGATCTGCCCGACATCCGCGAGATCTACAACCACTACGTGACCAACTCCGTCGTGACCTTCGACGAGGACACGTGGTCGCTCAAGCAGTGGCGCACGAAGCGCGACCACCTGGCCAAGCAGGGTCTGCCGTTCCTCGTCGCCGAGTCGCCGGGCGGGCAGGTGCTCGGGTACGCGCTCGTGCAGCCGATGTCGAGCAAGTCGGCGTACCGGTACTCGGTCGAGAACTCGATCTACCTGGGCCACGCAGCCACCGGCAAGGGGCTCGGCCGCGCACTGCTGGAGGCGCTGATCGCGGCGAGCGAGGCCGCCGGCATCCGCCAGATGGTCGCCGTCATCAGCGACAAGGGGGCCGAGGGCTCGATCGCCCTCCACGAGCGCCTCGGGTTCGTCGAGGTCGGCCGGATGGGGCGCGTGGGCTTCAAGTTCGGCCGTTGGCTCGGCGTGATCTACCTGCAGAAGGCGCTCACGCCCGCCAAGAAGTCCGGCGGCAAGAAGAGCCTGTTCGGCCGCTGAACTCAGCGGCCGTCGCCCGAGCGGCGGCTCCAGTCCCGCACGGCGTCGACGAGGTCGCGCCACGCCCCGACCACCTGGTCGTCGAAGAGCTCGGCCTCGCGCGCGTCGGTGTCGGACCACGTCGCGCGGATCCACCACGTGAAGCCGTCCGGCACGGGCGGCCGCTCCGAGGTGTCGTGATCCTCCGCGCGCGGCGACGCCGGTCCTGCCGCGACCGGCGTGGGCGCAGGCGGAGGGGCAGGGGCAGGGGCAGGGGTAGGGCCAGGCCCGGGGTCGGACTCGGGCGCTCCGGCCTCGTCCCACGGGCAGCGGTCGATGAGCGAGATCCACTCGGACGCCTCGTCCTCGGCAGGCTGCGCCGACCAGCGCCGTGTGATGCCGGCGATGCCGCCCGAGCGCGCGACGTCGACCTCGACCGCGGGCTGCGGCGTCGGTTCAGGATCGGGACGGTGCGTCATCCGGGATCACGCCGACGCCCGTCCACCCTGCGCGGACGGCGTCGACCTCCTCCGACTCCTCACCGTACTCCGCGGCGGCGGCGGTCAGGGTGGCACGCGCGAACGTCACGAAGTCCGCGGTCTGCGGCAGCGTGCCCGACGTGAGCGTCCGGTACCAGATGAGCCCTGCGCGCTCCCAGGCGTGCCCGCCGAGCGCGGTCGCGGCGAGGTAGAACGCGTGGTTCGGGATGCCGGAGTTGATGTGGACGCCGCCGTTGTCGTCCCGTGTCTGCACGTACCCGCTCATGTGCGCGGGCTGCGGGTCCTTGCCCAGCACGTCGTCGTCGTACGCGGTGCCCGGCGCGGCCATCGAGCGCAGCGCCGTGCCCTGCACCGCATCGGTGAAGATGCCCTCGCCGATGAGCCACGACGCCTGCGCGGCGGTGTGACCGGCGAGGTGCTGCTCGGCGAGGGCGCCGAACACGTCGGCGATCGACTCGTTGAGGGCGCCCGACTGGTTGCGGTACAGCAGGCCGCCGGAGTCCTCGACGACGCCGTGCGCCAGTTCGTGCGCGATGACGCTGAGCGAGCCGGTGAACCCCGAGAACACGTCGTCGTCGCCGTCGCCGAACACCATGCGCTCGCCGTTCCAGAACGCGTTGTCGTAGTCGCGCCCGTAGTGGACGGTCGCCAGCAGCGCGCTGCCCGACCCGTCGATGCTGTCGCGGGCGTACGCGTCCCACCAGAAGTCGAAGGTCGCGCCGAGCCCGTCGAACGCCTCGTCGACCGCGGTGTCGCCGGTGGGCTTGTCGTCCTCGCCGCGCACACGCACGCCGGGCACGACCTCGCGGTGCTGCGCGTCCGAGATCTCGCGGTCGGGCGCGGGCGCCGTCTCGGCGGTGAGCACGCCCGGCTCCTCGATCGAGAGCCGGAGCCGTGTGCGCACGCCGGGCGTGTAGTCCCGGGGCGCCGCGAGGGTGCGCTGCGCCGCGTCGGCCGCACGCGCCCAGTCGCCCTCCTGCACCGCGGCGATGCGGGCGAGCAGGTACGGCGGCACGATTCCGGGGCTCATCATGCTCCGAACCTAGCCCCGGCCTCCGACGTCGGCGCCGCCCCGCGCCGGGGTGTCAGGCGCCGTCCGCGCCGCCGGCGTCGATGACGGGGATGGATGCCAGCAGCCGCCGCGTGTACGACACCTGGGGCTGCAGCAGCACCTTCTCGGTCGGCCCCTCTTCGACGATGCGGCCGTCCTTCATGACCACGACCTCGTCGCACAGGTTCTGCACGACGCCGATGTCGTGCGACACCATCAGCAGCGTGAGTCCGTCGCGGGCGCGCAGCTCGCCGAGCAGCTCGAGGACCTGCGCGCGGACCGTGACGTCCAGCGCCGACAGCGGCTCGTCGCCCACGAGCACGCGCGGCCGGTGCACGATCGCGCGCGCCAGGGCGATCCGCTGGCGCTGCCCGCCCGAGAACTCGTGGGGGTAGCGATCGGCCATGCCGGCCTCGAGTCCGACGTCCACGAGCACCTCGCGCACGCGTGCCCGCCGGTCCCCGTCGATGCCGAGCGCCCACAGCGGCTCGCCGACGATGCGTCCCACGCTCATGCGCGGGTCGAGCGAGGAATACGGATCCTGGAAGACGATGCCCGTCTGCCGCCGCAGCCAGTGCAGCGACCGGGCGGACGCCGTGGCGTCGACCGGCCTGCCGTCGAACTCGACCGCGCCCGCCGTCGGCGCGTCGAGCCCCAGCAGCAGCCGCACGAGGGTCGACTTTCCCGAGCCCGATTCGCCGATGAGCCCGACCGCGGACCCCTCGCGGACGTCGATGTCGGCATCGTCGAGCCCCGTCGTGAAGCTCTTGCGCTCGAACACGTGCGTCTTGGGCACCGGGTAGCGGCGCGAGAGGCCGCGCCCGCGGATCAGCGGTCCGCTCATGCTTCCTCACCGCCCGGTCGCCAGAGGGTCGCCGTCGCGTCGCGCAGCAGACCCTGCGTGACGGGGGATGCCGGTGCCGTCAGCAGCTGCGAGACCGGCGCCTGCTCGACCACGCGGCCGTCCTCGAGCACGACGCCGTGCGTCGCGATCTGCGACAGCACCGCCAGGTCGTGCGTGATGAACACGAGCGACATGCCGTCGTCGCGCACCAGGGCGCGCAGCAGTTCGAGGATCTCGGCCTGGATCGTCACGTCCAGCGCGGTCGTGGGCTCGTCGGCGATGAGCAGGCGCGGGCGGCACGCGAGCGCCGTCGCGATCGCCACGCGCTGGCGCTGGCCGCCCGACAGCTGGTGGGGGTAACGGCGGACGATGCGCTCGGGATCGGGGAGGGCGACGCGGCGGGCCTCGGAGACCGCCCGGACCGCGGCATCCCGTTTCGACAGGCCCTCATGGATCCGCACCGACTCGGCGATCTGCCGGCCCACCGTGCGGATGGGGTTGAGGGCCGTGCGCGGCTCCTGGAACACGATGCCGATCTCGTCGCCGCGCAGCTCGGCGAGCTCGCGGTCGCGCAGGTCGAGGATCTCGCGGCTGTTCCAGCGCACGCTGCCGTGCGCCTCGGCGCCGTCGGGGAGGAGCCCGAGGATCGCGAGCGCGGTGAGCGACTTGCCCGAGCCCGACTCGCCGATGAGGCCCACCCGTGCGCCGTTGGGCACGGCGAACGACACGCCGTCGACCACGCGGCGCCCGCCGACGTCGATCGTGAGGTCCTGCACCTCGAGGCTCACGCGACCACCTCCGGCACGTGAAGGCGCGCGCGGCGCGTGGCGAACGGGCTGCGCGACAGCGTCGGGTCGGTGGCTTCGCGCAGCGCATCGCCCAGCAGATTCAGCCCGAGGACGGTGAAGGTGATCGCGAGACCCGGCCACACGACCGACAGCGGATGCACCTGGATGAACTGCTGCAGCTGGGCCAGCAGCAGACCCCACGAGGGCTCGGTGACGGGGGCGCCGAAGCCGAGGTACGACAGCCCCGCCTCGGCGAGCACCGCCACCGCCATGCCCCACGACAGCTGCACGATGAACACCGGCGCGACGTTCGGGAGCAGGTGCCGCCACAGGTTCTGCGCGGGCGTCAGACCGGACGCACGGCCGGCGAGCACGAAGTCGCTGTGCAGCACGCGGCGCAGCTCGGGCCGCGTCACGCGCGCGATGTTGACGCCGAACCCGATGCCGACCGCCCAGATCACGACCCACAGCGACCCGCCCCACACCGCCGAGATCATCATCGCGATGAGCAGCACGGGGAACGCGATCAGGATGTCGACGAACACCGACACCGACTCGCGCACCCAGCGCACGGTGAGCGCGCCGAGCGCGGCCAGTGCGACGCCGATCACGGTGGCGATGAGTCCCGCGCCCACCGCGACGAGCACCGTCGTGCGGGCACCGGCCATGAGCAGGGACAGGATGTCGCGGCCGGTCCCATCGGTGCCGAGCAGGTGGGGCCAGCCCGGCGGGGACCAGCGGTTCGCGATGTCGACCTGCTGCGGGTCGAACGGCGTCCAGAAACCCGCGACGATCGCCGTCAGCACCACGACGGCTACGACGATGAGCCCGAAGCGCCCCGTCGACAGCGCCCACAGCCGTGCCAGCCACGCCCAGCGCGGACGGCGCGGGGGATCGGTGGCCGGCCGGTCGTCCGGCGTCGGAGGCGTCGGGACGCTCATGAGGCCTCCCGCTGACGGGGGTCGATGACGCGGTGGACGAGGTCGACGACGAAGCCGACGATCAGCACGAAGCCCGTGAGCGCGAGCAGCTCGCCCTGCACCTTCGGGAGGTCGCGCGCGGCGACGTCGGCCACGAGCATGCGCCCGATGCCCGGGAGCGAGAAGAGCTGCTCGATGACGACGGCGCCCACGATGATGCCGGCGACCTGCAGTCCCAGCACCGTGATCACCGACAGACCCACGACCGGCAGCCCGTGGCGGATGAGCGCGGCGTCGCGCGTGAGACCCTTCGCGGCCGCCGTACGGACGAAGTCCTGGCCGACGGCCTGCAGCGTGGCGCTGCGCACGAAGCGCAGCAGCATGGCGCCCTCGACGATGCCGATCGTGAGCGCCGGCAGGATGAGCGCCTCGAAGGCCGCGGCCGGGTCGCTCCACCCCGCGCGCGGGAACCCCTGCGCGGGGAGCCAGCCCAGCCACACCGCGAACACCACGACCAGCATCATGCCCGCCCACACCACCGGCACGGCGGCGAGGGTCTGCGAGCCGACGCTCAGCGCCGTGCCGTCGGGGCGACCGCGCCGCATGGCAGACAGCACGCCCAGCGGCACGCTGATGACGACCGCGACCAGCAGCGACATGATGCCCAGGGGCACCGTCACCTGCGCCTTCTGCACGAGCTCGTCGATCACCGGCGTGCCGGTCAGCAGCGAGGCGCCGAGGTCACCGCGCAGCACGCCGCCGATCCACTCGAGATACTGCACCACGAGCGGCCGGTCGAGACCGAGCTGCTCGCGGATCGCGGCGGTCTGCGCGGGACTGCTGTTGACCCCGCCGATCAGCTGGGCGATGTCGCCGGGCAGCACGCGCAGGGTGAGGAAGATGAGCACGCTGGCCACGAGCAGCCCGAGCAGAAGCAGGGCGAATCGGGTCAGCGTGTATCGGATCACCCGTTGCTCTTGGCGATGTCGGCGAGGTCGAGGCGCTCGTTCACGTTGATCGAGGGCATACCGGTGATGTTAGTGGCGACCGCGACAACCGACGCGCCGTTGTACAGCCAGTCGCCGCCGGCGTCCTCCGACACGATGCGGGCGGCCTGCGACAGCAGGTCGGCGGCCTTCGCGTCGTCGGTCGCGGCGAGCGACTGCGTGTACAGCGACTGCACCTCGGGGTTGTCGTACGTGAAGTAGTAGTCCGGGTCCGCCCAGTTCTCGAAGTCACGCGCCTCGGTGTGCAGCACGAAGCTGAGCTCGTAGTCGTGATTCGTGTATACGTCGCTGAGCCAGGTCGGGAAGTCGACCGAGTTGACCTCGAGCGTGATGCCGACCTCGTTGAGGTCCGACACCAGGATCTGCGGGATCGTCGTGGAGTAGAAGTTGGGGATCGTGAGGGTCAGCTCCAGATCCTCGGCCCCGGCCTCCTTGAGGAGCTTCTTCGCGGCGTCGGGGTCGTACGGGGCGACGTCCGACAGATCGCGGTAGCCCGGGTCGAGCTCGGGGATCGGGCCGTACAGCGTCTCGCCCGACGCCATCGCGTCGACGAATGCCTGGTGGTCGATGGCCTGACGGATCGCCTGGCGCACGCGCTTGTCGGCGAGCGGGCCCGACGTCTGGTTGAACGCCAGCGTGCCCTTGTCGGTGGACGTGCCGAGCACGAGGGCGAAGTCGCCGTTCTTCTCGACCTGGTCCTTGAGGTTCGCGTCGAACCCGGTCACGACGTCGACCTCGTTCGCGAGAGCCGCGTTGAGGGCCGCCTGGTTGTCGGGGATGTAGTCGAACACGACCTCGGCGACGCCCGCCTTGTCACCCCAGTAGGCGTCGTTCCGCGTGAACGTGATGCTGTCGCCCTGGGCCCAGTTCTTCAGGACGAAGGG
>Ga0160432_100966_pt1 | contig 11803 bp, 8 predicted proteins | sample HID1971M_E0MG_FD_108250 | JGI IMG/M metagenome (GOLD analysis project Ga0160432, IMG submission 108250) | Enriched millipede-associated microbial communities from UW Madison campus, WI, USA - HID1971M_E0 MG | ecosystem: Host-associated > Arthropoda: Insects > Digestive system > Unclassified ... | reverse complement strand
GGCACTGCTCGCCGGCTGCGGCGGCATGTCCACCAAGACCGCTGGAGCGCCCGACACGCCCACCCGCACCGCCGACGGCGTGCTGGTCGGCCCGAACGGCATGACGCTCTACACCTTCGCCCGCGACACCGCCAATGCCGGAACCTCCGCCTGCAACGGCCAATGCGCCACCAACTGGCCGCCGCTCGCCGTGGCCGACGCCGCCAAGCCCATGGGCGGCTACACCATCATCGTGCGCGAAGACGGCAAGAAGCAGTGGGCCTACAAGGGCTGGCCGCTGTACTACTGGGCCAAGGACACCAAGGCCGGCGACAAGACCGGTGACGGCGTGGCCAACGGCGCCTGGAAGGTTGCCCGTCCCTGATGCGGTCGATGTGATGGCGCCGGCCTGACCGGCGCCGCCACCCACGAAAGCCTCGGCCTGCGCCGGGGCTTTTTTCATGGTGCACGGCAGAATGGCCCGATGACTTTTGCCGACACCACCCCGGATGCCTTCCACGCGCTTGTGTCCCAAGGCCTCATCACCGACGCGCAGCACGATGCCGCGCTCGCGCATCCCGAGGCCCCCGCCCTGCCACCGATTCCCGGCCCCGCGCATGCGCTGGCCTGGATGCGCCTCAAGAACCTGATCGCCGAGGAAGAACTGGATGCGGCTGTGGAACGCCTCGAAGCCGCCTCGCCGGCCGTCGCCGCGTTCACCGAAGCGGAAGACATCGCCTACGACGCGGACGACCTGCTGGACCTCGGCAAGACCGGCATCACGCACGAGGCCGTGGTCGCACTGTTCAACGAAGGACTGATCGACACCGAGACCCGCGACCTGGCGCTGCGTGCTGCGCCCCTGACCGGCGCGCCCGCCGCCCTGGGCCCCACGCTGGGCTGGCTGGTGACCGACGGCCTGCTCGACACGGCGCCGTTCGAAGCGCTCCGCGCCCGTGTTGCCGCCGAGCCGGCCTTTGCGACGGCAGCCGACCACCGACGCATCCTCGACGAAGCCCAGGCGATCGTCGCCGCCGACGAGCAGGAGACCGCCGACATGCTCAAGGAGTTCGCGCGCAGCCAACGAGCCAGCTGGCGCAACTTCGGAATGATCGTGGTGGCCGTCGTGATCGTGATCGGCTGGTACCTCTTCGGCCGCTGAGGGCGGCGAAAGGTCAGTGCGCGCCCGGCAGCGCGCTGTCCGCCAGCGTGGTGCGGCGCCCACGCAGCGCGAGCAGCTCGTTGAACACCAGCGCGCCAATCACGAGCCCGCCGCCCGTCAGCACGCTGGCCGCGGGCGTCTCGCCGGCACCGAGCCAGGCCAGCGCGATGCCGAAGATCACCTCGAGCAGCGCCAGCAACGCCACCTCGGGCGCCTTGAGCACCTGCGCGCACAGCACCGAGAGCACGCAGGGAATCGCCAGCTGAAACACACCCAGGAAGGCCAGCAGCCCCAGGTCATGGGGGCCGGCATGGAACGGCCAGGCCAGCGGCAAGGTGACGAGTGCGGAGAGGGTCGCGCCGATCAGCACCGCGGGCACCAGGTCGACATCCTGCCCCTTGGCATGCGCATGTTGGACCACGGTCCATTGCGTCGCGCCGGCCAGCGGCACGCACAGTGCCACCAGCGTGCCGACGAGCGACCCGCCGCCACCGCCCAGCAGCTGCGTGCCGTACATCCAGCCGATGCCCAGCCCGGCGACCACGATGGCCGCCCAGGTGCGTGCGGGCAACTTGTGCCCGATGAAGAGGCGCGCGGCCAGTGCAGTGAAGAGCGGCCCGAGCGCCATCGTGACGAGCACGCTCGCTGTGGAGGTCAGCGTCAGCGCCACCATGAAGGCCGTGAACATCACGGCCCAGCAGACGCCCGAGATCCAGAGCGAGTGCCCGGCGCGGCGCAGCTGCGAGAACACCGCCCGCCCCCGCCAAAGCGGCAAGATCACCAGCAGCGCCAGCATCGTGAAGAGGCTGCGCCAGAAGGTGATCTCGAAACTGTGCGCCTGCGCCAGGTGCCGCGTGACGACACCCGCCGTGCCCCACATGAGGGTCACGACGACCATCAGCCCAACTGCGGCGCCGTGCGTCAGGCGCATGGCCGATCGAAGGCGATCAGCCGTTCGACGTGTCGCGGCCGGCGCGCTTGCGGTCGCTTTCCTTCAGGAAACGCTTGCGCAGGCGCACGCTCTTGGGCGTGATTTCGACCAGCTCGTCGTCCTCGATGAACTCGACGCCGTATTCCAGCGTGAGGTCGATCGGGGGCGTGATCTTGATCGCGTCTTCCTTGCCGCTCACGCGGAAGTTGGTCAGCTGCTTGGTGCGCGTGGCGTTCACGACCAGGTCGTTGTCGCGGCTGTGGATGCCGACGATCATGCCTTCGTACACCGGATCGTTCGCCTTCACGAACATGCGGCCGCGGTCGTCCAGCTTGCCCAGCGCGTAGGTGAAGATTTCACCGTCGTCCATCGAGATCAGCACGCCGTTCTTGCGGCTGCCGATCTCGCCCTTGTGGGCTTCGTAGCTGTCGAAGATGTTGCTGATGAGGCCCGAGCCGCGCGTCAGGTTCAGGAATTCGTTCGTGAAGCCGATCAGGCCACGCGCCGGAATGCGGTACTCCAGGCGCACGCGGCCACGGCCGTCCGGTTCCATGTTGACCAGCTCGCCCTTGCGTTCGCCCAGTGCCTGCATCACGCCACCCTGGTGGGTTTCCTCGATGTCGGCCGTGACCAATTCGATGGGCTCGTGCTTTTCGCCGTTCACGGTGCGGAACACCACGCGCGGCTTCGACACGGCCATCTCATAGCCTTCGCGGCGCATGTTTTCCAGCAGGATGGTCAGGTGCAGTTCGCCGCGGCCCATGACTTCGAAGATGCCTTCTTCGTCGGTCTCGCTCACGCGCAGGGCCACGTTGTGCTGCAGCTCCTTTTGCAGGCGGTCCCAGATCTGGCGGCTGGTCACGAACTTGCCTTCGCGGCCGGCCAGCGGGCTGGTGTTCACGCAGAAGTTCATGGTCAGGGTCGGTTCGTCGACCTTGAGCATGGGCAGCGGCGCAGGCTTGTCCTTGTCGGTCACGGTGACGCCGATGCCGATGTCGGCGATGCCGTTGATCAGCACGATTTCGCCGGGGCCGGCTTCGGTCGATTGCACGCGATCCAGGCCCTGGAAGGTCAGCACCTGGTTGACGCGGCCCTTGACGGTCTTGCCGTCCGGACCCTCCATGACCAGCACGTCGGTCATGGGCTTGAGCGTGCCCTGGCTGATGCGGCCCACGCCGATGCGGCCCACGAAGGTCGAGAAGTCGAGGGCGGAAATCTGCAGCTGCAGCGGCGCGTTCGGGTCACCCTTTTGCGACGGCACGTGCTTCAGGATGGTGTTGAACAGGGCCGACATGTCGGGGCCCCACTGCTCACCGGGGGCGCCTTCTTCGAGCGACGACCAGCCGTTGATGCCCGAGGCGTACACCACGGGGAAGTCGAGCTGTTCGTCGGTCGCGCCGAGCTTGTCGAACAGGTCGAAGGCGGCATTGACCACCTTGTCGGGGTTCGCGCCGGGCTTGTCGACCTTGTTCACGACCAGGATGGGCTTCAGGCCCAGGGCCAGCGCCTTCTTGGTCACGAAGCGCGTCTGCGGCATCGGGCCTTCCTGCGCGTCGATCAGCAGCACCACGCCGTCGACCATCGACAGCGCGCGTTCCACTTCACCGCCGAAGTCCGCGTGGCCCGGGGTGTCGACGATGTTGATGTGCGTGCCTTCCCAGGTCACGGCGCAGTTCTTGGCCAGGATCGTGATGCCACGTTCCTTTTCGATCGCGTTGTTGTCCATCACCGTGTCGACGACCTTCTCGTGCTCGGCGAAGGTGCCCGACTGGCGCAGCAGCTGGTCGACCATGGTGGTCTTGCCATGGTCCACGTGGGCAATGATGGCGATATTGCGGATTTGCTTGGTACTCATGGTGTCGCTTCGGTCTGTGGTGCGTTCAAAAGAATTTGCTGAATTTCGATGGGGTTCAGCAAGCGCCCCGGGATCAGTTCGCCGGCGCTCACGTGGGCGGTGCCCAGGAACGCCTGCGGGTCGGTGCCGAACACGGCCACCGCTTCGGCATCGGCCCAGCCGCCGCGGCGGCGCAGGCCCGAAAGAAAACGTGCCGCATCTTCGGCGGCGAGCGTGACGCGGCTGTGGCCCTCGACCAGCGCTTCGGCAGGCAACAGCCGTGCCAAGCGCTCGTCTTCGGTCATGGCTTCGAGCGCCTCGATCGTGACGCACTGCGCCTGCCCGAAACCGCCCGTGGCCGTGCGGCGCAGGAACGTCAGGTGCGCGCCGCAGCCCAGCGCCTCGCCGATGTCCTCGCCCAGGGTGCGAATGTAGGTGCCCTTGCTCACGCTCGCAACAATGCGGATGCGGGTGTCGTCCAGCTGCGTCAGCGCGAGCTTGTAGATGACGACGTCGCGCGGCGCGCGCTCGACCTCGATGCCTTCGCGCGCGTACTCGTACAGCGCCTTGCCGTCTTTCTTGAGCGCGCTGTGCATCGGCGGCACCTGGCGGATCGGGCCGGTGAACAGTGCCTCGACGCGGGCCAGGTCTTCTGGCGACACCTGCACCGGACGCTCGGCGATCACCTCGCCTTCGGCGTCACCGGTGGCGGTCTTGACGCCCAGGCGCGCAATCGCCTCGTACGTCTTGTCGGCGTCGAGGTGCAGTTGGCTGAATTTGGTGGCGGCGCCGAAACACAGCGGCAGCACGCCCGTGGCGAGCGGATCGAGCGTGCCGGTATGGCCCGCTTTTTCGGCGCGCAGCAACCACTTGGCCTTTTGCAAGGCCTGGTTGCTGGAAAACCCCAGCGGCTTGTCGAGCAGCAACACCCCATGCACAGGGCGCCGCTGCACCCGTGTGCGTGGCGCGTTCATCGCTAGTCGTCTTTCGAGCGCGAAGCAACGGCCTGTGCGATGAGCGCATTCATGTCGGCCGCACGCTCGGTGGTGCGGTCGAACAGGAAGTGCAGCGTCGGCACGGTGTGGATGTGCAGGCGCTTGAACAGGCCGTTGCGCAGGAAGCCTGCGGCCTGGTTCAGCGCTTCGGTGGTCTCGGCCACGTCGCCCGTGAGCAGGCTGAAGAAGACCTTCGCATGCGCATAGTCGGGCGTGACCTCGACCGCCTGGATCGTGACCATGCCCACGCGCGGGTCCTTCAACTCGCGCGCGATCAGCTCCGTCAGATCGCGCTGGATCTGGTCGGCAACCTTGAACGCGCGGTTGGGTGCGGCTGCTTTTCTTTTCGGCATGGACTCTTTCGCGTCGAACGCTTACAGCGTCCGGGCGATTTCCTTGATCTCGAAGAATTCGAGCTGATCGCCTTCCTTGATGTCGTTGTAGTTCTTGAGCTTGATACCGCACTCAAAACCTTCGCGGACTTCGCGGACATCGTCCTTCATGCGCTTGATCGAGTCGACTTCGCCGGTGTAGATCACCACGTTGTCGCGCAGCAGGCGGAAATGCGCACTGCGGTTGACCGAGCCCGAAGTGACGTACGAGCCGGCCACGGTGCCGATCTTCGAGGCCACGAACACCGTGCGGATCTCGGCCGAGCCGATGATCTCTTCGCGGCGCTCCGGTGCCAGCATGCCCGACATCGCGACCTTGATCTCGTCGACGGCGTCGTAAATGATGCTGTAGTAGTTCAGCTGCACGCCATTGCCTTCGGCCAGCTTGCGCGCACCGGCATCGGCCCGCACGTTGAAGCCGATGACCACCGCCTTCGACGCGATCGCGAGGTTGATGTCGCTTTCGCTGATGCCGCCGACGCCGGCGTACACGATCTGCACCTTGACTTCTTCGGTCGCCAGCTTGAGCAGCGACTGGGCCAGTGCTTCCTGCGAGCCCTGCACGTCGGCCTTGATGATGATGCGCAGCGTCTGCACTTCGCCCGCCGACAGGTCGGTGAACATGTTCTGCAGGTTCGCGGCTTGCGCCTTCGCCAGCTTGGTGTTGCGGAACTTGCCCGCGCGGTAGGTGGCGATTTCGCGCGCACGGCGCTCGTCGGCCATCACCATGAACTCGTCGCCCGCCTGCGGCACTTCGGTCAGACCCTGGATTTCGACCGGGATCGACGGACCTGCCGACTTGGTGGCCTTGCCGTCTTCGTCCAGCATGGCGCGCACGCGGCCATAAGTGGAACCGGCCAGCACCACGTCGCCGGTCTTGAGCGTGCCGGACTGAACCAGCACGGTCGCGACCGGGCCGCGGCCCTTGTCGAGCTGCGCTTCGATGACCAGGCCCTTGGCGGCGGCATCCACCGGCGCCTTGAGTTCCAGCACTTCGGCCTGCAGCAGCACCTGTTCGAGCAGGTCGTCGATGCCCTGGCCGGTCTTGGCCGACACCGGCACGAACGGCACGTCGCCGCCGTACTCTTCGGGCACGACCTCTTCGGCCACCAGTTCCTGCTTCACGCGGTCCAGGTTGGCGTCGGGCTTGTCCACCTTGTTGATCGCAACCACGATCGGCACACCCGCCGCCTTCGCGTGCTTGATGGCTTCCTTGGTCTGGGGCATGACGCCGTCGTCGGCCGCCACCACCAGAATCACGATGTCGGTGGCCTGCGCACCGCGGGCACGCATGGCGGTGAACGCCTCGTGACCCGGGGTGTCGAGGAACGACACCATGCCGCGTTCGGTTTCGACGTGGTACGCACCAATGTGCTGCGTGATGCCGCCGGCTTCGCCCGCAGCGACCTTGGCGCGGCGGATGTAGTCCAGCAGCGAGGTCTTGCCGTGGTCGACGTGACCCATGACGGTCACCACAGGTGCGCGCGGCAGGGCTTCGGCCTGTTGCGCCGACACGTCCTCGTCGGTGAAGGCTTCGGGGTCGTCCAGCGCGGCAACCACCGCGTTGTGGCCCATTTCCTCCACGATGATCATCGCGGTGTCCTGGTCGAGCGACTGGTTGATGGTCGCCATCATGCCCAGCTTCATCAATTGCTTGATGACTTCCTGCGCCTTCACGGCCATCTTGTGCGCGAGCTCGGCGACGGTGATGGTCTCGGGCACGTGCACTTCGAGCACGCGCGCCTCGACCGGTGCGGCCGGTGCGTGCTGCTCGTCATGACCGCCACGGTCGTTGCCGCGACGGCCACGCGGGCCTCCGCGCCAGTTGCCGCGGCTGACACCCCCGCTGGCATCGCCGCGGGTCTTGATTTCCTTCTTCTTGGCAGGATCGCCGGCCCAGCTCGACGAGAGCTTGGCGGACTTGACTTCCTTGCCAGCACCGGCAGCGGCCGGCGCAGCGGCGCCAGGGGCCGCAGGGGCGCCCGGACGACCCGGCGGCGTGGCCGGCTTGTGCAGCGTGCCCTTGACCGTCGACTTTTCAGGCTGCGGCTTCTCCGGCGCCTTGTGCGGCACCAGCACGCGGGCCGGTGCGTTCATCATGGCGCGGATGGCTTCGGCTTCGGCCAGGGCCTTGCGGCGACGCTCGTCGAGGTCCTTGGCGCGGGCGGCTTCTTCGTCGGCACGGGCCTTCGATTCGGCGGCGGCCTTGGCCTTGGCGTCTTCCTTGGCCTGCGTGGCGGCGTTCTGGGCGGCCAGCTTGGTGTCGGCCGCCTGCTTTTCGGCAACGGCAGCGGTTTCTGCAGCTGCAGCAGCGGCGGCCACAGCGGCCGGCGCGGCCGGGGCAGCCACCGGCTGCTTCGCGGCTTCCTTGGCCGAAGCGGCGGCGGCTTCAGCGGCCTTCTTCTCGGCGGCGATGCGCGCAGCTTCCTGCTCGGCCTGTTCGGCGCGCTCGGCCTTTTCGGCCTGCTCGCGTTCGCGGGCTTCGGTTTCTTCGCGCTGGCGACGCTTCTCGGCCAGCTCTTCTTCCTGGCGACGGATCAGCTCGGCCTGGCGGCGCGCGTCTTCCTCGCGGCGGGCCAGTTCGGCTTCGTCGATCTGGGGTGCGGCCGGTGCGGCGGACGTTTCGGCCGCCTGCTGCTGCGCGCCTTCGGCCGTGGCTGGGTGGCCTTCATCGCGCTGGATGAAGGTGCGCTTCTTGCGCACTTCGACCTGGATGGTGCGGGCGCGACCGGTGGCGTCGGCCTGCTTGATCTCGCTGGTCGACTTCTTGGTCAGCGTGATCTTCTTGCGCTCGGGCTCGGCCGTGCCGTGGCTGGCCTTCAGGAAGCCGAGCAAGCGCTGCTTGTCGGCCTCCGTGAGTGCATCGGTGGCGGCCGCTTTGGGCACGCCTGCGCTCTTGAGCTGGTCAAGCAAGGTTTCGGGAGTCTTCTTGAGCTCGTTCGCGAACTCGGCGACAGTGGTACTGGACATATTGCTTTCGTGCCTCCATACCGTCACTCTTGGCCGGCGAACCAATGTTCGCGGGCTTTCAAGATGAGGGCTTTGGCGTCATCGGCGCTCAGGCCGGTGATTTCGGTGAGTTCATCGACCGCGAGGTCGGCCAGGTCGTCACGGGTGTTCACACCCGCTTCAGCCAGCTGCGGAATCAGGTCGGGATTGAGGCCTTCGAGGTCGCGCAGGTTCTGCGAGACGGTTTCGACACCTTCTTCCTTGGCGATTTCCATGGTCAGCAGCGCATCCTTTGCACGGGCGCGCAGCTCATTGATGGTGTCTTCGTCGAAGGCCTCGATCTCAAGCATCTCGGAGATCGGCACGTAGGCCACTTCCTCGAGGCTGTTGAAACCTTCCGAAATCAGGATGTCGGCGATTTCCTCGTCGACATCGAGCTTTTCCATGAAGAGCTTGCGGCTGGCATCGGTCTCGGTCGCCTGCTTCTGGGCCGACTCGTTCGCGTCCATGATGTTGATCTTCCAACCGGTGAGGTCGGAAGCCAGGCGCACGTTCTGGCCGCCGCGGCCGATGGCGATCGCGAGGTTTTCCTCGTCCACCACCACGTCCATGGCGTGTTTTTCTTCGTCGACCACGATCGACGAGACATTCGCCGGCGCCAGGGCGCCGATCACGAACTGGGCCGGGTCTTCGCTCCACAGCACGATGTCCACGCGTTCGCCGGCGAGTTCGTTCGTGACGGCATTGACGCGGGTGCCGCGCACGCCGACGCAGGTGCCGATCGGGTCGACACGCTTGTCGTGCGAGAGCACGGCGATCTTGGCGCGCGAACCGGGGTCGCGGGCGCAGCTCTTGATTTCGAGCAGGCCTTGTTCGATCTCGGGCACTTCCTGGCGGAACAGCTCGATCATGAACTCGGGGGCCGAGCGCGACAGGATGATCGGCGCGCCGCGCAGCGTCAGGTCGACCTCCATGATCATGGCCCGCACGCGGTCGCCGTTGCGCAGGTTTTCCTTGGCGATCATCTCGCTGCGGCGCAGGCGGCCTTCGACGCGCCCGGCTTCCACGATGATGTCGCCCTTGTCCAGGCGCTTGACGGTGCCCACGAAGATCTTGTCGCCGCGCGACATGAAGTCGTTGAGCAGCATCTCGCGCTCGGCGTCGCGGATCTTCTGCAGGATCACCTGCTTGGCAGCCATGGCACCGATGCGCCCGATCGGCACCGAATCGACGGATTCCTCGATGTATTCGTCGACCTCGATGTCGGGCATCTCCTCACGAGCCTCGAAGAGCAGGATATCCTGGTCGGGCAGTTGCAGGCCGGCTTCGTCGGGAACGACGTGCCAACGGCGGAAAGTCTCGTAGTCGCCGCTGTCGCGATCGACCGCCACGCGGATATCCACGTCACCCTGATGGAGCTTCTTGGTGGCTTGCGCCAGTGCGGATTCGACCGCGCCGAAGACCACGTCGCGCTCGACGTTCTTCTCGCGCGAGATCGCATCCACCAACATCAACATTTCGCGATTCATGCCACCACTCCTCTTGTTCAGTCCGGAACGTTCGTTCCGTCGTCAATATCCGAAAAACCCGGTTGGGTTTTGGCCTTGCGGCCCTTGAAATCCACAATCGGCGCGAGCCGCGCATCGCGCAGCTCGTCCAATACGAAGCCCAGCGCATGCAACGGTGCAGGCGCGCGCTTCTTGCTCACTTTTTGCCCCGGCTTGGTCTCGGGCGCATCGCTCCAGACGATCTGCCAACCCGAACCGCCTTCAGCACGCTCCAGCGTGCCGCGAAACTTCTTGCGATTGGCCGACACCTGGCCCGCCGCGGCAGCACCCATGGGCGCCTTGAGGGTGATGTCGATCACCGCGCCCACGAATCGCTCGAAATCCTGTTCATTGCGCAAGGGGCGATCGATACCGGGCGAGGAGACCTCGAGCCGCTTGTAATCGACCGCATCGACTTCCAGCGCGAATTGCAGCTGGCGCGTGACCTTCTCGCAGTCTTCCACCGTCACGAAGGGTTCGGGCACGCCGGCCGCCACATCTTCAGAGGTGGGGGGCGTCCAGGGCAAATCAATCGTCACGCGCAGCAATCCACCGGCCGAGCGTTCGACCTCGACCAGGTCGTAGCCGAGACCGGCCACGGTTTGTTCTACTGTTTGCTGCAATGCCACGTGTTTGAAAGCGCCTTCTGAATCAATGCCCAAGCCGCAGCACCCGCCCACCACGGATGCCACGACGCCAAATAATTGCTGCTTGAGAATGCATAGACCAAAAAAAACGGGCGGTTGGTACCCGCCCGTTTGGTCGTGAGCCTCGAATTATATGCTATTCGCGTGCATAAATGAAGGACATCGGTATTCAGGCGGCCACAGGGCGCCGGTATTTCGACCAGACCACGGCAAACAGCACCGCGCCCAGGGCCAATGCGGCCGCCGCCACCAGCAAAGGCAGCTCGAAAGAACCGGTGCGCTGGGCCAACGGCGCCGCAAAAAGCGGCCCGATGATCTGCCCCACCCCGTAGGACGCCGTGGCATAGCCGATCAGCCCGGCCGCGGCATTGCCGCGCAGCCGGCGGGCTTCCCGCATGGCGAAAAGAGTGATGGCGGTGAAAGGCATGCCGAGCAGCAGGCTGCCGAGCGCAAAACCCGCAATGGTCGGCCAGGCCACCGATAAAACGACGCCGAGCGCCTGCAATGCATAAGCGGCGGCCAGCAGCAGCCGGTTGTCCCAATGCACCGGGGCGCGAGCGCCGATCAATGCGCCCGGAATGATGGCCGCGCCGAACAGCGGCCAGAAGAAATCCGGCCACGGCGATCCCGGCAGCGCCTGCCGGGCGATCACGGGCAAGAAAGTGGCCGTAATGATGTAACCAAAGCCTGCCAGCCCATAGAGCGCGACCAGCCAGATCGCATCGCTGCGGGCTGACGCCGATCCCGAGGCGCTACCCGTTGCAACAGCCGGACTCGCCACCGCCCCGCCCACCGCCGCCCCCACGCGCTCGCCATCGTCGAACACCCGCCAGATCACCGCGACCAGCACCACGGCCAGCAGCCCGAGGCCAATCCAGCCCGCCTCCGAACCCCATCGACCCAGCGCGCCGCCCAGCAGGCCGGTCATTGCGATCCCGATGCCCGGCCCGGTGTAGATCACGCCGGCCAGCATGGGCGAGTTCGTCTCGGCCAGCCGGCGCAGCCCCCAGCCGGAGGCGAACACGAAGACCCAGGCACTCATCACCCCGGCCGCCGCGCGCAGCACGCCCCAGCCGACGAAGCTGTGCAGCAGCCCCATGCCGACCAGCAAGGCGGCCGTGGCCAGCAGCCCGCCGCGCACCATGCTCGACGCCTTGATGCCGATGGCCGCGCAGCTGACCGCGCCGAAGAAATAGCCCAGGTAATTAAGAGACGCCAGCAAACCGCCGCCGGCCAGCTCGAGCTTTCCCTCGCTCAGCATGATGGGCAGCATGGGCGTGAAGGCGAAGCGCCCCAGGCCCATGGCCACCGCCAGCGTGACCATGCAGGCCAGCGCCGCGCGCCAGGCACCGCGCCGGTCGTGTCCG
>Ga0160432_100965_pt1 | contig 11810 bp, 10 predicted proteins | sample HID1971M_E0MG_FD_108250 | JGI IMG/M metagenome (GOLD analysis project Ga0160432, IMG submission 108250) | Enriched millipede-associated microbial communities from UW Madison campus, WI, USA - HID1971M_E0 MG | ecosystem: Host-associated > Arthropoda: Insects > Digestive system > Unclassified ... | reverse complement strand
TCGGCGGACTCGAGCGCTCCGAACAGGGACTCCCGCACGCGGTCGCTGGTGGGGCGCGTACCGGCGTCCGGAACGTCGAGCACGAGGGAGCCGGCGCGGCCCGCGATGATGCGCGTCACCCCCTCACGATAGCCCGGGGCGGCGCGTGCGCCCGCGTCGCGGGCGTCGCCGCCTGTCGGGGCCGCGCGATAGCCTCGGGGAATGACGTCCTTCACGCTCGATTCGCGTCTGGGCGGCGCGATCGGCGGCAAGACGGCGTCGGCACTGGAACGCGCCTTCGGCATGACGACGGTCGGCGACCTGCTCGTGCACTACCCGCGGCGCTACGCGCGTCGCGGCGAGCTGACCCCGATCTCGACGCTGCCGATCGGCGAGCCGGTGACGATCGTGGCCGAGGTGCGACGCGTGAACGAGCGCCGTATGAAGAACCGCAACGGCTCGCTGCTCGAGGTCGTCATCAGCGACGGCAACGGCGAGATGTCGCTCACGTTCTTCAACCAGTCGTGGCGCGTCCGCGACCTCAAGCCGGGGCGTCAGGGCATCTTCGCGGGCAAGGTCGGCGTGTACCGCGGCGCGCAGCAGCTGACGCATCCGGACTATGAACTGTTCGAGGACGAGGATGCCGCGCGCCTGAAGGCCGCGGAGAACGCGCACCTGCCGATCCCCATCTACCCCGCCACGAGCACGGTCGCGAGCTGGCAGCTGCAGAAGACGGTCGAGCTCGTGCTCGACGGGCTGGGCGAGGTCCCCGAGCCGCTTCCGCTCGAGGTGCGTGCGCAGCACGACCTGCTCGACGCGCGGACGGCACTGGAGCGCATCCATCGCCCGCAGCAGTTCGACGAGATCGATCAGGCGCGTGCCACGCTCCGCATGCAGGAGGCGTTCGTCCTGCAGGTCGCGCTGCTGCAGCAGCGGGCGTCGGTGCGGGCGATGTCGGCGACGCGGCGCAGCCCCGGCGCACTGCTGGAGCGCTTCGACGCGTCGCTCCCCTTCCCGCTCACCCCGGACCAGGTGAGCGTGGGCGACCAGATCGTCCGCGACCTGCAGGGCGACTGGCCGATGAACCGGCTGGTCCAGGGCGAAGTGGGCTCGGGCAAGACGCTCGTCGCCCTGCGCGCGATGCTGCAGGTCGCGCAGTCCGGCGGTCAGTCGGCGCTCATCGCGCCGACCGAGGTGCTCGCCGCGCAGCACGTGCGGTCGATCGCGCGCATGCTCGGCCCCCAGCTGGCCCCCGAGCTGATGCCGACCCTGCTGACCGGGCAGCTTCCCGCGGCCGAGCGCCGCAAGGCGGCGCTGCGGGCGGCATCGGGTCAGGCGCGCATCGTGGTCGGCACCCACGCGCTGTTGAGCCAGTCCACGACGTTCGCGGATCTCGGGCTCGTCGTCGTCGACGAGCAGCACCGGTTCGGCGTCGAACAGCGGGAGTCGCTGCGGGCGAAGGGCTCGGCGCCGCACGCGCTGGTGCTCACGGCGACCCCCATCCCGCGCACCGTCGCGATGACGGTGTTCGGCGACCTCGACGTGTCGACGATCCGTACCATGCCCGCGGGCAGGGCCGCGATCGAGACGTTCGTCGCCCCGCTCGCCGAGCGTCCCGGCTGGTTCGGGCGCGTGTGGGAGCGCATCGCTGAGGAGGTCGGTCAGGGCCGGCAGGCGTTCGTCGTGTGCGCCGCGATCGACGCCGAGGCCCTCACCAAGGACGACACGGCCGATGAGCCCGCGGGGGACACGGCCGGAGAGGCGCCTCGCACCCGCTGGGGCGTCGTGCAGGTCGCCGACCTGCTGTCGCGGCATCCCTCGTTCGCCGACATCCGCGTCCAGATCCTGCACGGCAGGATGCCGTCGGACGAGAAGGATGCCGTCATGCAGGCCTTCGCGCGGGGCGACGTCGACGTGCTCGTGGCCACGACGGTCGTCGAGGTCGGCGTCGACGTCCCGAACGCGTCGACGATGGCGATCCTGGAGGCCGATCGCTTCGGCGTGTCGCAGCTGCATCAGCTGCGTGGCCGCGTCGGTCGCGGCGGCGTGCCGGGGCTGTGTCTGCTCGTCACCGAGGCCCCGCAGGGCACGCCGGCGCGTGATCGCGTGGACGCGGTGGCCGCGACGCTCGACGGCTTCGCGCTGGCCGAGGTGGACCTCGAGCTGCGCGGCGAGGGGGACGTGCTCGGCGATGCCCAGTCGGGCGCCCGCTCGTCGCTGCGGCTGCTGCGCGTCGTGAAGGACGCCGACGTCATCGGCGAAGCCCGCGTCGCCGCCGAGCAGGTGCTGGAGGTCGACCCCGCGCTCGCTCGCAACCCCGGGCTCGCCGCGGCGCTGGAGCACAGCGTGAGCGTGGCCGAGCGTGCCGCGCTCGCGAAGAACTGACGAACCGGAGCATCCGTCCCCGGCCAGTAAGCTTTCGGCATGAGCAGCCGGATCGCCGTCGTCCCGGGATCGTTCGATCCGCCGACCCTCGGTCATCTCGACGTCATCCGCCGTGCGGCGTCGCTGTACGACCAGCTGCACGTGCTGGTGGTGCACAACCCCGGCAAAGAGGCCATGCTGCCGATCGCGCAGCGCCAGTCGCTGCTGGAGCAGTCGATCGCCGAGAGCGGCATCGATGGCGACGTCGTCGTGGCCTCGTGGAGCATGGGCCTGCTCGTCGACTACGCGACCGACGTGGGCGCGAGCGTGCTCGTCAAGGGCATCCGCTCGCAGGTCGACGTCGCCTACGAGACGCCGATGGCCATCGTCAACCGGCATCTCGCCCACGTCGAGACGGTGTTCCTGCTTCCCGATCCCGCGCACGCGCTCGTGTCGAGCTCGCTGGTGCGCCAGGTCGCGTCGCTCGGCGGCGACGTCTCGCCGTACGTGCCGGCTGCCGTCGCGCGCTTCCTCGACACGGGCGCTCGCGGCATCTGACCAGCCTGCCGCGGCTAGGCTGGGTCCGTGGTCAGAAAGCATGTGACGGGTCCGTTCGCGATCCCGGTCCGCGATCTCGTTCATCGTCCGGGCGAGATGCGCGAGCACTCGTTCGAGGTCCCCGCCCCCGAGAAGTGGGGCGAGGGACTCGTCGGGGTCCCCGAGGGCGAGACCGTCGCCGTGGACGTGCGCCTGGAGTCGGTGCACGAGGGCATTCTCGTGTCCGGCGACGTCGACACGGAGTACGCCGGGGTGTGCGGTCGGTGCCTCACCGACATCGCCCAGGGGCTCCAAGTCGAGTTCCAGGAGCTTTTCGCGTATCCTGGAGAAGACGAAGCTGACTTCGAGGTTCAAGACGACCACGTGGATCTTGAAACTCTGGTCAGGGAAGCGGTCGTCCTGTCGCTTCCATTTCAGCCGGTATGTCAGCCGGATTGCCCCGGCCTTGATCCGGCCACGGGTGAGCGACTGACCGAGAATGCCGGTGCAGAGCTGAGCCAGCCGGCCGATCCACGATGGGCCGCGCTCCAGGACTTCACCCCAGACGTTCCCCGCTCGCGCGGGGATGATCCGACAGAAGAGAGTTAGCCATGGCAGGTAACCCCCCGAAGCGCAAGGTTTCCCGTTCGAACACCCGCTCGCGTCGCGCGCAGTGGAAGGCCACGCCGACCACGCTCGTCAAGACGGTCGAGAACGGCAAGACCGTCTACAGCCGTCCGCACCAGGCGAAGGTCGTCACCGACTCGCAGGGCACCGAGCTGTTCCTCGAGTACAAGGGCCGCAAGGTCGCCGACGTCTGATCGTCGCACCTGACGTGACCGACGTCACTGCCGAGCGCCTGGCGCTCGCAGAACTCACGCAGAAGCTCGGGGTCGATATCGACCCCGAGCTTCTGTCGCTGGCGCTCACGCATCGTTCGTGGGCGTACGAGAACGGGCAGGCTCCGCACAACGAGCGCCTGGAGTTCCTGGGCGACTCGGTGCTGGGCCTCGCGGTGACCCTCCGGCTGTACACGGGGCATCCCGAACTCGAAGAGGGCGCGCTCGCCAAACGGCGCGCGAGCGTCGTCTCGACCGTGGCCCTCGCCGAGATCGCGCGAGGCATCGACCTCGGACGCCATCTGCTGCTCGGCCGCGGCGAGGACCTCACCGGCGGCCGCGACAAGGACTCGATCCTCGCCGACACGATGGAGGCCATCTTCGGCGCGACGCATCTGTCGGCGGGTCCGGATGCCGCGACCGCCCTCGTGCTGCGCCTGGTCGAGCCGCTGCTCGCCGACCCCGAGCGGTACGGCGCGGCGATGGACCCCAAGACCGCCCTGCAGGAGCTCGCCGCGCACGGCGGGCTGCTGCCGCCGGCGTACTCGGTGACCTCCACCGGTCCCGACCACGACCGCCAGTTCACCGCCACCGTGACGGTCGGCGATCTCACGGCGGACGGCACGGGCACCAGCAAGAAGCATGCCGAGATGGCCGCTGCGCTCACCGCGTGGCGCGAGCTCACCGGGCGTGCCTGAGCTCCCCGAGGTCGAGGTCGTCCGCGCCGGCCTCGCACCCGCGGTGACCGGTGCGACCGTCCTCGGCGTCTCGGTGTTCGACGAGCGCGCGCTGACCCGCCACCCGGGCAGCGGTGCGGACTTCGAGGCCGCCCTGACGGGACGCCGGATCCGTGCGGCTGTACGCCGGGGCAAGTTCCTGTGGCTCCCGCTGGAGCCCCGTGACACGCCAGGCCCCTCCGAGCAGGCGGTCGTCGGCCACCTCGGCATGAGCGGTCAGCTGCTGCTGCGCGCGCCGGGAGCTGCCCCCGAACGGCACGAGCGCGTGCGCATCGACCTGTCGCATCCTGACCACGGCGAGGTGTCTGTGGTGTTCGCCGACCAGCGCACCTTCGGTTCGCTGGCGATCGACGACCTCGTCCCGACGCCCGACGCCGCTGCCGGCGGATACGGCGGGGACGAGGCATCCGTCCCTGCGCAGGTGGCGCACATCGCTCGTGATCCGCTGGATCCTGCCTTCTCGGATGCCGTCTTCCGCCGCACACTCGCGCACAAGGACTCCGCGATCAAGCGGGTGCTGCTCGATCAGACCGTCGTCAGCGGCGTGGGCAACATCTACGCGGACGAGTCGCTGTGGGCGGCGCGCATCCACCCCGAGACGCCGGCCGGGGCGCTCTCGACGCGCGCCGTGAACCGCACGCTGGCCGAGGTCCGGCATGTGCTCGACAAGGCGCTGGCCGAGGGCGGCACGAGCTTCGACGCGCAGTACGTCAACGTCAACGGTCAGGCCGGGTACTTCGCTCACTCGCTCAACGCGTACGGCCGCACCGGGGAGCCGTGTCCCCGATGCGGCCGTCCGATCGTGCGCGTGTCGTTCACGAACCGGTCGAGTCACTTCTGCGCGCACTGCCAGCGGCCGCCGCGGCGGCCGGTCGGCTGATCAGGCGTCGAGCACCTTCTTCCACGCGCCCGCGTACGAGGCCGGCACGAAGCCGATCGCCTCGTTGATGTCGAGCATGGGGCGGTTCTCTTCGGCGTTGAAGGTCGACACGCGCGGCGACCGCGGCGCGATGGTGCGCCAGCGCAGCAGGTTTGCGCACTTGACGATCGTTCCGAGCCGGTGGCCGCGGTGCTCCTTCACGACGAGCGTGCCGAACTGCTGCGTCGCACCCGCCGGGTCGTCGGCGATCGCGAGTTCGTTGTAGGCGACGACGCGACCCGTGGGCACGTGCAGCACCGCTGCCACCGACACCGTCAGCCCCTGGGCATTGAGCCGGGCGTCGCGCCGCTTCACGCGGGCGGCGTCCCAGTGCTGCTCGTCGACCACGAGACCGCCCTGCGGCGTGTCGGTCGACATGCGCGAGAGTGCGTAGGCGAAGCCGTCGATGTACTCCGGCGGCGTCGGCGAGGTCCACGTGACCGAACGGTACTCGTCGCCCGCGGCCGCTTCGGAGTCGCGGAGCATGCGCTCGACGAGCGAGAGGTCGCCGGTCAGGTCGAACACGCTGTTGCGCTCCACCTGTTCGAGCGTGAAGCCGTTCTGCTGCTGCAGCCGCGCCTCGGCGTCGGCGGGGATCGACCCCCAGCCGGTGGGGGACGCAAGCCGCTCGCCGACGGCGTCGGGGCGATGCAGCGTCCACGTCTGGATGGTCGAGATGCCCCGGTCCCTGGCCTCGCGCTCGACCTCGGCCAGCAGCGGCCCCTCCAGACCCTGACCGCGGTGCGGCGGGTCCACCATGAGGTCGAACTCGACGGTGCCGGCATCTGGCTGATTCGAGATCATCATCTTCACCACGCCCAGGACCTCGTCGCCGCGCAGGGCGGCGAAGCCGAGCTGGATCCAGTCGGCCTGGTCCTGCCACATTCCGAGCATCTCCTCGGGCTCCTCGTGCAGGTAGTCGTGACCGGCGTCGTGCAGGCACACGGCGTTGGCGATCCGGACCATCTCGACGAACACCCGGGCGTCGGGAGCGTCGACGGACGCGGGGACGACGACAGGGCTGATCGTGACGACGTCGGCGGCGAGATCACTCATCGAGCACCTTCTTCCATGCGCCGTCGTAGGCGATGGGCGCGAACCCGATCGCCTCGTTGATGTCGAGCATGGGGCGGTTCTCCTCTGCGTTGTAGGTGATGACGCGCGGCGACGCGGGTGCGACGTCGCGCCAGGCCAGCAGGCCCGCGCACTTCACGAGCGTGCCGAGCTTGTGACCGCGGTGCTCCTTGAGCACCAGCGTGTCCTCTTGGTGGGATGCCTCGGTCCGGTCCTTGCCGACGACCAGTTCGTTGAACGCGCACAGCTCGCCCGTCGCGATGTGCTGCGCCGCGGTGACGAGCATCGTGCGCCCGGCGTCGGTGTACCGGGCGTCGTGCTCGGCGATGCGCGCGGCATCCCAGGCCTCTTCGGCGAACTCCATCGCGCCGGTGGGGGTGTCGGTCGACATGCGCGACTTCATCCACGCATAGCCGTCGACGTTCTCCGCGGGGGTCGGGGCGAACCACTGCACGATGCGGTAGTCGCCCGACGACGCCTCGGCGACCGCCAGCAGACGCTCGACCTCGTCGAAGGGGCCGGTCAGGTCGAAGGCGCTGCTGCGCTCGACCTGCTCCAGCGTGTACCCGCGACCGAGGTAGAAGCGCGCGACGTGGTCCTCGGGAATGCTGCCGAAGCCCGTCGGCGGCGCGAGTCGCGGTCCTTCTGCGGCGGGATGCTCCGCCCAGGACTGCAGCACGGTGCGGCCGTGGCGACGAGCGGTCTCTTCCACCAGTTCGTGGGCCGCCGAGCCGATCCCGCGACTCCACGTGCGCCGGAGCAGCTCGATCAGCCAGAACGCGGCGTTCGATCCCTCTTCGTGCGGGATGTCGACGCCGACCCGGCCGATCACTTCGCCCTCGTCGAGGACGATCCACGAGTAGCGGGTCTCGTACTCGTTCGGACGGTAGTGGGGGAGCAGCTCGACAGGTGTGATGGCCTCGTCGCCGTGGCCCGAGATCTCGAGGTAGATCTCGTTTCGCACGCGGACCATCTCGACGAAGTCGGCGGCCTCTGCCGCGTCGATCGAGGTGGGGATCACAAGGGGGCGGAACTCGACGCCGGTGATGGTGTTCATTGTCGGGGTGTCCTTCGGTGTTGTGGCAAGTGTGAGGGTGGGGTCCGCCGCCCGCAACGGGGCGGCGGACCCGGTGACGTTCACAGGCCCCGCGAGAGGATGACGCCGCGCACGTAGGCGCGTTCGCGCTCTGCGGCGTCTTCCTGTCGGCGGAACGCTTCGCTGTGCCGGTCGCGGACGTCTGCGAGCCGGGGTGTGCGGGTGCTCCACAGGAGCAGGCGCAGACCGAGGTGCAGTGCGGCGCGGTCCACCAGCGAGATGCGGTCGTCGCGGCTCGGAAGCCGCAGCGTATCGGGCTCGCCCGAGGGGCGCTGCGGCGCGAGGAGTGTACTCATGATGGTTCTTCTTCCGATGGGAGGAGGGATGCCGGACGGCGGGCGCCGCCGGCGGGGATGTCGTACCGCAGCACGACGGGATGGATGCAGGGGGAGCGCGCTCAGCACCCGGAAGCGGGTGCGGCGCAGCAGACGGTCGTCGCCCGGAATCGGGCAGACTCGTCCCCTGCGGGGATCAGATGGCGGCGGGGAACCGGCCGCTCAGCACAGCGCTGAAGGAGACGGTCCCCGACGTAAACGCACGAGTCGCTTCGCCTTCGCGGGCGACGACTCCAGTGGTGTTGTTGATCATCATCGGTGGACCTCCTTTCTCGACTTCAGACGCGGAGAGTGACGCTAGCGCGGTTCTGTGGTCCGCGTCAAGCGAATTCGCAGATTCGACGCGCAGATGGCGTGTCGCGGCATCCGCGCATCCACGGCTCGGCACTCGGGATCGGGGGTGCGGCTCCGGTAGCGTAGGCGGGTAATCGACCGGGGGCGGAGGGCGCAGCCATGCACCTGAAGAGCGTGACGCTCAAAGGGTTCAAGTCGTTCGCCCAGCCGACGACCTTCGCCCTCGAACCCGGGGTGACCTGCATCGTCGGCCCCAACGGCTCCGGCAAGTCCAACGTCGTCGACGCTCTCGCGTGGGTGATGGGGGAGCAGGGCGCGAAGACCCTCCGCGGCGGGAAGATGGAGGACGTCATCTTCGCCGGCACCGCGACCCGCGGCCCTCTCGGGCGCGCGGAGGTGCAGCTGACCATCGACAACGCCGACGGCGCGCTCCCGATCGAGTACTCCGAGGTGACGATCAGCCGCACGCTGTTCCGCAACGGATCCAGCGAGTACGCGATCAACGGCGAGTCCTGCCGCCTGCTGGACGTGCAGGAGCTGCTGAGCGACTCGGGCCTCGGCCGCGAGATGCACGTGATCGTCGGACAGGGCCGTCTGGACAGCGTTCTGCAGGCGACGCCCGAAGACCGGCGCGGCTTCATCGAGGAGGCGGCCGGCATCCTCAAGCATCGCCGCCGCAAGGAGAAGACGCTCCGCAAGCTCGACGCGATGGAAGCGAACCTCACGAGACTGAGCGACCTGGCCGGCGAGCTGCGCCGCCAGCTGAAGCCCCTCGGCCGGCAGGCCGAGATCGCCCGAGAGGCGGCGACGATCGCCGCCGTCGTGCGGGACGCGAAGGCCCGACTCTTCGCCGACGAGCTCGTGGGGCTGCGCGAAGAGCTGGCCTCGCACACCCGCAGCGAGCACGAGCGCCACGCCGAACGCCTTGTGCTGCAGGAGCGCCTCGACAACGCGAAGGTGCGCATCGAGCAGCTCGAAGCCGACCAGCGCTCCGAGGCCGTCGACGGGGCGCGTCGCGTCACATACGGACTGGAGCGCGTCCAGGAGCGGCTGCGCGGGCTGTACGCCCTCGCGGGCCAGCGCCTGGCACTTCTGGGCGACGCCGAGGACGAGGAGCGCATCGAGCTCACCACCGTGTCGCAGGCGATGATCGACGAGGCCCGGGCCGAGATCGACGAGGTGTCCGACGGGCTGGGCGCGGCTCAGGATGCCGCCGCCGAGGCCGCCCGCGACGTCATGCGCGCGCGGGCCGAGCTCGACGCGCTCGACGTCGACATCGCGGCGCAGAGTGCGCTGGTGTCGGAGCACGACATGCGCATCACGGCGCTGCGCGGGACGGCGGAGGCCGCGGCATCCGCCCTCGCCGCCGTGCAGGCGGCCGTCGAACGCCAGCAGAAAGCGCTCGATGCCGCGCTCGCTCGCCGGGCCGAGGCCGAGCAGATCCTGGCCGGCGTGGACCCCGATCTCATGCCCGAAGAGGCGTCGGCCGATCACGCCGCCGCGTACGACACGGCCCAGCGCGACGCGGCGGAGGCGGAGACGTCGGTGGCGTCGCTGCGCGAACGGCTCCACGCCGCCGAGCGGGAACGCGAGGCGCTGACGGCCCAGACCGCGGCGCTCAGCCGGGCGCTCGACGTGCAGAACGGCGCGTCGTCGCTCATCGCGCAGGGGCTCGACGGAGTGCGCGGCCTCGTCGGCGACGCCGTCCAGGTCAGGCCGGGTTTCGAGGCGGCGATCGCCGCCGTGCTCGGACCGCTCGCCGAGGGCGTGCTGGTCGACGATCGGTCGAGCGCGTTCGCGGTCGCCGAGGCAGTCCGCGACGCGGACGCCGGCGTCGTCGACATCGTGATCGCGGGCGCCGGAACGATGCGTCCGCTGTTCCCGCAGCCGGCCGGCGTGGTGCCGGCGCGCGAGGTCGTGACCGCGCCCGAAGGCGTGCTGGGTCTGCTGTCGTACGTCGTGGTCGCCGACGACCTCGACGCGGCGCAGGCGGCGGGACCGGCGCTCGCGAATGCCGAGCTGGGCGGACCGGTCACCGTGGTCACCCGTCGCGGCGAGGTGTACACGGAGTACTCGCTGCGGGCCGGCACCGGTGCGTCCCGCTCCCGGCTCGAGCTCACGGCGGAGCGGGATGCCGCCGCCGAGCGCCGCGACGAGGTCGCCGTGACGGCCGACACGCTGCGCGAGCAGCTGTCGGAGGCGACCCGCACACTGGAGTCCGCGCGGCAGCGCACCAAGATCGCGCTCACGACGCTCCGCGAGCACGACGCGGCGCTGGCCTCGCACGCGGAACAGCTGAACCGGGCGACGGTGCGGCACGAGGCCGCCGTCGCCGAGTGCGAACGCCTGGAGGCGGGGCTCGCGCAGGCGGCGGCCGCGGTCGAGGAGGCCGAGGGATCGGCGCGGACGGCCGGTGATCAGCTCACCGCCGCGTTGGAGGCGCCGCGACCGATCCTCGACGCCTCGGCACGCGAGGGGATGCTGGCGGCGCTCGACGCGGCGCGCGACGGCGAGATGCGCTCGCGCCTGGACGTCGAGACGCTGCGTGAGCGCATCCGTGCCGGCGAATCGCGCGTCGTCGCCCTCGAACGGCAGCGCGAACGCGAGAAGGAGGCCGCCGCCGAAGCGGCGCGCCGTGCCGTCGTGCGGCGCGCGCAGCGCGAGATCGCGGCGGGCGTCGCGGGGCAGCTGCCGGCCGTCATCGACTCGGTCGACCGCTCGCTCGCCCAGGCGCGGGCCGAGCTCGCCGCGGCGGAATCGGCACGGACGGCTGTGACCACCGAGCTCGCCGAGCTCCGCGCTCAGGAGTCCTCGGTCAGAGAGCGGCTTGCGGGCCTGACCGAGAGCGTCCACAGTCTCGAGCTCCAGATCCACGAGAAGCGCCTGCACGTCACCGGGCTGCTGGAGCGCGTGCAGTCCGAACTCGGGCTCGACGAAGACATTCTGGTTTCGGAATATGGTCCGGACCAGCTGATTCCCACCGACGATGTGCTCACGGCATCCTCGGTCGGCGCGTCGGACGCAGACGATGGCAGCGGGAACGACGACGCGGCGACCGAGCAGTTCGATCGCGCTCGGCAGCGCCGGCGACTGCAGGAGGCCGAGCGAAAGCTCGCGCAGCTCGGCCGCGTCAACCCGCTCGCCCTCGAGGAGTTCGAGGCCCTCGAGCAGCGGCACAAGTTCATGACGGAGCAGCTCGCCGACCTGACGCAGACCCGCAAGGACCTGCTCACCATCATCGAAGAGCTCGACGAGCGCATGCAGACGATCTTCCTGGCCGCGTTCGAAGACACCCAGGTCGCGTTCGGCCAGGTGTTCCCGATCCTGTTCCCCGGCGGCACGGGCTCGATCTCGCTGACCGACCCCGATTCGCCGCTCACCACCGGCATCGAGGTGGCCGTGCGTCCGGTGGGGAAGAAGATCGAGCGACTCTCCCTGCTGTCCGGCGGCGAGCGGTCGCTGGCGGCGGTGGCGCTGCTCACCGCCATCTTCAAGGCCCGGCCGAGCCCGTTCTACATCCTCGACGAGGTCGAGGCTGCGCTCGACGATGCGAACCTCGGGCGCCTGCTCGGGGTGTTCGAGCAGCTGCGCGAGTCCAGCCAGCTGATCGGCATCACGCACCAGAAGCGGACGATG
>Ga0160432_100961_pt1 | contig 11874 bp, 16 predicted proteins | sample HID1971M_E0MG_FD_108250 | JGI IMG/M metagenome (GOLD analysis project Ga0160432, IMG submission 108250) | Enriched millipede-associated microbial communities from UW Madison campus, WI, USA - HID1971M_E0 MG | ecosystem: Host-associated > Arthropoda: Insects > Digestive system > Unclassified ... | reverse complement strand
TTTCGGCGAGCCGCTCGACCTGTCCGATCTCGAGGGCGTGCCCGACGGCAAGGCCCGTCGCGAGATCACCGAGCGCACGATGGCCGCCATCGCGCGCCTGAGCGGTCAGGAACGCTCCGGCAGCGTGAACGCGACGTCGCGCGACTGAGGCCGGTCCGAGAGAAGGGGAGAGACATGGCATCCGTGACCGAGCTCTTGAACGCGAATCTGCACGAGGTCTTCAACAACCGCGACGCGGAGGCGCGCCGCACTGCTGTCGATCGCGTCTACACCGAGGACGTCGCATTCACGGATCCGGAAGGCACCACCGTGGGTCGTGAGGCACTGGGCCGCAAGGCGGCGGAGCTGCTGGGCCGGACCCCCGCCGACTTCGAGTTCGTCGAGGACGGCATCCCCTACACGGGTGAGGACGTGGGTGCTCTCGCGTGGGCCTTCGGTCCGGTCGGCGCCCCCGTCGTCCGCGGCATCGACATCATCGAGGTACGCGGAGGACGGATCTCGTCCGTCCGCACCCTGGTGGTCCCCGCGCCGGCGTGACGCGAACCCGGCGAGGACAGCGCCCTCATCCCGCAAGAGAATGGGTGGCATGGCTGATGCTTCGTTCGTGGTGACCGGCGCTGCGGGCGGTGTGGGGCGGGCGATCGCGGACCGCCTTCGCGCGCACGGGCACGTCGTCGTCATCGACTCGGCGACCCCTGGCGTGGACGACGACAGCGCCGTCGACTACATGATCGGGGATGCCGGAGACCCCGCCGTCGCCGGCGAGGCGGCCCGTCGTGCAGAACATGCCGCACCGTTGCGCGGCTGGGTGAACAACGCAGCGACCTTCCAGGACGCCGCCATGACCACCGCGGAGCCGGGGGTCCTCCTCGATCTGATCAACGCCAATCTCCGGCTGGCGCTGACCGGCTGCCACACCGCCGTGAACCACTTCATCCGGCACGGGCGGGAGGGGTCGATCGTGAACGTCTCGTCGCATCAGGCGCAGCGCGCGGTGCGGGGCGCTCTCCCGTACGCGACCGCGAAGGCGGCGATCGAGGGCCTCACCCGAGCTCTGGCGGTCGACCACGGGCCGGATGGGATCCGCGTCAACGTCGTCGCGCTCGGCTCGATCGACACGGATCGCCTCGCCCACTACCGCCGCTCGCATCCCGAGGTCGACGACGAGATGGCGGCACTGCACCCGCTCGGACGCGTCGGGACGGTCGGAGAAGTGGCGGCAGCCGTCGACTTCCTCCTTTCCGGCGGTGCGGGGTTCATCAACGGCGTCGTCCTGCCCGTCGACGGCGGGCGTGCTGCTCAGGGCCTCGATCCGGAGCAGCTCTAGAGGCCGGGCGAGGAATGCCGGGTCCGGATGCGACTCGCCCCGGTCGGCCCGGAGTCGCGCACAATGGGTGCCATGGTCGAGATCTCCGATGCGGACTTCGAGGCGATGGTCGCGGAGGAGTACGAGGCTCTGCCCGAAGACATGGTGAGGGGTCTCGAGAATGTGGCGATCCTCATCGCGAACCAGCCCGCGGGAGAGCGGCCGCGCCTCTTCGGGCTCTACAGCGGGCGCCCGCTGAAGACGCGCGGGGTGTACGGCTACGGGGAACTCCCCGACCGGATCACCCTCTTCAAGAACAACATGCAGGAGCACAGTCCGGATCTCGACGCCCTGCGGGTGCGCGTGCGGATCACTCTGGTCCACGAGATCGGGCACTACTTCGGGCTCGATGACGCGCGTCTGCGCGAACTCGGGTGGGCCTAGCGGGTGCTGACGACCCGACATCCTCCGAGCCGTCGCCCCGAGGGGTAGCGTCGAGTCCGTGAGTGCTCCCGCGGATCGGATGGCCGGATGGCGTGCGGCGGCACGCTGGCTGCTCGTGCTCCTGCTCGCGGCCGCCGGAGCGTCACACCTCACCTGGGGCAGGCGCGGCTACCGCATCGTCGTGCCGGACTGGTCGACGCGGCTGACGGGCCTCGACAAGGACGCGATCGTCGTCGGATCCGGGGTGGTCGAGCTGATGCTCGCCGGCGCCGTCGCGACGATTCCCCGGCAGCGGAGCGTCGGGTGGCTCGTCGCCGCCTTCTTCGTCGCCGTCCTCCCCGGCAACGTCCATCAGTGGCGCACCGGCCGATCCGCGCCGATGCTCCGCACCGACCGTGCGCGGTTCGTACGCCTGCTGCTGCAGCCGGTGCTCGTCCTCTGGGCGCTGTGGGCGACGCGTGAGCGGTGACCGCGGCCGGCAGGTCCGCCCCGGCCTCCCCCGACGATCGGGCAGGCTGAGGCGGTGATCGCCCTGATCTCCGCACCGACGAACCTCGGGCTTCGGCCACCGCAGCCCGGAAGCGTTCCGGGTGCCGACAAGGCTCCGGCGGCGCTTCGTGAGGCGGGGCTGTTCGATCGCCTCGCGTCGCACGGCGCGCGGGATGCCGGTGTCGTGCTCGCGGGGCGCTACGTGGATGACGACGGCACCCGGATGCCTGGCCATGTGCGCAACGAGGCGGCCCTCGCCGCGCATGCCCGGCTTCTCGGGTCCCGCATCGCCGAGACGCTTCGCGACGGCGACCACCCGGTCGTGATCGGCGGAGACTGCAGCGTGCTGGTGGGCATCGGGCTGGGCCTTGCCGCAGCGGGGCCGACGGGCCTGGTGCATGTCGACGGCCACACCGACTTCCGCCATCCCGGCAACAGCGACGCGTGCGGCAGCGTGGCCGGCGAAGACCTCGCCGCCGCGATCGGGCTGCACTGGCCGGCGGTCTCCGACATCGACGGCCGCAGCCCCTACTTCCCGGCCGCGCGATCCGTGCACCTCGGCCATCGCGACGATGACGAGCACGTCGAAGAGGTGGCACGCCACCTCGGCCTCGTCCTGTCGGCACGTGCTTCAGCAGAGCTGGACGCGCGTGCGCTCGCCGCGGCGGTTCTCGGCACGACCGGACCCGCCTATTGGCTTCAGGTCGACGTCGACGTGCTCGACCCCGGCGTCATGCCTGCCGTCGACAGCCCCGACCCCGGCGGCCTCCTGCCGGAGCAGCTCTCCGGCATGCTGACCGCACTGGCTCCGCGGGCGATCGGCGTCTCGGTGACGGTCTTCGACCCCGACCTCGATCCCGACGGTCGCTACGCGCGCCTGCTCACCGACATCCTGGCGCCCGGCCTGGCTCTCGTAGGCTCGGCGCTGCCGACGCCCTCTTGAGATGCGGGATGCCGGGCCGCCGGCATCCCGGATCCTCTCGCCGAATCGACGACGGAAGAGGCGGGATCGGCTACTCGACGAGGGACTGCGTGCCGAGGACGATCGCGAGCTGGAGGCGCTCGGCGTCCTGGGTGCCAGGGGCCGCGGTGTAGACCATGATGCGCAGGTCGTCCTGCGTGACGACGAGTGTGTCGCAGTCGACCGTGATCGGTCCGACGGTCGGATGATCGATGACCTTGTGGCGCGACTGCTCGGCGGGCGCGGCATCCGCGACCGTGTTCCAGAGCAGCTCGAAGTCGGGACTCGCGTCGCGAAGGTCCGCGACGAGGCGGCGCAGCCGTGTGTCGTGGGGGTAGCGGGCGACCGTCGTGCGCAGATCGGCGACGAGGCGGGCGACCTGCTCGGCGTGCTCCTCGGCGGTCTGCCGCGCACGGGAGCGCGGACCGATGACGTTGCGCCACACGCCGTTGCGTTCGTTGCCCCGCAGCTCCGCCGTCGGTCCCATGAGCGCGTCGTAGGGCGCGTTCGCGACGATGAGGTTCCAGGCCGCGTCGTAGACGACGACAGGGATGCCGTCGAACCGGTCGAGCAGGCGCTGGATGCTGGCCGGGATGCGCGCCGAGACGATCCCCGCGCCGGGAGCGCTGCGCCCCGCGAGCTGGAAGAGGAGGTCGCGCTCGGCGTCCGAGAGCCGCAGTGCGCGGGCGAGAGCCTCGACGACCTGCTCCGACGGCGCGGTCGCCCGGCCCTGCTCGAGGCGGGTCAGATAGTCGACCGAGATGCCGGCGAGCGTCGCGAGCTCCTCGCGCCGCAGCCCCGCCGCACGGCGGCGACCGCCCTGCGGCATGCCCACGGCCTCCGGCGACACCCGGTCGCGCCAGCGCCGCACAGCGCTGCCGAACTCCCACGCTTCCATGCCTCCAGTGTGCGCGCTGCGGGCATCCGTGTCCTGGTACTGCGAGTCCTAGGAGAACGCGACGACTGCCTGTGCCGGCGGGTGCGGCGCACTGTTGACGCATGACAACGACACTCATCACCGGGGCGAACAAGGGCCTCGGCAAAGAGACCGCCCGCGCACTCGTCGACGCGGGACACACCGTGTGGCTCGGCGCCCGTGACGACGCCCGCGGCCGGGCGGCAGCCGACGAGGTCGGCGCGCGCTTCGTCCGGCTCGACGTGACCGACGACGCGTCCGTCGACGCGGCCATGACGACCATCGCGGAAGCGGGCACGGGGCTCGACGTGCTCGTCAACAATGCCGGCATCGCCAAGCGCGGCGGCGGCATGACCGAGGCGCTCGACAGTGCGAGCGTGCTCGAGGTGTTCGACACGAACGTCGTCGGGGTCGTCCGCGTGACCGAAGCGGCGCTGCCGCTTCTCGAACAGTCGGCGAACCCCGTCGTCGTCAACGTCTCGAGCGCCCTCGGCTCGTTCTGGGCGACGCACGAGCCGTCGCGGCCGGCGTCGCATTTCGTCTCGCTGATCTACGGCTCGAGCAAGGCGGCCGTCTCGATGCTGACCGCGCAGTACGCGCGGGCGCACGCGAACGTGAAGTTCAACGCCGTCGAGCCGGGCATCACGGCGACCGAGCTCGGCGGCGGCGACCCGGGCAGTCACCCAGGACGCCCTGCGTCGGTCAGCGCCGAGGTCGTCGCGAAGCTGGCCATGATCGGCCCCGACGGGCCGACCGGCACCTTCCAGGAGGACGAGGGCGAGCTGGGCTGGTGACCATCCGTCCGTGACGGCGTGATCGTCGTCGCGTCGGTGGCTCGTCGGGGAGACTCGTCGGTAGACCCGATCGCAAAGGAACCCCATGATCACCGTTCACCTTCGTTACGAGATCGACCCCGACAAGCTCGACGACTTCACCGAGTACGGCCGCACGTGGATCCGGCTCGTCAACAAGCTCGGCGGCACGCACCACGGCTACTTCATGCCCAGTGAGGGCGACAGCGACGAGGCGTTCGCGCTGTTCACCTTCCCGTCGCTGGCCGAGTACGAGATCTACCGCAACGCGTCGAAGACGGACCCCGAGTGCCAGGAGGCGTTCGAGCTCGCGCGGAGGACCGGGTGCATCCGACGCTACGAGCGACGCTTCCTGGCCCCGGTGTTCTCGTAGACGCCGGGCTTCACTCGGTCGGCACGTAGATCAGCGCGTCGGTGACCTGCGGCAGGTGCAGCGTGTGCCGTCCCCGGGTGTCGGGGTGCTCATCGAGCACGGCCTCGACCCGGCGGACGAGCTCGCCGCGCTGCTGCTCGCCGGCGGCCAGGAACGTGCTGACCGTCATCCACCTGTTCAGATAGTCCGCGCGCGTGATCCGTTCGGACCAGGAGAATCGGATGCCGTCGACCTGGGTGAATCCCGGCACGTCGCGCCGCGGCAGGGCGTCCTCGTCGTGGTCGGCATCGGCCGGCTCGTCAGCCTCACGCGGATGAGCGATCAGGTAGGCGTCGGAGTCCCACGCGCAGCGAGGATCCGAGCCGTTCCAGATCAGCGCGAGCCTGCCGGCCGGGTTCAGCACGCGTCGGATCTCGCGCGACGCGGGTTCCGGGTCGAACCAGTGATAGGCCTGGGCGACGGTGACGAGGTCGAAGCGGGCGTCCGGAAGCGGGATCGCCTCGGCGGTTCCGATCAGCGCGGTCACCTCGGGCAGCTTCCGGCGCAGCTCGGCGAGCATCGGCTCCGACGGGTCGACCGCGACGACGTGGTCCACGCGGGAGACGAGCTGCTCCGTGAACTTGCCGGTGCCCGCGGCGAGGTCGAGCACCGGGGTCACGCGACGGGGTGCGACCGCCGCTGCGATCTCCGCAGGGAACCCCGGCCGATACCGCTCGTACTCCTCGCCGATCGTCAGGAATGTCGCTGCGAGTTCGGCATCGGTCACGAACCCGATGCTAGGCCGGGGACCGGGCGAGCCGCCTCAGCGCAGGGCGGCGATCTCGTCGCCTTCCAGGATCACGGCGATCAGCCCGGCATCCGTCGTGGTCTCGTGGGACTCCCCCTGATCCCACACGACCGCCTGGCCCGGACCGATGCCGACGGGAGGAGTGGCGTCGCCACCGGCGACCGCCGCGCGACCGCTCACAGGGATCAGCAGCTGAGGGCGCACCGCCGGATGCCGACCGATGCGCCCGCCCGCATCGAGCCTGATCACGATGGCGTGGACGCCGTCACCGACATGCCCGAGCGTGAAGCCCGTGCTGCCGAAGGCGCCGATGATGCGATCGGGGAGGTCTGCCGCGTCGAGGATGTGCACGCCGACAGCCTTCCAGAAAGGGATGCCGCCGACGCCGGCATCCCCGTCCCCACCCGCCTGGGCTCTCCGTGCCCACCCGCTCGCCGAGGGCGTCGGGTTACGATGTGGCTCGGCCCGGCATCCAGGAGGACACCATCGTTACGGACTACTTCCCAGGGGACGACCGGACCAACTACGAGCGCATGCTCGCAGGGGACTTCTACATCGCCGACGACCCCGACATCGGCGTCGCCGTGCTCCGGGCCGTGCGCCTCGTGCGGGAGTACGAACAGGCCGTGGTCGCCGATGACGGCACGGCGCCGGCGATCCTCGCGGACCTCGTCGGGACACTCGGGGAGGACGTCTGGCTCAAGCCGCCGCTGTTCGTCGACCTCGGCCGCAACATCCACATCGGCGCGCGCACGGCCATCAACTCCGGCCTGACGGCGCTCGATGTCGCGGCGATCACGATCGGCGAGGACTGCCTGATCGGCCCGAACGTGCAGCTGCTCACCCCGACCCACCCCGTGGACGCCCAGCGTCGGCGCGACAAGCTCGAAGCCGCAGAGCCGATCACGCTCGGCGACAACGTGTGGCTGGGCGGCGGCGTCATCGTCTGCCCGGGCGTGACGATCGGCGACAACACCGTCGTCGGCGCGGGCGCTGTCGTGACGCGAGACCTTCCCGCGAACGTGCTCGCGGTCGGCAACCCCGCGCGCGTGATCCGCGAGCTCGACGGAACTCAGGCGGGCGCCGCGGCGGCGAAGCCCGCCTGAGCGCAACCCTCAGCGCCGTACCGCGTACCGCAGGTGCAGCACGCGCTCGCCCTGGATCACGACATCCGGATCCTGCAGCAGGTGCTGCCCGTCGACCGGCCCGAAGAAGCGCCTGCCCGACCCGAAGACCACGGGTGCGACATCCATCCGCACTTCGTCGACCAGTCCTGCCGCGAGCACCTGGCCGCCGACGTCCCCCGCGGCGACCTCGACCGTGCGGTCGCCCGCGAGCTGCTGAGCCTGGCTGACCGCCGCCTCGATGCCCTCGACGAAGTGGAACGGTCCCGCCAGATCCCAGCCCTCGGGAGGCGGCCGGTGCGTCACGACGATCACGTGGTCGATGCCGCTCGGCGGCTCGCCGTCCCAGCCGTCGGTCAGGTCGAAGACGCGGCGGCCGGCGATCGTCACCGCGATCTCGTCCCAGTACGGTCGCACGTGGTCGTACGAGGCCTGCGACACCTTCAGCACGCCGCTGTCATCCAGCGGGACCTCGCCGCTCACCAGCCAGTCGAACAGCGGTCCGGGCTGATCGTCGTCATCGGCGATGAATCCGTCCACCGACACCGAGGCATACATCACGACCCTGCCCACGCCGGCCTCCTCGCTCGCGGAGCTGCGTCAGCGCAGGAGCTTGACGGCGCTTCGTGCCGCCGAGATGCCGGCGATCGCGGCGGCGACACTCATCACGATCGGCGTGACGGCGATCACCAGTGCGATCGAATTGGGTTTGAAGACGGTTCCGCCGGGGCCCGACACGTAGGCGCCGATGGGCAGCGAGATGCCCCCTCCGCCGCCACCCGAGCCTTCGCCTTTGCCCTGCGGCAGCTTCTCGGTGGGAGGTGTCTCACCGGACCCCTCCCCGGCGCCGAATCCGAACGCGACGATCGCGACGGGCACGATGTCCTGCCCGCCGACCGTCGACTTCTCTCCGTACGCGATGTGGGCGCCCCAGGAGGGGACGGACCCGGCGAGCTTCTCGACCAGTCTCTCCGCCATGCAGCGACCATATCCCTCGGCTCACCGCAGGACCAGACCTGTGCCAGGTCTCTTCGGGATCGGGCTCGAGATCGTGCGGTTCACGTCACCGGGCGATGGCCGCGGCCCTCGGTCGAAGCCTGAGCCGCGGCATCCCGATCGCTCACCAGACCGTGCCGCCGCCGATCGAGATGCCGCCCCACGTGAGTGCGATGAAGATGGCGGAGAAGACGACGGGAGCGATGCCCTTGCCGCCGCGGGCCAGCCCCTTGAGAAGGCCGATCACGGCGAGGACCGCGGCGATCACCGAGAGCAGGCCGCCCAGGATCAGCCCGATGAACAGCGGAATGGGCATGAGCACGAGGCCGGCCAGCGCGAACCAGAACGCGGCCCAGGCCGCCGGGTTCGATTGACGTTCGTTGGAGGACATCTCTCCATCCTCGCCGATTCGCCGGGGGATGCCGGGCCGCCGGCATCCCGGATCAGTCGATCCAGAGCACCACGCCGGTCATGCCGGTCAGCACGGCGGTCGCGCCCGCGCGGATGGCGGCGTCGCTGCGCTCGGGGGTGAAGGACGACTCATCGAAGTGCGTGGCCGAGCCGAGGCCCTCGCCGCGGAAGCCGGCGCCGGTCCAGTCGACGGAGGTGACGTTGTAGGTGGGTTCGGCCAGCTCGGCGCCGAGCACCAGGAACGACATGTCGAGGTGGTTCGGGGTGACCATCGCCAGCGCGTCGACGAGCGCCTCGCCGGTGCTGACGATGAGGTCGGGCTTCATGTCCATCGCGTCGACGATCGCCGGGATCGCGCCCGAGTCCTCGGCGACGACGGTCCGCAGCGACACCTGCTCGTCGGCCGCCCAGTCCTCGACGGCGTCGTTGAGCACCTCGGTGGTGGCATCCGAGCCGCTCGTCAGCAGCACCACGCGGTAACCGGGCGACGGCGAGACGCCGTGCCACGAGCCGTCCGCGGGGACCACCGTTGCCTCGGGCGACGGCGCCGTCTCGGGCGTGAACCCCGCCGCCGGCGTGCCGACGGCCGTGGGCTCGGCGCGAGGGGTGCTCCAGTCGTCGGTGGCGCAGCCGGTCAGCGTGATCAGGAGCACGGCAGCGGAGGTCGTCGCTGCGAGGGCGCGGAGAAGCACAGTCGTCCTAGCGGATGGAGAGCGGGATGCTTCCAGCATGCGCGACAGGCACCCCGGTCGGCGCCCGCAGGCGCCCAGTTTGCCCACTGTTCGCTTTGCCGGCGCCACCCGTTCACAAAGCCGGACGCCGAGCGTCACGTGCCGCTACGAAGCTCGCCTGTTGGAGCCGGGGCGATACCCGACGCCATTCCCCCACCCGCTTCCAGACAGAACGGAAGACACATGCTTTCGGAAGCAACCTCGCGGCCCTCGGGCCGCGCGGCCCTGTGGCTCTCAGCCGCAGCGGTCAGCGCCGCACTGGCGCTCGGCGGCGCATTCGCCGCGCCCGTCGGTGCGCACGCGGCCACCACCGCCGCCTACACGGGCATCGTGCTCGGCGTCGGTGCAGACGAGGCCCAGCGCACGGTCACCTGGTACACCTCGGCCGACAGCGCCCAGGTCGTGCAGGTCGCCCCCACCTCGGCGCTCGTGAACGGCGAGTTCGTGGCCTCGGTCACGACCTTCGCGGCCACCGGCGCCGCGAACATCGCGTCGAGCGGCGGCTTCAACCGTCACGCGACGATCTCGGGCCTGCAGGAGGACACGCAGTACTCGTACCGCGTGGGCTCGGACGGCAACTGGTCGACGACCTACTCGTTCAAGACGCAGTCGTTCGAGGGCGACTTCGACTTCCTGTTCTTCGGCGACCCGCAGATCGGCGCCTCGGGCAATGTGGCGAACGACCAGGCCGGCTGGGTCGACACCATGAACGTCGCGCTCAACGCCAACCCGAACGCGGAGCTGCTCGTCTCGGGCGGCGACCAGGTCGAGACGGCCAACACCGAAGCGCAGTGGGACGCCTTCCTCGCGCCCGAGCAGCTGCGCGCGTACCCGTGGGCCGCGACCATCGGCAACCACGACGTGGGCGGCAAGGCGTACGAGCAGCACTTCTACACGCCCAACACCGACTACTCGGCGGACTACTACCGCTCGGGCAACACGGCCACCGAATCGGGCGGCGACTACTGGTACATCTACAAGGACGTGCTGTTCATCGACCTGAACAGCAACAGCTACAACGACGCGACCGGCGGCGGCGACGAGGCTCACGTGCAGTACGTGACCGATGTCGTGAAGGCCCACGGCGCCGAGGCGAAGTACACCGTCCTCGTGTACCACCACTCGATCTACTCGGCCGCTTCGCACGCGAAGGATGCCGACAACAAGGTGCGTCGCGTCGACTTCCCGACGACGTTCTCGGAGCTCGGCGTCGACCTCGTGCTCCAGGGCCACGACCACGTCTACACCCGCAGCTACGAGATCAAGGACGGCCAGAAGGCCAACGCCGACGAGCAGCCGGGCGCCAACGACGTGTTCGTCGGTGAGGGCGGCGTCATCTACATGACGGCCAACTCGGCGTCGGGCTCGAAGTACTACGACATCACCGCGCCCGACAACAGCGGCACGAGCGGTGCCGGGAACGGCGCCGACCCGCTGAACCCGGGCAGCTACTGGTACAACTCGGTCCAGAGCCAGGAGAAGACCCGCAGCTACGTCAAGGTGCAGGTCAAGGCCGACGAGCTCGTCGTCGAGGGCATCCGCTCGCAGGCATCGACGGGCGGCGGCGTGGAGTCCAAGATCGACTCGGTCACCATCCACCCGCACCACGCCGACGGCGGCGAGGACCTCCAGGTCATCGTCCCGACCGCGGCGCCGGGCGAGTTCGGCTGGACCATCGACGGTGAGAACGGCCTCGTCGACCTCGGCACCGCCGAGGAGAAGGACGGCTACTTCGAGGCGACGGGCGAGATCAACCCGATCACCGTGTCGGACACCCGTTCTTCGCTCGCGCCCTGGTCGATCACGTCGGTCCTCGGCGACTTCGCCGACGGCGGCAAGACGTTCTCGGGCAGCTACCTCGGCTGGACCCCGAAGGTCGTCACGCCGGGCGCCGGCGCGGTCGCGGGTGCGGCCGTCACGTCGGGCTTCGACGGGGGCGCCGGTCTGTCGGTGACCCGCGTGCTCGGCGCCGCCGTGCAGGGTCACGACAAGGGTGAGGCGCTCCTCGGCGCGAACCTCGACCTGAAGCTGCCGACCGAGACCCAGACGGGCAGCTACCGCGCGACGCTGACGATCACGGCTCTCGCGGGCTGATCGACCCCTTCGCGACACCACGTCCGTGGGAGAGGGCCTCCGCCCTCTCCCACGGACCGTCCCGTTTCCGCACCACCCCGAAAGCCCTCCCGTGAACGCACGCCCTGCTTCCCCCCGACCGCGCCGGCGCGTCAGCGCCCTGTGCGCGGCCGCCCTCGTGGCCCTCGCCCTCGCCCTGCCCGCCGTGCCTGCCTCTGCCGCCGACGCCGCCGCCGGCACGGACGACGTCAACTGGACCGTCCGTACCGAGTCGAACAACTTCGGCGCCGACCGCACCAGCTACGGCTACACGATCGACCCGGGCGGGTCGATCACCGACGGCATCGTCGTCGCGAACCACGGCCAGGAGCCTGTCGACCTCGCGGTCTACGCCGCCGACGGCTTCACGTCCGAGGACGGCGCCCTCTCGCTCGTCGTCGCCGGTGAGGAG
>Ga0160432_100955_pt1 | contig 11942 bp, 11 predicted proteins | sample HID1971M_E0MG_FD_108250 | JGI IMG/M metagenome (GOLD analysis project Ga0160432, IMG submission 108250) | Enriched millipede-associated microbial communities from UW Madison campus, WI, USA - HID1971M_E0 MG | ecosystem: Host-associated > Arthropoda: Insects > Digestive system > Unclassified ... | reverse complement strand
CTACCTGGTCAGCGGCCCGTGACGCGGGACCGGTAGACGCACGCGTGGCCGGTCCGTCAGGGCCGGCCACGCGTGTCTGTGCGGCGGTCAGCCGACGGCTGAGGCGATCGCGGCGCGCACCTGCGCCAGCGAGGGGACGCCGCTCGCGCGGTGGCGCACGGCGCCCGCGGCGTCGAGCACCAGCACGGTGGGCGTCACGTCGATGCCGAGCGCCTCGCCCAGCACGAGGTGGTCGGCGACGTCGAGCTCGACGTAGGCGACGTCCGACGTCGTGTCGACGGCACGCTGGACGACGATGCGAGTCATCCGGCACGGCTGGCAGAAGGTGCTGGAGAACTGCACGACCGTGGCGGCGGCGCCCAGCTCCGAACCGAGCTCGCTCGGTCCCAGGACGACGTCCTGCAGCGTCACGCGGCGCCCTGGGCCGCCAGCGCGGCGAGGTCGATGTCCGCCTCCGCGACGAGCACCGCTGGCCCCGCGAGCTCGGCGTGGCCGTCGGGAAGGGCCGTCACCCGGACGGTCCCGCCCGGCACGTCGACGAGCCAGACGTCGGGTGCACCCGCGCCCGCCCACGACCGCACCGCCATCGCAGCGGCGACAGCGCCGGTCCCGCACGACCGGGTCTCGCCGACGCCGCGCTCGTGCACGCGCATGCGGACGCGACCGACCACCTCGCCGTCGAGCTCCTGCTCCCCCAGGGGAACCACGAGCTCGACGTTCGTCCCGTTCGCAGGCAGCGGCGTCACGAGCGGCGCACGCGTGAGATCGGCGCCGTCGAGCTCGTCGTCGCGCAGAGCGAGCACCGTGTGGGGATTGCCGACGTCGACGCTCAGCGCCGGACGGACCACGTCCAGGCCCGCGACCTGCACCTCGGCGTCGAAGCCCGCCGCCAGTGCCGACTCGCCGCCCGGGAGCGACCAGCGCCCCATGTCGACGGCGTACCAGTCGGCGCCGTCGAGGCCCTGGACGCGACGCACGCGACGGACGCCAGCGCGGGTGCCGAGGGCGACCTCGCCGCGCCCGTCCCACAGCCCGAGCCGCTCGAGGTAGGCGGCGAAAACGCGCACGCCGTTGCCGCACATCTCGGCGACCGAGCCGTCGCCGTTGCGGTAGTCCATGAACCAGCGGGCCTCGGGCTCGCTCGCGAGCACCTGATCGCCCTCCGGGAGCCGGTCGCTCGCGACGACGCGGATCACGCCGTCGCCACCGAGGCCCGCTCGCCGATCGGCGAGCTCGCGCACGAGGCTCGCGGTCAGGTCGAACGCGCCGTCGCGGTCGTCGATGAGGACGAAGTCGTTCTGGGTGCCGTGCCCCTTCGTCACGCTCAGGAGGGTCATGAACCCAGCGTACGGCGCGGCGCCGGGTCGTCGGTCGCCGGTCCCAGGGAGCCCTCGTCGGCGCGGCGCACCAGGTCGAGCGCGCGATCGACCAGATCAGGGTCCTGCGCGTCGAGCCAGTGCACGCGAGGATCGCGACCGAACCAGCCCATCTGCTTGCGCGCCAGCCGCCGCGTCCCGGCGGCGATCGCCTCCTGCGCCGCCTGCGGGCTCAGCTCGCCGGCGAGCATCGCCACCACCTCGGCGTACCCCACGGCGCGCGACGCGGTGCGCCCGAGCCCGGCCGCGACGAGCCGCTCGACCTCGTCGACGAGTCCCTGCTCCCACATCCGCTCGACCCGGCGGGTGATGCGGGCGTCGAGCGTCGAGCGGTCGCAGTCGAGCCCGATCTGGACCGCCGGCACCTCGTAGACGTGCTGCGGGAGCGATGCCGAGTACGGCCGCCCGGTGAGCGCGATGACCTCGAGCGCCCGCACGATGCGGCGGGCGTTGCGCGGGCCGATGCCGGCGGCTGCCGCCGGGTCGACGCGCTCGAGCTCCGCGTGCAGCGCGCGAGCACCTTCCGCCTCGACCCGCGCCTCGAGCTCGGCGCGGACCGCCGCGTCGGTGCCGGGAAACTCCATCGCGTCGAGCAGCGCGCGCACGTAGAGGCCCGAGCCCCCGACCGCCACGGCGCGCGCACCGCGCCCCGCGATCGCGTCGAGCGCCCCGCGCGCGAGCGCCTGGTAGTCCGCCACTGACGCGTCCTCGTGCGGGTCGAGCACGTCGAGCAGGTGGTGCGGAACACCCGCACGCTCCTCGGGGCGCAGCTTCGCGGTCCCGATGTCCATGCCTCGGTACAGCTGCATCGCGTCCGCATTGACCACCTCGCCGACCACGTCCTGGCCGAGCGCACGCGCGAGCGCGAGGCCGAGGTCGGACTTGCCGGTGGCGGTCGGTCCCACCACCGCGACGACGAGGCTCACGCGGCATCCTCGCTGGCCGAGCGCCACAGCAGCGCGGCGTGCTGAGCCCCGGCGAGCACCTCGACGTGCTCGGCACGGGCGCCGATCTCGCCGTCCCCCGCGGCACCGACCAGCACCTTCCACGGCGCCAGGCCACTGACCGCGAGCGCTGCGGCCTCGTCCGAGCCGCGGTCCGCGAGTCGTCCACGTGCCGCCGGACCCGCGTCGGCGAGGTCGTGGAGCAGCGCCTCGTCGTACGCCGGGGCTCGTTCGTCGTCCGCGAGCGGAGCGTCGGGGCCGTGCCGCGCGCTGCCGGACCCGACGACGAGCAGCGCCGTGGGGCCGTCCGCGACGAGCCGGGACCCGAGCGCCACGAGGTCGCCGTCGGCCGCGACCTCGACGACCCGCGTCGTGCCGCTCCAACCCGCCTGCGCCGCCAGGTGCAGCCCGACGGCGGCCGCGATGCCCGGCCGCTCCGTCGGGCCGGAGCCCGCCGCGACGACCGGCGCGGGCCACGTCAGCGCGCCGTCGGGGATCCCCGCGGCGCCGAGCGAGCCGACGACGGTCCCCGACAGCTCGCGGGTCACGCGACCGGGTGCAACGACGACGAGCGTGCGCGCGCCGACGAGCGCCGCCGCCACGACCGCGAGCGACCCTGCCCGCAGCGCGGAGGCGATGTCACGCGATCCACCGGCGCCCGGGACGAGCAACGCCGTGTCCGGCACCAGGGCGGCGGCGACCAGCATCCCCGTTACTGCTCGGACGTGAGCCGGGCGATCTCCGCCTTGGCCGCCGCGACGGCCTCCGGGTAGTTGCCGTCCAGGTTCGTGAAGAACGCGAGCGACGTCGAGATGGCGCAGCCCAGGTGCTGGTCGAGCTGCGCATCGGTCAGGCCGGGCTCGTAGTCGACCGAGTGCTCGGTGTAGACGCCGATCGTGTCGTTCTCCTCGAGGCGCACGTACACCTTGGGCCAGATGCGACCCGCGTTCCACTCGTTCGCGTGGACCAGGACCTGCCCGAGCTCGCTCGCGGGCAACGCGCGCTGCCACCGGCCGCGCACCTGGAGGTACTCCGACTGGCTGCCGAGCAGCAGGAAGTAGAAGACGTGGTCGTCCCAGCGGCCGCCGATGTCACCGTCGTCGTCGATGCCGTAGTTGTAGCCGCGGGCGTCGAGACGCGCCTTGATGCGGTCCTTGCTGACCGCCGCCAGCTCGGAGAGGGGCTCGAACGCAGCCGCAGGCAGCGCTGCCGGGTCGAAGTTCGTCATGTGCGTCACCATTCGGATCGTGGTCGTCGTGCTCCCCAGACCTTAACGACCCTGACGGATCCGTGCTGCCACCGTCCCACCGTCAGACGCGGCGGGTAGTGTCGGCGCATGGCCTCGAACCCGGACCGCGCTCGTCGCTGGTGGCGGCGGGGCGAACCCGCGCCCGCGCCCGCGGCACCGACCGCCGAGCCGACCGACGAGCAGCTGCACGACAAGGTGGCCGAGCTCCTCGCCCGCGAGCTGGGCGTCGCGGACCCCGCCGTGGACAACCCCGCCCCCGTGACCCCGGCACGCATCGCGGCGTGGATGACCGACAACCAGTTCAGCTACTTCGTCGACAACGACGGAGACCTGGGCGGCCTGTGGCGCGGGCGCCTGTTCTACTTCTTCCTCTTCGGCGAGAAGTCCGAGATCCTGCAGGTCCGGGGCCAGTGGCATCGGGAGATCGCCATCGAGCGCCTCGAAGAGGTGCTCGACATCTGCAACGAGTGGAACGCCGACCGGATCTGGCCCAAGGCCTACGTCCGGGTGCGGGACAACGGGCGCGTCCACGTGGTGTCCGAGGTGGCGACGGACCTCGAGCACGGGGTGAACGACGCGCAGCTGAGCCAGATGCTGTTCTGCGGCCTCTCGACCGGGAGCATGTTCTTCGACGCGCTCGACGAGCGGTACCCCGACCCGGCCGGAGGTGCGCCATGAGCGGGCCCGGGTGGCTGCTGCGCGTGCTCGGCGGTCTGCCCAAGCCCGTGAAGTCCGCCCCGGACGACGAGGATCCCGTGCGCCCGCTCTCGCGCGACCGGATCGGCGACTACCTGCTCGAGCACGAGTACCGGTTCGTGGTCGACGAGGACGGCGACCTGACGGGCACCTGGGACGGGAACCGGTTCTGGTTCCTGCTGCTCGGCGACGCCGACGAGATCGTCCAGGTCCGCGGGCGGTGGCACCGTTCGCTGCCGCTGGACCAGCGCGCGGCGGTCTCCCTGGCGCTCAACGACTGGAACCGCGAGCGCATCTGGCCCAAGGCGTACGTGCGCGAGGAGGAGGGCATGCTCGCCCTCTACAGCGAGGTCTCCGCCGACTTCGAGCCCGGCGTCAGCGACCACCAGCTCGCGCAGGTGCTGGCGTGCGGGCTCGGGACGGGCGTGCAGATGTTCACGACGCTCGAGGGGCTGCTCCCCGGCGACGACGCGGCCGCCCCGGACGTGCCGGACAACTGACGCGGGGCCCTCGGGCCGATCACGCGTCGAGCAGACCGCCACCGACCCAGGACCGGATCGCGGCCTCGTCCGCCGCCGAGAGCTCCATGCGCGCACCGCGGCACAGGCCGATCACGTTGTCCGCCCACGCCCGAGCGCACTCCTGCGCAGAGGGCCGGCTCGCGAGGTCCAGCCCCGCGAACCCGATCCCGCCGAGCACGACGTTGACGGACGCGCGACCGACCGGCGCACCCGCCGCCTGGCACGCCTCGCGCACGCGTCTGGCGGTGGCCACGCGCTCGTACGGCTGGCTGCTCAGGTCGGCGGCGAGCGTCGTCAGGAGCGTGCCGTACTGCTCCGTCGTCAGGCCAGGGGTGTCGGTGACCGCGACGACCTGGCGCGAGATCTTCGCGGCGTCCACCTGTCCCCCGGGCTGCGGGAGGTCCGCCTCGCCGAACCGCGCCGGGTCCCACACCCAGCCGGGGCTCGGCTTGTTCGCGGAGGCGACCTCGGGGACGTCCCGGGCGAGCCACGCCAGGAAGCTCCCCGTCCCTGCCCAGTTGCCGGCAGCGAGCTCGGAGTCCGCGTTCTGCGCGAGCTGCGCCACGGTCGAGGCGTGCATCGGGCGCACCGAGGTGCGGACGCGCTGCAGCACCACCGAACGCGCCTTGGACGGTGCCGGGGCGCTGGCCTTGGGCGCCTTGGTCTTGCGCGGGGTCGAGGCCGGCTCCGTCGACTTCGCGCTCGTCGCCCGTCGCGCACGGGTCGCGGGAGCGGCCTCGGGCGTGCTGGGCACGTCGTCGGCGGGAGCCACCGCGGCGCTCGCCGCGGACCGATCGGGCAGCACGAGCTCCGCGAGCTCGTCGGCCGAGACCACGGTGTCCGCGACCGCACGGTACGCGCCCGCGACGGGCCCGGCGGTGATGATGCTGACCCGCCGATCCGCGGCGCGGCAGCGCAGGGCGAGCGGCGTGAAGTCCGCGTCCGCGGAGGCGATCACGAACTCGTCGTAGTGCGTGACCCCGGAGATCGCGTCCACGGCGTCGAGCACCAGGTAGATGTCCGCGCTGCTCTTGCCCTGCTGGGTGAGCGACGGGCAGTCGACCACCCGGAAGCCGGCCCGCAGGAAGTTGGGCCGGAACTGCGAGAACGCCGCCGGGTTGAGGTAGCAGAGCCGCACGAGGAACCGTCGTTCGAACGGCCCGTCGGCATCGCTGCCCGCCTCGAGCCGATCGAGCCACTGCCCTGGCTCGGTCGCGAACTGCTCGGCCGCCTGCGGATCGATCCGCAGGAGGCCGAGGTAGACGTTGTCGAAGTCGACGAACAGCGCGCTGCGCAGTCGTCGCACGGGCTCGGCACCGACTGAGTTCGCGTTGGTCACGTGCCCATCGTGCCCGAGTCCGGGGCCGATCGCGTCACCCGGTGGTGACCGTCCCCGTCAGAGTCGTCGTCGGGGCCCCGAACTCGGAGGTGTCGGCGCGCAGCACGATCTGGCGCTGCCCGGTGAACGTCACCCCCTGCCGGATCGGGATCTCGAGCGTCGCCGACGTCGTGTACGCGGGGATGTAGAGCGACTGCTGAAGGCCGATCTCGCTGATCGGGCGCGCGGTGGCGGGTCCGTTCAGGTTGCGGAGCGCCCAGCCCGGGAGCAGGTCGAGGCCCGTCAGCTCGGCCGGCGCGGCGCTCGGAGCGACTGCGCTCACCGAGATGACGACGTCGTTGCTCACCGGTCCCGACAGCCGGACCTCCCACCGCAGGCTCTCCCCCGGCGCTGCCGACGCGTCGGCCTGCGAGATGACGAAGTGCGGGCGCACCGCCTCCGACGCGGCCGCAACCGCGCCGATGTAGCCGTCCACGACAGCGTTGCGCACTGCGCGCACGAGCAGGAGCGAACCGTTGCCGCTCGTCGCGTCCGTGTACGCGTCGTCCCACGGCGGTCGCGTCACGGTGACGTCGAGCGACTTCTGTCCCGCTCGTACTGCGTACTGCTTCGGGTCACCGAACCCGGTCTGCGGGTCGAGGAGTCGGACCTCGACCGTTCCGCTGACCGTCGGCACGCTGCGCACCGGGATGTGGAGCACCGCCGTCTTGACGTCGTGACCTGCGGCCGGCAGCAACGTCGCGGCAGGCACGTCGAGGACAGGCACGGTCTGCACGCTCGCCGTCGACGGCACGAGGCCGGGTGCGCTGCCGTAGACGTCGAGCAGCATGACCTGCCCGCGGGTGCTCGTCGAGCGGAGCACGATCGAGGCACCGGACCCGAGCACGATCCCCTTCGGGAGCACGACCCTGACGTCCTGCGCCCACCCCTGCGCGGTGACCGAGCCCGGCAGCACGCTGACAGCGCGCAGCGGAGGAAGGGCGGTCACCTTGCCCTTGGCGTCGCGGACGAGCACGTCGAAGCTCGGCGTGAACTTCTTGGACGGGACGACGACGCGCAGGTCGAGGTAGCGCGACGAGCCGATCGCACGCGTCGGCGTGAGCGCGACCCGAGCATTCTTGGCCGTCCAGCCCACCTTGATGACCTTCGGTGCACTCGAGAAGGCTCCCCAGACCTGGGGGGTCCAGTGCGGCGAGTCGAACGTCGACCCGCTCCGGTCGCACAGCGACGCCTCGTCCTGCGCGTAGACGGCGCAGACCGACGCGGTGGCGTTCTTGCCGACCTTGACCACCGGAGCCGAGCCGGCGAGGACGAGCGGCACCCGACGACCGCCCGTCGCGTGCGTGAGCACGACCGCCTTGCCCGCCGAAGCCGCACGGACGGAGGTCCCGTCCAGCAGGGGCCGCGCCGAGACGTCGGAGGTGAGGTACGTGCGTGCGGCGGCCGCGACGTACGCCGACCCGACCGCGCGCTGCTGCGCGCCCGTCAGGCGCTGCGGCGCCTTGGTGCCGCACACGGTGTCCGTCGCGTCCCACCAGTCGTCGTTGGCGGGTGCGGCGGCCACGCCCGGAGTCCACTGCGAGTTGAAGTAGTTGTGGTTCGCGCCGACCACCAGGACCGAGCTCTTGAGCGCGCGGTCCCCCGCGGCGAGCCGTGCACCCTGGTCGACGAACATCTGGCCCTGCAGGTCGGAGACGTCGCCGTCGCAGTACGGCAGGAGCACCGTCGTCGGGATGCCGACGGCGACCTGCTGGCCGAAGTCCGTGGGCGCGACGAGCACCTGGCCGACGATCGTGAACCGGTCGGTCGGGAGCGCCTTGAGCGCCGCCCGATCGACGCCCTCGCCACCGCGCGAGTGCCCCACGGTCATCACCTTGCGCATGTTCAGGTGACCGGCGAGCTGGGTACGCTCCGCCGGGCCGGCGCCCTTGCCCACGTTCCAGTCGGCGAGAAGGTCGAGGTGGCGGCGGACCAGGACCGCCCGCGCTGCGGCGCCCGAGTCGATGTCGTCGCCGTCCTGCCCGTTGATCCCGTTCGCCGAGATCGACACGGTCACGAAGCCCTGGCTTGCCAGCAGCCTCTGCTGCTGGACGTAACCCAGGTAGCTCGGGATGGGCTTCATGCCCGGGGCGCAGGGCCAGTCGATCGACGGCTCGTCGCTGCCCGGCGTGTAGCAGGTCGCGTGACGACCGTGCAGGAACAGCACGACTCCCCGGTGCCCCTTGGGCGAGACGGGCGCGATGACGCGTCCACGCATCTCGACCTTGTGCGCGTAGCCGGGGATGGTCAGCGACGGCAGCTGGTACGTGAACGACGAGACCTTGTACTTCCCGGGAGTGCCCGGGTCCTTCTTCAGGACGTTCGTCACCGCCGGGACGGTCGGCACCTTCGTCGCGGCAGCGGCGCCATTGCCTGCGGCCGCGCCGGCGAGCACCCGACCACCGCTCACCACGGAGACCTGGGACGCGCGCAGGCTCGTGACGCCTGCGACCCGCAGCCTCAGCGCGTCGCCCCGCTCCACGGGAACGCCGAGCGCCTGCCCCGCGACCCGGAACTCAGGTCGGGCGTCGCCCATCGGCAGCCCGTCGGCGGGGTGCCACGTGAGCGTCGTGCCCTTGGCGTCGGGCACGACCGTGATCTCGTCGGCCGTGGTCACCGGGGCCGGGTTCGGCCCGGTCGCCGCCTCGGCCGCGGGGACGGCGAGCGTCCCCAGCGCGAGGGTCGCGGCTACGCACAGGCTCCATCGTCTGACGTTCATGTCACTGCTCCAGAGCGCGAGGGCATCCGTCGGATCCTGCGCCCGCGGCCCCCTGACCCGTTCGCCCGACTTCTCGCCTCGAACCTACCTGCGCGCCCAGCGCGGCGTGGGTGAATTGGGGGACGAATTCCGTGCGCGCCTGCGCACGCGACCAGGCTCGCTACCGCCGGGTCGACGGGAGGCCGAGGCTCACGGGCCCGGCCGGCGCAGCGCCCGTGCCGCAGGCGTCGCCGCCGTGCTCATGGTCGTCACCGGCCTCCCGGCGCTCCCACGCGTCGCCCGCACGAGTTCGCCGAACCACCGGCTCGGCGCCGTCGGCCACGAGGTGGTGCGGCGCCGCGTGGGTCACGACGACGCTCACCAGGTCGCCCGGACGCGGCGTCTGGCCGCCCACCGCGAAGTGCACCAGCCGGTTGTCCGCTGCGCGTCCGGTCATCCGGGCGGTCGCGCCGTCCTTGCGCCCCTCGCCGTCCGCGACGAGCACCTCGAGGGTGCGCCCGACCTGGGCCTGGTTCTCCTCGAGCGAGATCCGCTGCTGCAGCGCGTGCAGGCGCTCGTACCGCTCCTGGACGACGGCCTTGGGCAGCTGGTCCGGCAGGTCGGCGGCGGGCGTGCCCGGCCGCGGCGAGTACTGGAACGTGAAGGCGGCGGCGAAGCGCGACGCCTCGACCACGCGCAGCGTCTCGGCGAAGTCCTCCTCGGTCTCCCCCGGGAAGCCGACGATGATGTCGGTGGTGATCGCCGCGTCGGGGATCTGCGCCCGGACGCGGTCGAGGATCCCGAGGAACCGCTCGGCGCGGTACGAGCGGCGCATCGCGCGCAGGATCCGGTCAGAGCCGGACTGCAGCGGCATGTGCAGCTGCGGCATGACCGTCGGGGTGGCGGCCATCGCCTCGATCACGTCGTCGGTGAACGCGGCCGGGTGCGGCGACGTGAACCGAACCCGCTCGAGCCCTTCGACGGCACCGACCGTGCGCAGCAGCTTCGCGAACGCCGTGCGGTCCCCGAACTCCACGCCGTAGGAGTTCACGTTCTGGCCCAGCAGCGTGACCTCGACCGCGCCCTGCGCGACGAGCGCCTCCACCTCCGCGAGGATCTCCCCCGGGCGACGGTCGCGCTCCTTGCCGCGCAGGTGCGGGACGATGCAGAACGTGCACGTGTTGTTGCACCCGACGCTGATCGACACCCAACCGGCGTACACCGACTCGCGCCGCGTCGGGAGCGTGCTGGGGAACACCTGCAGCGACTCGGCGATCTCGACCTCTGCCCGCTCGTTGTGCCGGGCGCGGTCGAGCAGCACGGGAAGCGCGTCGAGGTTGTGGGTGCCGAAGACGACGTCGACCCAGGGTGCGCGCTCGACGATCCCCGCGCGGTCCTTCTGCGCGAGGCACCCACCGACCGCGATCTGCATGCCCGGCCGCTTGCGCTTGACGCCAGCGAGCATGCCGAGGTTGCCGTAGAGCTTGTCCGCGGCGTTCTCCCGAACGGCGCACGTGTTGATCACGACGACGTCGGCCGCCTCGGCCGCGGCGTCCGCGGGCGCCGCCGGCACGTAGCCGGCCTGCTCCAGCATCCCGGCCATGTGCTCGGAGTCGTGCACGTTCATCTGGCAGCCGAGCGTCTTGACGACGTAGGTGCGGGCACCGGCAGACGGGGTCGACAAGGGTGACGACGCGGGGGCGGCGAGGGTCGTGGACATCACCGTCAAGGGTACGACGCGCCGTGCGGGACCGATGTCGCAGGTCGTCACGGGGCGCGACCACTGGCCCACACGGACAAATCCCCCTAGCGTCGACGAATGGCAGACCTCGAGGTGAAGCCCGACGCGGCGTCCCGTCCAGTCGGCGAACCGCTCGTCGTGCTCGACCACGTCGACAAGCACTTCGGGGCGTTGCACGTCCTCAAGGACATCAACCTCACGGTGCACCGCGGCGAGGTCGTCGTCGTCATCGGACCGTCCGGGAGCGGGAAGTCGACCCTGTGTCGCACCATCAACCGCCTCGAGACGATCGACTCCGGCACGATCTCGGTCGCCGGCACCCAGCTGCCCGAGGAAGGCCGCGACCTCGCCCGCCTGCGCGCAGACGTGGGGATGGTCTTCCAGTCGTTCAACCTCTTCGCGCACAAGTCGGTGCTCGAGAACGTCACGCTCGGTCCGACGAAGGTCAAGGGCCTGAGCCGGTCGGCCGCTCGCACCAAGGCGACTGCGCTGCTGGAGCGGGTCGGGGTCGCCAACCAGGCGGACAAGCTCCCCGCGCAGCTGTCCGGCGGCCAGCAGCAGCGGGTGGCGATCGCCCGGGCGCTCGCCATGGACCCGCAGGTCATGCTCTTCGACGAGCCGACCTCGGCCCTCGACCCCGAGATGATCAACGAGGTCCTCGACGTCATGGTCTCGTTGGCCCGCGAGGGCATGACGATGATCGTCGTCACCCACGAGATGGGCTTCGCGCGCCGGGCCGCGCACCGCGTGGTGTTCATGGACGGCGGGCAGATCGTCGAGGAGTCCGATCCCGAGACGTTCTTCAGGGCACCGTCCAGCGACCGCGCGCGCGACTTCCTCTCCAAGATCCTCACGCACTGACCCACCCATGGAGACCGAAACTCACACCACACGAAAGGGATGACCATGCGAAAGGGACTTCTGGCATCGGCGCTCGTCGCCGGCGCGTCATTGGCACTGGCAGGCTGTTCGAGCGACGACGGAGGATCGGGCGACTCGATCAAGATCGGCATCAAGTACGACCAGCCCGGCCTCGGGTTCAAGGACGGCGACAACTTCACGGGCTTCGACGTCGACGTGGCGACGTACGTCGCCGGCAAGCTCGGCTACGAGCCCGACAAGATCGAGTGGATCCAGTCCCCGTCGGCCAACCGCGAGAACATGCTCAAGGCCGGACAGGTCGACATGATCTTCGCGACGTACTCCATCACCGACGAGCGCAAGAAGGTCGTCTCCTTCGCGGGGCCCTACTTCGTCGCCGGTCAGGACCTGCTGGTCGCCACAGACGACACGACGATCACGGGCCCGGACACGCTCGACGGCAAGAACCTGTGCTCGG
>Ga0160432_100954_pt1 | contig 11943 bp, 9 predicted proteins | sample HID1971M_E0MG_FD_108250 | JGI IMG/M metagenome (GOLD analysis project Ga0160432, IMG submission 108250) | Enriched millipede-associated microbial communities from UW Madison campus, WI, USA - HID1971M_E0 MG | ecosystem: Host-associated > Arthropoda: Insects > Digestive system > Unclassified ... | reverse complement strand
GACCCCGCCGAACGGCGTGCGCAGGTCGCGGACGTTGTTCGAGTTGAGCCACACCATGCCGGCCTCGATGGCCTGCGAGAAGTTGTGGGCGCGCTTGAGGTCGTTGGTCCACACGTAGGCGGCGAGTCCATACTTCACGCCGTTGGCGAGCTCGAGCGCCTCTTCGTCGGTGTCGAACGGCGTGATCGCCACCACCGGGCCGAAGATCTCCTCCTGGAAGATGCGGGCGTCGGGGGAGACGTCGGCGAACACCGTGGGGCGCACGAAGTTGCCGGTCTCGAATCCCTCGGGGCGCCCGCCGCCGGCGACCAGCCGCGCCTCGGTCTTGCCGAGCTCGACGTAGCTCATGACCTTCTCGTAGTGCTCGGGGTGCACGAGCGCCCCGACCTCGGTCGCGGGGTCGTGCGGGTACCCGACGACGACGCGGTCGGCCTGTGCCGCGTAGCGCGCGACGAACTCGTCGTAGATCGGGCGCTCGACGAGGATGCGCGAGCCGGCGGTGCAGCGCTCGCCGTTGAGCGAGAAGACGCCGAAGATCGTGGCGTCGATCGCGGCCTCCACGTCGGCGTCGGCGAACACCACGGCCGGGCTCTTGCCGCCGAGCTCCATCGACAGGCCCTTCAGGAACGGCGCGGCGTTGCCGAAGATGAGCTGGCCGGTGCGGCTCTCGCCCGTGAACGAGATGAGCGGGACATCGGGATGCTTCACCAGCGCGTCGCCGGCATCCTCTCCCAGTCCGTTGACGAGGTTGAAGACGCCCTTCGGCAGCCCCGCCTCTTCGAAGATGCCCGCCCACAGCGACGCCGACAGCGGCGTGAACTCGGCGGGCTTCAGCACGACCGTGTTGCCGGTCGCCAGCGCCGGGCCGAGCTTCCACGACTCGAGCATGAACGGGGTGTTCCACGGCGTGATCAGGCCGGCGACGCCGATCGGCTTGCGGTTGACGTAGTTCATCTGGCGGCCCGGCACCTTGTAGGCGTCGTCGGCCTGCGCGACGATCAGGTCGGCGAAGAACCGGAAGTTCTCGGCCGCGCGACGGGCCTGGCCGAGCGCCTGCGTGATCGGCAGGCCCGAGTCGAACGACTCGAGCTCGGCAAGGCGGGCGTCGCGGGACTCGACGATGTCGGCGATGCGGTGCAGCACGCGCGAACGCTCGCGCGGAAGCATGCGCGGCCACGGGCCCTCGGCGAACGCGCGCCGCGCGGCGGCGACGGCGCGGTCGATGTCGGCCTTCTTGCCGGCGGCGGCCTGCACGTACGTCTCGTTGGTCACCGGGTCGAGCACGTCGAACGTGTCGCCGTCGAGCGAGTCGACGAACTCTCCGTCGATGTAGTGCCGGATGCGCTCGGGCAGCCCCTCGGGGACGTGCCGGGTCGCGAGCGCGGTGTCGGTGTCGGTCATGGGTTCCTCCGGTTCGGACGGGTTCAGCCGGCTCAGGCCGGGAGTTCGGGAGAGGGATGCCGGGCGTCGAGGAACGCGTCCATCGTGCGCCAGCGGTGGGTGCGTGCGGCGAGCTCGATCTCGAGCGGGTCGGCGCCGTCGCGGATGAGCCGCAGGATCTCGGCGTGCTCGTCGACCGAATGCTGGGCGCGTCCGGGGACGAACGCGAACGTCGAGTCGCGCAGCCCCGACAGCCGGGACCACCCGCGATGCACGAGGTCGAGGATGTGCGGGTTCGGGCACGGCTCGTAGAGCACCGTGTGGAACTGCTGGTTCAGCTGTGTGAACAGGTGCGGGTCGAAGTGGTCGAGCAGCTGCGCCATGCGGTCGTTCACGAGCGCCGCACGGTCGAGGTCGGCGGGCGTCAGCAGCGGGGCCGACAACGACGTCGCGGCGCCCTCGACGAGCCCGAGGGTCTGCATCGTGAAGACGTACTCGCTCTCGTCGACGACCGCGACGCGCGCACCGACGTTCCGTTCGAACGTGACGAGCCCCTCGGCCTCCAGCCGCCGGATCGCCTCCCGCACCGGCACGACGCTCATCCCGAGCTCGTCGGCGATGGAACCGAGCACCAGGCGGTACCCGGGGCCGTATTCGTGGCGTGTGATCCGCGCACGCAGCCACTCGTACGCCTGCTCGGACTTGCTGCCGCCGGCCGGCACAGGGGACTGTCCCAGCAGCGCGCTCATGCGTTCGGCTCCTGCGCCTGTGCCGGTCCCTGAGCCTGTCGGAGGGCCGCGTCGTAGCGGGCGCGCCATTCGGCGTTCATCGGGAACAGTCCGTCGACCGGATGCCCCTCCGCGACGCGCTCGGCGATCCACGCGTCCTCGACCTCCTGTGCGAGCGCCGCGTCGGCGACCTCTTCGGCGATCCCCGGCGGGATGACGATGACGCCGTCGCTGTCGCCGACGATGACGTCGCCCGGCTGGACGGTCGCGCCGCCGCACGCGACCGTGACGTCCTGTTCCCATGGGACGTGCTTGCGGCCGAGGACCGACGGATGCGCGCCCTTCGAGAACACCGGCAGCCCGATCCCGGCCACGGCTTCGAAGTCGCGGACGCCGCCGTCGGTGACGACGCCGGCCGCGCCGCGCGCGCGGGCGCGGAGCGCGAGGATGTCGCCGAGCGTCCCGGTGCTGTCGTCACCGCGCGCCTCGATCACGATGACCTCGCCCTCGGCGACCGCGTCGAACGCGCGCTTCTGCGCGTTGTAGCCGCCCCCGTGGGTCGTGAACAGGTCTTCGCGGAAGGGCACGAACCGCAGCGTCTTGGCGGTGCCGACGATCTTGGCGCCGTCGAGATTGGCGGTGACGCCGTCGATGAAGCAGGCGTGGTGTCCGCGCTTGCGCAGCTGCGCGGACAGTCCCGCCGTGGGGGCGGCGACCAGCTTCGCGCGCAGCGCGTCGCTCAGAACAGGTGTTTCGGCGAGAACAGGCCGTTCTGCGCCAAAAGGACCTGTTCCGGCCAGATCACCTGTTCCGGATGCGGCGGGCTCGGCCGGCAGCCCGGCGGCCTCGCGCGAGCCCCAGGCCTCGGTGCGCTGCAGGTCGTCGGCGGCCGGCAGTGAGCCGAGCGCGCCGTCGAAGGCTGCATCGCCCTGCACGACCGTGGTGACCAGGCGCCCCGACGAGGGACCGCCGGGCACGTCGACCTCGACCTCGACGACGTCGCCGGGGACGGCGACGGACGAGCCGGCGGGTGTGCCGGTGAGGATCACGTCGCCGGCCTCGAGCGTGAAGTGCTGCGAGAGATCGGCGACGAGCTGTGCGAGCGGGAAGATCATGCCGGCGGAGCTGTCGTCCTGCACGAGCGCGCCGTTGAGCCACGTGCGCACGCGCAGGCTCCCGGGGTCGATGGAGCGCGCATCGATCAGGTCAGGGCCGACGGGCGTGAAGCCGTCGCCGCCCTTGGAGCGCACGTTCGAGCCCTTGTCGTTGGCCCGCAGGTCGTACAGGCCGAAGTCGTTCGCGGCGGTGACGGCGGCGACGTGCGACCAGGCGTCCGCGAGGGCGACACGACGCGCGGGTGCGCCGATCACGAGGGCGATCTCGCCCTCGAAGGCCAGCAGCTCGGTGCCGGCGGGGCGCTCGATCGTGCTCCCGGATGCCGCGACCGAGCTCGACGGCTTGAAGAAGTACGAGGGGGCGGCGGGGCGGCGGCCGCGCTGATCGGCGCGGGAGGCGTAGCTGAGGTGGATCGCGATGATCTTGCCCGGACGGCCGGGCAGGCCCGAGAACCGCCGATCAGCGGCATCCATCGATGCGGTTTCAACCGTCATGAGCTCCCTCACTCTTGCGTCGTATCCGAAATCGTATATGATCGGTCGCACATCCGGCAACACCTTCCCGAACGCGTTGACCGGCGACGACGACGTCAGTACCAGACACAGGAGTCACACATGAGCACGTCCCCCCACCAGGGATTCACCCCGACCGGCACCATCGCGGCGTCGGTCGATCGCAAGCGGGTCGTCTTCGCGACCGTCATCGGCACCACCGTCGAGTGGTACGACTTCTTCATCTACGCCACGGCGGTCGGGCTGGTCTTCGGCCAGCTCTTCTTCGCGCCGCTCGGCGCCAACAGCGCCCTCATCGCCTTCGCGACGGTCGGCGTGAGCTTCCTGTTCCGCCCGCTCGGCGCGTTCCTCGCCGGCCACTTCGGCGACAAGTACGGCCGCAAGGTCGTGCTGATGTGGACGCTGATCCTGATGGGCGCCTCCACCGCGCTGATCGGCGTGCTGCCGACCTACGAGGCGATCGGCGTGGCCGCGCCCGTCATGCTCGTCCTGCTGCGCATCCTGCAGGGCATCTCCGCCGGCGGCGAGTGGGGCGGCGCGGTGCTGATGGCCGTCGAGCACGCCCCCAAGACGCGTCGCGGCGCCTTCGGCGCGGCGCCGCAGATCGGCGTGCCGCTCGGCCTGCTGCTCGCCTCGGGCGTGATGGCGCTCATGGCGATGATCGCCCCGGGCGACGCGTTCCTCGTGTGGGGGTGGCGCGTGCCGTTCCTGCTGAGCGTCGTTCTGATCCTCGTCGGCTACTACGTCCGCCGCCGCGTCGAAGAGAGCCCGGTCTTCGCCGAGCTCGCCGAGCGCAAAGAGAAGGCGCGCATGCCGATCATCACGCTCTTCCGCAAGCACCTGCTCCTCGTGATCATCGCCGCGCTCGTCTTCGCGGGCAACAACGCCGTCGGCTACATGACCACCGGCGGCTACATCCAGGGCTACTCGACGAACCCCGACGGTCCCCTCGCGCTCGAGCGCGGCCCGGTGCTGTGGGCGGTCGCGGGCTCGGCCGTCACGTGGCTGCTGTCCACGCTGGCCGCGGGCTTCCTCTCCGACCGCATCGGCCGGCGCACGACGTACATCATCGGCTGGATCCTGCAGCTGGCCGGTGTCTTCCTGCTCTTCCCGCTCGTGAACACCGGGAACATCTGGCTGCTGTTCCTGGGTCTCGCGATCCTCACGATCGGCCTCGGCTTCACGTACGGCCCGCAGGCGGCGCTGTACTCGGAGCTCTTCCCGGCCTCGATCCGCTTCTCGGGCGTCTCGATCTCGTACGCGATCGGCGCGATCCTCGGCGGCGCGTTCGCCCCGACCATCGCCACCGCCCTCGTGCAGGCGACGGGCTCGACCGTGTCGGTCACGTGGTACCTCGCCGGTATGACGCTCCTCGGTCTCATCGCGACGCTGCTGCTGCGCGACCGCTCCGGCATCCCGCTCGGTCCCGAGCACGAGGCCGAGCAGGAGGTCAGCCCGATCTACGGCCTCGCCAAGGCCTGACCCCTTCGGGAGCGGATGCCGCCGTCCCGGGCTTCTCGTGAGCCCCGGGCGGCGGCATCCCTCGTTCGCCTGCACCCTCGCCCCCCTGTTCGTTCGTCGTATATGCACGCCGAGGGCCGGGAGACGCGTACATACACGACGAACGAACCGCTGAGGGGCGGCCACGGGGAGCGTGCGGGAGTCAGCGGGTGCGCATGCCGTCGAGGGCGACGGTGACGACGTCGTGGGCGAGGCGGTCGCGGTCGATCGCGCCGCCCGGCCGGTACCACTCCACGAGCGAGTTGACCATGCCGAACACGAGGCGCGTGACGACGGGTCCGTCGACGTCCGAGCGCACGCTGCCCGACGACTGCGCCTCGGTGACGAGCATCGTCACGCGATGGTCGAAGGCGCGCCGGCGCTCCAGCGCGGCGCGCTCGACGTCGCTGTTGCCGCGCACGCGGAGCAGCAGGGTCACGTAGGGGAGCCGGTCGACGAGCACGAGCACCGCGCCGCGCAGCACGGCGGCCAGGCGCTCGGCGGGGTCGGCGTCCGCGGGGGCGTCGAGCACCCCTTCGAGCCCGCCCAGCGCCTCGTCGAGGGCGAGGGCGAGCAGCTGCTCCTTCGAGTCGAAGTGGTGGTACAGCGCCGACTTCGTGAGGCCGAGTCGCTGCGCGAGATCGGCGACGGAGGTGGCGTCGTACCCCTGCTCGTTGAACAGCTCGACGGCGACGGCGAGGACCTGCTCGCGGTCGTAGCCGGGGCGGCCGCGCCGCGCGGGGGCGGACTCGGCGCTCGCGGACATGCGCCCAGTCTCGCACCACTCGAGGTAATACTGAACGATCGGTCACGTATTATGTGAGTCAGCCGCGACGATGCGGCGCGGGAGGATGCCGATGCCGGTCCGGAATGAGCTGCCGCTCGTCGTCGAGCGCCGCGCCGACCGTGTCGTGGCGACCCTGTCGCGACCCGAGGTGCGCAACGCGATCGACCAGCGCACGATCGACGCGCTGCACGACGTGTGCACGGAGCTGGAGCGCGACCCGCGCACGCTCATCCTCATCGGCGCGGGCGGGGTGTTCGCGTCGGGCGCCGACATCGCGCAGCTGCGCGAGCGTCGCGCCGCCGACGCGCGGCGCGGCATCAACACGCGCGCGTTCCAGCGCGTGCGCAACCTGCCGATGCCGGTGATCGCCGCGATCGACGGGCATGCGCTCGGCGGCGGGGCAGAGCTCGCCTACGCCGCCGACATCCGCATCGGCACGCCGCGCCTGCAGATCGGCAACCCCGAGACGGGCCTCGGCATCATCGCCGCCGCGGGCGCCACGTGGCGGCTGCGCGAGCTCCTCGGCGAGGGGCGCGCGGCCGAGATGCTGCTGACGGGCCGGATCCTGGATGCCGCCACCGCCGTCGACTGGGGGCTCGTGTCGTCGCTGTACGAGCCGGGCGACCTGCTCACGGCCGCGCATGCGCTCGCCGACCGCATCGCGCGCAACGACGCGCTCGCGACGCGGCACACCAAGACCGCCCTGCTCGCGCCGCCCGCCGCGCACCCCGAGATCGACCTCGAGCTGCAGGCCGAGCTGTTCGAGAGTCCCGAGAAGCAGCGCCGCATGACGGCCTTCCTCGAGGGCCGAGGGCGATGAGCGACCGGGAGTCCACGGAACGCCTCGAGCCCATGAGGGTCCCCGGGCGCGTCGGCGTGATCGGCGGAGGACGGATGGGCGCGGGCATCGCGCACGCCTTCGTGCTCGCCGGCGCCCGCGTGGTGATCGTCGAACGCGACGAGGATGCGGCGGGGGCGGCATCCACCCGTCTTTCCGGCAGTCTGCGGCGCAGCGTCGAACGCGGCGCGACCGATCGCACCGCCGACGAGCTCACGGCCGCCGTCGAGACCGCGACCGACGTCGCCGCGCTCGCCGGGTGCGGGCTCGTCGTCGAGGCCGTGCCCGAGGACAGGGCGCTCAAGATCGACGCGCTCGCGCGGGCGGAGGTGGCGCTCGGGCCGGAGGCGGCGCTCGCGACCAACACGTCGTCGATCTCGATCGACGAGCTCGCGGCGCGACTCGCGCGGCCGGGCCGATTCCTCGGCGTGCACTTCTTCAACCCGGTGCCGGCGTCGCAGATCGTGGAGGTCGTGACGGGGACCGCCACCGCGCCCGGGCTCGTCGAGGACGCCCGCGCGTGGGTCGGCGCGCTCGGCAAGACCGCGGTCGTCGTCCGCGACAGCCCGGGGTTCGCGTCCAGTCGCCTGGGCGTCGCGCTCGGACTCGAAGCGATCCGCATGCTCGAAGAGGGCGTGGCGGGCGCGGCCGACATCGACGCGGCGATGGAGCTCGGCTACCGGCATCCCGTCGGTCCGCTCCGCACCACCGATCTCGTGGGGCTCGACGTGCGACTGGGCATCGCCGAAGAGCTGCACCGCGAACTGGGCGACCGGTTCGCGCCGCCCGACCTGCTGCGACGTCTCGTCGCCGAGGGACATCTCGGCCGCAAGAGCGGCCGCGGCTTCTACGAATGGAGCGACCATGACGATTGAGCGGACGGGGACCGACGTCCTCCCCGGCTACCTGCGCGACGCGTGGTGGACGCCGGCCGACGCGCCCGATGCCGTCGCGGTGCGGGACGCCTCGACCGGCGAGGTCGTGACGCACGTCAGCACCGACGGCATCGACCTCGCCGGCGCGCTGGACCACGCGCGCACCGTCGGGCAGGCGAGCCTCGGCGCGCTGTCGTTCCACCAGCGCGCGCTGCTGCTCAAGGAGTTCGCGATCGCGCTGACCGCCCGTAAGGACGAGCTGTACGAGCTGTCGAAGCGGGCGGGCGCGACGGTACGCGACTCGCTCAACGACGTCGACGGCGGCATCGGCGTGCTCTTCACCTACGCGTCCAAGGGCCGCCGCGAGCTGCCGAACGCGCAGGTGTACCTCGACGGGCCCGTCGAGACGCTCGCCAAGGACGGGTCGTTCCTCGGCCGCCACGTCTACACGCGGCTGCCCGGCGTCGCCGTGCAGATCAACGCCTTCAACTTCCCGATGTGGGGAGCGCTGGAGAAGTTCGCGCCGGCGTTCCTCGCCGGTGTGCCCAGCGTCGTCAAGCCCGCGACGCCGACGGCCTATGTCGCCGAGGCGTGGGTGCGTATCCTCGTCGAGACCGGACGCCTGCCCGCCGGGTCGCTGCAGCTGGTGAGCGGAGCCGTGCCCGGCCTGTTCGACCACCTGGGCCTCGGCGATCTGGTCGGCTTCACGGGCAGCGCCTCGACCGCGGCGCGACTGCGGCAGCAGGCGGCGCCCGGCGTGCGGTTCACGAGCGAGACCGACTCGATCAACGCGTCCGTGCTCGGCCCCGACGCCGCGCCCGGCAGCCCCGAGTTCGACGCCTACGTCAAGCAGCTGCTCATCGAGCTGACGACGAAGGCCGGTCAGAAGTGCACGGCCATCCGCCGCGCGATCGTGCCGTCCGGCGCGGTGGATGCCGTCGTCGAGGCGCTGCGCGACAAGATCGCCGAGCGCGTCGTCGTGGGCGACCCCCACGCCGAGGGCGTCACGATGGGTCCGCTCGTCTCGCTCGAGCAGCGCGACGAGGTGCTGCGGGCCGTCGCCGCGCTCGAAGGGGCGGGCGGCCGGATCGTGCTCGGCACGACGGACGCCCCGGACGTCGTGCGCGCCGACGGCTCGACCGGTCCGGCGCCCGAGGGGGCGTTCGTGACGCCGATCGTCATCGGCTTCAACGGCGACGCGGCCGCGCTGCCCGACGCCGTGCACGACATCGAGGCGTTCGGGCCCGTCGCGAGCGTGCTCGCCTACCGCACCGTCGACGAGGCCGCCGACCTCGTGAGCCGCGGGGGCGGATCGCTCGTCACGAGCGTCGCCACCGCCGACCCCGCCGTCGCCGCGACCCTGCTCGCCCGCACCGCGGCGTTCAACGGGCGCCTGCTGTTCCTCGACCGCGACGACGCGCGCACCTCGACCGGCCACGGCGCACCGGTGCCCCACCTCGTGCACGGCGGACCCGGCCGCGCCGGCGGCGGCGAGGAGCTCGGCGGCATCCGCGCGGTGCTGCACCACATGCAGCGCACCGCCGTGCAGGGTTCGCCTGCCATGCTCACGGCGCTGACCGGCGTGTGGCACCAGGGGGCGGCATCCCGCACCGACCGGCATCCCTTCCGCAAGTCGCTCGCCGAACTGCGCATCGGCGACCAGTTCGCCTCGCCCCTGCGTGCGGTGACCCTCGACGACATCGAGACGTTCGCGCACTTCACCGGCGACCTGTTCTACGCCCACATGGACGAGGAGGCGGCGGCGGCCAACCCGTTCTTCCCGGGCCGGGTCGCTCACGGCTATCTGCTCGTGTCGTGGGCCGCGGGGCTGTTCGTCGACCCGGCGCCCGGCCCCGTGCTCGCCAACTACGGCCTCGAGAACCTGCGCTTCGTCACCCCGGTGTCGCCCGACGACGAGGTGCGCGTCGTGCTCACCGCCAAACAGATCACGCCGCGCGAGACCGACGAGTACGGCGAGGTGCGGTGGGATGCCGTGCTGCTCAACCAGCGTGACGAGATCGTCGCGACGTACGACGTGCTCACCCTCGTCGCGAAGACCTGGGACGCAGAGGATGCCGGCGGTGCGGCATCCCGTGCCGCCGAGGCGGCGGTGACGCCGTGACCGAGCTGCGCCCCATGATGCAGCGCGACCTCGCCTCGGCCGCGCTCGGGATGGTCGTCGAGCGCGACGAGCCGGGGGAGTCGGTCGTGTCGATGCGCGTGCGCGACGACATGACCAACGGCTTCGCCATCACCCACGGCGGCATGCTGTTCGCGCTCGCCGACACGGCCTTCGCGATCGCGTGCAACGAGCTCGTTCCCGGGGGAGCCGGCGCCGACGACGGCGTGACGGTGGCCGCGGGCGCCGACATCTCGTTCCTCAAGGCGACCCATGCGGGGCAGACGCTCACGGCGCACGCGCGGCGCCGCATCGTCTCGGGCCGCAACGGCCTGTACGACGTGACCGTGACCGACGAGACCGGCGACGTCGTCGCCGAGTTCCGCGGCCGGTCGCTCACCACGCGTCGGCAGCACCCGGCCGACTGACACCCGAACGGACCCCATGTCGACGACGATGTCGAACCCCGCAGTCCCGGCCGGCCCCGACGCTCTCGACCCCGAGGAGCTGCTGTCGCGCGACGAGATCCGCGCCCTCCAGCTGGAGCGCCTGCAGTGGACCGTGCACCACGCGTACGAGAACGTGCCGTTGTACACCCGCAAGCTCGATGAGGCAGGTGTCGCGCCCGCCGACATCCGCTCGCTCGACGACGTGCGCCTGCTGCCGTTCACGACCAAGGAGGATCTGCGGCAGACCTACCCGTTCGGCATGTTCGCCGTGCCGATGGACCAGGTGCGGCGCATCCACGCGTCGTCGGGGACGACCGGGCGGCCGACCGTCGTCGGGTACACGCAGGGCGACCTCGACCGGTGGGCCTCGCTCGTCGCCCGGTCGCTGCGCGCGAGCGGGGTGCGGCCGGGCATGAAGGTGCACAACGCGTACGGGTACGGCCTGTTCACCGGTGGCCTCGGCGCGCACGCCGGCATCGAACGGCTCGGCGCGACGGTCATCCCGATGTCGGGCGGGCAGACGGCGCGGCAGGTGCAGCTCATCCGCGACTTCGAGCCCGACGTCATCATGTGCACGCCGAGCTACCTGCTGACGATCGCCGATGCGATGGCCGAGGCGGGCATCGACCCCGCCTCGACGTCGCTGAAGGTGGCGATCCTCGGCGCGGAGCCCTGGACCAACGAGATGCGCGCCGAGCTCGAGCGCCGTCTGGGCCTCGACGCCGTCGACATCTACGGGCTCAGCGAGGTGATGGGCCCGGGCGTCGGCAACGAGTGCGTCGAGACGAAGGACGGCCCCCACCTGTGGGAGGACCACTTCCTGCCCGAGGTCATCGACGACGACGGCACGCCGCTGCCCGACGGCGAGCGGGGCGAGCTCGTCTTCACGTCGCTGACGAAGGAGGCGTTCCCCGTGCTGCGCTACCGCACGCGCGACCTCACCCGCCTGCTGCCCGGCACCGCGCGCCCGGGCATGCGGCGCATGGAGAAGATCACCGGCCGCAACGACGACATGATCATCCTGCGCGGCGTGAACATCTTCCCGACGCAGATCGAGGAGCTCGTGCTGGGGATCGAGACGCTCACGCCGCATTTCGTCATCGAGCTCACCCACGACGGCGCGCTCGACGCGATGGCGGTGCGCATCGAGCGGCATCCCGACCTGTCGCGCGAGACGTGCGAGGCGGCCGCGGCGGTGCTCGCGCAGCGCATCAAGACGCACATCGGCTCGACGGTCGCGGTCCGGCTGGAGGAGCCCGGAGCCCTGCCGCGCAGCGAGGGCAAGTACAAGCGCGTCTACGACCTGCGATGAACGAGGGGATGCGGCATCCCCTCGCCGTAGTATACTTTACTGAACGAACGGTCTGTAAATGAGGAGTCGACGATGACGACCGGAATGCTGATCGACGAGGCGGACGCCCAGGCGGCGTTCGACGCGATCATCGAGGCCGACTCGCGCATCGAACCGCGGGACTGGGTGCCGGCGGCCTACCGCAAGACGCTGATCCGGCAGATTTCGCAGCACGCGCACTCCGAGATCATCGGGATGCAGCCCGAGGGCAACTGGATCACGCGGGCCCCGAGCCTCAAGCGCAAGGCGATCCTGATGGCCAAGGTGCAGGACGAGGCCGGTCACGGG
>Ga0160432_100951_pt1 | contig 11985 bp, 8 predicted proteins | sample HID1971M_E0MG_FD_108250 | JGI IMG/M metagenome (GOLD analysis project Ga0160432, IMG submission 108250) | Enriched millipede-associated microbial communities from UW Madison campus, WI, USA - HID1971M_E0 MG | ecosystem: Host-associated > Arthropoda: Insects > Digestive system > Unclassified ... | reverse complement strand
GCCGCGGTCGGCGAGGCGGTCGCGGGAGCCGGTGCGTACACGGCCCGGGCGAGCGCCCGGATGACGTCGGCGGTGCGCGGCCCGAAGCTCAGGATCTCGGCATCCGCCATGTCGACCACTCGGCGGTGCTCGCCGGCGGGTGTCTGCGCGAGGGCGGGGATGCGCTCCAGCAGTCCGTCCACGCCGCCGACGGACGCCAGGCCGTCGGTCATCATGACCAGCACGTCGGGCCGGGCCGCGACGAGGGCCTCGGCGGTCATCGGCTTCATGCCCTCCCAGCCGATCTCCGATGCGACGTCGACCCCGCCGACCGCATCGATGAGCGAGTCCGCCCCCGAGTCCCGGCCGAAGATGTAATAAACGTTCGCGCTGCCCCGTACGTAGAGGAAGAGCATGCGCGGGCGATCGGATGCCTCGGCCGGGACGATCCCCGCGACCTCGGCGCTCGCCGCCGCGACCTCGCCGGCGAGGCGGTCGGCCAGCTCGGCGCCGCGGTCGGCGACACCGAGGGCGGCCGCGATCTCGGCGACGAGCGCGCCGGTGGTGTCGGCCCGCCGTTCGCTGGAGACGACGACGACCGCGATGCCCGCGTCGCGCAGCTGCTGGCGCACCTCCTTGGGCCCGATCGTCGTGTCGGTGAGCATGACCGTGGGCGCGAGCTCCAGGATCGCCTCGGCGTTGAGCGTGTGCCCTGACTTCGTCACGACGGGGAGGTCCTCGGTCCCCGCGAACGACGTCGACGAGTCGCGCCCGACGACGGCATCCCCGAGTCCCAGCCCGAACACTGTCGCGGCGATGGTGCCCGAGATGTCGACAGGCAGGATGCGGCTGACATCGGTGATCTCGACGGCGCGTCCCTCGGCATCCGTCACGGTCGCCGGCAGCACCGGGGCGCCGGCGTCGTCGACCGCCTCGACGGCATCGGACGCCAGGCACGCCGTCGACGGACCGGTCGCGGCGCGCGGATCGGCGGCGAGGGTGAGCGACGCGAGCGGCGCGTCGGCGCCGGGACACGCGGGGTCGGCGGTCTTCGCGGACGCGGTCGCGCAGCCCGTGAGGACCGCGCCGGCGTGTGCGAGGGCGAGCGCGAGCGCCCCGGCGCGACGAAAGGGGGAACGGGGTGAAGTCATTTAGGTGAGCCTTACCTTAGGCTTGACGTCGGCTGTGAGAGTGCCGTACGTTCGTGTCGATATTAGGTTAGCCAAACCTAAATAACTAACCCGACCCGCACTGATGCATCGGTGCGCTCCGGCGTGCCCGATGCCGGAGACCCATCACGTGAACACGCAGCCGTTCCCGCAGCGCAGCAGAGCCGCCCTCGCCGCTCTGCTCGCCTTCCTGCTCGCCGTCGCCGGCGCACTGACCGCACTCCCGGCCCACGCCGCCGACCCCGTGGCGACCGCCACGCCGACGGTGTCGGCCACCGCCGCGCCGCGCGCCGGCGGAACGATCACCATCAGCGGCAGCGGATTCGCCGGCACCTCGCCGGGGATCTACCTCGGCGTCGGCCCGTCGGGGCTCGCCGGCTTCTACCCGGGTGCGACGCAGATCACCGAGGTCGTCTGGATCGCTCCGGGCAACGCCGACGGCTCGTCGGCAGCGGGCCGGACCGCGCCGATGACGGCCGAGGGCACCTTCACCGTGCAGGTGGGGGTCCCCGAGCTCACCGACGGCGCGCAGTACGCCGTCTACACATCCAAGGCGCACGGTCAGGGCTTCTCGGACCCGAGCCAGAACACGATCACCGCCGTCGCGTGGGAGCCGCTTCCCGCAGTGACCACCACCACGACGCTCACCGTCGACCCGGCCGGCTCCAGCCCGGCCGGTGCGGGCTTCACGCTCGGCGCGACCGTCGCGCCCGCGGCATCCGGAACCGTCGAGTACTTCAACGGCGACACGCAGCTCGGCAGCGCCGCCGTCGGCGCGACGCTGACCTCGAGCATCGCGACCGCCGGCGTCGCGCAGCTGAAGGCCGTCTTCACCCCGGCCGATCCCGCGGCGTTCACCGGCTCGACGTCGGCGGTCGTGGCGTACGCGATCACCGCAGCGCCGGTCGAGCCCGAGCCGGTCGGGCCGACGCTCCTGGTGTCGAAGACGACGGGCCTGGACCCCGACGGGGAGACCGTCACCGTGACGGGGACGGGCTACAACCCGGATCAGGCGATCTACCTCACCACCTGCACCGACATCGCCCTGGCGGAGCTGTCGTTCGGGTTCATCTCGGCCGGCTGCACGGCCGGCGCCAAGCTCGTCACCAGCACCCCGACGACCGCGACGCAGGTGAAGTTCGCCGCAGACGGGTCGTTCACGACGGAGTTCCGGGTCGCGCCCAAGGGGGGCTCCACCGCGATCTACACGCTGGCCAACCACACGGCCCCCGGCGACCGCTCACAGGACGCGAAGGTCTCGGTGACCTTCGCCGAGCCGGCGCCGGTGCCGGTGCTGTCCGTCTCGAAGACGGACGGGCTGAACCCGGCGGGCGAGACCCTGACCATCACCGCAGAGGACTACGACGGCTCGGCCGCGTCGCGCTACGGCGGAGGCAAGGCCGGCTTCTACCTGCAGGTCGGGTGGCTCGCAGACACCTGGCGGCCGTCCGAGGGGGCGGTGAGCGCCGACCGGTCCAACGCGTACAGCGCGTGGGTCGCGGATGCCGCGAACACGCTGGCGCCCACGAAGTGGACGGAGAACGGCGACGGCACCGTCGACGTGACGTGGCAGGCGACGGTCACCAAGGCCGCGCTGGATGCGAAGGCGTTCGACGGCGGCACGCTCGCGGTGTTCTCGGTCGGTGCCGGCGGCGTCACGCAGGCGGTCAATGAGCTCGCCGTGCCGATCGCCTTCGCAGAGCCCGATCCGGTCCCCGCGCTCGACGTCACCGTCACGAGCGCCTCGGCGTCGGCCGGCGCGACGATCGCGGTCGTCGGCTCCGACCTCGGCGACGCCGCCGGCGCGTACGCCGCGGTGATCGAGAAGGGCACGGAGTCGCAGATCACGGCCGCCGGCGGTTACACGGCCTTCGTGATGCCGTTCCCGTCGATCACCGACGGCAGCACGACGTTCACCGTGATCGCCCCGACGGCGAAGCTCGACCGCACCAAGCAGTACGAGGTGCTCGTGTGGCGCCTGCACTCGAACCCGACGGCGGACAACATCTACGCCCGTGCCGACGTGCTGTTGTCGGCCGGCGACTGGGAGAAGCTGTTCCCGGGAACCCTCCCGCCGATCGACCCGAACCCGCCGGTGACGCCGACCGATCCCGCCGTCACGCCCGCACAGGGCGCCGGTTCGCTGTCGTGGGAGATCTCGTCGAGCTTCGCGCAGTACGTCGTCGGAAGCACCGCGAAGGGCAGCATCGCCGTGACCGACGGCGCGACGCGCTCCGGCGGCCTGTTCCAGTTCGGTCAGGCGACAGGCAGCACGTACGACACGTCCACAGGGACCGGCACCGTGACCTACGCGGGGTCCGTGCGCTTCACGGGCCACGGCGGCATCCTCGACGTCACGATCGCGAATCCTCAGGTGCGCATCACGTCGCCCGACGCCGCGACGCTCTCGGTCACGAGCGCCGGCATGCGGGTCGACTTCGCGACGCTCGATCTCTCCGCCGCGGTGCGGGTCACCGCGAACGGCACTGTCACGTACTCCAAGGCGCCGGCCGCGCTCACAGCAGCGGGCCGCAGCCAGGTGTTCCAGGGCTACACGACCGCGCTCGACCCCGTGACCTTCACGGTCGGCGTCGCGGCGGCCGCTCCGGCGGGGTCGACCGGCACTGTCGCGTCCGCCGCGCCCGCATCGGCCACGCGGACGACCGCCCTGCCCGCGACCCCGCCCGCCGAGACGGGCATCGACCTCGACGACGACACGCTCGCGGCGCTGCAGAAGGGCGAGCCGGTCACGGTCTCGGTCCCGGGCTTCATGCCGGACGAGACCGGCATCAAGGTGGTCGTGTACTCGACGCCGACGCTCCTCGGCGAGGTGTCGGCGGACGCCTCGGGCACGGCCACGTGGTCGGGCTCGTTGCCGGCCGCACTCGCCGACGGCGATCACACGCTCACCTTCCAGGGCTCGGTGGATCGCGGCATCCGCTTCACGCTCGCCCGCGCGGCGATCGCGGGCGGGTGCTTCGTGGAGGCGGCGAGCCTCGACTGGGGCTTCAAGGAGAGCTTCCGCACCTACCTCGAGGGCATCGCGGCCGGCGGCTGGGAGCTGACCGACGTGACGTACGCGTACCCCGAGTTCGCGTGGAGCACCGGCGAGGGCGCAGTGGATGCCGACACCCTCACCGGTCTGGTCGCCTACGGCGGCGCGATCCGCTTCACGGGACACCAGGGCGCCCTCGACACCACCCTGTCGAACGCGCGGGTGGAGCTCGCGGGCGACACGGGGTACCTCGTGTTCGACGTGAGCGGCACGACGCAGGACGGCGCGGCCGTCACGGCGGCCGGCGTGCGCCTCGCCGAGTTCGCCGTGCCCGACCTCGCGATCGGGCCGGAAGGGCTCGTGCTCGACGCGCTGCCGGCCACGCTCACCGAGGCGGGAGCCGCGGCGTTCGGCACGTACGAGGCGGGCGAGGCGCTCGATCCGGTCTCGGCCGTGCTCCCTGTCGCGGACGACTGCGCGGTCGCCGCGCCCGCGGTCGCCGACGAGGTCCCGGTCGCCGAGGCGGCCGAGGCTGAAGCCGTCTCCGCCGTTCCGGCGGCGGCGCCGATGTGGCCGTGGGCGGTCGGGGGGATCGTCCTCGTGCTCGCAGCCGGCGCCGTCGTGTGGATCGTGGTCGCCCGCCGCCGCGCGGCGACCGGCGGAGGCACGGCCGGCTAGTCCGGCCCCCAGGACGGCGCCCCGCGCGCCGGCTGCGGCTTCCGCCGGAGCCGGGGCGCCGTCCGCCACCCGCGACCGGCGGAACGGGCGCGAAGCCCGCGGCCGAGTGGGACAATGGATGCATGCCCGAGCACAGCCAGGACCGCATCGAGACCGTGCGCGTACGTCGCGCACCGAAGATCTCGGTGTTCCTGATCCTCGGCGCCCTGGTCGGCGTCTTCGTCGCGATGATCCTCACGTTCGCGTTCAACGGGACCGCCCAGGCCAGCCCCAACACCGGCCTCGAGTACTCGCAGGGTCAGGTCTTCGGGTTCCTCGTGCTGATCTGCGCGCCCGTCGGCATCGCGCTGGCCGGTGTGCTCGCGCTCATCCTCGACCGCCGCTCGCGTCGCCACACGCACGAGATCGCGGTCGACCACGAGTCCGTGCACGTCGACCCCGAGCCCGGCACGAACGGCGACGGCCCGGGGCACTGACCCCGCTCGCCGTCAGGCGAGCTCAGCGATGATCGGGTGGATCGCGGCGTCGAAGGCTGCGACGTCGCCGCGCAGCCCGTCGGTGACGGCGATCGTGAGCGCGCCGATCCACCACACTCCGCGCTGACCCAGCGGCAGCACCTGCACGTTCAGCTCGAACGCGTGCGCGCGGCGCCCGACCTGCCGCTCGTGCTCCGCGATCGCTCCGGCGTACGCGCGATAGCTCGTGCCGGTGCTGTGCGACGCCTCTTTGCGGTACCGCTCGGCCGCCGACTGCGAGAACGCGAGGGCTTCGGCCGCATGCGGCACGACGGCCGCGCGCAGCGTCTCGGCGCCCTCGGTCGGAAGCGCCAGCGCCATGCCGAACTCGTCCACCAGCTCGAGGGGCACCGCCGAGGGGTGCGCCTGCGGTTCGACGGTCATCGCCCAGTACGCGCGCCACTGCTCTTCGAGGGCCTCCTGGGCCTGCGTGCTGCGGTCGTTCGCCCGCAGCGGGATGCCGCGCAGATGCGGCAGCTCCTCGGGCGAGCGGATGCCGAGCACCTGCCGCAGATAGAGCGCAAGAAGTATCGGCTGACCGGCGTCTTCGCGGATCAGCCACTCCGGAGCTCCGGCGCCTCCCATACCGCCCATTCTAGATCCGCGGTGCCCCCGGCAGGCGGGTTTGCGCGGGCTCCGGCGCCCACCGCATCCGGCGCCGGCGAGGGGATGCCGCCACCCGCCGGCCGGGTCGTCGCCCGCCGACCGGACCGGCGCCGGAGGCGGCAGGACATCCGGCGTCCGCTCAGGCAGGCCGCCGGTAGGCTGGAGGCGTGGCCTCATCCGATCGCGATGCCCCCTCCCGCCCCCAACCGCCCGTGAACCCGTACGCGGCAGCCGGCGTCGACACCGCCGCCGGCGACCTCGCCGTCGAACTCATGAAGTCGGCCGTGCGCCGTACCCACGGTCCCGAGGTGCTCGGCGGCGTCGGCGGCTTCGCCGGACTCTTCGACGCCACGACCTTCAAGGCGTACGACAAGCCGCTGCTGGCGACCAGCACGGACGGCGTCGGCACGAAGGTCGCGATCGCGCAGGCGATCGACAAGCACGACACGATCGGGCAGGACCTCGTCGGCATGGTGGTCGACGACATCGTGGTGGTCGGCGCCAAGCCGCTGTTCATGACCGACTACATCGCGTGCGGCAAGGTCTTCCCCGAGCGGATCGCCGACATCGTCCGCGGCATCGCCGACGGCTGTGCGGCGACCGGCACCGCCCTCGTGGGCGGCGAGACGGCCGAGCACCCGGGCCTGCTCGGCGTCAACGACTACGACGTCGCGGGCGCCGCGACCGGCGTGGTCGAGGCATCCCGCGTCCTCGGCGCCGAGCGGGTGCGCGACGGCGACGTGGTGCTCGCCCTCGCCTCCAGCGGTCTCCACTCGAACGGCTACTCGCTGGTGCGCCACATCGTCGCGGGCTCCGGCATCCACTACGGCGACAACTCCGCCGACTTCGGCACGACGTGGGGCGAGGCCCTGCTCGAGCCGACGCGTCTCTACACGCTGCCGCTCTTGCGCCTGATCACCGAGACCGGTGACGCGGTGCACTCGCTCAGCCACGTCACGGGGGGCGGCATCGCCGCGAACCTGGCACGCGTGCTCCCGCAGGGCACGTGGGTCGAGGTCGACCGCTCGACGTGGTCGCCGTCTCCGGTGTTCCGCGTGCTCGCCGACCTCGGCGGTCTCGACCTCGAGGCGACGGAGGGCACCTGGAACCTCGGCATCGGCTTCCTCGCGGTCGTGTCGCCCGAGAAGGCGGAGGCCGCGGCATCCGCCCTCAGCAGCGAGGGCATCGCCACCTGGCAGGTGGGCGTCGTGCGGGGCGGCGAACGCCCGGCCGGCGACCACTGGGAACAGGGCGCCAAGGGCGTCGACGGCGGCGCGGTGCGCCTCGTCGGTGCCTACGCAGACCACGCGGCTCGCTGAGCCCGAACCGAACGAACAAGAGCAGGCAACACCCATGTGCGGAATCGTCGGGATGGTGGGCCGCGGGCCCGTCAACCAGGAGATCTACGACTCGCTTCTCCTTCTCCAGCACCGGGGTCAGGACTCCACCGGCATCGCCACGGCCGAGCGCAACGGCGTGGTGCACATGCACAAGGTGAAGGGCCAGGTGCGCGAGTCGTTCCGCACGCGCGACATGCGTGCGCTCCCCGGCGAGATCGGCCTCGGTCACGTGCGCTACGCGACCAAGGGCACCGCCTCGAACGAGGAGGAGGCGCAGCCGTTCTACGTCAACGCCCCCTACGGCATCGTCCTGGTGCACAACGGCAACCTCACCAACACGCGTGAGCTGACCGACGAGCTGTTCCACAAGGACCGCCGCCACCTCAACACGAGCTCCGACACCGAGCTGCTCGTGAACGTGCTGGCCAACGAGCTGCAGTCGTCGATCTCGGGCCTCGAGCTCGACCCCGAGCAGGTGTTCCAGGCCGTCACGCGCGTGCACGAGCGCGTCGAGGGCTCGTACGCGGCGATCGCGCTGATCGCCGGCTACGGTCTGCTCGCGTTCCGCGACCCGTTCGGCATCCGCCCCCTCATCCTCGGCACGCGCAAGAACGCCGACGGGCACTACGAGTGGGTCGTCACGAGCGAGTCGCTCGTGCTCGAGAACGGCGAGTTCGAGATCGTCCGCGACGTCGAGCCCGGCGAGGCCGTGTTCATCGACCTGGACGGCAGGCTGCACACGCGCCAGTGCGCGACGGACCCCAAGCTCGTGCCGTGCTCGTTCGAGTACGTGTACCTGGCTCGTCCTGACTCGGTCATGAACGGCATCTCGGTCTACGAGGCCCGACTGCGCATGGGCGAGCGCCTGGCCGACACCATCGCCAAGTACACGCCGCCCGAGGCGATCGACGTCGTCATGCCGATCCCCGACTCGTCGCGTCCCGCCGCCATGCAGGTGGCGCGAAAGCTCGGCGTCGAGTACCGCGAGGGCTTCTACAAGAACCGTTACGTCGGCCGCACGTTCATCATGCCCGGGCAGGCGGCGCGCAAGCGCAGCGTGCGCCAGAAGCTCAACGCGATGTCGAGCGAGTTCAAGGGCAAGAACGTGCTGCTGATCGACGACTCGATCGTGCGCGGCACGACCTCGAAAGAGATCATCCAGATGGCCCGGGATGCCGGTGCCAAGAGCGTCACGTTCGCCTCGGCCGCGCCGCCGGTCCGCTACCCGCACGTGTACGGCATCAACATGCCGTCGCGTCACGAGCTCGTCGCGCACGGCCGCACGATCCCCGAGATCGCCGAGGAGCTGGGCGCCGACTTCGTCGTGTACCAGGAGGTCGAGGACCTCAAGGCCGCGATCCTGGAGGGCTCGGACGTCGAGGACCTCGACATGAGCTGCTTCGACGGCCGCTACGTCACCGGCACCGTCAGCGACGAGTACCTGGCCTGGGTCGAGGGCTCGCAGGAGTCCTGACACCACGAGCGTCGTCGAGACCGCACGTACTCGTCGAGACCGCATGTCATCCACGTCGACAGCGTGCTGTCTCGGCGAGAACGCACGCTGTCGACGCCGGGCGGACCCCGGCCTGCGAGCACCGGCCCGCGGCGTCCCCCCGGAGGCCGCGGACCGGAGCGCAGGGGATCAGGCGGTGACGCGCGCGCCCTCGAGCACCTCGAGGAACGCCTTCATCCACGTGCCGTTGTCGGGCCACGCGCGCGCCGACACGAGGTTGCCGTCGACGACTCCGCCGCCGTCCTCGAACACGCCGCCGGCGAGCTCGACGTCGATCGCGAGCTCGGGGTAGGCCGACGAGGTACGGCCCTGCAGCACGCCGGCCGCCGCGAGCAGCAGGGGGCCGTGACAGGTCGCCGCGACCGGCTCGTTGCTCTCGAAGAAGTGCCGCACGATGCGCTTCGCGTCGGCGTTGTTGCGGATGTACTCGGGCGCGCGGCCGCCCGGCACGACGATGGCGACATAGTCGGCCGGGTCGACGTCGGCGAACGCGATGTCGGCGTCCCACGTGTGGCCGGGCTTCTCGGTGTACGTGTCGAAGCCGTCGACGAAGTCGTGCACGACGAACTGCAGCTTGCGCTTCTCGGGGGCGCCGATGTGCACCTCGTAGCCGGCTTCCTGCAGGCGGTGGTACGGGTAGAACACCTCGAGGGTCTCGGCGGCGTCGCCGGTGAGGATGAGGATCTTGTCGGACATGGCGGGTTTCCTCTCTGGACGTCAGTGTCTGGTCTCAGCGTCCGCCCACGGCAGCCGCCGCGGCGAGCCGGATTCTCACGATGTGCGAAACGCCCCGGACGTACACTGACGGCATGAGCGCCACCCTGCGCGACACCGGCGGCATCCGCTCGGCGGACCGCGTGCTGCAGATCCTCCACGAGGTGTCGGGCGACGCCGAGGGACTGACCGCCGCCGAGCTCGCGGGGCGGCTGGAGCTGTCGACGGCGACGACGTACCGGCTGCTGGCGACGCTGCAGACGCACGACTACCTCGTGCGCGGCGCCGACGCGCGCTACACGCTCGGACGCGCGGTCGACGGCCTCGGCCGCGCGGTGCGCTCGCAGCTCGTCGCGACGCCCGAGGTGCGCGAGATCCTCGCGCGCATGCGGGACGCGGCCCGGGCGCCCGCCTACCTCACGGTCTTCCGCGGCGACGACATCGCGGTCGCGCACGTGGCCGACTCGGCGGCCCATCCGCGCATCGGTCAGCTGCACGTCGGGTTCGCGGAGGCCGCGCACGTCACGGCCTTCGGCAAGCTCATGCTGGCGGCACGGGACGACGCCGAGGTGCGGCGCTTCCTGGAGCGCCGCGGCGCGGTCGCCGTCGCACGCCGGTCGATCACGGGCGAGCGCGAACTGCTCGAGCAGCTCGACGAGGTCCGCGCGCAGCAGATCGCCGTCGAGGTCGAGGAGTACATGCCGAAGCTCGCGTGCATCGCCGCACCGGTCAGATCGCGCAGCGGCCGGACCGTGGGCGCGGTGTCGCTGTCGACGACGGCCGAGGACTTCGCCTCGCGTGCCCACGAGCTCGAGCGGATCGTGCGCCGCGGCGCGTGGCACGTGTCGAGCAGCCAGTAGCCCCCTCCTCGCGGAGCGGATGGGGGATGCCGGAGCCCCGGGCATCCACGCGCCCATAGGCTGGAGGGGTGATGTCGACCCCGCGCCCGCTGTGGCAGGGGAGGACCCTCGCGGTGGTCGGGATCGTGCTGTTCGCGTTCTCGCTGCGCTCGGCGGTCGCTTCTCTCTCGCCGCTGTTCGATCACATCTCGGCCGAGTTCGACCTGCCGGCGGCGGTCATCGGCCTCATCGGGACCGCGCCTCCGGTCTGTTACGCGGTGTTCGGCCTGCTCACCCCCGCGCTCGAGCGCCGCTTCGGTCTGGAGCGGCTCGCGGTCGCCGCGATGGTCGTCGTCGCGCTGGGCCTCGTCGCGCGCAGCCTGGCTCCGAATGCCGGTCTGCTGCTGGCGGGTACGGCGCTCGTGTTCGCCGCGGTCGGCACCGGCAACATCCTGCTGCCGCCGCTCGTGAAGCGCTACTTCCCCGACCGCATCGGGCTCATGACCACCGTCTACTCCACGACGATGGCCGTGTCGACGGCGCTGCCGGCCCTCATCGCGGTGCCCGTGGCAGACGCGTCGGACTGGCACTTCTCGCTCGGGCTGTGGTCGGTCTTCGCCCTGGTCGGCACGATCCCCTGGATCGGCCTCGCGGTGCGCCACCACCGGGAGACGGTCGCCGCCGGGACCGCCGACGCCGACGCGGCCGACGAGGACGACATCGAGGGGCCGAGCCCGCGTGCGTTCGGACGCATGTGGCGCGTGCCGCTCTCGTGGGCGCTGCTGGTCACCTTCGCCGCGTCCGCCACGATGGCCTACACGTCGTTCGCGTGGCTGCCCAAGATGCTCGTCGACGTCGCGGGCGTGACCCCTGCCGCAGCGGGCGGGCTGCTGTCGCTGTTCGGATTCATGGGGCTTCCGGCATCCCTCGCCGTCCCGCTGCTGGTCACGCGGTTCAACGCGACCCGTCTGCTCATCGGCATCGCGATCGCGTGCGGCTTCGTCGGCCTCGGCGGCCTGCTGTTCCTGCCGACCGTCGCGCCGTGGCTGTGGGTGGCGCTGTTCGGGCTGGCTCCGCTGCTGTTCCCGCTCGTGCTGGTGCTGCTCGGCCTGCGCACGCGCACGCACGAGGGCGCGGTGGCGCTGAGCGGCTTCGTGCAGAGCATCGGCTACGGCATCGCGGCGCTGTTCCCGCTGGGCATCGGACTGCTGCACGACGCCACGGACTCCTGGACCGGTCCGCTCATCGTGCTCGCGATCGTCGTCGCCGCGGTCATCCCGGCCGGCACGGTCGTCGCCCGTCCGCACACCGTCGAGGACGAGTGGGAGCGTCACCACGGCACGTGGTGACGCTCAGCGCGCACAAGGCGCGTGACGTACGACCGCGGGCGCGCGGTCGCACGCGGTGAGGCATCCCGGATCTCGCGAATCGGGGAGATCGTGCGAGATCGCGACAGACGTCATCGCGCGCGAAGCGCGGCGGTGCGGGCGCTGTGTTACGCCTGCGACGACGAGAGAGGCGAGGTCTCGTCCTCGTCCTCGTCGTTGTACTGGTCGGCCCACTTGTCGACGTACTCGTCTTCACTGTGGTGACCGAGCTCGCGCTCGAGCGCCGAGTAGTTCACGCTGTACGTGTCG
>Ga0160432_100945_pt1 | contig 12167 bp, 11 predicted proteins | sample HID1971M_E0MG_FD_108250 | JGI IMG/M metagenome (GOLD analysis project Ga0160432, IMG submission 108250) | Enriched millipede-associated microbial communities from UW Madison campus, WI, USA - HID1971M_E0 MG | ecosystem: Host-associated > Arthropoda: Insects > Digestive system > Unclassified ... | reverse complement strand
CGCTCGCGGTGTCGTTCGCGAGCGGCATCCACTCCCCCGATCTCGTCGCCAACATCAACCCGCCGACCACGGCCCTGCTGCTGGTCGGCGTCGCGCACACCGCCCTGTTCTCGCTGCTGCGCGACCCGATCGCCCGGTTCGCGGGACGTCGTTCGCCGCAGCGGCTGATGGACTTCGTGACTCCGCGGGCCATGACCGTATACCTGTGGCACATGCCGGTGCTGCTCGGCCTGGCGGGGCTGTCGGCGATGTGGGCGCTCACGACCGGGCTGCCGCTGCCCGCCGTGGACGGTGCGTGGTGGTGGCTCACGCGGCCCCTGTGGCTCGCGGTGGCGCTCGCCGCGACCGCAGCGGTGGCGCTCGTCGCCGCGCGGGTCGAAGCGGCGACACCTCACCCGGCGACCCGTTCGGCGCGCGGCGTGACCCTCGCCGTCGCTGCGGGCACCACGGGCGTGGCCCTGCTGCTCGTCGTGGGCACCACCGTCATCACGGCCGCGATCGCCGTCGCCCTGCTGGCGTGGGCGCTCCGGCTCGCGCGCCGGACGGCACCGGCGGGTGTGGGGGGCGGACAGCGGATCGGCCGATCATTGGTGGACGGCGTCCAAGTTCCCGCGTCCACCGCCCCCTAGGCTGAGGCCATGTCATCCATCGCCGCCGCCCCGGCCGCCTCCGCCGGCACCCGTCGCGTGCTCGCCGACGTCATCGCCCGCCCGTCCTCGCGCGCCCGCGCTTTCGCCCTCGATGCCGGTCTCGTCATCGCCGGCGCCGCCGTCGTCGCGCTCCTGGCGCAGATCGAGATCCCGCTGTGGCCGGTCCCGATCACCGGTCAGACCCTCGGCGTCATCGTCGTCGGCGCCGCGCTCGGCGCCTGGCGCGGCGCGGCCGCCCTCACGACGTACATGCTCGTCGGCCTCGCGGGCCTTCCCGTGTTCGCCGGCTTCACCGGCACGCTGGCGGCCGTCGGCAAGCCAAGCTTCGGGTTCGTCATCGGCTTCATCTTCTCGGCGTTCGTCGCCGGCTGGTTCGCCGAGCGCGCGTGGGACCGCCGCCCGGCGCTCGCGTTCGTCGGCTTCGCCCTCGCCAGCATCGTGCCGTTCCTGTTCGGCATCCCCTACATGGCGTTCATCCTCAACGTCGTGATGGGCCTCGACCTGTCGTTCGGCGAGCTCCTGCAGGCGGGTCTGCTGCCGTTCATCGTGGGCGGGCTCATCAAGGCGGGCCTGGCCGCCGCGATCATCCCCGGCGCGTGGGCGCTCGTGCGCAAGGTCGACAAGACCAAGGACTGACGGGGATGCCGCGGCTCGCGGCATCCACTCCTCGAAAGCCCCGGCCGCCTCGGCCGGGGCTTTCGCATTCGCTCCGTCGGATGACGTCGTGGATTCGCAATCTGGGAGGACGCTGGGTAAGGTTGCCCTTACTCGCCCTCGATTAGGGCACCCTTACCTAACTCTCCCTCGGAGGACTCCCGTGCGCCCGTCCCGCCCCGCCGTCGCCCTCGCGACGATCGCCGTCGCCGCCGTCGCCCTCGTCGGCTGCTCCAGCACCGCCGAAGACAGCGCTGACGCCGCCACCGGCTCGGCCGGCTCCGACGCCGCGTTCCCCGTGACGATCGAGCACGCCTACGGCGAGACCGTGATCGAGTCCCAGCCCGAGCGCGTGGCGACGGTCGCCTGGTCGAACCAGGAGGTCCCCCTCGCCCTCGGCGTCGTGCCCGTCGGCATGGCGAAGGTCACGTGGGGCGACGACGACAACGACGGCGTCCTGCCGTGGGTCGAGGACAAGCTCGACGAACTCGGCGCCGAGACCCCGGTGCTCTTCGACGAGACCGACGGCATCGACTTCGAGGCCGTCGCCGACACCCAGCCCGACGTGATCCTCGCCGCCTACTCCGGCCTCACGCAGGAGGAGTACGACACCCTGTCGAAGATCGCGCCGGTCGTCGCGTACCCCGAGGTGGCCTGGGGCACCTCGCTCGAAGACATGATCCGCCTGAATTCGGCGGCGCTCGGCCTCGCCGACGAAGGCGACGCGCTGATCGACGAGCTGCACGACGAGACGGACGCCGCGCTCGCCGACTTCCCGCAGCTCGCCGACTCCGCGGTGCTGTTCTCGTACATCGACCCGTCCGACTTCAGCCAGATCGGGTTCTACACGACGCTCGACACACGCCCCGGCTTCCTCCGCGACCTCGGCCTTCCCGTGCCGGAAGTCGTGGCCGAGGAGTCCGAGGGGACGACCGAGTTTTACACCACCGTGTCGTCCGAAGAGGCCGACCGCTTCGCCGACGTCGACGTGTTCGTCACCTACGGCGACGCGAGCGGCTCGATCATCCCCCAGCTGCAGGCCGACCCCCTGCTCTCGCAGATCCCGGCGATCGCCGAAGGCCGCATCGCGATCCTCGAGGAGTCGACGCCGCTGGCCGCCTCGGCCAACCCGTCGCCGCTGTCGATCGGCTGGGGCATCCACGACTATTTCGCCCTCCTCGCCGGCGCGCTCGGCTGATCCACCCGTGTCCCTGTCGGAGCGCGAGCGCACGAGCGTCGCCACCACGACCGCCACGCCGCCCGTTGCGGCGCCGGGCGCCGCACTGCGGCGTCCGGCCGCCGTCCGGCTGCTGTGGCTGCTCGTGGCGCTCGGCGTGCTCGCGGCGCTGTGCGCGGCGTCCGTCGCCATCGGCGTGCGCGCCGTGTCGTTCGGCGACATCCTCGCCGGTCTGACAGGACACACCGACGACATCGCGCCGGCGGCCGTCGCGGCGCGGCTGCCCCGCACCGCGCTCGCGGTGCTGGTCGGCGCCGCCCTCGCGATGTCGGGCACCTCGATGCAGGCGGTGACGCGCAACCCGCTCGCCGACCCGGGCATCCTGGGGGTGTCGGGCGGCGCCGCGCTCGCCGTCGTCATCGGCATCGCGTTCTTCGGCATGTCGGACCCGTACGCGTTCATCGCCGTCGCGATCGCAGGTTCCGCCGCGGCCGCGGTGTTCGTCTACGCCGTCGGCTCGCTCGGCCGCGGCGGCGCGACGCCGCTCAAGCTCGCGCTCGCCGGGGCGGCCGCATCGGCGGCGTTCATGTCGCTCGTGAGCGCGATCCTGCTCCCCCGCATCGACATCGTCGAGACGTTCCGGTTCTGGCAGATCGGCGGCGTGGGCGGAGCGACGTGGGACCGCATCGCCGTCGTGGCGCCGATCCTCGCTCTCGGCGCCGTGGTGTGTCTCGTGTGCGCACGCGGGATGAACTCGCTCGCGCTGGGCGACGACCTCGCGGCCGGCCTCGGCGAGCACGTGGCGCGCACGCGCCTGGTGGCGTCGGCCGGCGCGGTGATCCTGTGCGGCGCGGCCACCGCCGTCGCCGGGCCGATCGCGTTCGTCGGCCTCGTCGTGCCCCACCTGTGCCGGCTGCTGATCGGCACCGACCACCGCTTCCTCCTCCCGTTCTCGGCCGTCGCCGGCGCCGCGCTGCTCGTGGCCGCCGACGTCGTCGGCCGCGTCGTCGCCCGCCCCGAGATCGAGGTCGGGATCGTGACGGCCCTCATCGGCGCACCGTTCTTCATCTGGATCGTGCGACGTCAGAAGGTGCGCGAACTGTGACGTCGACCTTGATCCCCGCGGCGACGACGCACCCGCACCGGGCCACCGGTGCGACGGTGGCCGCCGGCCGCCGTCGCCGCGCGCGCCGCCGCGGCCTCGTCACCGCGATCCTCGCCGTCGCGATCGTCGTCGTGTTCGTCGTGTCGCTCATGATCGGCCGCTCGTTCTACGGGCTCGACGAGGTCGTGCGCGTCGTGTTCGGCCAGACCGTGCCCGGCGCCTCGTTCACGGTCGGAGAGCTGCGACTGCCGCGCTCGAGCCTCGCGATCCTCTCCGGCTTCGCGTTCGGCATCGCGGGCGTCACCTTCCAGACGATGCTGCGCAACCCGCTCGCCTCTCCCGACATCATCGGCATCACCTCCGGCGCGAGCGCCGCGGCCGTCTTCGGCATCGTCGTGCTGTCGCTGTCCGAGACACTCGTGTCGGTGCTCGCGGTCGCCGGCGCCCTCCTCACGGCGCTCGCGATCTACCTGCTCTCCGACAAGGGCGGCTTCGCGGGCACGCGACTGATCCTCATCGGCATCGGCGTCGCGGCGATGCTCGACAGCGTCGTCACCTATGTCCTCTCGCGCGCCGCCGCGTGGGATCTGCAGTCGGCGATGCGCTGGCTCACCGGCAGCCTCAACGGCGCGACCTGGCAGGCGGTGCTGCCGCTGGCGCTCGCGAGCGTCGTGCTCGTGCCGCTGCTGCTCGCCCAGGGACGCGGCCTCGGCACACTGCGGCTGGGCGACGACACCGCGGCGAGCCTCGGGGTCACGGTCTCGCGCACGAGGGTCGTCGCGATCGTCGCCGCGGTGATCCTGCTCGCCTTCGCGACCGCCGCATCGGGCCCGATCGCCTTCGTCGCATTCATGGCGGGCCCGATCGCCGCGCGGCTGGTGGGGGCCGGCGGCTCCCTGCTGCTCCCGTCGGGCCTCGTCGGCGCGCTCCTCGTGCTCGTCGCCGACCTGCTCGGTCAGTTCGCCTTCGACAGCCGGTACCCGGTCGGCGTCGTGACGGGCGTGCTCGGCGCCCCCTACCTCATCTATCTGCTCATCAGGACGAACCGGTCCGGAGGCTCACTATGACGGCATCCCACACCCCCTCCGTCGCGCACACGCTCGCGGCGCAGGCGGTCACCCTCGGCTACGGCGACCGCACCATCGTCGAACGCCTCGATCTGGAGGTGCCGCCCGGTCTCATCACCGCGATCGTCGGGGCGAACGGATGCGGCAAGTCGACGCTGCTGCGCGCCCTCGCCCGGCTCATCACGCCCAGCGAGGGACAGGTGGTGCTCGACGGCAAGGCGCTGCACAGCCGGCCCTCGAAGGAGGTCGCACGGACGCTCGGCCTGCTGCCGCAGAGTCCCGTCGCACCCGAGGGCATCGCCGTCGCCGACCTCGTCGGCCGCGGCCGGCACCCGCACCAGAAGCTGCTCGCCCGCTGGAGCGAGCGCGACTACGCGGTGGTCGCCGACGCCCTCGCCGCGACCGGCATCGAAGACCTCGCCGACCGCTCGGTGGATGAGCTGTCGGGCGGCCAGCGCCAGCGGGTCTGGATCGCGATGGCCCTCGCGCAAGAGACCGACATCCTGCTGCTCGACGAGCCGACGACGTTCCTCGACGTCGCGCATCAGGTCGAGGTGCTCGACCTGCTCACCGACCTCAACCGCGAGCGCGGCACGACGATCGTCATGGTGCTGCACGACATGAACCTCGCCGCGCGCTACGCCGATCACCTGTTCGCGCTGTGCGCAGGCCGCGTGGTCGCCAGCGGCGCGCCCGGCGACGTCATGACGGCCGAGCTCATCCGCGAGGTGTTCGACCTCGACTCGCTCGTGGTCACCGACCCGGTGTCGGGCGCGCCCATCGTCCTTCCCCGCGGTCGCCACCACGTGGCGACGGCCCCCTCCGCCTCATCCCCGAACCCCTCGCCGCTGTCGCACGCGGCGCCCGTCCTGACTGGAGTCCTCGATGGCTGAGCCCGACGTCCCCTCCCGCTTCTTCCGCGCCCGCGTGACGGCGATCGCCGACGTGACGCCGAGCTTCCGCCGCTTCACGTTCGGCGGCGCCGACCTCGCGGAGTACGGCGACCCGGGGCTCGACCAGCGCGTGAAGATCGTCTTCCCGACGCCGGGTGTGTCGCTGGACGCCATGCCGACCGGCGACGACTGGTACACGCAGTGGCGCGACCTCCCGGAGGACCGGCGTCTGCCGTTCCGGACGTACACGACCCGCTACGTGCGCAACCACGTCAGCGAGGTCGATGTCGACATGGTGTCGCACGACGTGATCGGCCCGGCGTCCGAGTGGATCGCGAACGCTCGCATCGGCGACGAGGTGCTGATCTTCGCACCGACGATCGCGCATCGGGGTGTCAGCTTCGGCATCGACTTCGTGCCGCCCGCGCAGGTCGAGGCGATCCTGCTGGCCGGTGACGAGACGGCGGCCCCCGCGATCGCCGCGATCCTGGAGCAGCTGCCCCGCGACGCCCGCGGCGTGGTGGCGGTGGAGCTGCCCCACTTGGACGATGCGGCCTATCTGCCGCGGCATCCCGGATTCGGGTACCGCATCGGCGCGCGCACGGGCGACGACCGCCACGCGCACCTCATGACCGCCGTGGCCGACGCCGCAGCGGAGCTCGCTCCCGCCGGCGCCGGCGCCGACGTCGAAGAGGTCGACATCGACACCGACATCCTGTGGGAGGTGCCGCGCACCGCCAAGGGCGGCGCCGCGCTCAAGAGCGCGCGGCTGTACGCGTGGCTCGCGGGCGAGGCGGGTGCGATCAAGGCGCTGCGCCGCCACCTGGTCTCGGAGCGCGGCGTCGATCGCCGCGCGGTGGCGTTCATGGGCTACTGGCGCGTCGGCCGCGCCGAGAACTGACGCCGCGGAGCTGACGCCGCGGTCCGCCGACGCCGCGCGCGTCAGCGGACCGCGGCGGCCTCGTGCGCGTGTCCGAGCCGCAGGCCGGGAACGAGTGCGGCGATGGCGAGCACCCCGGTGAGGGCGAACACGGCCGGGAATCCGGCATCCGTCCCCGCCAGCGCGGTGAAGACGAGCCCGGCCACCGCGATGGCCGAGGCCGACCCCACCGAGTCCGAGATCGACAGCGCCGACGAGTTGAACCCCTGGTTCTGCGGCGTCGAGTACGCGAGCGTCAGCACCGTGAGGCGCGGGTACATGAGCCCCATGCCGCCGCCGGCGAGCGCCCAGCCCGCGATCAGCACGGCCGGGTGCAGTCCCAACAGCGCCGTCAGCAGCGCGAAGCCCAGCGCGGCGACCAGCAGTGCCGTGCCGATGAGCGTGATGCGGGTGTTGCCGATGCGGTCGCCGAAGCGGCCCTGCACGTCGGCGGCCGCCGCCCACGCGAGCGCGGCCGCGGTGAGCCCGAGCCCCGCGAACGTCGGCGAGAAGTCGTAGTCGTCGATCAGCAGGTACGGCACGTAGATCTCGGCGCCGAAGACCGCGCCGGCGATGAGCCCGCGCATGAGCACGACGCTCGGCAGTCCGCGGGCGGCACGCAGCGTGCCGCGCGGCAGCAGCGGCCTCGCCGCCAGCCCGATGACGAGGATGGATGCCGCCACCGCCGCCCACGACCATGCCCCGAGCTCGCCGGCAAGACTGAGCCCCAGCGCGCCCGCGGCCACCGCCACGGCGCAGGCCACCCGCGGCGCGATGCGCCCGGTCGCCGGTTCATCGGTGTGCAGCGGCAGCCCGTACAGGCGCGCGACGACCATCGCGAAGGCGATCACCGTGAGTCCTGCCACGCCGAGGAACACCCAGCGCCAGTGCAGGAACTCCGTCACCGCCCCCGCCAGGAAGGGGCCGATGAGCGAGGGGACGACCCAGGCCGCCGAGAACGCGGCGAACACGCGGCCGTGCAGGATGCCGGGGTAGACACGCGCCACCACGACGTACAGCGCGACGGTCTGCCCGCCGGTGCCGAGGCCCTGCACGAGCCGGCCGGCGACGAGCACCGGCATCGTGAGTGCGAGGCCGGCGATCACCAGACCCACGACGAACAGCGCCACCGCGGTCGTGAGCGGCGCCAGGACGCCCCCGCGGTCGCACCAGGCGCCGACGACGACCATGCCGATGACGCTCGTGGCCAGCGTGCCCGCGAAGGCGACCGCGTACAGCCGGTCGCCGTCGAGGTCGGCGCTCACCACCGGCATCACCGTGGTGACCGCGAGCGACTGCATCGCCGCGAGGAAGATGAGCGCGACCGCGCCGACCGTCACCCAGACGTAGCGGGCGTGCCAGATGCCGCGATCGGCGCCTTCGGTCACGGTCGCGCGAGAGCGCCGAGACGCACGACGGCCTCGCGCAGCACCTCGGGCGAACAGCCGAAGTTCAGACGGACATGCCCCTTGCCCTCATCGCCGAAGTGCGGCCCGAAGTGCAGGGCGACCTTCGCCTCGCGGAGGATCTTCGATGCCGGGTTGTCGCCCCAGCCGAGCGCGCTCACGTCGATCCACGCGAGGAAGCCGGCATCGGGGATGCGGTAGCGGGCGCCGGGCACATGCTCGGCGAGCAGCTCGGCGAGCAGGACGCGGTTCTCATCGAGCGCCGCGAGCTGGGCGTCGAGCCACTCGTCGCTCTCGGGCGAGAAGGCCGCCACCGCGGCGAGGGCGCCGAACAGGCCGGTACGCCACTCCACCTCGGCGGGCAGTGCGCGCACGACGGCGGTGGTCGCCTCATCGGCGGTCACCATGAGCGCGCATTTCAGGCCGGCGGTGTTGAACGCCTTGCTCGCGCTCGCGACGGCGTAGCCGACACGGGCGGCGGCGGGCGAGGCATCCAGGAACGGCGTGAACACGGCACCGCGGTTCACCAGCGGAGCGTGGATCTCGTCGCTGATCACGGCGGCGCCGTGCGCCTCCGCGAGAGCGGCGAGGGCCGCGAGGCTCTCGCGCGCATGCGCGGTGCCGGTCGGGTTGTGCGGGTTGCACAGCAGCACGGCGCGTGCGCCGCCGGCGAGTGCTGCCTCGATGCCGTCGAGGTCGAGCTCCCACGCCTCGCCGGTGTCGCGCAGCGGCACGCGCTCCACGACGGCGCCTGCCTCGGGGATGCAGTCGTAGAACGGCGGGTACACGGGCGGCGTGACGATCACGCGGTCGCCGGGCTCGGTCACGTGCCGCAGCAGCTCGACGACGCCCATCATAACGTCGCACGTGGTGCGGATGCGCGCCGGATCGACGGTCCATCCGAAGCGACGCTGCGCGAAGCCGACGTACGCCGCCTTGATGCCCGGGTCCGGCGGCGTGTAGCCGGTGTCGCCCAGCTCGATCGCCCGCGTCAGAGCCGCCGTCACCGCGGGAGCAGGCGTGAAGTCCGTCTCGGCGACGAAGAGCGGCAGCACGTCCTCGGGGTACGTGCGCCACTTCGTGCTGGTGCGCTGACGCAGCTGCTCGATGGGGAGGGCCTGCAAGGGGGTGACGGTGACGCTCACCTTCCGAGCCTACCGAGCCGGTGACCGAGAGGCGCCGAGTGAGTCACCGTATGAAGGTTCCCAGGTCGTGCTGGTCGAAGTACTCGAGCACGAGGGTGTCGCCGTCGAACGTCGCCTTCGAGATCGACCCGGGTGGCGCGTTCTCGCTGAACGGCCGGAAGACGAACTCGTCGCCCGCCCAGTGCTCGAGAGGCCAGCGGCCCGTCGGGCCGAGCGTGAGCTCCAGCGCTCCGTCGACCACGGTCACCGTCGCCGGGCCGAAGTAGTCGTTCGCATACGTCCCGGCATACGTGTCGAGCGCCTGAGCCGGGTCGGCGTCGGATGGCGGCGTCTCGCCGACGAGCGAGCCGAAGGGCTCGGACTCCCCCTCGAAGACGCCCATGAACAGCGGCAGCCAGTCGCGGCGCTCCGCACCGTACTGCGCGATGTCGAGGAAGCGCGCGGCGATGCCCTCGGGCACCCCGTTGGCCGACGCGTTCGACAGGACCACGATGCCCAGGCCCGCGGCCGGCAGCAGCTTGAACACCGTGCCGGTGCCCAGCAGGAACGCGCCCGAGTGGTTGACGTCGACGAGACCGCCCGCCGTCGTGCCCACGTTGAAGCCGTAGCCGTAGTAGCCGGCGCGCGACCCGAACGAGCTCGGCGGCGAGCCGACGATCTGCGGCGACATCGCCGGCACGAGAGAACCGGTGTCGATGAACGACTCGCCGTCGTGCTCGCCGCTCGCGAGCAGCATCGACAGCCACGTCGTCAGATCGGTGACGTTCGAGCTCACGCCTCCCGCCGGCGACTGCTCGTCCGGCTGGCGTTGATCGGGGGTCACGACCCACTCGCCGTCGAGCTTCATGTGGCCCATCGCTCGGTTCTCGCGGGACTCGAGGTCCGCATACCGCGAGCTCGTCGACGTCATGCCCAGCGGCTCGTAGAGCAGGCGCTCCGAGAGGTCGGCCCAGTCCTCACCGGCGGCACGGGCGACGGACTCCCCCGCCGCGGTGATGTCGAAGTTGCCGTACGCGTAGGTCGACCGCCACGGAGCGAGCGGGATCAGGCTCAGCCGCCGGAGGATCTCAGCCCGGTCGTACCCGATCTCCTCCAGCTCGTCGCCGGCGTGCTTGTAGAGCCCCGAACGGTGCGCGTACATGTCGGCGATCGTCACGTGCGCGCCCACGTACGGGTCGGACAGTGTGAAGCCGTCCAGGTGGTCGGCGACCGCGGTCTCCCACGTCACGTAGCCCTCATCGATGGCACGGGCGATGACGCTCGCGCCGATCGACTTCGAGACCGACGCGAGGGCGAACACCGTGTCGGCGTCGACGGGCGCGCCGCTGTCGAGATCCCGCACGCCGAAGCCGTCGGCGTACAGCACCTCCCCCTGGTAGACCACGCCGACGGCGATCCCCGGGGTGCCGGATGCGTCCATCGCGGCCTCGACGGCGTCCGGGAGGTCGTCGATCGCCGCCTCCACCTGGGCGCGCGTCACCGTCGCGAGGGCGTCCCTGCCGGGATCCGGATCGACCGTCGCCGTCGGCACCGGTGTGCTCTCGGTGGCGGCGTCGGCGAAGGTGCAGCCGGTCGCGGCGGACAGGATCAGCGCGGCGACGCCGACCGCGGACACGACACGCCTCTTGTTCCCCGACATCTGCCGAGTGTGGCATACGCCGGTGAGGTCGCGTCAACCGCCGGGAGGAGTCCGGAAGGTGTCAGATCGCGAAGCCGAGCGCGCGCATCATGTCGCGCCCGTCGTCGGTGATCCGCTCGGGACCCCACGGCGGCATCCACACCCAGTTGATGCGGAACCGCTCCACGATGTCGTCCAGCGCCTGCGCCGTCTGCTCTTCGAGCACGTCGGTGAGCGGGCAGCCGGCCGACGTCAGCGTCATGTGGATGACCAGCGCGTCGTTCTCGTCATCCCACGCGAGGTCGTAGATGAGACCGAGGTCGACGACGTTGATCCCGAGCTCGGGATCCATGACGTCCTTGAGCGCTTCGGTGACCTCGTCGTACTTCTCGGGCGTGAGAGTAGCGGTCATGGGAACGATCCTACGCTTCGCTGCCCACGGGGGCTTCGGCCGTCTCTTCATCGCCCTCGGGCAGGAAGCGGTCGTAGCCCTCGTCCTCGAGACGCTCGGCGAGCTCGGGGCCGCCCTCCTCGACGATGCGACCCTTGACCATGACGTGCACGAAGTCGGGGTGGATGTAGCGGAGGATGCGGGTGTAGTGCGTGATGAGCAGCACACCGAGATCGGTCTCGGCCTTGGCGCGGTTGACGCCCTCCGACACGATCTTCAGCGCGTCGACGTCCAGGCCCGAGTCGGTCTCGTCGAGCACCGCGATCTGCGGCTTGAGCAGCTCGAGCTGGAGGATCTCGTGGCGCTTCTTCTCGCCGCCCGAGAAGCCCTCGTTGACGTTGCGCTGCGCGAACTTCGGGTCCATGCGCAGGTTCTTCATCGACGACTTGACGTCCTTCGTCCACGTGCGGATCGAGGGCGCCTCGCCGTCGATCGCCGTCTTGGCGGTGCGGAGGAAGTTGGTGACGGTCACGCCGGGGATCTCGACCGGGTACTGCATGGCCAGGAAAAGGCCGGCGCGCGCACGCTCGTCGACGGACATCGCGAGGACGTCCTCGCCGTCGAGGGTGATCTCACCGCTCGTGACGTTGTACTTGGGGTGGCCGGCGATCGTGTACGCGAGCGTCGACTTGCCCGAGCCGTTGGGGCCCATGATGGCGTGCGTCTCGCCGGTGCGGATCGTGAGCGACAGGCCGTTGAGGATGGGCGTGGTGCCGGCATCCGTCTCGACCGTCACGTGGAGGTCGCGGATCTCGAGGACAGACATTCTTCGTTACCTTCTTCAGTTCACTTCGAGCTTGACGGACGGGTCGATGAGCACGTCATCGCCGTCGACAGTGACCGCGAACACCGGGACCGGTTCGTACGCGGGGAGATTGAGGGGCTTGCCGGTGCGGAGCGAGAACGCCGAGCCGTGGGCCCAGCACTCCAGCGAGTCGCCGTCGACGAAGCCCTCGGACAGCGAGATGTCGCCGTGCGTGCAGGTGTCGCCGATCGCGTGGACCTCGCCGTTGGAGTCGAGCACGACCGCCATCGGCACGCCGTCGATCTCGACGCGGCGCGCCTCGTCCTGCACGAGGTCG
>Ga0160432_100938_pt1 | contig 12321 bp, 11 predicted proteins | sample HID1971M_E0MG_FD_108250 | JGI IMG/M metagenome (GOLD analysis project Ga0160432, IMG submission 108250) | Enriched millipede-associated microbial communities from UW Madison campus, WI, USA - HID1971M_E0 MG | ecosystem: Host-associated > Arthropoda: Insects > Digestive system > Unclassified ... | reverse complement strand
GGAGCTGGCTTGCCAGCGATGGTGGCATCACAGCCACTACCGCATCGCCAGCAAGCCGGCTCCTACAGAGGTGTGTGACTCCACAAATTCAACATGGACCCGCAAATCCTGTAGGAGCTGGCCTGAACTGGTCAAGTAATCACGGCCACCATCGCATCGCCAGCAAGCCGGCTCCTACAGAGGTGTGTGACCACAAATTCAACATGGACCCGCAAATCCTGTAGGAGCTGGCCAGCGATGGCGGCATCACGGCCACCATCGCATCGCCAGCAAGCCGGCTCCTACAGAGGTGTGTCACTCCACAAATTCAACATGGACCCGAAAATCCTGTAGGAGCTGGCTTGCCAGCGATGGCGGCATCACGGCCACCAACGCATCGCCAGCAAGCCGGCTCCTACAGAGGTGTGTCACTCCACAAATTCAACATACCCCCGCAAATCCTGTAGGAGCTGGCTTGCCAGCGATGGCGGCATCACGGCCACCATCGCATCGCCAGCAAGCCGGCTCCTACAGAGGTGTGTCACTCCACAAATTCAACATGGACCCGCAAATCCTGTAGGAGCTGGCTTGCCAGCGATGGCGGCATCACGGCCACTACCGCATCGCCAGCAAGCCGGCTCCTACAGAGGTGTGTCACTCCACAAATTCAACATGGACCCGCAAATCCTGTAGGAGCTGGCTTGCCGGCGATGGCGGCATCACGGCCAACATCGCATCGCCAGCAAGCCATCAGTCCAACTTATTATTAATATTTAACGTCCCGGGCCGTGTCGCGGGTGTCCTGTTTGGTGTCGCGCTTGTCCTGGCGACAATCAGCACGGCTCTTTTCATCACCCTCTTTGCATTCTTCCTTGGTTTCCCTTGAGGCTTCGCGCCCTTCCTGCTTGGTGTCACGCGATTCCTGCCGTTGGTCAGCCTGGTCGGTCGCGTAGGCCGGCAACGACACGCCGTATACGCCAGCCGCGAGGGCCAGTGACGCCAGTACAGCCATGTAAAACCTGCGAATCATGAGCTTTCTCCTGTTCAAGAGTACTCAATCACTGGTTTTTCCCGGTCATTGACCGGGAACACACTTTCCAAAAAGATCCTCTGGAGTGGGAGCTTTAACGATAGTCGATACAGGCAACCCCACAAGCTCGGGGGCCTATACGGTCTAGAGCATTTTCTCCAGGCCGATCTTGTCGCTGAGCCAGGCCTTGAAGCTGCGCCATTTGCTACCGGGCTCCTCGCGCAAGACACGCAGGCGTCCGTCGTCCTCAGCAATCCAGACCACTTCGCCGTTTTCCAGGCGGGCCTGGTAACTCACCGCTGGCGCCATGCCCTCAAGCGCCAGCTTGCGCACGTAGCCGGCCAGTTCAGGGCTGTCGACCAGCACCCCGACTTCAGTGTTCCACAGCACTGAGCGCGGATCGAAATTGAAGGAGCCGATGAACACCTTCTGCTGGTCGAGGATCATGGCCTTGGTGTGCAGGCTGGAGTCCGAGCCACCACTGAGGCCAAAGGAAGAAGAACCACCGCTGGGGTCGTCCGGTTGGCGCCGCAGCTCGTAGAGCTTCACCCCATGTTCGAGCAGGCGCTTGCGATAAGGCGCATAGCCGCCATGCACCGCCGGCACATCGGTGGCTTCCAGTGAGTTGGTCAACAGGCGCACATCGACCCCGGCATCGGCACGCCCGAGGAGGTAACGCATGCCGGATTGTTGTGGGACGAAGTATGCCGAGATCAGGATCAGCTCTTTATTGACTCTATCGAGCTCAGGCCGCAGTTGCGTGGTCATCAACAGCGCACGGGCCGGTTCGTCGTCGGCCAGGACTTTGCTCGGGGCGTCCCACATCGCCGTGGCATTGGCCCAGATCAGCTCCTGACGCCAAATCGCCAGTTGCGGTTGAGTGCGGTAGGTCATGAGGTGGTCGTACAGGGCCTGGTTTTCGATACGCGTGCTCTGCAGTGATTGTTCCAGGCGTAGGCGGCTCTCCTGCAAGTCTTGAGCTGTCGGCTTGACGATCAGGAAGTCACTGATCGACCGGCTCAGGGCGCTGTTCCAGTATTGGTCGAAGCTGTGGCCCAGTTGATCGGCGACCGGGCCGAGGCACAACAGGTCCATGTCAGTGAAGTTGAGATCGGGCTTGGCGTCGAAATATTCATCCCCCAAGTTGCGGCCGCCGACGATCGCCGCGCTGTTGTCGGCCAGCCACAGCTTGTTGTGCATGCGCCGGTGCTGCTGCGACAGATTGAGCAGGCGGCCCATGGTGCGGGTCACCAGGGTGCTGCGACCCAGATGCAAAGGGTTGAAGACACGGATATGGATGTTCGGGTGCACGGCCAATGTAGCGATGACTTCTTCCTGGCCGTCGCTGGCGGTGTCATCGAGCAATACGCGAATCCGCACGCCGCGATCGGCCGCCAGCAGCAGTTCCCACACCAGCGCCCGGGTGCTCAGGCCGTTGTGCACGATGTAGTACTGCACATCGAGGCTTTTCTGCGCATTGCGGATCAACTCGGCACGCGCCCGGAACGCTTCACTGCTGTTTGGCAGCAGGCGAAAACCCGACCGTCCCTCATGCTGGGCGGCCGCGGCCTGGATCGAACGCCCGAATGCCGATTCGCTGGCGGGTATGGCCTTACTGAACTCGTGGGGCAAGCGCGTTGGGGTGGCGCAGCCGGCGAGCAGCAGGGTGAGCAACAGCGCGGGGACGAACAAAGACATGGACAAGGGGCTCGTCCTCAACCTCGAAGGGATGGGTTTTGACTTATTTCAGTAAAGCCCCGTTCAAGCGCGGTATTGCGATATTTTGCGATAGTTCCCGGCAGTGCCGGTTTTTTTTTCATGAAGGCTATTGGCTTCCATGGATGAGCTACCATAGCTAAACCGTTTTTTTTCTTTCGGGAGAAGATTATGCATCGATTGGTTAAACCGTCGGATTATGTTCTTCAGACTGCAATGGACAAAATGGTGTACATCCTGCCTTGGGAACGCCGACATTGCCCCGGAAATCCTACGGATGAGCCCGAGCAAGGCGCCCTGCTCTATAACCAATACATCCTGAACTTCCTTCATGGCCTGGAACCTCGAACGCCAGGTGAACGAATCATTGAAATTGCGCAATGGTGCCTGGCGTTAGCCGGAGAGCCTGCCAGGGCCCTGGCCGATGATTTGTCTGCGGCCTACCTCAGTCGGTACAGCTTTGTGCTGGCTGATATCTCAAGATACGATGATGAATCGAGAGAACTTCGCGGGCACCTGGCGCTCTGGCCTGACGAAATAAAAAAGATGCCAGCCAATCTGGTGATGGCTTTGCGAGCCCGGGCTGCAGGCCTTTTGTTGGGCTGACGCCCGGGATAACCAGAAATTGGGGCAGGCCAGCAAATAGACAGCTGCTGGCGCTCCCCAAGTGGTCAGGGCGTGAGATTAGGGATAGTCTCTGAGCGACATTATTTCGAACAGCCGAGCCATGACCCGCGCAGAGTTTTCGCCAGACGTTGAAGCCATCCGCACCATCGATGCCGTTCCAGTCATCCTGAGCATGGTCAAGCATCTCACCGGGATGCGCTTCGCCGCGGTAGCGAGAGTCACCGAAAGAAGCTGGGTGGCATGCGCCGTCGATGATTCAATCGATTTCGGCCTCAAGCCCGGTGGCGAGTTGGTCGTCGAGTCAACCATCTGCCACGAGATTCGCCAGCACCGGCAGCCCGTCATCTTCGGCCACGCCAGTGCGCACCCGGTTTTCTCGTTGCACCACACCCCCAGGACCTATGCGTTGGAGAGCTATATCTCCATTCCCATCATCAGGGCCAATGGCGAATTTTTCGGCACCCTGTGTGCCATCGACTCCGTGCCGGCGAATCTCGATGAGCCCGCGATCGCCAAGTCACTCACCCTCTTCGCCGAACTGATCGCGATGAGTCTCGACGCCCAAAGCCATCTGCAGGCGACGCAAACCGCACTGGTCAATGCCCATGAACACGCAAGGCTGCACGAGCAGTTCGTCGCCGTCCTCGGCCATGACCTTCGCACGCCCCTGAGCGCGATCCGGATGAGCGCTGATCTGCTGGAAACCAGGGCAACGGAAAAACGCTCACTGAACCTGATTGCAGCGATCCGCAATAGCTCGACTCGAATGGGTGCACTGATCGAGAACGTGCTGGATTTTGCCCGGGGAAGGATGGGTGGCGGGATTCCGGTCAAGCGCCAACTGGTCGATGACCTGGGTCGCACGCTCAAACTGACGCTGGACGAAGTACAGGCCTCTCACCCCGAAGCGAAATTGACCCACGACCTGGATGTTCCGACCGGCGTCTATTGCGACGCGCTGCGCATCAGCCAGTTGCTTTCAAATCTCCTGGGCAATGCAGTGACCCATGGCTCGACAGCGGAACCTATCCGCGTGCAGGCCCATGCCGAGGGGAATGAGATGGTCATATCGGTGAGCAATCAGGGTGCCCCGATTCCACCGACGTTGATGCCATTGCTGTTTGAACCCTTTACCCGGTCAGAAGCTGGCCAGCGCGGCGAAGGCCTGGGCCTGGGACTTTACATCGCTGCCCAGATCGCCACCGCGCACAAAGGTAGCTTGAGCGTTACCTCGACGCTGGAAGCAGGCACCTGTTTCGTCGCAAGATTCCCGGCTGACTTCAAATGGCTCAGTTGAATTTTTCTGAACTAACCTCCGTCTGCGCTCCTCTCCCGCTTACCATCAAACCCATGAGAGGGGCAGGACGTCATGAGAGCACTCACCTATCACGGCGCGCATAGCGTCAAAGTCGACACCGTCCCCGATCCGGTTATCGAGGACAGCGACGACATCATCCTTCGCGTCACCGCCACGGCAATCTGTGGTTCGGACCTGCATCTGTATCGCGGGAAGATCCCGACCGTCGAGCATGGCGATATCTTCGGTCATGAGTTCATGGGCATCGTTGAAGAAACGGGCTCGGCCGTCACTGCCGTGCAACCCGGCGACCGAGTGGTGATCCCCTTCGTTATCGCTTGCGGCAGCTGCTTTTTCTGCCAGATGGACCTGTTCGCCGCCTGTGAAAAGACCAACACGGGGCGTGGCGCGATCCTCAACAAGAAAGCCATTCCATCGGGTGCCGCGCTGTTTGGGTTCAGCCACATGTATGGCGGCATCCCTGGCGGCCAGGCGGAATACGTGCGTGTGCCCAAAGCCAACACCGGGCCGTTCAAAGTCCCGGGCACCCTGTCCGACGAGAAGGTGCTGTTCCTTTCGGACATCTTGCCTACCGCCTTCCAGGCCGTGACCAACACCGGCATCGGCAACGGCTCGAGCATCGCCATCTATGGCGCAGGTCCGGTCGGCCTGTTGAGTGCAGCCTGCGCCAGAATGCTCGGTGCCGAACAGATTTTTATGGTCGATCACCACCCTTACCGCCTGGCTTACGCGCAGAAGACCTATGGCGTGATACCGATCAACTTCGATGAAGATGCCGACCCCGCCGACACCATCGTGCGCCAGACCAAAGGCATGCGCGGCGTGGATGGCGTGGTCGATGCGGTGGGTTTCGAAGCCAAGGGCAGCACCACCGAGACCGTGCTCGCCACGCTAAAGCTCGAAGGCAGCAGCGGCAAGGCATTGCGTCAGTGCATTGCAGCGGTACGACGTGGCGGGGTGGTGAGCGTGCCGGGTGTGTACTCCGGGTTCATCCATGGCTTCCTGTTTGGCGATGCCTTCGATAAAGGCCTGACCTTCAGGATGGGCCAGACCCATGTGCAGCGTTATCTGCCGGAGCTTCTCGAACACATAGAGATGGGGCGCCTTAGCCCTGAGGTCATTATCAGCCATCGACTGTCGCTGGAGCAGGCCGCCGAGGGCTACAGGATGTTCGACAAGAAGGAAGACGATTGCAGGAAGGTCATCCTGACACCGGACGATAACCGGATTGCGTTGCCCGAGAGCGACGACACCGCCGCAGTCCTGGCGACCTGATAATGCTCCCCGAAAAAGAGGACGAGATTTTCGTCCTCTTTCCAACTGTTGCTCAGGTTTCACACACCGCTGGTTGCAGGTCATCGCTTTTGCATGGCTCTTGCGACGTTTCCAGCAGCAGTTGATCCACTACTTCGGCCAGGGCGGCATGAACATCCCCAGTGCTGCGCAGGGCTCGTTGGTAAAGGTCTCGCTGCCGGTCTGCACTGGTGCCGTTGCGCAGAATTAGCCGGGCCTGGGCGAAGACGTTTTCCACACGCAGCTTGCGCGCCGTATCGCCAAGGATCTGCTGCGCCAGAAAAAGCCACTGCTCGGCCGAGAAGGTTCGATCGTACCCCTCAACAATGAATGACGCCTGTGTTCCATGGCGTTTCGCGCGCCAACGATTTTCCTTGAGGATCAAGCGGGACGTTTGCGAATAGGCCAACCCTGGTCGAGGTTGATCAATCGCATAGGCAACCAGCAATCGAAACAATGAGGCAATGCACAAGGCATCTTCCAGCCGTGGGCAGGCATCCGTCATGCGCAATTCCAGGGTCGGATAGCGGCAAGCGGGCCGTAATCCCCACCAGCATTCGCTGGCCTGGGTGATGGTGCCGGTACGTATCAGCAAGGCGACGTAGGCGTCATAGGCAGGCGTATCTTCGAAGTACTCCGGTATGCCCATCCTCGGCCACTCGTCACAGGCTGTTTGCCGGTAGCTCATGAAGCCGCTGTCGGCACCGTCCCAAAAGGGCGAGGAGCTGCTCAGTGCGAGCAAAAGCGGCGTCCATGGCAAAACTTCGTTCATGACCTGTATACGATCAAGGTGACTCGGAATTTCAACGTGTACATGCAGACCGCAAAGCAGACTGCGCCGAGCGACCCGTTGATAGTCTGCAAACAGTTGAAGAAAGTGATGTTGCTCGGTGGCCTGTTGTACGCGCCAGTCAGCCAGAGGATGACTCCCTGCACAGAGCAGTCCCAGGTCATAAGACTCGAGCGAACGCCGCAGGCTTTTGCGAGCAGCCACAAGGTAGTCCCCTGCTTCATCCATGCAGGTGAAGATCGGCGAAGCCACTTCGATCTGGCCCTGGAACATCTCATAGGCGAAACAAGCCCCAATCGCCGCCTCGCACGCTTCAATCGAAGCCTTGGGTGGCTTATCGGTCATGCGCCGGGTGTCCAGATCGGTGATGAAGTATTCCTCTTCAATGCCGAACCTCAGCTGTCTGTCCATGGATGGGCCCTCAGTGATAGTCCTCTCCCGCTACGGCGCGCAGAAACGCCTCGTCCGCCTTTATTCGCAAATCGCGCCACTCTTGCCAACTGACAATGCGCTGGCGATCCATCTCATCCGATTGGCGCAGCAGTTCTTCGTGATAGGCATCGGGAGATTCCATGCGCAGCGCGATGTCATCGAGTGCTCGATGCCAGGCGTCCAGTGCACACAATCTTCGTTCCTGGGACGGCGTCAGCTGGATCTTGAAGGCGTTCATGGCAGTGCAATCCCGGAGTCATTTGTGAGTGGATCAACAGGGTTCGAGCCAGGTTCACGAGGGCCGACCAGAGGTGCCTGCTGCAAAAAGGGAGGCCGGCATTCGACCTCCCGCTTTGCACGCGACGCCTTACGACGTCCCCAGTCCACGGGACAGATCGGCCGGTTGACTGGCTACTGAGTGGCCATTCCCTTGCGGCTTCTCCACTTCCGCGTTTTCCGTGGTTTTAGTCACTGTATCGCGGACCGCTTCGTAGCCCTCCCGCGCCTGCTGCTTGACCTTGTCGGCCAGCCCGGCGCTGGTCTTGCCCATGTAGCGCTGCTCGGTGGCCGTCGAGGGTAACGCCGCCCCCAGCATGGCTCCCAAGGCGATGCCCGCGGCGGCAACCATCAGCGGCTGTTCCTTGAGCAACTGGCTGACTTGATTGCTCATCACCTGCGTACTGCGCACCAGGCGGTCGCTGGCGTCATGCATGACATGGCTGATGTTTTCGCCGGCAGCGCCCAGGTTGTCGCCCAGGTGCGCCGCTTTGTCTTTCACACTCTGGTAGCCCTCCTTCAAGGTGTCCGCCGTCTCGTGCAAGTGCTCGCGCGCACTGTCGATGCCCTCGCCCAGGCCTTCGGTCCACTCCCCGACCTTGTTCCGTGTGGGGGCTACGGGATAAGCCGGACGAGGAGTCGGCGGACGGTTCTGGCTCATCATCAGCCATAACAGACCCACCGACGTCACTACCGCCGGAACGGGATTGTTGCGAACGCTGGTGCCCAGGTTGCTGAGGAACGTCGTGCCGTTGCTCTGCATGAACGACAACGCCTGGTCGAAAAACTGTCCCGGGGTGAATTTACTTTCCAGCGCGTCGACGATGTTGCCGATGCTGGCACGCTGGGCATCGATTTCCCGCTCGATGGTCTCGGGGCTTTTTTGCGACTCGATGTCGAATTCAGTGGTCATGAGACTTTCCTCCGCAGCGCTTCCTGGTCTTTGTTCAAGGCGTCCAGCGTGCGATCAGGCTTGAAGTGGGACGGCTCGAACTGTTTTTTTCCGGACTGCAGCATGGCGAACCCCACGATCATCACCACGACACCAACGATGAGCGCAGCCAACCACGGCGCCATGAACATGCTCAAGGCGTAGACAGCGGACATCAGCAGGATGATGAACCCCGCCAGCAGCACGATCGCACCACCGGCGACACCGGCAATGCCGGCCTTCAGCGTCGTGAGGCTCTCCTGCAGCTCGGCCTTGGCCAACGCCAGTTCCTTGGTGAACAGCGCCGGCACTTCGCGAGTCAGCTGACGCAGCAGGCCGACGACCGAAGCGTCAGGCTCCGGGGTGGGCACCGGTCTGACGCCCGGCAAATCTTGATCTTCTCTGTTCATCACAGCGCTCCTTTATAGGGTGTGGAAGCGGGTGTCGAATTCGTTGCGAAGTCTGATGGATGATCCTGTGCATTCGGCGAGGCCGGCGTGATGCCGGTTGCCAGGCCAGGATTTTCATCAGTACGTGATGGAACGGAGGTTTCGTAGGGGCGTTGCGCGCCGAATCCACCTGACGGCGGCATTGAATGCCCTGCTGCCGGGTCGCCAGCATCGCTGAGCGTCGCCGCCGGCGCGGCCCCGGCCTTGAGAAAACGCGACAGGCCAAAGCCCAGCGCAATGCTGCCGGCAATGAACAATGCCGGGTTGTTGCGCGCCAGTTCGGCGCCGTCATGCAGCAGCTGTTCCGCACTTTTCCCGCGCAGATTGCCCGCCAGCCCGCTCATGGACTCCGCCATGTCCGCGAGGTAGTCGGACATGCCCAGCCTGTCCTTGTCCTGCAGTTCTGAAACGAAGGATTTTGCCCCTTCGGCCAGTGCCTCTATCTGGTCTGCTGCCGTGTCACGGTATTGGCCAAACTGTTCATCCGCCTGCTGCCTTGCTCCGCCAAGCGCCTCCGTTACGTTTTCCTTGAGGTGTTGAAAGTCTGGGGAGTCGGGTTTGTCTGCCTGGCTCCCGGTCGTGCTGTCTGCAGTATTCATGTCGTCCCTCGCCTTCTGATTGAAGAAAAAGCGTTAGCAGGGTTCGCCACGAATCAGCCGCAGCCCCCCTACTGCTGATGACGGAGCGACGTCATGGGGAGTTCCAACAGAATGATGAGTGAGACGTACATCTCGATCGGGCAGCAAATTTCCTGAACTGTTGCGCGCCGCAGGCTTCTATCGGTAGACCGCGTTGGTCATCCATCCCAGAACCTACTCCGGAGCGCTTGATCATGACGGATCAACCACAGAGCGACAGTGCATCAAGCCAAGAACGTCCCGCCAGCCGTGTCAGCGAGGGGCTGCCCTATCCGTTGGGCGCAACGTGGGACGGCTCGGGCGTCAACTTCGCGATTTTTTCCGCGAATGCCACGAAGGTCGAACTGTGTCTGTTCGACGCCGACGGCCAGGCAGAAATCGAGCGCATCGCCCTGCCGGAATTCACCAACGAGATCTGGCACGGCTACCTGCCCGACGCCCGGCCTGGAACGCTGTATGGCTATCGGGTGCATGGCCCCTACGATCCGGCCAACGGGCATCGTTTCAACCCCAACAAATTGCTGATCGACCCCTACGCCAAGCAGATCTCGGGTGAACTGCAATGGGACGATGCGCTGTTTGGCTACACCGTCGGCCATGCAGACGGCGACCTGTCATTCGATGAACGCGACAGCGCACCTTTCATGCCCCGCTGCAGGGTCATCGACCCGGCCTTCACCTGGGGCAATAGCGCAAAACCCAACGTGCCTTGGGAAAATACGGTTTTCTACGAAACCCACGTGCGCGGCTTCAGCAAACGTCATCCTTCGGTGCCAGAGCCTGATCGTGGCACCTTCGCCGCTTTCCACCAGAACGACGTGGTGGAATATATCCGCTCACTCGGCGTGACCTCCGTGGAACTGATGCCCGTGCATTACTTCCTCGATGACAACCACCTGCTGGAAAAAGGCCTGCGCAATTACTGGGGCTACAACACCCTTGGCTTCTTTGCACCCCATGCGCGCTACATGGCGGGTCAGTCGATCGGCGAGTTCAAGATCATGGTCTCGCGCTTTCACAAGGCCGGGCTGGAGGTCATCCTCGATGTGGTCTACAACCACACGGCCGAAGGCAACGAGATGGGGCCGACCCTGTCGCTCAAAGGCATCGACAACGCCAGCTACTATCGACTGATGCCCGACGATGCGCGCTACTACATCAACGACACCGGTACGGGTAACACACTCAACATGAGCCACCCTTGCGTATTGCAGATGGTGACTGACTCCTTGAGATACTGGAGCTCAGAGATGGGCGTGGACGGTTTCAGGTTCGATCTGGCGACCATCCTCGGTCGCGAGCCTGAAGGCTTCAGTGAGGGCGGTGGCTTTCTCGACGCCTGTCGCCAGGATCCGGTCCTGGCCAAGGTCAAGCTGGTCGCCGAACCTTGGGACTGTGGCCCTGGCGGTTATCAGGTGGGCAACTTCCCACCGGGGTGGATGGAGTGGAACGACAAGTTCCGGGACGTCTCCCGTGCCTTCTGGAAAGGCGACGATGACATGCTGGGCGACTTCGCCAAGATCTTTCTCGGCTCGGGCGAGCAGTTCAATCGGCGTGGTCGCAAGCCGGCTTCATCGGTCAATTTCATCACCGCCCATGACGGCTTTACCCTCAATGACCTGGTCTCCTACAACGAAAAGCACAACGAGGCCAACGGAGAAGACAACCGCGATGGGCACTCCGATAACAGGTCGTGGAACTGCGGGGTCGAGGGGCCGACCGAGGACCCTGAGATCATCGAACTGCGCTATCGGCAGATGCGCAACCTGCTCGCCACGTTGTTCCTTGCACAGGGTACGCCCATGCTCCTGGCGGGTGACGAGTTTGCACGGACCCAGGGCGGCAGCAACAATGCCTACTGCCAGGACAGCGAGATCGGCTGGATAGACTGGAATGTGAGTGAACAAAGCAGCGAGCTGCAAGAGTTTGTCCGCTACCTCATCGAGCTGCGCAACCGCCACCCATTGCTGCGGCGAAATCGTTTCTTCACCGGCGAATACGACGAAAGCCTGGGCGTCAAGGACGTCAGCTGGCTGCAGCCGGGTGGCGAGGAAATGGGTGTGGAACAGTGGCATGACGGCAGTAACCGCTGCATGGGAATCCTGCTCGATGGACGTACCCAGACCAGCGGCATTCGCCGCGAAGGCGTGGATAAATCGCTGCTGATCATCGTCAACGCCCATCACGACGTGGTGAATTTCACCCTGCCGGAAGTGCCACAGGGCCAACAGTGGATTTTGCAGCTGGACACCAACCAGGCGCAGCTCGACCCTGGGGAATCGTTTTCGTTTGGCGATGAGTATCAGGTAACGGGCCGCTCGATGCTGATGTTCGAGCTGAAGAAACCTTCGACGAAAAAACGCAAGTAGGACGCCTCAGACAGGGGATGTGCCAGGCACGGCATTTGTGTACAACGCCGATCAACTGTAGGAGCTGGCTTGCCAGCGAAGGCGCCGGGGCAGTCGACATCGATGTTGAATGTCAGACCGCTTTCGCTGGCAAGCCAGCTCCTACAGGGGATCTTCGTCAGACCCGAGATCTCCGCCAAGCACGGAATTTGTGAACGACGCCGACCAATTGTGGGAGCCGGCCTGCCGGCGATGGCAGTAGGACGCCCCAGACAGGGGATGTGCCAGGCACGGCATTTGTGTACAACACCGATCAACTGTAGGAGTTGGCTTGCCAGCGAAGGCGCCGGGTCAGTCGACATCGATATTGGATGTCAGACCGCTTTCGCTGGCAAGCCAGCTCCTACAGTGCATCCGGTACAGCCGCGAGCAATTGCTTGGCTGTGAGGTCGCCATCGCCGGCAGGCCAGCTCCCACAGGGAATTTTTGCCAGG
>Ga0160432_100937_pt1 | contig 12325 bp, 9 predicted proteins | sample HID1971M_E0MG_FD_108250 | JGI IMG/M metagenome (GOLD analysis project Ga0160432, IMG submission 108250) | Enriched millipede-associated microbial communities from UW Madison campus, WI, USA - HID1971M_E0 MG | ecosystem: Host-associated > Arthropoda: Insects > Digestive system > Unclassified ... | reverse complement strand
TGCTGTGGACCACGCCCGTCGACCTGTTCGTGCACCCGCGCGTCGTGCCGCTCGCGGGCGCGAGCGCCGGTCTGCTGCGCGACCTCGAGGGCCAGTCGACCCGGGACATCACGGACGCCGACCTGTCGTTCCACGCGCTGCGCGACTACGTCGCGGGTGACGACCGCCGGTACATCCACTGGCGCACCACGGCTCGCCGCGGCCAGCTGATGGTCAAGCAGTTCGAGGACACCAGGCGCACGCAGACGGTGCTCGCGCTCGCGACCGACCCCGGCGACTACGCGCACGAGGACGAGTTCGAGCTGGCGGTCTCGACGCTCGCGTCGATCGGCGTGCAGGTCATCCGCGAGGAGCGCGAGCTCGCCGTGCTCGCCGGCCCGGGCAGCCTGCGCGTGAGCACGCCGCCGCGCCTGCTCGACGACTGCTCCGGCGTGGGCACGTCGGCGGCGGGCCCCACCGCGACGCTCCTGGGCCGCCGCGTCACGCGCGAGACGCCCGACGCGACCGTCGCCGTTCTCCTGACGGGCTCGAACCCCAGCGACTCCGACCTGCGCGTCGCCGCGCGGTACGTGCCGTTCGGGACGCGGACGCTCGTGGTGCGTTGCACGCGCGGGGAGGACCTCGGGGTGCGGACGCAGGGCGCGTTGACGCTCGCCACCCTGGGTGACCTCCAGGACCTGCCGCGACTGCTTCGACGGGCGCTCGCGTGAGCCCGCGCCGACGACCGCGCAGAGCCGGCGTCGCAGCGGTCGCGGACGTGGTGTGCCTGGTCGGCGTGCTGGGCGTGGCGCTGGCCCCGCTCGTCGCCGTCTACGGCGACCGGGTCGCCGTGCCCGCGATCGCGGGTGGGCTGCTGCTCGGCGCAGGCCTGGCGCTGCTGGGCGCTGCGCGTGGGTGGTCCGCGATCTCCGTCGTCGCCGGGGTGGTCGCAACCTACTTCGTCGCGGGCGGAGCACTCGCGGCGCCGAGCACGACCGTCGCCGGCGTGGTCCCGACGGTCGACACGCTGCGGGTGCTTGCTCGGGGACTGGGCTCGTCCTGGCAGCAGATGCTCACGCTGCAGCCGCCGGTCGGGTCGAGCGGTGCGCTGCTCGTCCCGCCGTACGTGCTCGCGCTGGTCGGCTCGGCGGCAGCGGTCGGGATCGCGCTGCGCGCGCGAGGCGCGGCGGCCTCGTCGGCCGCGTTCGTGCCCGTGGTCGTCGTCGCGGCCGTGGCCCTGCTCGGCACCCGTCACCCGACGGTCCCGCCGATCGTGACCGGCGTGGTGCTGCTCGTGGTGCTCCTGCCGTGGGCGGCCTGGCGCGCCGGGCTGCTCCGCGTGCGCCGCTTCGTGTCGTTGGGGCTGATCGCCGCGCTCGGCGTGGTCGCGGCCGTCGCCGGCGCGCCGGCCGTCGTCGGCGAGACGCCGCGCCTGGTGGTGCGCGACGAGATCGTGCCGCCGTTCGATCCTCGCGCGTACCCGAGCCCCCTGTCGGCGTTCCGGCAGTTCGTCAAGGAGGGCAAGAAGACCACGCTGTTCACGGTCACCGGCCTGCCCGCGCAGGCTCGCATCCGCCTCGCGACGCTGGACCGCTACGACGGGGTGGTGTGGAACGTCGCCGGCGACGGCACGGCGGACAGCTCGGGGGAGTTCCGCCGCGTCGGAGGCACGATCGACGCCCCGTCGCGGGGCATCCCTGCGACCGTCCGCGTCGCCGTCGACGGGCTGACGGGCGTGTGGTTGCCGACTGTCGGCGAGCCCACCAGCCTCGACGTGCCTGACCAGACCGCCGCCGCGGGCCTGCGCTTCAACGACGCGACACAGGCGGCCGTCCTCACGGGCGGCGTGCACGACGGGCTGACGTACTCGATGGACGTGGTCGTGCCGCGTGTGCCGACCGACAAGGAGATCGGCCGGGCGATCGGGCAGGACGTCACGCTGCCGGTCGACTCGGGGATCCCGGACATCGTCGCGACGACGGCCGCGGACGTCGCTCGCGACGCGGGCACGCCCGTGCAGGTCGCGCGGGCGCTGTCGCAGTGGCTGACCGACGACGGGTACTTCAGCAACGGGCTCACCGGCCAGGCGGACTCGTTGTCCGGGCACGGAGCCGACCGCATGAGCTCGCTGCTCGGCGGCAAGCTCATGGTCGGCGACGGCGAGCAGTACGCGTCGGCGATGGCGCTGATGGCCCGGGCGATGGGCCTGCCCTCGCGGGTCGTGCTCGGCTTCGTGCCGCAGGAGACCGCCGTGAAGGGCAAGCCGCTCGCGGTGACCGGGGACGACATCTCGGCGTGGGTGGAGATCGCGTTCTCCGGCTACGGCTGGGTGCCGTTCGACGCGACGCCGCCGCGCGAGCAGACGCCCGAGCAGAGCGAGCAGCCGAACCCGTCGGACCCGCAGCCGCAGGTGGTCCAGCCACCGCCTCCGCCGCCGGATGCGGTCAAGCCGCCCGACGACGACACCGAGCAGCCCTCCCCGCAGGCGCCCCCGAGTGCGCAGGACGGCACGCCGCGGTGGCGCGAGGTCGTGATCATCGGCGGCGCGGTGACCGCGCCCCTGCTGCTGCTGGCGCTGCCGTTCATCATCGTCGGGGCGCTCAAGGCGCGTCGTCGGCGCAAGCGGCGGCGCAGCCGGGACGTGACCTCGCGGGTTGCGGGGGGCTGGGACGAGGTGCTCGACGCGGCAGCAGACCTGCGTCGGCCCGTCCTTGCGCACGCGACCCGTCGCGAGTCCGCGCGTGCGCTCGACGACGCGTTCGCCGACACGGGCGCCCAGCCTGCCGTTGCCTCGAGCGTGCACGAGCTAGCGCGCACCGCCGACCGCGCGGCGTTCGCGCCACGGCCGCCCACGGCCGCTGAGGCTGCCGCGTACTGGGCGGACGTCGACACCGCCGTACGCGCCATGCGTCGGGGCGTCGGCTGGCGGCGCCGGACGTGGGCCCGGCTCTCGCTGGCCTCCTTGCGCGGGCGCCACCGCCCGTCGAAGCGGTCGCGGCGCGTGACGGCAAGCCCTCAGAGCGTCGTCACGACGAGCCCGGGCGTGTCCAGCCCTGCCGCGACGAGCACCGCGGGTGAGGCTCCGGAGAGCCAGGACGTCGTGCTGCGGAAGACGTCACGGAGGGGCTCGTGACCCGCCCGGCCGAGCACCGCCGCGGCGCCCTCGCATCGCCCCCGGCGACCGTCGCGTCGATGGGGCGTCGTTCCGTCGCGTGCGTGCTGGACGGCCTCGTGCTGCTCGTGGCCGCGATCCCCGCGCTCCTCGCGACTCTCGCCGACATGGACCCGGGGACCGTACTGGTCGCGTCGTCGATCGCGCTCGGGGCCGCGTTGGTCGTGCTCCAGTGGGTCTGGCACGGCACACGCGGATGGACGCTGGGGCGTCTCGCCCTCGGGCTGCGCACCGTCGACGTGGAGACGCTGCGGCCGATCGGGCTCGGCAGGGTGCTGGTGCGCGGGCTCGTCGTCGCCGCCGGAGCGCTCGTGGCAGGGGTGGGGGCACTCGTCGTGCTGATCTCGCCGCTCTTCGACGCGACCGGACGCAACCGCGGTTGGCACGACAAGGCGGCACGAGACGAGGTCGTCGACCTGCGCCGAGGTGAGCCGGAGACGCCCTCGCTGTGGTTCGACGAGACGGCCGGCGACGTCCGGCTGCCCTCGGCTCCCGCAGCCCCGGGGCCGTCGGTCCCGCTGCCGACGTCGAGGCCCGCGTCCGGCGCGACCGTCCCGCCGTGGGTGACGGGTGCGAAGTCGTCGGCGACGGTCACCGGCAGCCAGCCGCTCGTGCTCGCTCCGCTCAGTCCCCGTGAGCACGGACCGGACGTCGACACCAGGACCATGCCCGTGGTGCGGGTGAGCGCCGTCAAGGTTGCCGCGCCCGTGTCCGTGACCCTGACGCCGCCCCCTGCGCCGCTCGAGCACATGGAGGTCGGGCTCGATCCCGAGGTCGAGATGACGAGGCGTGCCGCACCCCGCCCGGACGTGCCCGCACCGACGGCCGTCGAGGCGCCGGCGACGACCGCCGAGCTCGCGATGAGCGACGGCCGCCGCGTCGTCGTCGACGGCGTCGCGCTGGTCGGGCGCAACCCGGCGGCGGCCGTCGACGTGCAGACCGTGCGCGTCGTGGACCCCGGTCGCTCCGTGTCCAAGACGCACCTGCAGATCGCCGTGTCGTCGGGCGGGGTGTGGGTCGCCGACCGCGGCTCGACGAACGGCACGGTCGTGACGCTCCCGGACGGCGCGCAGATCGTCTGCCCCGTCGACCACCCGGTGCGCCTGCGGGTCGGGTCGACCGTCACCTTCGGCGACTGCAGCTTCGTCGTGGTGCGAGGTCCTTCGTCGACTTCCCGCTGACGCGGACGGGCGCACGGTCGTAACGTTCGAGGATGGGGCCGCAGGGTCAGGGTCGCCCGATGCAGCTGGTCGAGCTCGACGAGGTCGAGTGGACCTCCGGCGCGGGCGACGAGCAGCGCCGGGCGGGACCCCTCGTGTCGTGGATGCGTCGCCGCCCGTGGATCTCGCTCGCCTCGGGAGTCCTGGCCTTCGCGCTGGTGGTGACCTTCGTGGCGGTCGCGCCGCGGGTGATCGCCGATCGTGAGCGCGAGGCCGTCCTCGGCTCGGCGACTTTCGACGGTGCGGTGCGGTCCCTCGCGCACGCGCCGCGCGAGCGGTGGAGCACGTCGGTCAACCCGCTGGTCGCGCCACTGCTCGTCGGCGACGTGATCGTGGCCGTCGTCGACGACCCTGCCGAGCACCTCGCCGGGATCGACGCGGTCACCGGCGAGGTCCGGTGGCAGCTGGGGCCGATCGGCACCAAGGCCGCCCCGATCCAGTCGTGCGCCGTCGTGGGCACCCGCGTCGCCTGCGTCGCGGGGCTGGGTGGCCGGGGTCTTCGACCGCCGTCGACGCTCGTGCTGGTCGATCCGGCGACCGGGACCACCCAGGCCAACCACGACATCGAGGGTCGCTGGGTCGAGGTCGCGGCGGCGGGCGACGACGTCGTGCTCGCCGGCTGGGTCTCCGACGGGCTCGGCGTCGCCCTGGTGGACCCCGAGTGGGGTGCGGTGCGGTGGCGCGCGCAGACGTCCGCGCGCGCCCACCCTCGCGAGACCGGCAACGTGGCGCTCGCGTCTGCCGGTGGTGTCGTCCTGGCGACGTCCTTCCCGAGCGCCCTCGTGCTGCGCGCCTCGGACGGCGTCGTGCTGCCGATGAGCGAGGCGGACGACGTGGTGCAGCTGCGCGCGGACGGCGTCTACGTCCGGACGGACTTCACAGCCCACGACGGAGCGGTCCTCGCGCGATCCACCTTCTCCGACGCGTCCGGGCGCGTGCTGCGGACCGAGCTGGGCGATGCCGTCGAGCTGGGGGTGCGTGACCCGGCCTCGCCGCGTTCGCTGACAGTCGATGGCACGGGAACGGCGGTGACGATGCGTTCGTACACCGACGGTGACGAGCCGCAGTGGACCACCGACGACGGAGCTGGGCACCCGGTGCTCGACGTGGCGGGACGCATCGTGCTGCGCCGCGGCGACTCGCTCGTCGCGCTCGACGCGTCCACCGGCGAGCGGAAGTGGCAGCGCCCGGCCGCGGCGGCGGCACGTACGTCGGTCTCGCGCAGCGGCTACAGCGACGGGAAGGTCGTGGCGGTCGTCGTCTCGGGTTCGACGACGCCTTCGGGCCTGGCCGCGTTCCGGCTCGACGACGGCGAGCCGCAGTGGCAGATCGATCTCCCAGAAGGCACGCGGCGGGTCGTCCGCCTCGGGACGCAGCTGTACGTGCTGACGGGCGACCGGCTGGTCGCGCTGCGATGAGCCAGCCGGCGCGTCGGTGTCTCGCCGTGCGAGCCGGTTTGCATTTCGCGCCGCGACCGGGAGTAGTGTGACGCGCATGCTCGGGTACACCCTCCTTCTTCGCTGCCGCGGCGAGGCCTTCTAGGCCGGATCCTCGCCGCGGTGTTCCGTGTGCCGGCTGGCCACCCGCAGACACGCAGCGAAGGATTGACCCCATGAGCTATCTCGAGACGAGCCCCCAGCAGCCGTCGCCGATGCCGATCCACAAGTACCGGCCGTTCCACGAGCAGATCCGTGTCGACCTGCCGGACCGCCGCTGGCCCGACGCGCGCATCGAGAAGGCCCCGCGCTGGTGCGCCGTGGACCTGCGCGACGGCAACCAGGCCCTGATCGAGCCGATGAACCCCGCACGCAAGCTCGAGATGTTCGAGCTGCTGGTGCAGATGGGCTTCAAGGAGATCGAGGTCGGGTTCCCGGCGGCGTCCCAGACCGACTTCGACTTCGTGCGGATGCTCATCGAGGAGAACCGCATCCCGGACGACGTGGTCATCCAGGTGCTGACCCAGGCACGCGAGCACCTGATCGAGCGCACGTACGAGGCGATCACGGGCGCCAAGCAGGCGATCGTGCACCTGTACAACTCGACGTCCACGCTGCAGCGCGAGGTGGTCTTCCGCTCCGACGAGGACGGGATCGTGGACATCGCGGTCTCTGGCGCCCGGTTCTGCAAGAAGTACGAGGAGCTCATCCCGGACACCGAGGTGCTCTACGAGTACAGCCCGGAGTCGTACACCGGCACCGAGCTGGAGTTCGCGCTGCGGATCTGCAACGCGGTGCTCGAGGAGCTGGCCCCGACGCCCGACCGCAAGGTCATCATCAACCTGCCCGCGACCGTCGAGATGGCCACACCGAACGTGTACGCCGACTCGATCGAGTGGATGAGCCGGAACCTGCGCTACCGCGAGTCGGTCGTCCTGTCGCTGCACCCGCACAACGACCGCGGCACCGCCGTGGCGGCCGCCGAGCTCGGCTACCAGGCGGGTGCCGACCGCATCGAGGGCTGCCTGTTCGGCAACGGCGAGCGCACCGGCAACGTGTGCCTGGTGACCCTCGGCATGAACCTGTTCAGCCAGGGGATCGACCCCGAGCTGGACTTCTCCGACATGGACCACATCCGCCGCACGGTTGAGCGCTGCAACCAGCTGCCCGTGGCGGAGCGTCACCCCTACGGAGGCGACCTCGTCTTCACCGCGTTCTCGGGCTCGCACCAGGACGCGATCAAGAAGGGGCTCGACGCGATGGAGAAGTCGGCCGAGCGCGTGGGCAAGACGGTCGACGACATCGTCTGGGCCGTCCCGTACCTGCCGATCGACCCGAAGGACGTGGGTCGCTCGTACGAGGCGATCATCCGGGTGAACTCGCAGTCCGGCAAGGGCGGCATCAGCTACCTGATGAAGTCCGAGAAGGACCTCGACCTGCCGCGACGCCTGCAGATCGAGTTCTCGCAGGTCGTGCAGAAGCACACCGACGAGCACGGCACGGAGGTCACGGCCGACGAGCTGTGGCGCATCTTCGTCGACGAGTACCTGCCCGTCGAGGTCGCCAAGGTGACCACCCCGGTGCACGACTTCGGCGACCTGGTGCCGTGGGGCCGGTTCTCGCTGCGCGGCACGCGAGCCACGAGCGTGCAGGACGGCGCCGACACCCTCGTCGTCGACCTGGTCGACCGCGGCGAGTCGCGCACGATCGAGGGCACCGGCAACGGTCCGGTCGCCGCGTTCGTCACCGCGCTCAAGCGCATCGGCGTCGACATCGCGGTGCTCGACTACGCCGAGCACGCCCTGTCCGCCGGCGGCGACGCGACCGCCGCCGCGTACGTCGAGTGCGCCATCGGCGACGAGATCCTGTGGGGCGTCGGCATCGACCCGTCGATCACGACGGCCTCGCTCAAGGCCATCACCTCCGCGGTCAACCGCCACCAGCGCTGAGTCCGGCGCGTTCCGACTTCCGGTCCCGGGCACCACTCCCGCCCAGGGCCGGGCGCGCGGAGCGTCGTCGGCGACCCCGCTGACGCCCGCACGCATGGATCCCGCGCCGCCGACACCCGATCTCCACGCAGGCCACCACCCCCGGCTGATGCGTGTTGCCGCGGAGGTGTCGGTGGCGCGGGGGACAATGGCCACGTGAGCCTCTACCGCGACGAGGCGATCGTGCTGCGCACCCACAAGCTGGGGGAGGCAGACCGCATCGTCACCCTCCTGACCCGCACGCACGGCAAGGTGCGCGCGGTCGGCAAGGGCGTGCGGCGGACCTCCTCGCGGTTCGGCTCGCGGCTCGAGCCGTTCATGCACGTCGACCTGCAGCTGTCCACGGGCCGCAACCTCGACATCGTCACGCAGGCCGAGACGCTCGGGGCCTACGGGCGGTCGGTGTGCGAGGACTACACGCTCTACACGGCGGGCACCGTGATGCTCGAGACGGCCGACCGCCTGGTCGAGGCCGAGAAGGAGCCCGCGGTGCAGCAGTACTGGCTGCTCGTCGGTGCTGTGCGCGCGCTGTCCACCCGGGAGCACGCGCCCGGCCTGGTGCTGGACTCCTACCTGCTGCGCGCGCTCGCCATCGCGGGGTGGGCGCCGTCGTTCACGGACTGCGCGCGCTGTGGTGAGCCCGGCCCGCACCACGCGTTCGCGATCGCGTCGGGTGGCGCCGTGTGCTCGCGCTGTCGCCCGCCCGGGGCGGCGTCACCCGCCCCGGAGACGTTCACCCTGCTCGCCTCGTTGCTCGCGGGCGACTGGGCGGTCGCCGACGCGAGCGCCGAGCGGCACCGCGGCGAGGGCAACGGGCTCGTCGCCGCATACAGCCAGTTCCACCTGGAGCGTCAGCTGCGCTCGCTCCCGATGGTCGAGCGCGTCTGAGCGTTCACGCTCCCGCGAGCTGACCCCGGCGGCGGACCAGGTACGCGCGCTCAGCCCTGTTCCCTGCCAGCTCGATGGCGCGGTCGTATGCGGCGCATGCCTGCGCGCTGCGGCCGAGCCGGCGCAGCAGGTCCGCGCGGGTGGCGTGGAAGGCGTGGTACTCGTCGAGCGGGAGCGGGTCGACGAGCGCGAGGGCGACCTCCGGGCCGTCGAGCTCGGCGACGGCGATCGCCCGGTTGAGCCGCACGACCGGGCTCGGGTCGAGGGCAGCGAGTTGGTCGTACAGCGCCACCACCTGCGACCAGTCGGTGTCCCGCGCCTCGCGCGCGTCCGTGTGCACCGCGCTGATGGCGGCCAGCACCTGGTAGCGCCCGGGGCGCCGCCCGGACGCGAGGCGGGCTCGCACCAGCGCGTGCCCCTCGGCGACGAGCGCGCGGTCCCAGGCGCCGCGGTCCTGCTCGTCGAGCGTGACGAGCTCGCCGGCGGCCGAGACGCGCGCGGTCCGGCGCGCCTCGGTCATGAGCATGAGCGCGAGGAGCCCGGCGACCTCCCCGTCGTCGGGCAGCAGCTCGTGGACCAGCCGCGTGAGCCGGATCGCCTCGGCGGTCAGGTCGGCTCGGACGGCCTCGTGCTCGGGGTCGGACGACAGGTAGCCCTCGTTGAAGACGAGGAAAAGGACCGCGAGCACACCCGTGACCCGGTTCGGGAGGTCCTCCCGCGAGGGCACCCGATACGGGATCCCCGCGGCGGCGATCTTCGCCTTCGCGCGCGTGATCCGTCGCGCCATCGCCGTCTCCTGGACGAGGAACGCGCGCGCGATCTCCGGCACGGTGAGCCCGCCTACCATCCGCAGCGTGAGCGCGACGCGCGCCTCCATCGCGAGCGCCGGGTGGCAGCAGGTGAAGACCAGCCGGAGCCGGTCGTCGTCGATGACGCCCAACGGTGCGGGCGTGTCCGTGAGCATCAGGGCCTCCCTGTGCTTCTCCCCGCGCCGGGCCTCGCGCCGGATCCGGTCGATGGCCTTGCGACGAGCGGTCGTGGTGAGCCACGCGCCGGAGTTCGGAGGCACGCCGTCGACCGGCCAGTGCTGCACCGCGCTGGCGAACGCCTCCGCGGCCATCTCCTCGGCGAGGTCCAGGTCGCGGAATCCGCGGGCGAGGGTCGCGACCACGCGGGCCCACTCCTGCGTGTGGGCCCGCGCGAGCGCGTCGTCGACGTCGCTCAAGGGCGGAGGAAGGGCCGGACCTCGACCCGCCGGTTGCAGGCCGCAGAGCCGCGAGACGCGAGCTGCAGCGCGACGTCGAGGTCGGCCGCCTCGATGATCCAGAAGCCGGCGAGGAACTCCTTGGACTCGATGAACGGCCCGTCGGTCAGGACGGCCTCGCCGCTCCTCGCGTCGATCACCGTGGCGGTGTCGGGGAACCCGAGCCCGCCCGCGAACACCCAGTGCCCGCCGGCGATGAGCGAGTCGTTGAACTCGTCGATCGCGGCCGACTCGTCGCCGGTCGCGAACGTGGTGCTGTCGTTGAGCACGGAGATCAGGTACTGAGCCATGGTGCACATTCTCCTGTCGTCTTGCGGCTGCCCCAGGTGGGCGCCTCTCACCCGTGCGACGAACACGCATCGCGCGATCGGACACCGCTCGGCGAGGTTTCTCCCACGATCTTGGTCCGCCGTGCCAGTCGCTGCCTTTCCGGCTCGCTGCACGTCCGCGCGCGGCACAATGGCGGCGTGCCCCACGACGTGACCCCGCCCTACCCGCACCCATCGGGCGCCCGCCCGCCGGCCATCCCCAAGCAGTTCGTGCCGAAGCACGTCGCCGTCGTCATGGACGGCAACGGCCGCTGGGCCAACGCGCGCGGGCTGCCGCGCGTCGAGGGCCACCGGGCGGGGGAGGCCTCGCTGCTGGACGTCGTCGCGGGAGCCATCGAGGTGGGCGTCGAGTACGTCTCGGCGTACGCGTTCTCCACGGAGAACTGGTCGCGCTCGCCCGAGGAGGTGCGCTTCCTCATGGGCTTCAACCGTGACGTGCTGCGCCGACGACGCGACCTCATGGACTCGTGGGGCGTGCGTGTTCGCTGGGCCGGCCGCAGGCCGCGGCTGTGGCGCTCGGTGATCAACGAGCTCGAGACGGCCGAGGAGCGGACCCGGGGCAACACCACCTGCACGCTGACGATGTGCGTCAACTACGGCGGCCGCGCGGAGATCGCCGACGCAGCCCAGGCGATCGCGCGCGACGTCGCGGCGGGCAAGCTGAAGCCCGAACGGATCAACGAGAAGGTCTTCGCGCGCTACCTCGACGAGCCCGACCTGCCCGACGTCGACCTGTTCCTGCGCTCGTCGGGCGAGCAGCGGACGTCGAACTTCATGATCTGGCAGGCGGCGTACGCCGAGATGGTGTTCCTCGACGAGCCGTGGCCCGACGTGGACCGTCGTCACCTGTGGCGGGCGGTCGAGGAGTACGCGCGCCGCGACCGGCGCTACGGCGGTGCGGTCGACCAGCCGTCCTGAGCGGAGGCTCAGTCCTGCAGGTCGGCGGCGTCGGGCGAGTCCTGCACGTGTCGGCCGACGTGGTCGCTCGGCGCGTCGGCGTCCTCGACGTGCGCGCCGTGAGCCTGCCGGGCCGAGCGGCGCAGCAGCCGGCGGCGGATCCACCACGCGATCGCGAGGGCGATGAGCCCCACGACGATCGTGAAGATGACGGGCGAGGCCGCGAACAGCTTGATCGCGCCCCAGATCGCGCCGAGGCCGACGGTGGCCCACACGATCGCCCACGCGATCGCGCCGGGGATCGAGGCGAGCGTGAACTTCGTGTACCGCATCCCGATCAGGCCCGCGGACGCGAAGATCGCGATCTGCAGGCCGAAGGTCAGGAACGCGAACGTCACCGCGATCGGGCCCCAGCCGCGTACCAGGTCGAGCCCGCGCTGCGCGGCCTTGGTGTTCGTCCACGCCTCGAGGTGCGTGATCATGCTGCGCCACCACGCGAAGCCGTGGTCGGTCTCGTGCACGGTGTGGGCGCCGCGCACGACACCGCGGCCGGCCCAGTAGGTCGCGTGCGACCGGGCCAGCGAGAACAGGAACAGCACGATGAGCGCGGCGGCGAGCGAGAGGCCGCCCAGGCCGAATGCGTCCAGCGGGTCGTCGTTCACGCCGCGATCCTAGGTCCAGCGACCCCGCCCACGCCGGACGGCACCCGCCGCGACCGTCGCGTGCCGGTAGCCTGAGCGGGCTCGTCCCGCGGCATCCGGTCGCGGTCCTCCGCCCGCCGCACCCAGCAGCGGGCCCACCCCTCAGGAGTGTTCGATCGTGGCTGCACCGTCCCGCCTGGATTCCGTCGTCTCCCTCGCCAAGCGCCGGGGCTTCGTGTTCCCCAGCGGTGAGATCTACGGCGGGACCCGGTCCGCATGGGACTACGGACCGCTCGGCGTCGAGCTCAAGGAGAACATCAAGCGTCAGTGGTGGCGCGCGATGGTCACGAGCCGCGACGACATCGTCGGGCTCGACTCCTCGGTGATCCTGCCGCGCCAGACCTGGGTCGCCTCGGGCCACGTCGGCGTCTTCACCGACCCGCTCACCGAGTGCCTGAGCTGCCACAAGCGGTTCCGCGAGGACCACCTGCTCGAGGAGTTCGAGGAGAAG
>Ga0160432_100933_pt1 | contig 12351 bp, 12 predicted proteins | sample HID1971M_E0MG_FD_108250 | JGI IMG/M metagenome (GOLD analysis project Ga0160432, IMG submission 108250) | Enriched millipede-associated microbial communities from UW Madison campus, WI, USA - HID1971M_E0 MG | ecosystem: Host-associated > Arthropoda: Insects > Digestive system > Unclassified ... | reverse complement strand
TCCGGGAACGTGTTCTCGCGGTCATGGACGGCGGCGCGGGCGCGGAAGCGCTCGAGCAGGTCGTCGGGGAGGAGCTGTGTCGGATCGAAGAGCGTCACCCCGCCATTCTTCCCCCGCCCGGCGGCTCAGGCGAGGAGCGAGAGCAGCGACGCGATCGTCGCGTCGGGGTCGTCGCGGTGCGGGGAGTGCCCCGCGCCCGAGATGACGACGGCCGGCCGGAAGCGCGGGTTGCCCGCCACGGCCGCCTCGACCGGCGTGTCGCGGTAGATCGAGCCGACGCCGGCCGCGATGACATCGATCGGCACGGCGACCTGCAGCGCGGCATCCGTCACGTCCCACGTGGGGTTCTGCACGGTCGTCTGCTCGACGGCCCAGCGGCTCGTCACCTGCGAGGCCTCGGCTTTCAGCTCGACGTCCTGCGGGTGCCAGTGCGGGTGCGCGCGGCGCACCGCCTGCTGCGTCGGGTCGTCGAACGCGGCCGCGAGGCCGGCGCCGATGTCGGCGCGGTCGTCGCCGCGCAGTGCGATCGCCGGGTCGACGAGCAGCAGCCGACGGGTCCAGTCCGGGTCCGCGGCCGCCGCGAGGACGGATGCCGCCCCGCCGAGCGAGTGGCCGATCACGAGGTCCCACGAGCCGGCGCCGTCCGGCCGCGTCGCGGCGACATCGGCGCCGTACGCGGCGAGCGTGTAGTCCAGCGTGCGCGGCGCGGTGCCGTGGCCGCGCAGATCCACGGCGTCGGCGCGCCAGCCGGCGTCGGCCAACGCGACGCCGTAGCGCCACATCAGGGCGCCGGTCGAGCCGAGGCCGTGGACGAGCAGCGCGCGGCGCTCGGCGACGGCCGAGCCCCACGACAGGCGGGGGAGCGAGACGGGGGTGGGCATGCGCTCAGCCTAGGAGTCCGCGGCGAAGCTCCCCGTCGTGGACGCCATGGGCCGTCATGCACGGCAGGATGGACACGGAGGTTGGTGTGATCTCGACGGAACTGGCGATGGCCCTGCGCGACGCGGGACTGGTGTGGCACCCGCGCTCGGGCGACCGGTTCCAGCTCGACGAACCCGAGTTCGAGGCCGACGTCTTCACCGTCAGCGAGATGACCATCGAGCCGCGCGAGTACCCGACCGGCCGCATCCTCGCCTTCAACGGCACGACGGAGTGGGCGCTGGACTCCGTCGCCCTCGAGGACGCCCTGTGGCTCCCGCACGAGCACCAGCTGCGCGAGCTGCTGCGCGGCGCGTTCCGGTCGCTGCGGCGCCTGCCCGACACGCACGAGGTCGAGATCGTCGTCGCCGGCGACCGCAAGGTGTTCGAGCACCCCGAGCCCGCGGACGCCTACGCGCTCGCCGTGCTCGAGCTGCTGCGGCGCCTCGCCTGACCTCTTCTAGACGCCGATCGTGAGCGACGCGGTGTACCCGCTCGCCGCGGATCCCGCCATCGTCGCGAGCTGGTGGATGCCGCCGTCATCGCTGAAGACCATGTCGCTGCTCAGCGACACCTGGCTCGCGTTGCGCACGCTCTGCTCGTACCCGCTGGTGGCGTAGACGGCGTCGTTGGTCTCCGCCGGCAGGGCGATCTGGCTGGTCTTCACGATCGGACCCGTGGCGACGGCGGTCGCGACGTCCTCATAGACCTCGAAGTGGATGTGCGGCCACCGTCCCGAGTAGCAGGCCGGATAGATGGATGTGAACGTCACGGTGCCGTTCGCGTCGGTCTCCTGCACGCCGCGCAGATAGTTCTCGTCCTCGACCCCGCGGCTGTACAGCGAGTAGTCGCCGTCGCGGTCGCAGTGCCACAGATACACGCCGCGCCCCGCGAGGGCGGCGCCGGTCACGGCGTCGCGCACCGTGAGGGCGATCGTCAGCGGCACCCCCTCGGCGACCGTCGACGACGACCCGAAGCTCGATCGGATGTCGCTGCGCACGATCCCCGAGTCGTCGAGCACGTCGACGCCGTTCGAGCCGTCCGCGGGGTAGGGCCCCGCGGTCTCGTCCGGCACCTCGTCGAGCGGACCGGTGGCGGCCGGCGACGACGACGGGGTGGGGGTCGGGGATGCCGCACCCGACGAGGTCGGCGTGGCCGAGGCATCCACGTCGCTCGTCACGCCGCACGCCGCCAGAAGGCTGGTCAGCGCCACCCCGCCGAAGATGCCGAGCGCGCGGCGGCGGTCGATGAGCGTACGGATGTCGTAGACGAGGCCGCGGTGATCCTCGTCGATGGGGTTGCCGTCGGCGTCGAGCCAGTCCTTGTCGTCGATGCGCATGGCTCGAGCACAGCACCCGCGCCTATGCGACGTCTATGGGAGGCGTGTGCCCGGGCTGCGGTGTGAGGCCTCGATGGGCTCAGCCGATCGTCTGGACCGGTTCGGTGTCGGGGATGGGGCTCGCACCGCGCTCGCGCAGATCGGGCTGGTGCCGCACGAACACGAGCGCGACGAGGAGTGCCAGCGCGCAGAACGCCGCCGCCGACGCGTAGGCGGCGGTGACGCCGCCGGGGCCGTCGATGAGGAACCCCGCGACCGCCGAGCCCACCGCCGCGCCGATCAGCTGCCCGGTGCCGACCCAGCCGAACGCCTCGGCCGTGTCGCTGAACTTGACGCTCGCGGTCGTCATCGCCGACAGCACGCCGAGCGCGGGGGCGATGCCGATGCCCGCCACGAACAGCGTGGCCGAGATCCACCACACGTTGACCCACAGGGTCGTGAGGGCGAGGCCGAACGCCACGACGGCGAGCCGGCGGACCATCGCCCAGCGGCCCATCGGCAGGTGCCCGAAGGCGAGGCCGCCGGCGAGGCTGCCGACCGAGAACACCGCCAGCACGAGGCCGGCCTCGACGCCGCCGTGCGAGAACGTCGCGACGACACTGGCCTCCACGGCCGAGAACGAGCCGATGAGCAGGAACCCGATGACGGTCGCGAGCAGGATCGGCGGGCGCGCGAGCACCTTGCCGAGCGAACGCTTGCTGCGCGGGATGCGCACGCGCCCGACCTCAGGCGACAGGATGAACCACGCGCAGCCCGACAGCAGGATCACCACGACCAGGACGAGGCCGACGACCGTCCCCGCCTGTGTCGCCACGAACGTGATCAGCACCGGCGCGAGGATCCAGATGATCTCCTGCAGCGACGCGTCCAGCGAGTAGAGGCCGGTCAGCTGCTTCGAGTTGACGAGCTTGGGGTAGATGGTGCGCACGGCCGACACGATCGGCGGTGTCGACATGCCCGCGATGAATCCCAGCACGACGTACACCGGCACCGGCGCGATGAGGAACGCGATGCCGAGGAGGGATGCCGCCGACACGAGGGTCGTGAGCGTCAGGACGCGCCGCATGCCCCAGCGGCCCATCCACCGGCTCGTCACGGGTCCGGCGATGGCCTGGCCGATCGACACCGCCGCAAGGACGATGCCGGCGGCGCCGTAGGAGCCGGTGATCCCCTCGATGTGGAGGAGGATCACGAGGCTGATCATCCCGTTGGGGAAGCGCGCGACCAGCTGGGCCGAGATCATGCGGAGGACGCCAGGAGTGCGCAGAAGATCCCCGTAGCCGGCCACCAGACAACGTTACGCCACGGCCGTCGGACCGCGACACGCCGACGGGGTGCGCGACACGCCGGGGATGCTCTCCACAGCCGAATCCGATGTCGGACCCGGCGGGTACCGTCGCGGCTGTGGAGGGATGCGGCCGTGGCTCCCGAAACCCCCGTGATCCCGGTGTTTTCACGACCCCGCGGGCTGTGGATGAATCCGTGGAGAACCTGTGTTGTACATGGGGAGAACGGTGGAAAATCACACCGATGTAACTACTAGCCCTTGTGGTGCTTACGGATGTCGGTACCCATATGTAGTATTGGTCTCCCGGCGGGGGGACTGCCGGAGAAGTGACGAGGAGAGCAGAATCGACATGGCGATCACGGTCTACACCAAGCCCGCGTGCGTGCAGTGCACGGCGACCTACCGAGCCCTCGACTCGAAGGGCATCGAGTACGAAGTCCACGACCTCTCCGAGGACCCCACGGCCCTCGAGCAGGTCAAGGCGCTGGGGTACCTCCAGGCGCCGGTCGTCATCACCGATGAGGACCACTGGTCGGGCTTCCGCCCCGACAAGATCGACGAGCTCGCCGCGCGTCTGAGCTGACATCATGTCTGCTCTCGTGGCGCAGCGCGTCGCGACGAGCGCACCGCTGCTGGTCTACTTCTCGAGCGTGTCAGGCAACACCGCACGTTTCATCGAGAAGCTCGGCGCACGAGCGGTCCGGATCCCGTTGCATTCGACGGATCCGGCGCTCGTGGTCGACGAGCCGTACGTCCTCGTGACACCCACCTATGGCGGAGGCCAGGGCAGGGGGGTCGAGAAGGGCGCCGTTCCGAAGCAGGTCATCCGGTTCCTCAACGACGAGCGAAACCGCAGCCTCATCCGCGGGGTCATCTCCGCGGGGAACACCAACTTCGGCGAGCACTTCTGCATCGCCGGCGACATCATCAGCCGCAAGTGTCACGTGCCGCACTTGTACCGGCTAGAGGTATTCGGCACGCCTGAAGATGTGGAACGCGTGAGCGCGGGATTGGAACGATGGTGGGAACTCTGACGCAGATGGACTTCAAGACGGAGGCACGCTTCGAGGGCATGGACTATCACGCCCTCAACGCGATGCTGAACCTGTACGACGCGAACGGGCAGATCCAGTTCGACGCCGACAAGCGTGCGGCGCGGGAGTACTTCCTGCAGCACGTGAACCAGAACACGGTGTTCTTCCACTCGCTCAAGGAGCGCCTGGACTATCTCGTCGAGAAGGAGTACTACGAGGGCGCCGTCCTCGACAAGTACTCGTTCGAGTACATCCAGAAGCTCAACGACCTCGCGTACTCCAAGAAGTTCCGGTTCGAGACCTTCCTCGGCGCGTTCAAGTACTACACGAGCTACACGCTCAAGACCTTCGACGGCAAGCGCTACCTGGAGCGCTTCGAGGACCGCGTCGTGATGACGGCCCTCGCGCTCGCCGACGGCGACGAGAAGCTCGCCACCGCGCTGGTCGAAGAGATCATCTCGGGCCGCTTCCAGCCCGCCACCCCCACGTTCCTCAACGCCGGCAAGGCGCAGCGCGGCGAGCTCGTCTCGTGCTTCCTGCTGCGCATCGAAGACAACATGGAGTCGATCGCGCGCGGCATCAACTCCGCGCTGCAGCTCTCCAAGCGCGGCGGCGGCGTCGCGCTGCTGCTGTCCAACATCCGCGAGTCGGGTGCGCCGATCAAGCAGATCGAGAACCAGTCGAGCGGCATCATCCCCGTGATGAAGCTCCTCGAAGACTCCTTCTCGTACGCGAACCAGCTGGGTGCGCGTCAGGGCGCCGGCGCGGTGTATCTCAACGCGCACCACCCCGACATCATGCGGTTCCTCGACACCAAGCGCGAGAACGCCGACGAGAAGATCCGCATCAAGACGCTGTCGCTGGGCGTCGTCGTGCCCGACATCACGTTCGAGCTCGCCAAGAACGGCGAAGACATGTACCTCTTCTCGCCGTACGACGTCGAGCGCGTGTACGGCGTGCCGTTCGGCGACATCTCGGTCACCGAGAAGTACCGCGAGATGGTGAACGACTCGCGCATCAAGAAGACGAAGATCAACGCGCGCGAGTTCTTCCAGACCCTCGCCGAGATCCAGTTCGAGTCGGGCTATCCGTACATCATGTTCGAGGACACGGTGAACAAGGCCAACCCGATCAAGGGCCGGATCAACATGTCCAACCTGTGCTCCGAGATCCTGCAGGTCAACACGCCCACCACGTTCAACGAGGACCTGTCGTACGACCAGATCGGCAAGGACATCTCGTGCAACCTGGGCTCGCTCAACATCGCCCTGGCGATGGACGGCGGCGACCTCGCGCGCACCGTGGACACCAGCATCCGCGCCCTCACCGCCGTGAGCCAGCAGAGCCACATCGCCTCGGTGCGTTCGATCGAGGACGGCAACGACCGCTCGCACGCGATCGGCCTCGGCCAGATGAACCTGCACGGCTACCTCGCCCGTGAGCACGTGTACTACGGCTCGGAAGAGGGCGTCGACTTCACGAACATCTACTTCTACTCGGTGCTGTTCCACGCGCTGACCGCGTCCAACCGGATCGCGATCGAGCGCGGCGAGACCTTCGACGGCTTCGCGGACTCGACGTACGCGTCGGGCGAGTTCTTCGACAAGTACATCGAGCAGGAGTGGGTCCCCGCGACCGACAAGGTCAAGGAGATGTTCGCCGGCCACCACATCCCGACGCAGGACGACTGGCGCGCGCTGAAGGCCTCGATCCAGCAGCACGGCATCTACAACCAGAACCTGCAGGCGGTGCCGCCGACCGGCTCGATCTCGTACATCAACAACTCGACGTCGTCGATCCACCCGATCGCGGCGAAGATCGAGATCCGCAAGGAAGGCAAGCTCGGCCGCGTCTACTACCCGGCGGCGTTCATGACGAACGACAACCTGGAGTACTACCAGGACGCGTACGAGATCGGCTACGAGAAGGTCATCGACACCTACGCCGCCGCCACCCAGCACGTCGACCAGGGCCTGTCGCTCACGCTGTTCTTCAAGGACACCGCGACCACGCGCGACATCAACAAGGCTCAGATCTACGCCTGGCGCAAGGGCATCAAGACGATCTACTACATCCGCCTGCGGCAGATGGCCCTCGAGGGCACGGACATGACCGAGTGCGTCTCCTGCACCCTGTGACGCGCCGACCCGGGATTTGAGAGAAAGAAAATGAGCGAGAAGCTTCAGCTCCTGAACCACGTCCAGGCGATCAACTGGAACCGCATCCAGGACGACAAGGACCTCGAGGTGTGGAACCGCCTCGTGAACAACTTCTGGCTGCCCGAGAAGGTGCCGCTGTCCAACGACATCCAGTCGTGGAACACGCTCACCCCCGAGGAGCAGACCCTCACGATGCGCGTGTTCACGGGGCTGACCCTGCTCGACACGATCCAGGGCACGGTGGGCGCGGTGTCGCTCATCCCCGACGCGATCACGCCGCACGAGGAGGCCGTCTACACGAACATCGCGTTCATGGAGTCGGTGCACGCCAAGTCGTACTCGTCGATCTTCTCGACGCTGTGCTCGACGAAGGAGATCGACGAGGCGTTCCGCTGGTCGGTCGAGAACGAGAACCTTCAGAAGAAGGCTCAGATCGTCATGGAGTACTACCGCGGCGACGAGCCCCTCAAGCGCAAGGTCGCCTCGACCCTGCTGGAGTCGTTCCTGTTCTACTCGGGCTTCTACCTGCCGATGCACTGGTCGTCGCGCGCCAAGCTCACGAACACGGCCGATCTCATCCGCCTCATCATCCGCGACGAGGCCGTGCACGGCTACTACATCGGCTACAAGTTCCAGCGCGGACTCGAGACCGTCGACCAAGCCAAGCGCGACGAGATCAAGGACTACACGTTCTCGCTGCTCTACGAGCTCTACGACAACGAGGTGCAGTACACGCAGGATCTCTACGACGGCGTCGGCCTCACCGAGGACGTCAAGAAGTTCCTGCACTACAACGCCAACAAGGCCCTCATGAACCTGGGCTACGAGGCGATGTTCCCCTCGACCGTCACCGACGTGAACCCGGCGATTCTGTCGGCCCTGTCGCCGAACGCAGACGAGAACCACGACTTCTTCTCGGGGTCGGGCTCGTCGTACGTCATCGGCAAGGCCGAGGCCACCGAGGACGAGGACTGGGACTTCTGAGCGACTCGCTCTGACGACGAAGAGAAGACGGATGCCGCGGCTCGCGGCATCCGTCTTCTCAATAGACCATCCCCATCGCCGTGCGCACCTCGTCCAGCGTGGCCTCGGCGATGGCGTTCGCCCGCGCGTTGCCCTCGCGGAGCACTGCGGCCGCATCCTCGATGGTGAGCACCGCGCGGCGAGCGCGGTGGGGGCGCAGGTATTCGTTGACGGCCTCGGTCGTGAGCCGCTTCAGCGCACCGCTGCCCGCGTCGCCGAGCTCGGCGGCGATGTCCTCCGGAGAGCGACCCTGCACCACGGCCGCGGTGGCGAGCAGGCCGGCGACCCCGGGGCGGTTCGCGGGGTCGTACGTGATCGTGCGCTCGGAGTCGGTCCGTGCCCGCTTGATGGCCGCGGCCGTCTCGTCCTCCGTCATGCCGAGCGCGATGGCGTTGCCGTAGCTCTTCGACATCTTGCGCCCGTCGAGCCCCGGCAGCTCGGGTGCGTCGCTGACCAGCGCTGCCGGCTCGGGGAAGACCGCGTCGTACCGGTCGTTGAAGCGGCGTGCGATCGTCCGCGCAGCCTCCACGTGCGGCAGGTTGTCTTTGCCCACCGGCACGAGGTTCCCCTTGCAGAAGAGGATGTCGGCCGCCTGGTGCACCGGGTACGTGAGCAGCAGGCCGCTGAGCGCGCGCCCGGACGCCGCGGCCTCCGCCTTGACCGTCGGGTTGCGATGGAGCTCCGCCTCGGTCACGAGACTGAGGAACGGCAGCAGCAGCTGGTTGAGCGCCGGGATCGAGGAGTGGGTGAAGATCGTCGTCCGCTGCGGATCCAGTCCGGCGGCGAGATAGTCGAGCACCGCGCCGTACACGTGATCGCGCACGTTCCCGGCGACGTCCCGGTCCGTGATGACCTGGTAGTCGGCGAGGATCACGAACGTCTCGACGCCGAGCCCCTGCAGGCGCACGCGTTCCCTGATGGTTCCGAAGTAGTGCCCCAGGTGCAGGCGTCCGGTGGGGCGCTCTCCGGTGAGGATGCGGTACCGCTCGGGATGATCGACGATGTCGGCCTGCAGCGCGGGCATGCGCGCGGGGGTGGCGGTGAACGAGTCCATTCGTGTGCTCCGATGATCGGGGAGCTGCACGGATGCGAGGGTCACGGGACGCGGGCTGCCGTGCAGCCCGCGCGTGAGTGCGTTACGGCTGCTGCTGCAGCCACCACCACGACGAGACGGTGAAACGCATGCGCACAGCCTACGCCTCGTTCACCGGCGCAGTCGATGAGCGGACCACGAGCGTCGTCGACAGCTCGGTGCGCGCCGCCGGATGCTGGCCGGCGCGGACGCGGACGATCACGTCGACCGCCGCGCTGCCCATCTGGGCGAGGGGCTGGCGGATCGTGGTGAGCGGCGGATCGATCCACGACGAGTGCGGCAGGTCGTCGAAGCCGACGATCGACATGTCGTCGGGGATGCGCAGGTCGTGCTCGCGCAGGGCGCGGATCGCGCCGAGGGCGCTGTCGTCGCTCGCGGCGAAGATCGCGGTCGGTCGCGACTCGCGGGTCAGGAGCAGCCGCGTCGCGTCATACCCCTGGTCGATGCCGTACTGCGTGCGGATCACGAGCTCCTCGTCGACCGGGACGCCCGCCTGCTGCAGCGCGGCCTGAAAACCGGCGAGACGGGCGATGCCGTTGTCCTGATCGAGAGGACCGGTGATCGTCGCGATCCGCCGGTGCCCGAGCTGCAAGAGGTGCTGAGCGGCGTCGAACGCTCCCTGGAAGTTCGTCGCCGCGATCGAGTACGCGCCCTCGGGTGTCCGGTGCAGGGGGTCGACGACGACGAGGGGGATGCCGGCTTCGGCGAGCTGTCGCCGCGCCTCCGCGCTCGGCACCGCGACGACGCTCAGCACGCCGTCCGAGCCGCGCTCCAGGGCGTGTCGCACCCACTCGTCGCAGTCCTCCGGGTCTGGTTCGACGGCGAGCACCAGATCCTTGCCGTGGCCTTTCGCCGCTTCGGCGGCGCCGCGGACGACGGCCTCCGACCATGCCTGATCGAGGTTGACGACACGCATGTCGAGAAACCCGGTCGCCATGCGCGGCCGCATCCGGATCTCGTAGCCGTGCCGCTCGAGCACCGCGGCGACGCGGTCACGCGTGGCCCGTGACACGTCGGGGCGGGAGTTGAGCACCTTCGACACCGTCGGGATGGAGACGCCTGCTTCGGTCGCGATCTGGGCGAGCTGGACTGCCATGGTTCCTCCGGATCAACTTTCGGAAAATGCTAGCGGCAAACGGTAACGATCGCTGGCCATTTCGCGGCCCGCGCTGGACTCGTGCCGGACTTTCGCTCTATAGTCTCACCTTGAGGCACGAAATTTCGAGCTTTCGTTTCGAAATCACACGAAGGAGTGAGCATGCAAGGGATGCGAGTCACGGCGATCACGGCGATGGCGCTCGGCGCCGTCCTGGTCCTGTCCGGTTGCGGTCGTACCGCGGACGGCGCTGCCGAGGGATCGTCGGCAGCCCCGGCAGCAGAGGGCAAGGCCTCGGGCACCGTCGAGATCTGGACGGCAGGCGGACACGCCGACAACCTGGAGAAGCTCACGAAGGACTGGGTGAAGGCCAACCCCGACGCGAGCGTCAAGATCACGGACGTCCCGTGGGACCAGGTCATCACGAAGGCCCAGACCGCGACGGCTGCGGGCAAGGGGCCGGACATCATCATGACCGGCGCCGACCAGACGGCGACCGTCATCGGCATGGGCGCCTTCGACAGCGTGCCGGACGGCGTCTACGACAAGGCCGATTTCTACCCCGCCGCCGTGGACTCGGTCACGGGCGAGGACGGCCTGTACGCGATGCCGTGGTACGTCGAGACGCGCTTCCTGTTCTACCGCGCCGACATCGCGGCCGAGCTCGGTCTGTCGGCGCCGACGACGTGGGAGGAGACGCAGGCGATGGCGGCGGCGTTCGCCTCCCGTCCGGGCGGCACGTTCGGTCTGAGCCTGCCCAAGCCCACCGAGCAGCCTGCGCAGGTCATCGTGCCGTTCGACGCGCAGGCCGGCGGGTCGATGACCGACGGCGACGCGTGGACGATCGACACCCCCGAGTTCGTCGAGGCCCTCGACTACTACGGCGGCTACTTCCAGCGCGGTGAGGCGCCCCTCGGCGACACCGACGCGACCTTCGAGAACGGCGGCACGCCGATGTTCATCTCGGGTCCCTGGATGCTCGACATCTACCAGGAGGAGATCGACAACGGCACCGCGCCCGAGGGCTTCACGATGGACTCGGTCGGGTACACCGTCTCGCCCGCGGGTCCCGGCGGCAACAACGACCAGTACATCGGCGGCGGCAACCTGGGTGTCTTCTCGGCGTCCGACAACAAGTCGGCGGCGTGGTCGCTGCTGTCGTGGATCGGCGAGCAGGACCAGCAGGAGGCGTGGTACGACCTGCAGGGCGAGCTCCCGGCCAACGTCGCTGCGGGCCAGTACGCGCCGATCCAGGACAACCCGGTGACGAAGACGCTCACCGAGCAGCTGGAGAACACCGTCGCGACGCCGAACTACCCGGCGTGGTCGCAGATCTCGGACCTCATCAGCAAGTACTCCGAGCAGGTCGCCCGCGGTGAGATCACGGGCGCCGACGCGGCGAAGCAGATCCAGGCCGAGGCCGACAAGATCGGCTTCGGGTGGTGACATCCACGCAGGCGCGGCCGGGGAAGGTCTCTTCCCTGGCCGCGCAGCGGCGCCGCTCGGCCCTCATCGCGTGGGTCTTCGTCGCGCCGTTCGTCCTGACGTTCGGGGTCTTCGGTCTGATCCCGCTCGTCAGCTCGCTGGCGATGTCGTTCACCGACCTGCGGGCGCGCGACATCCGCAACCCGTTCAACGTCAACTTCGTCGGGTTCGACAACTTCGTCGCGGTCCTCACCGACCCGTCGTTCCAGCGCGCGCTGTTCAACACCCTGATGTTCGTCGTGGTCGGCGTGCCGGCCACGCTGTTCATCGCGCTCGTGCTGGCAGTGCTCCTCAACTCCGTGAGCCGCAAGGTCGCCACGTTCTTCCGCGTGGGCTACTACACGCCCGTCATCACGACGATCGTCGCGGTGGCGGTCGTGTGGCGCATCATGTACCAGAACACGGGCGTCATCAACACGATCCTCGCCTCGGTCGGGATCTCCGGCCCGAACTGGCTCAGCGACCCGAACACCGCGCTGCTGGCCATCACGATCATGGCGGTCTGGCGCAACATCGGCGCCTCGATGGTGATCTTCCTCGCCGGTCTGCAGGGCATCCCCGCCGACGTGAACGAGGCCGCCTCGATCGACGGCGCGAACGCGGTGCAGAAGTTCTTCCGCATCACGATCCCGATGATGATGCCGACGATCCTGCTGAACACGATCCTCGTGACCACCGGGTACATGCAGTTCTTCGACGAGCCGTTCGTCATGACCAACGGCGGTCCCCTCGAATCGACCACGTCGATCGCCCTCCAGGTCTACAACCAGTTCAAGTACGGCAACTACTCGGTCGGCGCCGCCGGCGCCTACGTGCTGTTCGCGCTCGTCGGCATCCTCGCGCTCATCCAGTTCCGCTTCTTCCGCCAGAGGACCTGACATGACGACAACCCTCGAAAGACCCGCCGACACCGAGG
>Ga0160432_100921_pt1 | contig 12517 bp, 11 predicted proteins | sample HID1971M_E0MG_FD_108250 | JGI IMG/M metagenome (GOLD analysis project Ga0160432, IMG submission 108250) | Enriched millipede-associated microbial communities from UW Madison campus, WI, USA - HID1971M_E0 MG | ecosystem: Host-associated > Arthropoda: Insects > Digestive system > Unclassified ... | reverse complement strand
GCGCGCTCGTCGTCGGGGGATTTGCGCCTTTCCTGCTCGGCGGAGTCTTCTCTATCGGGCTGCTCCTCTTCGGTCGGGCCAACCGTAAATCCGGAATTCCATTCGGGCCCTGGATGCTGCTCGGCACGGCCATTGGGCTCGTCGCGGGGGAGTCGTTGTGGTCGGCGTATCTCGGCTCTCTCTAGCCGACGCACGATTCGAACGAATTCGCTGACCTGGCCTCAAGTCCAAACGGCTGTCGCCCGATAGGACCAATGAACACTTCTGGTCCGTCGGAAGGACAGCCATGGCCGGCACACGAGTCATCGGACTCGACATCGGTTCTACCTGCGTACGCGCTGCCGAGCTCGAGTTCGGCAGCGGGGGACCGTCGGGAAAGAACCCGCCGACGCTTCACCGGTTCGGGCAGGTCGCACTGCCCGTCGGTGCCGTCCGCGACGGTGAGGTCATCCAGCCGGAGACCGTCGCGAGCGCGCTTCGCCAGCTGTGGTCCCAGGCCAAGTTCGAGTCGAAGGACGTCATCATCGGCGTCCGCAACCAGCGGGTCATCGTGCGTGAGCTCGACCTCCCGTGGGCCCCGCTCAACCAGCTGAAGTCGTCGCTGCCGTTCCAGGTGGGGGACTCTCTCCCGATGTCGACCGACGACGCGCTCCTCGACTTCCACCCGACGGGCGAGTCGACCGGCGCGCAGGGTCGCACGGTGCACGGCATGCTCGTCGCGGCTCAGCGGGACACCGTCAGCGCCAACGTGCTGGCCGTCCAGGCCGCGGGCCTGCGGCCCACGATGGTCGACCTCAATGCCTTCGCCCTGCTGCGCTCCGTGGCTCGCGGCGACCTGGCGCGCGGTACGGTCGCACTCGTCGACATCGGCGCGACGATCACGACCGTCGTCATCTCCTCCCAGGGCAAGCCTCGCCTCGTGCGCTGCCTGCCTGCCGGTGGCCAGAAGGTCACGGCCGCGGTGTCCGGGGTCACCGGGAGCACCGCACCCGAGGCCGAGGCGCTCAAGCGCGAGATCGGGATCGGCTTCGCGGTCGCGCCCGAGCGCGCCGCCGCTGCGGAGGCGATCTCCGACACCGTCCGGGCTCTCGTCGAGTCCGTGCGCAACACGTTCGTGTACTACGCGCAGAACAACCCGGGTTCGCCGATCGACGTCGTCGTGCTCACCGGTGGCGGGTCGCACCTTCCGGGTCTCGGTCAGTACCTCTCGAGCGCGAGCCGTCTCGCGGTGACGCTCGGCGACCCGCTCGCCGGTCTGCGCACCGGACGCTCGATCCAGCGTGAGTCCCTCAAGGGCCTCGAGTCGCTCATCGCTGTCCCGGTGGGCCTGGCATACGGAGTGGCCGCATGAGCGCCCTGATCAAGACCTCGCGTTCCCGGAGCGGCGCCGCGGTCGCGACGACCGGGCTGCCCCAGGTCAACCTCCTGCCGCCCGAGGTCCGCGCGGCCCGCGGCCTGCGGGCGACGCAGCGACTGCTCGTCGTCGCGCTCGCCGCGGTCCTCGCCGTGTGCGTGGGCGGCTTCGGGTTCGCCCAGATGCAGAAGGCGAGCGCCAACAAGGAGCTCAACTCCGCCCAGGAGACGACCCGGGACCTGCAGGCCCAGAAGGCCAAGTACGCCGACGTGCCCGTGGTGCTCGGACAGCTGAGCGCCGTCAACGAGAGCATCCAGTTCGGCCTGTCGACCGAGGTCCAGTGGAAGACGTACATCGACGCGATCACGTCGGTGCTTCCCGAGGGTGTCAGCCTCGACTCCTACATCGTCACGGCGCCGAGCCCGCTCGTCGCGCCGGCAGCGCCGCTCGACCCGCTGCAGGTGCCCAGCGTCGGCATGATCAACTTCGCCGCGCGGTCGCTGACCGTCCCTGACACGGCGGCGCTCGTCGACGCGCTCAACAGCATCCCGAACTTCTCGGACGCCTGGGTGTCGACCGCGACGCTGGGAGGGGACGAGAAGGGCGGGTTCTACACGGTGACCGCATCGGTCCAGATCGACGAGTCGGCGTACTCGGGACGCGGCCAGACGATCGAAGGGAAGAAGTGATGGGCGGCACGAAGAAGTCGACGTGGGTCGGCGGCACGGCCGTGGTCGCGGTGATCATGCTCGCCGCCAGCTGGTTCCTGCTGATCTCTCCCGGCTTGGCCGCGGCGTCGACGACGCGTTCGGACGCCGAGCAGGTGCGCTCCCAGAACGACCTGCTCACCGCGGAGGTGCTCAAGCTCGCTTCGGACTTCAAGAAGCTGCCCGAGTACAAGAAGGAGCTGGCCGCCCTGCGGATCAAGCTCCCGCAGGAGGCCCAGCTGGCGAAGAGCCTGCGGTCGGTCGACAAGATCGCGCAGGCCCACTCGGTGACGGTGCTCGACGTGAGCGCGACGACGCCGACCCTCGCGTCGGCCTCCGCACCCAAGGCCCCGGCGCCCGAGGTCCCGACCGACGGCTCGTCGCCGTCGCCGAGCCCCACGGAGTCGGCCACGCCGACGCCCGCTCCCACCCCGCCCGCCGGCGCGCTGCAGCCGGCACCGGCCGACCTCGTCACCATGCCGATCTCGTTCACCGTGCTCGGCAGCTACGACGACGTCCTGGCTTTCGTCTCCGAGATGCAGAACACGCTTCCGCGGATCTACCTGGTCACCGGGCTGGCGGCGACGGGCCAGACCGAGGGCGCGGCGTCGGCCGGACGCCCGTCGACCCGCCCCGGCGACGTCGAGATGGTGGTCAGCGGCACGTTCTACGTGCTGCCGAAGGTCGAGGACGCTCCCGCGCCCGATCCGTCGGCCACGCCGGACCCGATCCCGAACGACGTGAACGGCAAGAACCCGCTGGTGCCGGTCGCCGGCAAGTGATCTGAGAGGTCGCGTCGGGGGCCCGGGATCCGTGTGGATCCCGGGCCCTCGACGTGTCCCGTTCACCGGTCGGACCACCTGCCGACCGGTGAGCACCTGCGTGAAAGGATGACGCCATGCTGCGCTGGTTGACCTCAGGTGAGTCCCACGGCCCCGCCCTCGTGGGCATCCTCGAGGGGCTCCCCGCCGGTGTCGAGGTCACGACGGCGGACGTCGCGGCCGCGCTCGCCCGGCGTCGCCTCGGCTACGGCCGCGGCGCACGGATGAAGTTCGAGCAGGACGAGGTCCGACTGCTCGCCGGCGTGCGGCACGGCCTGACCCAGGGTGGGCCCGTCGCGATCGAGATCGCCAACACTGAGTGGCCCAAGTGGGTCGAGGTGATGTCCGCAGATCCGCTCGCCGACGAGACCGTCCTTCAGCGCGCCCGCAACGCGCCCTTGACTCGTCCCCGGCCGGGGCACGCCGATCTGGTCGGCATGCGCAAGTACGGGTTCGACGACGCGCGCCCGGTGCTCGAGCGCGCTTCAGCACGTGAGACCGCGACCCGCGTCGCGCTCGGCACCGTCGCCGCACGGTTCCTCGAGCAGGCCGCCGGGATCACCCTGGTCTCCCACGTCGTCGGGATCGGTCCGGTGGCCGTCCCGGACGGAGCCGCGTTGCCGACCGCGGCGGACGTCGCTGCCCTGGACGTCGACCCCGTGCGGTGCTTCGACGCGGCGACGTCGGCCGCGATGGTCGCCGAGATCGACGAGTGCCACAAGGACGGCGACACCCTCGGCGGCGTCGTCGAGGTGCTCGCGTACGGCGTGCCGTCTGGCCTGGGGTCCTACGTGCACTCCGACCGGCGCCTCGACGCCCGACTGGCCGCGACCCTGATGGGGATCCAGGCGATCAAGGGCGTCGAGGTCGGCGACGGATTCCGCACGGCGACTCGGCGCGGTTCTGCGGCGCACGACGAGATGTCGCGCGGCGCCGACGGCTTGATCCAGCGTGCCACGAACCGCGCGGGCGGCCTCGAGGGCGGGATGACGAACGGTGAGATCGTGCGCGTCCGCGCCGCGATGAAGCCCATCTCGACCGTGCCACGTGCCCTGGCCACGATCGACACGGCGAGCGGCGAGCCTGCCAAGGCCCAGCACCAGCGCTCCGACGTCTGCGCGGTCCCGCCTGCCGCCGTCGTCGCCGAGGCCATGGTCGCGCTCGTCCTGGGGGAGGCGCTCCTCGAGAAGACCGGCGGCGACTCGCTGACGGAGGTCCGGCGCAACCTCGAGGCGTACCTCGTGTCGGTGCCCGAGCTGCTCCGCTGACCCCTCTCGCTGCGCACAGCACGATGGCCCGCTCCGAAGAGCGGGCCATCGTGCTGTGTCGTGCAGCTACTTGGCGGTGAACGCCACCTTCGGGCTCGCGGGCGACGCACCGACCGAGTTGTAGGCGATGACGCGGGCGTAGTACTTCTTGCCCTTCTTGCCCTTGGTCCAGGTGTAGCTCGTCGCCGTGGCGGTCGTCGTCTTGACCGTCGTCCACGTCGAGCCGTTCGTCGAGGTCTGGACCTTGTACGACGTGATCGCCGAACCGTTCGTCGCCGACTTCTTCCACGTGACCTTCGACTTCGCCCTCGTCGTGGAGACCTTGACGGAGGTCGGAGCCAGCGGCTTGCCCGCCGGGACCACCAGGCGCGAGGCGGACGGCGTGCCGACGCCGGCCACAGACCACGCGGCGACGCGCACCTCGTAGTGCTTGCCGTTCGTGAGGCTGGTGATCTTGAAGGAACGTGCCGACGAGTCGGGGTATCCCGCGAGCGTCCAGGCGCTCCACACCGAGTTGGCGTAGGTGCGCATGTAGACGTTGTAGCCGCTGATCGGCTTGGTGCCGCTCGCCGGCGCGGTCCACTTCGCCGTGGCGGACCCGTCGCCCCGCGTGAGGCTCGTCATCGTCGGCGCGCCCGGCGTCGTGTCGGCCGTCGTCGCCCGGGCCGAGGGCGTCCACGGGCCCTGGCCGACCGAGTTGCCCGCCGCGACCTGCACCTCGTAGGCGGTCGCGGGCTTGAGCGACCCGACCGTCTTCGTCGTGGCGCTGCCGACGAGCACGGTCGACCACGCGTTCTCGAGACCGTCGGAACGGGCGATGCGGTACCGCAGGGTGTACCCGGGCGACTGGCTGCTGCCCCGGTCGGCCCCGGCGGGGGTGATCCAGGACGTCGTGAGCGACTGGCCGTTGACCACGACGTTCATGCCCGTCACGAGTCCGGGCGCCGTGATGACCGTGAGTCGACCGCTCGCCGCCGGGATGGCCGTGTACAGGTGGTAGCTCGCCGCGCTGAGCCACTCGGGGACGGCGCTGACGTCGAAGATGTACGACGTGCCGTACCGCAGGTCGGTGGACGGGACGTAGCTGAGAGCCGACGTCTCGACTCCGGTGACGCTGGACAGCCCCCGTGCCGCGTCGGCCACGCGGACCACGTAGCGCGATGCGCCCGGAACCGCCGCCCACGCGATCGTGGCGCTGGAGACGGGGGCAGCGGTCACGGTCGCGCTGGTGTAGGTGAGCGTCGACTGCGGCACGACGAACGTCGCGGGTGCCGATGCCACCGACGTGTTGCGGTCCTTGTCCTGCGAGGTCACCGTCCACGAGTACGACTGGCCGGGGGCAAGTCCCGTGAGCGTGAGGCCGCGTGCATTGGTCGTGTAGTTCGTCGTCGTCGAGCCCGCAGGCGTCACGGAGACCGTGTAGCTGAGCGCCGCGTTCGCGTTGTTCCACGTGAGGTTCTCGGACGTGTTGTTCGGACCCGGCACGGCGGTCAGGTCGGTCGCGCTCGAGCTGCCGATCGAGAAACCGGTACGCGGGGACATCGCCCCGGCATTGCCTGCCGAGTCGACGATGGACCACGTGAACTCGTACTGACCGGTCGGCAGGGCTGTCGCCGTGAACGTCTTCGAGGACGTGGCGACGGCCTTCGCGGCGACCGTGAACGGCTGGTCGACGAGCAGGTTGGCGAACGGCGTCTGGCTGCCCTTGGAGTAGATGGTCACGGCGTAGCCGCGGTTCGCGCCGCCGAGCGCTGTCCTGGGCGTGGGGGTCATCTTGAGGACCGGCACGCCGCCGCCCGGGCTGGTCGTCCCCGCCGCCGGGATCGCGGACGAGCGCCTCCACGAGATCGTGCCCTTGTACCCGACCATGTACTGCCACTGACTGGGGCTGGCCGAGGTGTCGAGGACCGGCCGGATCTCAGCAACGTATGCGTCCTCGGATGCCGTCGTCCGGTTCGGCACGAACACTCCCGTTGAGCGGACGCGCGGCTCGGGCGTGTAGATCGTGCCGATCTGGGTCGAGGCGCTCGCGTCGGCGTACAGCGTCACGATGTAGCCCTTGGCGCCCGTGACGGGCGTCCAGGCCAGCGTCGGCGAGACGTCGGTCGTCGGCGACGCGACCGGAACGGTCTGGATCGCGGGCGAGCTCGACGTCGGCAGGCTCCCGGCCACGACCTTGAAGTAGTGCTCGACCGACTTCGTGGTCGGCACGACGTTGCTGTCGCTCGGCGTGGAGTTGTTGTAGCTCGTCCCGGCTGTGTTCATGTTCACCGCCTGCACCGTGGCGATGTAGATGTCGTTGTTCCCAGCCGCGATCGCCGAATCCGCTAGCCCCGACAGGCACGCCCGCGACTCGGAGAGCGACGAGGTGCTGTTCCCGGAGAGCGTCGAGTCAGTGACGATCGTGGCCGACGTGGATGCGGTGTTGCAGGTTAGGAGTGACTTCCCGTTCCGGTTCACCTGCACGCGGTAGTAGGTCGCGCGCGGCACGGGCGTCCACGTGAGCTCGAACTGGTCGAAGTCGAGGACGGTCGGGCTGAAGACGTCAGTGCCGATGTTCGTGAACGACGGCTGGAACGTGTTGGTGCCTGCTGGTGGAACGGACTCGTCAACGTCGCTCATGATCTTGCGGACCTGCAGCGGCGCGGAGGTCTGCCCGGGCTCGCCCACGACGCTGAACGGCGTCACGCGCCAGTAGTACGTGGTGCTCGGCAGCACGTCGGTCGGCACGAACGTCGTACCGCTGACCTCGCTCGTCAGGACGATCGTGTCCGCGGTGAAGGAGGGGTCGCGCGCGATCTCGACGCTGTACTTGGCCGCCCCGGGCACGTCCGTCCAGGAGAACTCGAGGTCGTTGACGACGGTCTCGTCGGCAGGCGCCTGGAGGATGGGCGCGGAGCCGGCCCACGTGACCGTGAACTGGCGGGACGCCGACGCGGCACCGGACGTCGACGAGCGCAGGTCCGGCTTCGGGAAGAACGCCTGGACGGTCCAGGAGTACGCCTTCTGCGCGAGCGCCGTCGTCGGCGTGAAGGTCGTGCTGACGATGTCGGAGGTCGTCACCATTGTTCCGCCGACCGGTCCGTAGCTCACCGTGTAGCTGCTCGCACCGGGTACGGGCGTCCAGGAGAACGTCACGGGTGCGGGGTAGGAGATCGTCGCGCCGGCCGCCGGGGTCAGCGGCGTAGGCACGGGCGCCGCCGCGCGCGTGAACGAGTAGATGTGCGCCGCGTCCGGGGTGGCCCCCACGCCGACCGGCGTCACGCGCCAGTAGAGCGGGCGCGAGCCGGTGCCGCCCCAGAGGGGGGTCGTCACGAACCATCGCAGCGCCGTCGTGCGCTGGGTCACCACGGTGCTCGCGTTGAAGGCCGCGCTGTCGGCGATCTCGATGTCGTAGGCGGTCGCGCCCGGGACCATCTGCCACGCCAGGAGGATGTCCCCGGTCGCTGCCGTCTTCGTCACGGCCGAGTCGATCGTCGCGACCGGGGCCGTGACGGCACTGGCTGGTGCGGCAGCGAAGAGCGGCGCGGCCACCAGAGCGACGACCGCTCCAATCACGGTCAGACGTCTACGAACGGACACGGGTCCTCCTCAGGCAAGAATGAGTCGGATCGTTCCTCGGCAGCCCGAGGCATCGATCTGAGGCGCCCCGGGCCTTGAGCAGCAGATTCACCCGAATTGCCTAGTCGACGCGTCCGCATGGCGGCGGCACCGATCGGCGCGTGAGCGCGACGCTAGGCTGGCGCAATGCCCGAGACCGACCGCCCCCGCATCGTCTTGATCGGTCCACCGGGAGCTGGGAAGTCCACCATCGCCGCCGCGTTGGGGACTCGCTGGCATCTGGCCGTGCGCGACACGGATGCCGATGTCGAAGTGGCGGCCGGCAAGCCGATCGCGCAGATCTTCGTCGACGACGGCGAGCCGGCCTTCCGGAGCCTCGAGGGGGCGGCCGTGTCGGCGGCCCTTGCGACGCACGGCGGCGTGCTGGCGCTCGGTGGCGGCGCCGTGCTCGACGAGTCGACGCAGGCCGCGCTCGACGCGTACATCGGCGACGGTGGCGTGGTCGTCTTTCTCGACGTCACGCTCACCCACGCCGCCCCCCGCGTCGGGTTCAACCAGTCCCGCCCGCTCCTGCTCGGCAACCCGCGGGCGCAGTGGCAGGCCCTCATGGAGGCCAGGCGCCCCATCTATGAGCGCCTCGCGACGATCACGATCCTGACCGACGACCTGCGCCCGGCCGACGTGGCCGAACGCATCGAGACCGAGCTGGCCGCGCTGCGGCTGGCCGCCGTGGAGGGCGAGGTATGACGAGCACCGTTCGCGTGGACGGCGCGCAGCCGTACGACGTCGTCATCGGGCGCAACCTGCTGGGCGAGCTCCCGGCGCTGGTCGGTGACAGCAAGCGCGTGCTCGTCGTGCACCCGGCAGCGCTCGCGACGACGGCCGACACCGTGCTCGAGGACCTGCGAGCCGCGGGGTACGAGGCGTTCGGCGCCGAGGTCCCCGACGCCGAGGAGGCCAAGACCGCGCAGGTCGCGGCGTTCCTGTGGGGCGTGCTCGGGCAGGCCGACTTCACGCGCACGGACGCCGTCGTCGCCGTCGGTGGGGGCGCGACGACGGACCTCGGCGGGTTCGTCGCGGCGACGTGGCTGCGCGGGATCCGCGTCGTGCAGGTGCCGACCACGCTGCTCGCGATGGTCGACGCGGCCGTCGGGGGCAAGACCGGGATCAACACGGCCGAGGGCAAGAACCTCGTGGGTGCGTTCCACCCGCCCGCCGGGGTGCTCTGCGACCTCGCGGCTCTCGCGTCGATGAGCAAGCACGACTTCGTCGCCGGCCTCGCGGAGATCGTCAAGTGCGGCTTCATCGCGGACCCGCGCATCCTCGAGCTGGTCGAGGCGAACGTCGAGCTGCTCACGGACCCGGTCGCGGCCTCGGCGTCGGACGTCCTCGCCGAGCTCGTGGAGCGCGCCGTCGCGGTCAAGGCCCGGGTCGTGGGGGAGGACCTCAAGGAGGCCGGGCTGCGCGAGATCCTCAACTACGGCCACACGTTCGCGCACGCGATCGAGAACGTCGAGCGCTACCAGTGGCGGCACGGTGCGGCCGTCTCGGTCGGCATGGTCTACGTGGCCGAGCTCGCCCGGCTCGCGGGCCGGCTGTCCGACGACGTCGTCGACCGCCATCGCTCGATCCTCACGTCGCTCGGGCTGCCCGTGACGTACCGCGGCGACCGCTGGGAGCGGCTGCTGACGGCGATGCGCCGCGACAAGAAGACGCGCGGTGACCTGCTGCGATTCGTCGTGCTGGAGGACATCGCCAAGCCGGCACGGCTCGAGGGCCCCGACCCGACGCTGCTGGTCGCGGCGTACGCGGAGATCAGCCGCGACGACGCCTCCACGGTGATCGCGCTGTAGGGGCCTAGGGTGACGTCCATGACGCGTGCACTGGTGCTCAACGGCCCCAACCTGGGTCGGCTCGGCTCGCGTGAGCCGGAGGTGTACGGCTCGGCGACCCACGACGACCTCGAGGCCGCCGTCGCGAAGTGGGCGGCCGACCTGGGGATCGAGGTCGACGTGCGCCAGACCGACGACGAGTCGGAGCTCGTCGGCTGGCTGCACGAGGCCGTCGACACCCGCACGGACGTCGTGCTGAACCCGGCCGCGTTCACGCACTACTCGTACGCGCTGCGCGACGCCGCGGCTCAGGTCACGCAGTCGGGCCTCCACCTCGTCGAGGTCCACATCACGAACCCGTACGCCCGCGAGACGTTCCGGCACCACTCGGTGATCGGCCCGGTCGCGACCGGCACGATCGCCGGCTTCGGCCTGGACTCCTACCGCCTGGCGCTGGCGGCACTCGCCCCCTGACGCTCGCCTGGGTCCACCGGGGCGCGAGACTGAAGAATCTGCGACTCGCACTCGCGAATCCTTCAGGCTCACGAGGCGACCACAGGTCGCGGGTCTTCCACAGAGTCCGCGTCCCACGCCCGCGGGGGCGGCGCCGCGGGCATGGTCGGTGGGTGGCTCGACGATTCGATGCGGGGTGGGTGCCCGAGAGCGCGCGCGTGGGCAGCGGCGTGTTCACCGCTCGCGACGCGCTCGCCGGAGTGATGACGCCCGCCCAGGTGCGATGGCGCGTCGAGACCAAGCGGTGGACGCGGATCGGCAACCTGCTGTGCGCCGGTCCCGCCACGGTCTATCAGCGGGCGCACGCCGCGGCATGCACCTGGCCGGGCGCGATCGTGTGCCTCACGACGGCGGCGCTCCTGCACCGTCTGCCTGTGCCTGACGACGGGCTCGCGCACGTGGCGGTCTCCTCGGGTCGGCCCAGGCGCGGCGTGCTGGTCCCGCACGAGCAGGCGCTCGACCAGGCCGACGTCTGCCGGGTGGGGCTCGTGCCGGCAACCACGCGAAGCCGAGCGATCATCGACTGCCTCGGCCTCATGCCTCGCCATGACTCCGAGAGGCTGCTCGCCTGGGTCGCGTCGCGCCAGCTGCTGGCGGCCGACGAGCTCGCGCGGTGGATCGCCGACCACCCAGGCGCCCGCGGCAACGCGCAACGCCGGACCGCTGAGCGTCGGCTGCGTACCGGGGCGGTGAACCCGGCCGAGGAGCGACTGCATGCCGCGCTGCGCGCGGCCCGACTCACGGGTTGGTCGGCGAACGTGCCCATGCTCGCGCGGTTCGGCGTCGCGGCCGCCGCCGACGTCTTCTTCGAAGACGTGCTGCTGGTGGTAGAGATCGACGGCAAGGAGGCCCACGCGGCGCGGTTTCAGAGCGACCGAGACCGTCAGAACCTCCTCGTGGCCGCCGGATGCACCGTCCTGCGGTTCACGTGGGACGACGTCAGCCGCCGCCCCGCGCACGTCGCCGCACAGATCGCCCGCGTGGTCGACGACCTCCGCGCGAGACGCCTGGACTTGTATCGCACATAACAAGGGTGCAAACTTGTCGCATGCCGTACGTCATGACGATCGACCAGCGCGGATCCCGCGTCCACGGGGACCGGGTGGACCTCTTCCTCGACCAGCTGCGCGTGAGCCTGAACGATCTGGCACCCCGGGTGGCGAATTCTTCAGGGTCACCCGTGGTCCGGGGGTTCGAGCGGACGGTGGGGGACGAGGTGCAGGGGGTGCTCGATGACGCGAGGCTCGTCGTCGACCTGGCGCTGGCCGTCGCGCGGGACGGCGGGTGGTCTGTGGGGATCGGCGCCGGGCCCGTGGACCTGCCGCTGCCCGCATCGTCACGCGCAGGGTCTGGCACGGCCTTCGTGCTGGCGCGGACGGCGGTCGAGCAGGCGAAGAGTCGCAGCCGTTCGGTGGCGCTCGCCGTACGCGGGCTCGACGACGGTGCGGGGCGGGACTGCGAGGCCGTGCTCGTGCTCGCCGCAGCCGCGGCCGCGAGGCGGTCGCCCGCCGGCTGGGAGGTCGTCGACGCCATGACGGGAACCGACGCGCGTCAGGAGGATGTCGCCGAGCGCCTCGGCATCTCGCAGCAGGCCGTGAGCCAGCGCCTTCGCGCGGCCCTGTGGGCCGAGGAGAAGGCTGCACGTGGCGCGGCGGTTCGTCTGCTGACCCTCGCTGCCGGCATGTGAGCCACGGGCGAGCGCCGGCGCAACGCCGGGATGTAGGCCGTGTCGGATGGACCGGGCGGCGGTGTTCCGCCACGATCGAGGCCGGACCACCCGAAGGAGCTCCGTGGACGTCGTCGTCGTCGTTGTTGCCCTGCTCGTCTCCGCGGCAGGCGGCTGGCTCGTCGTGCTCGGCGTGCTGCGGCTCGCGTCGCGCTCCGTCGACGCGGGGGCCTCGTCGGGCGACGGGCCGCAGGGGCCGCAGGCGATCGCGTCGCTGCGGGGCGGGACGTGGATCGGCATCCTCGAGCGCGTCGCCGTGACCATGTGCATCCTGGTCGACGAGCCGGCCGGCATCGCCGTCGTCGTGGCGGTCAAGGGCCTGGGTCGGTTCCCGGAGCTGCGCGAGAACCCCGGCGCCTCCGAACGGTTCGTCATCGGGACGCTCGCGTCGCTCGTCTGGAGCGCCGCCATCGGCATCGGGGCCCGCGCGCTGCTCTGAACCGCGTGAGCCTGAAGGATTGGCGGTCGGGACTGACCAGATCTTCAGGCTCACGGGCGGGACGGGAGCGGAATCGCCGCGTACGAGGCGCGGTGCGCCGCCGCCCAGGTCGGGGGAGTGCGGCCCGGGCGGGTACGATGGTCGGCGGTCTGCGGACCGGCGAGCACGCCGACGCAGAAGACACAGACACTCCCCGACAGGAAGCGACGGATCGTGGCGACCACCAACGACCTGAAGAACGGCACCGTGCTGAAGATCGACGGCCAGCTCTGGACCGTCATCGAGTTCCAGCACGT
>Ga0160432_100920_pt1 | contig 12535 bp, 10 predicted proteins | sample HID1971M_E0MG_FD_108250 | JGI IMG/M metagenome (GOLD analysis project Ga0160432, IMG submission 108250) | Enriched millipede-associated microbial communities from UW Madison campus, WI, USA - HID1971M_E0 MG | ecosystem: Host-associated > Arthropoda: Insects > Digestive system > Unclassified ... | reverse complement strand
GCAGCCGCACATCCGCCTGATCACCGGCGGTAAAGCGGTGGACGGCAATGGCTTCTTCTTCGAACCGACGGTGTTGGCCGATGCTCAGCAGGACGACGAAATCGTGCGGCGCGAAGTGTTCGGACCGGTGGTGTCGGTGACCAAATTCACCGATGAAGCGCAGGTGCTGGGCTGGGCCAACGACTCGGACTACGGCCTGGCGTCATCGGTATGGACCGCCGACGTCGGTCGTGCGCATCGCCTGTCGGCGCGCTTGCAGTACGGCTGCACCTGGGTGAATACGCACTTCATGCTGGTCAGCGAAATGCCCCATGGCGGGCAAAAGCTGTCCGGGTATGGCAAGGACATGTCGATGTATGGGCTGGAGGATTACACCGTTGTCAGGCATGTGATGTTCAAGCACTGAAAAGCATCGCCAGCAGGCTGGTTCCCACAATTTGGAATGCATTTCCCTGTGGGAGCCAGCCTGCTGGCGATTGCGTCACCTCGGTTTCAAGGTCGAAACCGGCATTAGGCACCACCAGGTTCCAGACCAAAGAAATCAAAACAATAACCACCGACCCGGGCGGCGCCTCCAAGCCCCGTCACGGTCTCGGGCATCCGAAATCTGCCGATTTTCCGGAGAAACACACATGAGTGCATCACCCGATCTCTCGTCCGCCATCGCCGACAGCGACGCCGAGCAGCTGCGAAAACTGGGCTACACGTCCAACTTCAATCGCAGCATGAACCTGTGGGAAAACTTCGCCCTGGGCTTCACCTATCTCTCTCCGGTCGTAGGGGTCTATACCCTCTTCGGCCTGTGCCTCGCCGCCGGCGGGCCGCCGATGTTCTGGGCCTACCTGCTGGTCGGGTGCGGCCAGTTGCTGGTGTGCCTGATCTTCGGCGAAGTGGTTTCGCAGTTCCCGATTTCCGGTGGCGTGTACCCGTGGGCGCGTCGTCTGGTGGGCAAGCGCTGGGCGTGGATGGTCGGCTGGATCTACTCCATCGCCCTGTGCGTGACCATTGCCGCCGTAGCCGTCGGCGCCGGCCCGTACCTGGCCGCCATGCTCGGTTTTGAACCGAGCAACAACACCAACATCATCATTGCCCTGGTACTGACGCTGTTCGCCACCCTGGTCAACCTCAGCGGCACCAAGGTGCTGGCGCGCATTGCCATGTTCGGCTTCCTCTGCGAACTGGTGGGTGCGGTGATCGTCGGTGTCTACCTGCTGGTCTTCGAACGCCATCAGTCGATCAGCGTGCTGTTCAACACCTTCGACATCAGCGTCAACGGCTCGTACCTGCCGGCCTTCCTCACTGCATCGCTGGCGGGGATGTTCCTGTACTACGGATTCGAGGCCTGCGGCGACGTAGCCGAAGAAACCCCGAACCCGAGCAAGCAGATCCCGGTGGCCATGCGCATGACCATCTACATCGGCGGCGTGGCGGCGATGTTCGCCTGCCTGGCGCTGATCCTCGCCGTACCGGACATGCAAGCGGTGATCGATGGCACCGACAAGGACCCGGTCGGCACCATCCTCAACAATGCCTTCGGCCCGGTCGGTTCGAAAATGGTGATGGGCGTGGTGATGATTTCCTTCATCTCCTGCGTCATCAGCCTGCAAGCGGCGGCGAGTCGCCTGCTGTATTCCTACGCCCGGGACGAAATGGTCATCGGCAGCCGACTGCTGAAGAAGATTTCCCCTACCACCCAGGTTCCGGTTGCGGCACTGTTCGTGTCCGGCGTCCTGCCGGCTCTGATCATCATTCTCGGTTTCTTCCTGCAGGACGCGGTCGCCACCATCGTCAGCTTCGCCGCCATCGGTATTTACCTGGCTTTCCAGATGATCGTGCTCGCGGCGCTGTATGCCCGCCTCAAAGGCTGGAAACCCAGCGGCAAATTCACCCTCGGCGCCTGGGGCTGGGCAGTGAACATCGGCGCGCTGGTCTATGGCGTCGGCGCGCTCATCAACATGGCCTGGCCACGGACCCCGGACGCAGCGTGGTACATCAACTACGCCATGGTCCTGAGTACCGCCATCGTCATCGGCCTGGGGTTGCTCTACATGTGGATCGCCAAGCCGTATGACCACGGTAAGGCGCCTGCCGGGGATGCGTGGAAAGTCAGTCGCTAACGGAAGTTGCCCCGGTGCCAACAGGTACCGGGGTTCATCGAGCCTGCAACAGGCAAGCATTTCGAAACAGTTCCTCGCTACCTGCGAATGTTTACCCGGCTAGAGTTTCCTCAACCACGCACGCGGTATCGGTTGACGATAGACGCAACAGAGCCTAGGGTGTTTACGTCGTTTACAGCGTATACACCTTTAGGAGAGCCACCATGGCCTCGCCCGTTTTGTCTTTTCGTGTCGAAGAACTTCTGGCCCAACAGCTGGATCAGCTGGCAGCGGCCACTGACCGCGACCGTCAGTACCACCTCAAGCGTGCACTGGTTCGATACGTGGAAGCCGAGTCCTGGCATCTGCAAGCCATCAGCGACGGCATAGCCGATGCCGATGCCGGAAAACTGACCGATCTGGACGCCGTGAAGGCTAAGTGGGCAAAACGTGCCGAGCGTAGTACTGACTGAGAAAGCCGAAAGCGACCTGAATGCCATCCATGAGCATTACCGAGAGGTCGTAGACGCGAGTAGTGCCATCGAAATCATTGCAACCATGCTGCAATCTTTTCGGCAGTTGGAGCAGTTTCCCGGTTCAGGCAGGCCTTCCGTCATGCCTGATGTCCGAGAGTTAGTGCTTGGCCGTTATCCCTTCATTGCCCCGTATCGATTTGCCAATGGCCAGATACAGGTGTTGAGAGTGCTGCATCAGCGCTCCGAACGCTCTGAGGATTGGTAGAGGGGAGAACATCCAGCCGCGGCAAAGTTGCCGCGACTGAAGGTTCTATTTCTTCAAAACCGCGAAACACTGCGCATCGCATCCACCAGATAACGCATCGCAATGCGGTCACTCTCCGACAACTCCCGATAGCGTTCCACCAACTTAATCTCCTCGCTATTGAGCCGACGTCTTCGCCGGCCAGTAGACAGGCACGCAAAGATTCCCAGGATTTCGGTGATGCCTTGTACTTTCGACATGGACGATGTCCTTCTCTACGTCAAAGAAAACTTCAGAAACCGCATCGCCCTACCCCTTTTCAGCGGCCACCCTGTGCCCGCTGAAGCCACCGGCCCGAAGGGCAGAAACCGGTCATGTCCATAGAATAGGAATTATCCGGGCGCTGAAAAGCGGTTTTTAGAGTAATTAGTCAAAAAAAGCAGAAATGCCCTCTAAATCAGAATCTGCTGTCGGAAACGTTAACCGACATCTCTTGTTTCATTGCCGCGCCATCGTCACGCCATCAATCATTTTTTCTGCACAACCGAACGGTTTAAGCTATTCGTTATCTGTTTAAAGGCAGTTGCGTTTGGCCGAAGGCATGTCCGAACCGATATTCTTGATCCAGCAGTGCCAGGAACGGCGCGGGATCGTTCACGACAGGTTGTACTTATGCATCGCAGGAATTTGCTCAAAGCCTCCATGGCCATTGCGGCCTACACCGGTTTGTCGGCCACCGGCCTGCTCGCTGCCCAAGCCTGGGCAAGCAATGGCACGGCGGATGGCGAGGCTCAGGCGTTCGACTTCGAAGCGCTGAAGGCCCAGGCCAAGCAACTGGCCAGCAATCGCTACCAGGACACCAAGCAGGTGCTGCCGCCCACCCTGGCGACCATGACCCCGCAGAACTTCAACGCCATTCGCTATGACGGCAAGCATTCGTTGTGGAATGACCTGAACGGTCAGCTGGATGTGCAGTTTTTCCATGTCGGCATGGGTTTCCGCCAGCCGGTGCGCATGTACAGCGTCGATACCAAGACCCGCATGGCCCGCGAAGTGCATTTCCGCCCTTCGTTGTTCAACTATGAAAATACCTCGGTCGATACCCAGCAGCTCAAGGGCGACCTGGGCTTTTCCGGGTTCAAGCTGTTCAAGGCGCCGGAACTGGACAAACACGACGTGGTGTCCTTCCTCGGCGCCAGCTATTTCCGCGCCGTAGACGCCAGCGGCCAGTACGGTTTGTCGGCCCGCGGCCTGGCCATCGACACCTATGCCAAGAAGCGCGAAGAATTCCCCGACTTCACCAAGTTCTGGTTCGAGACGCCAGGCAAGGACAGCACGCGGTTCGTGGTCTACGCCCTGCTCGATTCGCCGAGCGCCACCGGTGCCTACCGTTTTGACATCGATTGCCAGGCCGAGCGCGTGGTGATGGAGGTCGACGCCCATGTCAACGCGCGCACCGCCATCGAACAACTGGGCATCGCGCCGATGACCAGCATGTTCAGTTGCGGCACCCACGAGCGCCGCATGTGCGACACCATTCACCCGCAGATCCACGACTCAGATCGCCTGGCGATGTGGCGGGGCAACGGCGAGTGGATCTGCCGCCCGCTGAACAACCCGGCCACCCTGCAATTCAACGCCTTCACCGACAAGGACCCGAAAGGTTTCGGCCTGGTGCAGACCGATCACGAGTTCGCCAGCTATCAGGACACCGTTGACTGGTACAGCCGACGCCCGAGCCTGTGGGTCGAACCAACGACCGCGTGGGGTGAAGGCTCAATCGATCTGCTGGAAATTCCTACCACCGGCGAGACCCTCGATAACATCGTGGCCTTCTGGACCCCGAAAAAACCGGTCGCGGCCGGCGACTCGTTGAACTACGGCTACAAACTCTACTGGAGCGCCCTGCCGCCCGTCGGCACGCCGCTGGCACGGGTCAACGCGACCCGGTCGGGTATGGGCGGTTTCACCGAAGGTTGGGCACCGGGCGAGCATTATCCGGAAGTCTGGGCCCGCCGTTTTGCCGTGGACTTCAACGGAGGCGGTCTGGATCGTCTGCCGGCGGGGACCGGCATCGAACCGGTGGTCACCTGTTCCAACGGCGAGGTGAAGGAGTTCAACGTGCTGGTGCTCGATGACATCAAGGGCTATCGCATCACCTTTGACTGGTACCCGACCAACGACAGTGTCGAGCCGGTGGAGCTGCGCCTGTTCATCCGCACCAATGACCGGACGCTGAGTGAGACCTGGTTGTACCAGTACTTCCCGCCGGCACCGGACAAGCGCAAATATACTTGAGGAAAAGCAAAAGATCGCAGCCTTCGGCAGCTCCTACAGGGGATCGTATTCCTCTGTAGGAGCTGCCGAAGGCTGCGATCTTTTGATCTTGAAAATCCTCAATCAATCACGCAAATCCGACTCATGAATCGGTTGGTCGCGATGGGTCGCCCGGTGATACTGCGCTGGCCATATGGCCTTGCGCCCACCGAGGTCATCGTCGGCATGCAGCGCCCAATAGGGATCACGCAACAGCTCGCGAGCGAGGAAGATGATATCCGCCTGACAGGTGCGCAGAATATGCTCGGCCTGTGCGGGCTCGGTGATCATGCCTACAGTACCGGTGGCGATGCCCGACTCCTTGCGCACACGTTCGGCAAACCGGGTTTGATAACCCGGGCCCGTGGGGATTTCCGCGTTGACCGCCGTTCCGCCTGACGACACATCGATCAGGTCCACGCCGAGGTCTTTCAGGCGCCGCGCCAGCTCGACGGTTTCATCCGGGTTCCAGCCATCCTCCACCCAGTCGGTGGCCGACACACGCACGAACAGTGGTAATTCTTCCGGCCACACCGCCCGCACCGCTTCGGTCACTTGCAGCACCAGCCGAATTCGATTTTCGAAGGATCCGCCATACTGGTCACGCCGCTGATTACTCAGGGGCGACAGAAACTGGTGCAGCAGATAACCATGGGCCGCGTGCACTTCGACCACCTTGAAACCGGCGGTCAACGCGCGTTTCGCCGCGTCGACAAAGGCCTGGATGACGTCAGCGATCTCGCCTTCGTCGAGCTGCTTGGGTTGTGTGTGCTGCGGGTCAAAGGCGATCGGTGACGGGCCCACCGGCTGCCAGCCGCCCTCGTCGATTTTCACGCTGCCATGCTTGCCGAGCCAGGGTCGATAGGTACTGGCCTTGCGGCCGGCATGGGCCAGCTGGATGCCGGCGACAGCGCCCTGAGCGGCGATGAAGCGAGTGATGCGTTGCAGGGGTTCGATCTGTTCATCGTTCCACAGGCCAAGATCCTGGTCGGTGATGCGCCCGTCGGCCGTGACCGCCGTGGCTTCGGTAAATACCAGGCCCGCGCCGCCGACCGCGCGGCTGCCGAGGTGGACCAGGTGCCAGTCATTGGCCAGGCCGTCGACACTCGAATACTGGCACATCGGCGATACCGCGATGCGGTTGAGCAGGGTCAATTGACGAAGGGTGTAGGGTTCAAGCAGCAGACTCATGGGGCACCTCTCAAATCAGTGGTCAGGCTCCAGGGTTCTGTTTGAATAGTCGACGAGTGACAGGAAAAGGATGCAGCACCCGCCCCCGCGGGCAAAAAATTGACAAGACGTCACAAGGATAATCAAGCAGTGCTTAGAGCCTAGTCGACATCGGGGGATGAGGGAGGATTCAGAGAGATTCGGTGTCGCAAAGATTGCCATCGCGAGCAAGCTCGCTCCCACAGGGTTCGCTCAAATCCTGTGGGAACGAGGGGTCAACGCGGTTCGATGTGGGCAATCATCAGTTGAACGGTCTCATTGCCGCGGAACTCGTTGACGTCGAGTTTGTAAGCCAATTCCACCCACTTGATGGTCGGATTCGGCCACACCTCACGGTCGATCCCGAATGCAATGCCGTCAAGCTTGACCGAACCGCACTCGCTGCGAAGCACCACCTTGAGGTGCCTTTCACCGACGACACGCTGCTCGACCAACTGAAACACCCCATGAAACAGCGGCTCCGGGAAGTGTTGCCCCCAAGGGCCGGCATGGCGCAAGGCGCGGGCCAGTTCCAGGTGAAACTCCTCGACCGCCAGGGTGCCGTCCGACAACAGGCGCCCGGTCAGGTCTTCGTCGCGCAATTGACGACGAACCTCGGCATCGAAGGCCTCGGCGAACAGCGGAAAATTCGCCTCCGGCAGCGTCAGGCCAGCGGCCATGGCGTGGCCACCGTACTTGGTGATCAGGTTCGGATGCTGAGCCGCCACCACGCTCAGGGCGTCGCGGATATGAAAGCCCTGGACCGAACGCCCGGAACCCTTGAGCAAGCCGTCGCCGGCATCGGCAAAGGCGATGGTCGGGCGGAAATAACGCTCTTTCATGCGCGACGCGAGGATACCGATGACACCCTGGTGCCATTCGGGATCGAACAGGCACAAGCCAAACGGCATCGATTCCACCGGCAGATCCTTGAGCTGGGCCAGCGCTTCACGCTGCATGCCCTGCTCGATGGATTTACGGTCCTGGTTCATCCCGTCCAGCTGCGCCGCCATCTCACGGGCCAGCGCCGCGTCGTCGGTCAGCAGGCATTCGATGCCCAGGCTCATGTCATCCAGTCGTCCGGCGGCGTTGAGGCGCGGGCCGACGATAAACCCCAGGTCGGTGGAGGTGATGCGCGCATGATCACGCTTGGCCACTTCGAGAATCGCCTTGATCCCCGGCCGGGCACGTCCGGCGCGAATCCGTTCGAGGCCCTGATGCACCAGGATCCGGTTGTTGGCATCCAGCGGCACCACGTCGGCCACGCTGCCCAGCGCCACCAGGTCGAGCAACTCGCCGATATTCGGCTGCGGCTTGTTCGCATACCAGCCGAGTTCGCGCAAACGCGCGCGCAAGGCCATCAGCACATAGAAGATCACCCCGACTCCGGCCAGCGCCTTGCTCGGGAAGGTGCAACCGGGCTGGTTCGGATTGACGATGGCATCGGCCAGCGGCAGTTCATCGCCGGGCAAGTGGTGATCGGTGACCAGCACGTTGAGCCCGGCCTTTTTCGCCGCAGCCACGCCTTCGACACTGGAAATGCCGTTGTCCACGGTAATCAGCAACTGAGGCTCGCGCTCCAGCGCCACCGCGACGATTTCCGGGGTCAGGCCGTAGCCGTAGTCGAACCGGTTGGGCACCAGATAGTCGACGTGCGCCGCACCCAACAGGCGCAAGCCCAGGGTGCCCACGGTACTGGCTGTCGCGCCATCGGCATCGAAGTCGCCCACGATCAGGATCCGCTGACGCTGTTCAAGCGCGATCACCAGCAAGTCCACCGCCGCATCGATCCCCTTGAGCTGCTGGAACGGAATCAGCCGCGCCAGGCTCTTGTCCAGTTCGGCTTCGGTTAACACGCCCCGCGCGGCGTACAGCCGGGTCAGCAGCGGCGGGATATCACCGAGAAATGGCAGGGTGTCGGGCAGCAGGCGAGGTTCGATGCGCATGGGGTGACAGGGGCTTCTCTTCAATATGTAGGATAAAACCGGTGAGGCCGCGACTGATCAGCCGCGTTCGCCCAACAGCCACTGCAACTGGACTTCATGCTGACCACGGTCGTCGGTGACGAAAATCGTCCCTTCGCTGATCATCACGTCCCACTTGATGACGCGGGGCATGTCCTTGGCCAGGGTTTCCAGGACTTCCTGGGGAACCGCCGCGATGTTGACGTTTTTCAGGTTCTTGATCGCCGGGATCACTTTGCCTTCCCAGACCCGCAGGCTGCCGTAGGCCAGCAGGCTGGTACGTTCGGTACGGCGCGAGCACCAGGTCAGGCGATCGGCGTCCGGCTGGCCGACTTCGATCCAGTGCAGGACACGGTCATCCAGGCTCTTTTCCCACAGGGCCGGTTCATCCACGTCTGACAGACCACGGCCAAACGACAGCTGCTCGTTGTACCAAAGGGCGTAGGCCAACAGGCGCACGGTCATGCGCTCTTCGGTTTCCGAAGGGTGGCGGGCGATGGTCTGCTTGACGGACTCGTAGACGCTGCGATCGAGGTCGGTGAGGTTCAGTTCAAACTTGTAGGTCGTGGACGGCTGGGCCATGAACGGGCTTCTTGATACGGGGAAAGGCGGCAAGTCTAACCGATGCAGCCGCCAATCAACGAATAGAAGCAGATCTCCCTTGGGCGCCTGACAGTCGGCTATGTTAAAACTCTGTACTCGCTCAATCTTTGTCCTACAGGAACCCGCATGCCGTCTTCTGCCAAACCGCTCTCAGGTCTGAAAGTCATCGAACTGGGTACCTTGATCGCCGGCCCGTTTGCCTCGCGCATCTGCGCTGAATTCGGTGCCGATGTGGTCAAGGTCGAATCGCCGGACGGCGGCGATCCATTGCGCAAATGGCGCAAGTTGTACGAGGGCACCTCGCTGTGGTGGTTCGTCCAGGCACGCAATAAAAAGTCGCTGACACTGAACCTCAAGCACCCGGACGGCCTGGCGATCCTGAAGAAACTGCTCAGCGAAGCGGACATCCTGATCGAAAACTTCCGCCCCGGCGTGCTGGAAAAGCTTGGACTGGGCTGGGATGTGCTGCATGCGCTGAACCCCAAGCTGGTCATGGTGCGCCTCTCGGGCTTCGGCCAGACCGGCCCGATGAAGGACCAACCCGGGTTTGGCGCGGTCGGCGAATCCATGGGTGGCCTGCGCTACATCACCGGGTTCGAGGACCGGCCGCCAGTACGCACCGGGATTTCCATCGGTGACTCGATTGCTGCGCTGTGGGGCGTGATCGGAGCCCTGATGGCCCTGCGTCATCGCGAGGTCAATGGCGGTGCGGGGCAAGTGGTGGACGTGGCGCTCTACGAGGCGATCTTCGCCATGATGGAAAGCATGGTGCCGGAGTTCGACGTGTTCGGCTTCATTCGCGAACGCACCGGCAACATCATGCCGGGCATCACACCCTCCTCGATCCACACCAGTGCCGATGGCAAACATGTACAGATCGGCGCCAATGGCGACGCGATCTTCAAGCGTTTCATGTTGATCATCGGCCGGGAAGACCTGGCCAACGACCCGCAGTTGGCCAGTAACGACGGCCGCGACAGCCGTCGCGACGAAATCTACGGGGTGATCGATCGCTGGGTCAATTCGTTGCCCCTGGACAGCGTCATCGAGCTGTTGAACCAGGCCGATGTACCGGCCAGCCGAATCTTCAGCGCCGAAGACATGTTCAGCGATCCACAGTACCTCGCCCGGGAAATGTTCCTGCAGGCCAAGCTACCCGATGGCAAGGACTTCAAGATGCCGGGGATCGTGCCGAAACTCTCAGAGACACCCGGTGATTGTGAATGGGTCGGGCCACAACTGGGCGAGCACAATACCCAGGTACTCCAGGAACTTGGCTATGACGCGTCGCAGATTGCACAGCTGCGCAAAGACGGAGCCATCTGAGCTCAAGCGTCTGTTTGCGCGACTCATCAAACCCTGCCTGTTGCTGGATGGCCGGCGCTTGGGCGCGTTGGCGAGCCTGTTGCTGATCATCACCCTGGCCGCGCCGGTATCGGCGCAGGCCAAGGATTCCCTGGTCTGGCTGAAACGCGATCTACCACCGCTGTTCATTTTCGACGGCCCGCAAAAAGGCCAGGGGGTCATCGACCAACTGCTCCGCCAACTGATCGCCAGCATGCCGCAGTACCAGCACAGTGTGCTGAAGGTCAATCGAGCCCGTGGCTTGCAGATGCTCCACGAACCGGCCCTCACCTGCGATGCGGCGCTGAATTGGAGCAAGGAGCGCGAAAGCTGGATCGCCTTTTCCCTCCCGGTTTTTCGCGCCATGAGCAATGGCCTGGCCATACGGCGTAATGATCGGGAAGTACTGACGCCGTTCCTCAAGGATGGCGAGGTGGACCTGGCGGCTCTATTGGCCACCGGCAGCGTGACGCTGGGCATTGTTGCCGAACGCAACTACGGCGACTTTCTCGACACCTTGCTCAAGCAGGCGCCGGGCAAGGTGCTGACCTCGCACTACGGCAACGACGCCTTGGGCAGCCTGTTGCAGATGCAACGCCTGGGTCGCCTGCAATTGCTCTTGGGCTATCGCCCGGAAATTCGTTATCAGGCGCAGCAACAAGGCATCGCTGAAGATGAACTGGAGTTCTTCCCGATTCGTGGCACCGGCAAGTACCTGTCCGGCTACATAGGCTGCACCAACACGCCCCAGGGCCGCCAGGCGATCGTCGAGATCAACCAGCTGCTGCGTGCCCTGCCCCGGGATCACTTGAGCGAGGCGTACGCCGGTTGGCTCGACCCGCAAAGTCGCAGCGACTACCTGCAAGCGGCCAAGGATTTTTTCGAGCACCAGAGCGGCTACTGACAATTTCCGGGCAAAAAGAAACCCCGAGAAGTGGGGAGACGACTCGGGGTTAAACGTGGTCTTTTCAAGGACCCGTAACGGCAAGCGGCAAGCACCGGAGCACAATGCTTGATCTTGCTGTTACTAGGTCTGACGATGGGGATGCAGGAAGGTTCCCACATCCGACAATTCAATTTCGGCTGGCCAGCAGCTTGTCCTGTGCCGCATTGCGCAACGCCGCGATCACACAGGGTTCCAGGCGTCCTTCAGCAATCAGCACGTCGCGGTGCAAGCCGTCGACCACATCCGTCAGCTGGCGCTTGTCGCTCAACTGTGCCTGGTTGAACGCCCGATCGACCACTATGGCGCCGATTGCGTTCTTCAATGTCACCCGGCATTCACCGTGAATGCCCGACGGGGTCAACGTCACCTGGTACGGGCTTAGAGCCTCACCGAGCAAGAGACTGATACTTTCCATCCGATCACCACTCAATAGTCCGAAAACAAAGTGCCTGGGGGCGTGTGTACAGTAAATGACCGCTGGCCCGGGTAGAAAGTTCTGAAGACCGAGTGCAGGTGAACCTGCGCCTCTGGTCGATAGAGCATGCACGCTGAAGATGACAGAGAAAAAACAACAGCGTCAAGCCTGCCCCGTATTCATCCGCGAGGACTGCCGGCAATTTGGAATGCACCAACAGAAAAGCCCGTCAGGAGACGGGCTTTCTTGTGTGACAAGGTTTGCCTGTTACAAAGGCTTACCGCGGTTGCCATGCTGGCTGACAAAGGCCTGCACGGCCTTGAGGTCATTCGGCAATACGGTGCAACGCTCGTCTCTTTCGAACAGATCAGAAAGATGCACAGGAAGCTCAAGGGCTTTTCCTACGCCAGCTTTCAACACGGCGTCCGGGAACTTGACCGGATGGGCCGTGCCCAGGATCACCATCGGGATATCCAGGCTGCGACGGCATTCCCGTGCGGCCTTGACGCCGATCGCGGTGTGCGGGTCCAGTACTTCGCCGGTCTGCTCGAAGACCTCGGCGATGGTTTCGCAGGTTTGCGCATCGTCCACAGCCAGCGAGTCGAACAGCTTGCGCGCCTCAGTCCAGCGCTCCTGCTCGACGCTGAAACCGCCGCCCTGCTTGAAGCTGTCCATCAGCCCGGCAATCGCCGCGCCGTTGCGACCATGCAGGTCGAACAGCAGGCGTTCGAAGTTCGAGGACACCATGATGTCCATCGACGGCGACAGGGTCGCGTGCAGGGTTTCCTTGACGTACTGTTTGCCGCTCATGAAGCGGTGCTGGATGTCATTGCGGTTGTTGGCGAGTATGGACTGGTTGATCGGTAGGTCAGTTTTTCTTGTTATGTTACCGTCGTGTGTGTCGTTGTTGTTATAGGTTGTT
>Ga0160432_100914_pt1 | contig 12638 bp, 9 predicted proteins | sample HID1971M_E0MG_FD_108250 | JGI IMG/M metagenome (GOLD analysis project Ga0160432, IMG submission 108250) | Enriched millipede-associated microbial communities from UW Madison campus, WI, USA - HID1971M_E0 MG | ecosystem: Host-associated > Arthropoda: Insects > Digestive system > Unclassified ... | reverse complement strand
TACGGCGAGGACGGGTCGTTCCGCAGCGTCGCCGACATCGTCTCGCCCGACTCGCTCGCGAAGGTGCGCGAGCACAAGCGCGCGATGAAGGCCGCGGCCAAGGGCTGAGCACATGGGCGCCGAAGTGGACGAGTTCCTCGCGGGGGTCGCACCCGCGGTGCGGCAGCGCGACGCCTACACGCTCCTCGAGCTGATGCGCCGCGTGACCGGTCAGCAGCCGATGCTGCAGCATCCCGGCATGATCGGCTTCGGGCGGTACCACTACGAGTACGCGTCGGGGCACTCGGGCGACGCGGCCGCAGCCGGCTTCGCGCCCCGCAAGACCGCGACCGTCGTCTACCTCTCCGACGGGACGGCGGCCCACGCCGATGCGCTGTCACGGCTCGGCCCGCACACGTCGGGGGTGGGATGCCTCTACCTCAAGAACCTCGACGACATCGACCTCGCCGTGCTCGAAGAGGTCGTGCGCTCCTCGTACGAGACCCTGACCGCGGGCACGTTCGGCACCCGCGCCCGCGAGGCCTCCGCCGACTGACGCGCCCGGCCGCCGGCGCCCAGGCGCAGACGGTGCCGCGGCGCCGTCGGGGGCCGATCCACGGGCGCGAGTCGGCGCAGCGGTGGCCGGACGAGGGTGCGCCCTAAGGTGGAGCACGTGCGGCTGAGGTTCTTCGGGGGGTTCGACGCAGAGGCGGACGACGCCCCCGTCGAGGTCCGCGGGCGCGGGCAGGAGGCGCTGCTGTTCCGGCTCGCGCTCGACGCCGGCACCACTGTCGCCTACCGCGCCCTCGCCGAGGACGTCTGGCCGGACGACCCGCCCGAGGATCCGCGGGCTTCGCTGCAGTCGCTCGCGTCGCGCCTGCGCCGCGCGCTGCCGCCCGGCACGCTCGAAGCCACGTCTGGCGGGTACCGGCTCGCCGTCGCCCGCGACGACGTCGACCTCGCCCGTTTCACCGACCTCGTCGAGCGCGCCCGCCGGTCCGAAGATCCCGGTGCAGCGGCGGCCGACGCGCGCGCTGCGCTCGACCTGTGGATCGGCGACCCGTGGACGCCCGGCGAGGGCTTCGACTGGGTGGTGCGCGACCTGCTGGAGGATCGTGCCCACGCCGAGCGACTGGCATCCACCGCACTCCCGTCCCCGGGCGACGCACCCGCGCCGGAGGCCACCGGCGTCCCCGCCGCGCTCACACCGCTCATCGGCCGGCAGCGCGAGCTGGCGCTCATCGACCAGCAGCTGCAGGGCGAGCGGCTCGTCACCCTCATCGGCCCCGGCGGCGCGGGCAAGACCACGCTGGCGTTCGAGACCGCGCGCCGACGACCCGGGTCGATCGTCGTCGAGCTCGCCCCGGCGGCCCCGGGCGAGGTGTGGGCCGCCGTCGCGGGCGCCGTGGGGCGCAGCATCCGCGTCGGCGAACTGGTGTCGACCACCGCGCGCGACCGCGTGCTCGAAGCGCTGACCGGCCGGACCGCACTCATCGTGCTCGACAACTGCGAGCACGTGTCGGCCGAGGCGGCGGTGGTCTCCCTCGACCTGCTCCGCGGCGCACCCGGCACACGCATCCTCGCGACCAGCCGCGAACCGCTGGGCCTTGCCGGCGAGGGGTTCGTCGACCTCGGCCCGCTCCCCTCCGACGATGCCCGCGAGCTGTTCGCGCGACGCGTGCGCGCGGCGCGCGGCACGGCGCCCGGTCCCGAGGACGAAGAGGCGGTCGCGCACATCGTGACGCGGCTCGACGGCCTGCCGCTCGCGCTCGAGCTCGCGGCGGCGAAGGCGCGCACGCTCACGATCGGCGAGATCGACTCGGGGCTCGACGACCGCTTCGCGCTGCTGGCCACCGGTCCGCGCGCGATCGAGGCGCGGCACCAGACGCTGCGCGCGCTCATCGACTGGAGCTGGGAGACGCTGACGGATGCCGAGCGCACCGCCCTGCTGGCGGCCGCGGTGTTCCCCGACGGCATCGGGGCCGCTGACGTGCCGGTCGTCGCGGCCGCGTTCGGCGTCGACACCGGCTCGTTCGACGCGCTCGTCGACAAGTCGCTGCTGCACCGCTCGGAGCGACGCCTGCGCATGCTCGAGACCGTGCGCGAGTACGGCATCGACCGCCTGCGCGCCGACGGACGTGAAGCGGCGTTCCGCGGCATCCAGGCGCGCGCCATGGCGGAGCTCGCCGCCCGCGAGGACGCCCGGCTGCGCGGCCCGGCCGTGCGCGACGGTCTCGCGTGGTTCGACGCGGACGACGAGAACCTCAGCGCCGCGCTGCGCACGTGCGCCGACCAGCCCAACCTGGAGGAGGTCGGGCTGCGGCTCGTGCGCGCGAACCTGTGGACGTGGCTGATGCGTGAACGCTTCGAGGAGCTCGCGAGCGGCATCACGCGGTTCTTCGATGTCGCGGGGGCGCTCGACTCCGAGCCCGCCGTCGTCGTGCGCGGCGTCGGCCTGCTCGCCCGCGCGTTCGACATCAGCCGACGCGAGACCGAGCGCCTCGCCCCCGACGCGGCGGGGAGCGGCGACCTGATCTCCGACACCGGCTCCCCCGACGCGGCGCTGGCCCTGCTCGAGCGCGAGTCGCCCGCCGTCATCGCGGCCGCCGCCGTGCATCGCAGCGAGCTGTCGGCGGTCGTCGGGCCGCTGCTGCGCGGCATCGCCGCGACCGCGCGCGACACTCCGCCCGGGCGCCCCTGGCCGCGCGCCACCATCATCGACGACGACGGCCTCGCCGACGCGCCGGAGTGGTCGCGGGCGTTCGTCAGCATGATGCGCTCCGCGGTCGCGCAGAACAGCGGCGACACCGTCACACTCGGCGTCGAGAGCGAGCGGTCGCTCGAGACCTTCCTGCGGCTCGGCGACGTGTGGGGCACCGCGTTCGCCAGCCAGATGCGTTCGGAGTGGCTGCAGCTGGCCGGCCGGCTCGAAGAGGCGCTCGAGGTGGCCGATACGTCGACCGAGGCGCTCACGGGGCTCACTTCGACGGCGGACCTCGTGCAGCAGCGGGCGCAGAGCATCGGCCTGCTGCTGCGGCTCGGACGCATCGACGAGGCCCGCGACCGCCTCGAGCAGACCGCACGGCTCGCGCGCGACAAGGAGTCGCCGCAGGGCATCGCGCAGGCGGACATGAGCGCGGCCACCATCGAGATCGCCGTCGGCGACGGTGCGGCGGCGCTGCGTCACCTCGACCTGGTCGACTCCGACGCGATGCCGTCCTTCCCCGATCAGCTCGTGGCGTGGGCCCGGTCCAAGCGGGCGCAGGCGCTCGTGCTGCTGGGGCGCGACGAGGAGGCCGCGGACGCGCTCCGATCGGCGCTGCCCGCCGCCGTGAGCAGCGGCGACCACCCCATCGTGTCGGACGTGGCCATCTCGCTCGCAGGCTGGCTGGCCGCCGAAGGTCGCGAGGCCGACGCCGCCCGTGCCCTCGCCGCGGCCGCGCGCATCCGCGGCGGCGTCGACGCGCAGGAGCCGTTCCTGACCGTGCTGCGTGAGCGGCTCGGCACCCGCTCCCTGGACTTCGAGGCCCCGGCGGCCGGCACCGCGCCTTCCGCAGAGGAAGACGTCGCCACGCTCACCGCTCTGCTCGGCTGAGTCCGCGCGGCGTGGCCGTGAGACGCGAGCACCACACCAGGAGGCGTGCGCTGCGGTGCGGCTGACACACCCGCGGTCGGCACCTGTCAGAAGGGTGGGTCTGCGTCACTCGGCACGGAGAGCAGGCGCTCGAGCATGCTCGACGGCACGAACTGCACGACAGATGGGGGCCGGTCGAGGTGCCGGCGACCCGTGGGGCTGAACCACTCGAGCACACCACCGCCGACCTGCCGGACCCGCCACGCCGTCGCGTGTTTGACGGTGTGATGCCGAGGGCAGAAGTGAGCCAGGTTGCTCTCAGCCGTACGGCCGCCCCTGGCGTGGTCGCGCGTGTGATCGATGTCGCAGCGCGTCGGACGTCTCGTGCAGCCGGGAAAGCGGCACCGCTCATCGCGGGCACGGAGATATCTTCGAAGCTCAGCGCTCGGTCGATAGCGGTCGACGGCCATCGGCAGCCCCGTGTGCGGGTGATACATCACGCGATCCCAGCCGGGCGCACCGGCCGCGAGTTCGCGTGCCATCCCGTTGTCGATGGGGCCGTACCCGGTGAGCAGCGCCGGTTCGTCGCTCTTGCCGGCGGCGGTGAGCACCGGAACGGTGATCTGCACCTCCGCCCGGATCGACGCGAGCGCATCGCCGACACCGTGCGCGGTCGGCACCCCGGTCAGGATCAGGTCGGCGAAGATGTCGGCGCGCAGCTCGTCGCGCGAACGCTGCTCGGCGCCCGGACCCGTCGCGAGCTCGGCGGGCCGGTCGCCTCCGGGGCTCGACCCCGCAGGACTGGGCCGCCCGTTCGCACGCCGCTCGCCCCTTCTGACTTCGGATACCCCGAGGGCGGCATCCGGATCCTCCGCGCCGACCGCCATCACGGCGGCAGCCCGGTCGGCCTCGCCCTCGATCTCGGCCATCCGCGTCAGCCGATCGAAGATCGCGTACGCCAGCACAGCCGGCAGGTCTGCGAGCAGCCGCGCGATGCCGTCCTCCAGGTCGACCACGCGCACGCGGCGACCGCCGTGCGCACGCCTCTGAAGCTCGGCAGCCAGCTCGGGGTCGATGCGGGCCGCGACCACTCTGGCGATCGCGCGCAGCCGCGGGGGCGTCTCGAACTCGGCGGCCTCGAGCAGGATCCGTTCGTACTCCGCACGGATCGTGTCGTCGAGCAGCCCCGTCCCGCAATCGACGATCGCCGCCGCGTGCGCGTGATCGATGCCGCCCTCGGCGAGCGCGCGGTGCGTCTCGGCGAATCCGTCGACGAGACTGCTCGCCGCCGACATGCGTGCCTGCACCGTGCGGTCGCTCAGGCGCATCGCAGCGCCCAGTTCGCTCGACACCTCGCGCAGCGCGAGGTCGTGCGCTGTGCTGCGCCCCGCGGCCCGCCGTTCGTTCTCGCGGGCCATCACGATGTCGGCGGCGTCCGCCAGCAGTCGAGCCTCTTCGGCCTGCAGGTGCGCGATCTGCACGCGGGCCGTCTGCACCGCTGCCACCACGCGCTCCAACGCACCCCAGGTGCCGTCGCCGGTGTCGATCGCGTGCCCCACCATGCCTCCTGCAGAAACGCGCTTCCGCGCGACGAAGGACCAAACGAAACGTGGGCACGAGTTCGATCTGATCTCAGCATAGAACAGATCTACGAATCTGACAAGAGTCTCCCTGCCGGATCTCGCCGGAGGTCTCACCGGCCGCCGCCGCCGCTCCGGATGCGGCATCCGGTCGCGCAGCGCGTCGATGAGACCTCCGGCGTGCCGATCGCCTCACGTGCGCGCGAAGGGCCGGGGCCGATGTGAATCGACCCCGGCCCGCAGAGAGCCGCCGGGTGGCGGCATCCCACTCACGCCTTGCGCATGTAGGCGCGCACCGTGAGCGGCGCGAACACGGCGACGATGACCGCCGCGCCGAGCAGGGCGACGAACACGTCGCCGGTCACCACGCCGTCGTTCACGAGCGAGCGCACCGCGGTCACCAGGTGCGAGACCGGGTTGACGTTCACGAACCACTGCAGCCAGTCCGGCATGGTGTCGGCCGGCACGAACGCGTTCGAGAGGAACGTGAGCGGGAACAGGATGAGCATCGAGATGCCCTGCACGCTCGACGCGGTGCGCGCGATGACGCCGAAGAACGCGAAGATCCAGCTCATCGCCCACGAGCAGGCGATCACGAGCAGCCCGGCGGTGACGACTCCCCCGAGCCCGCCGTCCGGACGGAAGCCCATGATGAAGCCCATGACGAACGTGATGGTCGTCGCGATCGTGTAGCGGAGGGTGTCGGCCAGCAGGGCGCCTGACAGCGGCGCGATGCGCGCGATCGGCAGCGACCGGAACCGGTCGAACACGCCCTTGTCCATGTCTTCGCGCAGCTGCGTGCCGGTCACGACCGAGGTCGTGATGACCGTCTGCACGAGGATGCCGGGGATGATGATCGGCAGATAGCTCGCCACGTCGCCGGCGATCGCGCCGCCGAAGATGTACGTGAACATCAGCGTGAAGATGATCGGCTGCACCGTCACGTCGACGAGCTGCTCGGGCGTGCGGCGGATCTTGAGGATGCCGCGCCAGGCCATGGTGAGCGTGTTCTGCACCGTCAGCGACAGGCTGGGGCGACCCGTGAGCTGCCGGTCGGCGACCGGCACGATGGGGGTGGCGATCGCGGTCATGCGCGTGCTCCTTCCAGTTCGTCGGCCGTCGCGTGGGCGGCCTCGTCGTCTTCCGGCACGCCCTTGCCGGTCAGGGTGAGGAACACCTCGTCGAGCGTCGGCTGCTGGACGCTCAGTTCTTCGAGGTGCAGGTCGGCCGCGCGGAACGCGACCAGCAGGTCGGCGACGCGGTCGGGGTCGCTCATGGGCACGGTGAGGCGCGCGGCCTCGGGCGAGACGATCGCGGTCACGCCCAGCACGCGGGTGATCTCGCGCTGCGCCTCGGCCATGTCGGAGCCGCCGCGCAGGCGCAGCAGAAGCGACGCCTGGCCGACGGAGGCCTTGAGCTCGAGCGCGGTGCCTTCGGCGACCACGGTGCCGCGGTCGATGACGGCGATGCGGTCGGCGAGCTGGTCGGCCTCGTCGAGGTACTGGGTCGTCAGCACGACCGTCGACCCGGTCGCGACGAGCCGGCGGATGGTGTCCCACATCTGCCCGCGTGTGCGGGGGTCGAGGCCGGTGGTCGGCTCGTCGAGGAAGATGAGCGGCGGCTGCGCAATGAGGGATGCCGCGAGGTCGAGGCGACGGCGCATGCCGCCGGAGAACTTCGCGAGCGGCCGGGTGGCGGCCTCGGTGAGCGAGAACTCCTCGAGCAGCTCGGCGGCCTTGCGCTTCGCGTCGATGCGCGACAGCCCGAGCAGACGGGCGAAGATGACGAGGTTCTCGGTAGCGGACAGCGTCTCGTCGACGGACGCGAACTGCCCGGTGAGGCCGATCAACTGGCGGACGATCTGCGGCTCGCGCGCCACGTCGTAGCCGAAGATCTCGGCACGGCCGGCGTCGGGACGCAGCAGCGTCGACAGCATGCTGATGGTGGTGGTCTTGCCCGCGCCGTTGGGCCCGAGCACGCCGTAGACGGTGCCGGCCTCGACGGTCAGATCGACGCCGTCGACCGCGCGGTTGCTGCCGAAGGTCTTGACGAGCCCTTCGGCGCGGACCGCGGGGGTGCGGGATGCGGAACTGGTGATGGTCATGTCGTCCACAGTGCTCCGGGGTCGCTGTCGCACCGCTGTCGTGGCGCGCCTGCCGCTGTCGTCGCACTGTCACGCCGTTGTCATGCCGTCACCGCCGCTGTCGGAACGGATTCGCGCGTCCGCGTCATGAACCCGGACACCGTGCGTCCTGCACCGTGTAAGCGCATGTCGGCGGACCCGAAACCCACGACGTGCACCGATTCGAGGGCGCCCCACCCGAGGGCGCCGCTGGGGGCAGTTCCATGCACGATGCTTTCGCGCGCCCGCGCGCCTTCACCCATGCCGAGCAGGCCGGCGTCGGCCGCGGTCGGCGCCTGCTGACAGCGGCGCTGGCGACCGTGCTGCTGGTGGCTCCGGCATCCATCGTCGCGGGGGTCGCGATGGATGCCGCACCCGCCGCCGCGGCCGACGTGTCGATCCCGCTCGAGGAGGACGTGCAGACCCGCATGACCTCGCACACCGGGTGGAACGGCCAGACCGCGGCGAACCCTAACACCGGCGACTGCGTGCGCTACGGCTCGGCCGCCGACGCCGTCACGTCGGGGTCGATCGACAACCCCGGCGGCTCGGCGGGCGCACAGTCCGCCGCGTGGGCCGACGGCGCCACCGGCTGGGTCACGACCGGCACCACCTCCTACTCGGCCCACGGCCGCGGCGGCTCGAACTGCAGCACGCGCCTGGACCTGTCGTCGCAGAGCGCCGTGGGCTTCTCGCCCGCCTCGATCGCGTCGGTGCAGACCGGGGTGGCCTTCAACCTCGGCCGCATGGTGCACCGCAACAACCCCGTCTACACGACGAACCAGTGGTTCCGCGGCGAGATGGACGTCCGTCTGCTCGGCCTCGACCTGTCGTACGCGTGGCAGCTGCACGAGACGCCGAACCAGGCCGATCCGCCCGAGGATCCCGCGAACAACGACGTGCTCGAGTTCGTGAACACCGTGAGCGAGCACTCCTTCGAGGGTCCCGACGGCAACCGCTACACGCTCGTCGTGAGCGGCTTCGCGGCGCCGCTGGGCGACGGCACGTGCGCCCCGACCCTCGCCGACCCGGGCGAGGCCATCAACCGCTTCGAGACCGTCGAGCGCACGTCGACCTACGGATGCCTCTACGGCGAGATCCAGCAGGTCCGCAGCCTCACCGTGGTCAAGGCCGCGGCCGCCCCGCACGCGGCCCCGGACGCGATCCCGTCGTTCGGCTTCACGACCGACGCCGCGACGCCGGGCTCGGCGTGGACCGACGGCTTCGCGCTCACCCCGACCGCCGTCGGCGCCGCGGGTGCGGCATCTGTCACCCGTGACGTCGTGGTCGGCGAGACGCTGACGATCGCCGAGGACGCGACCGCCGAGCCGTGGTCGTTCACGAGCCTGGTGTGCGTCGACGGCACGGGCGCGGCGCTGCCCATCACGGCGGGCGGGCGCATCGAGATCGCGGGCGACCTGTCGGCCGTGGATGCCGCAGCCGCCCCCATCACGTGCACGTACACGAACACGTACGACCCCCGCGGCGACCTCGTGATCGCCAAGACCGTGACGCCGCGCGACGGCACGCCCGTCGCCGGGTTCACGGGCGGCGGCACGCGCTCATTCGACATCGCCTACGCCTGCACGCTCGACGGCGCGACCGTCGCCCGCGGCACGGCCGCGGTCACGACCGGCAGCCCGGCGACCGTGACGGGCCTTCCGGTCGGCGCCGAGTGCGCGGTCACGGATGAGCAGGTGTCGGCCGCGACCGGCGACTTCGCCGACGACACGTTCACGTGGGACGGCTACACGGTGTCGACGGCATCCGCCGTCGTGACGGCCGACGCCGCCGCGACGCTGACCGTCGACAACCGTTTCGTGCGCGACGAGCCCGCCCCGACGCCCACGCCGACGCCGACGCCCCCGGCCGAGACCGCGCCGCCGGCTCCGCCGGTGACGCCGCCCGCGGCCGACGGCCCGACCGGCGGGCTCGCCCTGACCGGCGCCGGCCCGGTGCTGCCGTTCGCGCTGACCGGCGCGGGCCTCATGGCCGCCGGCGCACTGGTCGCGCTGCTGCTGCGCCGACGCAAGGCGCAGGACTGAGACCGCGGGCGCGGTCGGGGGTCGTTCCCCAATTCCAGCCGGCCGCGCCCGCTTCCCGAAGAGCTGTGGATGCCGCGACCACCACGGTCGCGGCATCCGGCGTTTCCGCTTTCTGACCTGGGACGACGGGTTGTCCACAGCCGCCCGACGGGGCAGTCCCCCACCCACTAGGGTGGGGGGACCCGCCCCTGTCCCCCCGACACGGAGACACCATGCTGCCTTTCCTCATCGTCGGAGGCGTCGGCCTCGCCGTGCTGCTGATCTCGCTCCTGATCGGCGACATCTTCGACCACTTCGACATCGGCGACGGCGCCATCTCCGGCACCGCGCTCGGCATCGCCGCGGTCGTGTTCGGCGCGTCCGGCGTGATCACCTACACCGCCGGACTCGACGTCGTCTGGGCCTATGTGCTCGCCGCCGTGCTCGCCGTCGCGGCGTACCTCATCGCGGTGCTGTTCGTGAAGCGGCTGACCAAGAGCTCCGACGGCGTGCCGGCATCGGCCCTCGGCCTGTCGGGCGTCTCGCGCTCCGACATCTCACCCGCGGGCGGCGAGGTGAGCCTCGACGGTCCGTCCGAGGTCGAGCGCCGCCTCGCCTACTCCGACGCACCGATCGCCGAAGGCGTCCGCATCCGCGTGATCGAGCACTCCGGCACCCGCGTCAAGGTCGTCGCCGAGTAGCGGCATCCCTCGTCCCACCCTCCCCCGTCACCCGAAGGAACCCATGCTCGACTCGACCCTCATCCAGGTCATCGCGATCGTCGCCCTGATCGTCGCGGTGCTCGGCCTCATCACCTTCATCGCCCGCCGCATCCGCCGCGTGCCCCCGAACGAGGCGCTCGTCATCGTCGGCCGCGGCGCGGGCAAGCCCGCCCCCGGCGAGTCCGGCAGCGGCCAGCGCGTCGTGATCGGCGGCCGCACGTTCGTGTGGCCGATCCTGCAGCAGGGCTTCTCGATCTCGCTCGAGCAGCGCCAGATCGGCATCACCGTCGAGGGCGTCGACAAGAACCGCATCAAGATCGCGATCAAGGCGTCGATCAACTTCAAGGTCTCGGGAACCGAGGACGGCGTGCGCCGCGCGGCGCAGCGCTTCCTCTCGCAGCAGGGCGCGCTCACCGATATCATCAAGGAGTCGCTCGAAGGCTCGCTGCGCTCCATCGTCGGCGACATGACGATCGAGCAGATCATCTCCGACCGCAAGAGCCTGTCGGACCGCGTGGTCGCCGAGACCAAGACCGACCTCGTCGAGCAGGGCCTGCAGGTCGACCTGCTGAACATCAGCGACATCTCGACGCCCGGCAGCGACTACCTGGCCAACCTCGGTCGCGCCGAGGCCGCGCGCGCCCGCCAGGTCGCCGAGATCAGCGAGGCGGAGGCATCCCGCGCCAGCGAGTTCGCCCGCATCGAGGCCGCCGAGCAGATCGCCGAGCGCCAGAAGGCCCTCGCCCTCAAGCAGGCCGGCATCAAGGCCGAGACCGACCGCGCCAACGCCGAGGCGCAGGCCTCGGGCCAGCTCGCCACGGCCGAGCAGGACAAGCTGGTCGCCGTGCAGGAGCGCGAGGCGCTCACCGAGCAGGCGCTCGTGACGCAGGAGCGGCTCGACATCGAGATCCGCAAGCCCGCCGAGGCGCAGGCCTACGCCGAGGTGCAGCGCGCGACCGCGCTGCGCGACGCGGCGAACGCCGCCACCGAGGCCGACGCGTTCAAGCGCACCCGCATCGCCGAGGCCAACAAGGTCGCCGCCGTGCAGGACGCCGAGGCCTCGGCCACGGCCGTGCGCGTCGCCGGTGAGGCAGAGCGCGACAAGCAGGTCGCGCTGGCCGCCGGTATCAAGGCCGAGGGTGAGGCCCGCGCCTCCGCGATCCAGGCCGAGGGTCTGGCCGAGGCCGCCGCGACCGACGCCAAGGCGCTCGCGCTGCAGAAGTACGGCGAGGCCGCCCTCGCGCAGGAGATCATCTCGCGCCTGCCCGACATCGTGCGCGCCGCCGCCGAGCCGATCGCCTCGATCGACAAGCTCACGGTGGTCTCGACCGACGGCGCGTCCGAGATGACGAAGACCGTCGGCAAGGTGCTGAGCGAGGGCACGGAGGTCGTGAAGGGGCTCACCGGCCTCGACCTCAACACGATCCTGCAGGCGTACGCCATCAAGTCCGCGGGACCGGAGGCCGCCGCCGCGCTGAACGCCGCGGGCGCGGGCGCGAAGGCCGCCGCGAAGGACGCCGCCGCGGCGGTCGGCAAGCTCGGCTGACACGCGACCTGCCAGGAGCGCCCGGTCCCGTCGCGGGGCCGGGTGCTCCGTCGTTTCCCGCCCGGCCGGTCGGCTACTGGAGCACGCGGCCGCTGACCGCGAGCGTCAGCCGGCGCGGCATCACGCGGGCCGCCCACGCGCCGAACGCGTTCGCGCGGCCCGACACCACGCTCGGCGGCACATCGTCACGGTCGAGGCGACGCAGCGTGAGCTCGACGACCTGCGCGGGGAGCTGGAAGCGCCCGACCGCCGCGTCGGCACCGGTGATGTCGAAGAACTCGGTGCGGGTCGCGCCCGGGCTCACCGCGATGACGCCGAGCCCCGTGCCCTTCGTCTCGTACGAGAGCGCCTCCGTGAAACTCAGCACGAACGCCTTCGTCGCGCCATAGACGGCCATGTTCGGACACGGCTGGTAGGCGCCGGTGCTCGCGATGCCCACGAGCACGCCCCGGCCGTCGGCGACCATCTCGGGCAGGAGCTCCCGCGTGATCGCGACGAGCGCGGCGACGTTGACCTGCACCATCTCGCCGATCCTCGCGGCATCCGCCTCGGCGAACGAGCCCTTCATGCCGAAGCCGGCGTTGTTGACCAGGCTCTGCACGCGGATCCCGCGCTCGTCGAGTTCCCGCCGCAGCGCAGCGGTGGCATCGGCGCGCGTCAGATCGAGGGCGATGGGCGTCGCCCGCACGCCGTGGCCCCGGGCCAGCCTCTCGGCGAGGTCGCGCAGGCGGTCCTCGCGGCGGGCGACGAGGACGACGTCGGCTCCCCGCCGGGCGAGCTGCGTCGCGTACTCGACGCCGAGTCCGGCGCTGGCGCCGGTGATGAGCGCGGTGGTGCCGCGATAGTCCCTGGCCATGAGGTCAGGGTAGGCACTCCCCGCCGCGACCGGAACTCCCCCGGAACGAGTGGATGCCGCCACCCGGCGGGGTGGCGGCATCCACTGTTCAGACGGTCAGGCGCCGCGCAGGCGCTCGGCCAGGTACGCGTGCAGGCCCTCGAGCGGCACGCGCTCCTGACCCATCGTGTCGCGGTCGCGGACGGTGACGGCGCGGTCGTCGAGCGAGTCGAAGTCGACCGTGATGCAGAACGGC
>Ga0160432_100897_pt1 | contig 12859 bp, 12 predicted proteins | sample HID1971M_E0MG_FD_108250 | JGI IMG/M metagenome (GOLD analysis project Ga0160432, IMG submission 108250) | Enriched millipede-associated microbial communities from UW Madison campus, WI, USA - HID1971M_E0 MG | ecosystem: Host-associated > Arthropoda: Insects > Digestive system > Unclassified ... | reverse complement strand
GGTGCTCTGAGTGGCTCTGGTTCGTGCGGAACTCCGTGTCCTTGTAGCGCCCCTCGTGCGTCTGGTAGATCCCCGTCCCCGTGCTCGGGCGCGTGAACGAACCCGTGACGCTGCCGGGCCGGCCCCCGAGTGCCGGTCTCGGTGCCAGGCGGAAGGTCGCGATGTTCAGCTCCGGGGCGAGCGCGGGGTTCGCGGTGGTCCGGACGTTGTACGCCTCGTCGGACGGTGGCTCGCCGTAGGCCTCAGGGCTGAGCGGGACGTGCTTCACGCGTTGCACGACCGGCGTCCGCCCGGCGAGCAGCCGCGTGACCGCACGGTTTCCCGCGGCGCGCTGCAGCGCCAGCACAGGCGGGAGCGGGCGCGACGGGCGGCTCGGGACGTCGTCGCGAACGCCGCACCCGCGTCTTGCTCGGTCGTGCATGCGCGCCCCCTCGGCGACGTCGATGGGTCGATCGTCGCACCGCGGTGCGTCTGACGCTCGCCCGCCACGTCCTCACCGCGCTGCGAGCAGCGGGCGGCGGCTAGGTTCGCCCCATGAGCCAGTCGTCCGCCCTGCTCACCGACAGGTACGAGCTGACCATGCTGCAGGCCGCGCTCGCGGACGGCACGGCCGAGCGCCGGTGCGTGTTCGAGGTGTTCACCAGGCGCCTGCCCCCCGGCCGCCGCTACGGCGTCGTCGCCGGGACCGGCCGCGTGCTCGAGGCCCTGGAGAGCTTCCGGTTCGAGGCAGCCGAGCTCGACTGGCTGGCCGACGAGCGCGTGGTCGACGACCGCACGCTGGCGTACCTCGCCGACTACCGGTTCACCGGCTCGATCGTCGGCTACGCCGAGGGCGAGGTGTTCTTCCCGTCCTCCCCCGTGCTCGTCGTCGAGGGTTCGTTCGCGGAAGCCGTGCTGCTCGAGACGCTCGTCCTGTCGATCCTCAACTACGACTCGGCGGTCGCGTCCGCCGCCTCGCGCATGACGAGCGCGGCCCTCGACCGGCCCTGCCTCGAGATGGGCTCGCGACGCGCGCACGAGCAGGCCGCGGTGGCCGCGGCGCGCGCCACCGTGGTCGCGGGGTTCGCGGGGACGTCCAACCTCGAGGCCGGCCGCCGCTACGGGCTGCCGACGATCGGGACCGCGGCGCACGCGTTCACGCTGCTGCACGACGACGAGGAGGCGGCGTTCGCCGCACAGGTCGCCGCACTCGGGCCCGGGACGACGCTGCTCGTCGACACCTACGACGTGCGCCGCGGGGTCGAGCGCGCGCTCGCTGCGGCCGGCACGGGCCTCGGCGCCGTGCGGCTCGACTCGGGTGACCTCGGCGGGCTCGCCGCCGACGTGCGGCGCCAGCTCGACGCGGCGGGTGCGCGCGACACCAGGATCGTCGTGACCTCTGACCTCGACGAGTTCGCCATCGCGGCGCTCGCCGTCGCACCGGTCGACGTCTACGGCGTCGGCACGTCCGTGGTCACGGGTTCGGGGGCGCCGACCTGCGGGATGGTCTACAAGCTCGTCGCGCGCGAGGGCGCCGACGGAACGCTGCAGCCCGTGGCGAAGGCATCGGCGTCGAAGATCAGCGTCGGCGGCCGCAAGGCTGCTGGGCGACAGCTCGACGCCGATGGGCGCGCCGTCGTCGAGCTTCTCGTCGAGGGGCCCGACGACCTCGTTCGTGGCTGGGAGCCCGTCGAGGGTCTCCGGGCACTGCACGTGCCGCTCGTGACCGACGGCGTCGTCGACCCGAGATGGGTGGGTGCCGCCGGCGTCGCGGCGGCAGCGCACCGCCACCGCGTCTCACGCGACGAGCTTCCCCGCGGTGCGCGCAGGCTCTCGGCCGACGAGGCCGCGCTGCCGACGCAGACGCTGCTCCTGCGGCCGTGAGCGCCTAGCTCTTCCGGCGGTCGAGGAGCACGAGGACGAGGCTGCAGACGAGCACGAGGAGCCCGAGGAAGATCAGCCAGTTCCCGATCTCCGTGAACGCTCCGACGAGCAGCAGGACCACTCCGAGAAGGATGAGGATGAGCCAGGTGGGCACGGTCGACACCTTTCGTCCAAGGCCGTCAGGCGGGCGGTCCGGGAGGCCCCGGGCCTGCGACGTGACCAGAGCCTGACATCTGCCCTGGAGTCGCGCACGTGGACGGGGGTACCCACATACGGGAAAACCTGCTGGTTCGCGTGGCGTCACGCGAACCAGCAGGTCGGCGGCTGCGACCGGCCCCGGTGCGACTAGACCCTGCTGCTGCGCCCGCGTCCGACGAGAGCGAGGATCAGGCTGACGACGAGGACGGCGATGCCGACCCAGATGAGGAACGACCCGACGCCGCTGAGTCCGAGGATGAGCAGGATGGCGCCGATGATGATGAGGATGAGCCAGGCCGGCATGATGTCGCCCTTTCTTTCGCGGTCTCCGTACGGGACCTCACGAGGTAGCCCGGGGGTGCCCGGGACCCTTGTCACACCTTGAGCCTGGCACCCTCGAAGCGGGGTCGCACGCGGGGCGACAACTTGCGTACGCCCCCGCCGGTGCTATGTGGGCGACCGTCCAGGTCTCTGACCTGCACAGATACCGCTCTACCACCCTGTCCATACTGTGAGACGGCCCTTGCGATCGGTCGCGTCACGGGCGTATGTCAACGCTTGCCGACGAACCACCCGCGGAGCATCGCGACGCGAGCGGTCAGCTGGCCGGGATCGGCGAGGGCGACCTCGGGTCCCCCGCACCGGCGGCGCAGCTCGTTGTGCACCGTCCCGTGCGGCTGCCCGCTGCGCCGGGCCCACGCGCCGACGAGCTGCGCCAGCTCCTTGCGCAGCTCCGCCTGCTTGCGGTGGTCCATCTCCTCCACCGGCACGGCCGCGGCATCGGCCCGCCGCCGGCTGCTGACCTGGTCCGCCTGACGCTGGCGCAGCAGGCGCGACACGTCGTCGGCGTCGAGCAGGCCCGGCAGCCCGAGGAAGTCGAGCTCCTCGTCGGACCCCACCTCCGCGCCCGTGCCGAACTCGCCGCCGTCGAACAGCACGCGGTCGAACGACGCCTGCGCCTCGAGCGCCTCGAACGACCCCTGCTTGCCGTCCGGGCCCAGCGCATCGGGACCGTTCCGCTCGGAGTTCGCCGCGGCCATCAGCGCGTCCTCCGGGTTGAAGTCGGCGCCCTGCTCCTCGGCCGTCTTCGGGCGATCCAGCGCGTGGTCGCGCTCGAGCTCGAGGCTGTTCGCGAGTGCGAGCAGCTGCGGCACCGAGGGCAGGAACACCGACGCGGTCTCGCCGCGCTTGCGGGCGCGCACGAACCGGCCGACCGCCTGCGCGAAGAACAACGGCGTCGCCGTGCTCGTCGCGTACACACCGACGGCCAGGCGGGGCACGTCGACGCCCTCGGAGACCATCCGGACGGCGACCATCCACCGCGAGTCGCCCGCGGAGAACGCGTCGATCCGGTCCGAGGCGCCGTCGTCGTCGGACAGCACGACGGTCGGTGACTCCCCGGTCAGCCGGGCGAGGTGGCCGGCGTAGGCGCGCGCGTCGGTCTGGTCGGTCGCGATGATCATCGCGCCCGCGTCAGGCACCGCGCGGCGCACCTCGGTCAGGCGCCGGTCGGCGGCGGCGAGCACGCTCGTGATCCACTCGCCGTTCGGGTCCAGGGCCGTGCGCCACGCCTGCGACGTCATGTCCTTGGTGAGCGGCTCGCCCAGGCGGGCGCTGATCTCGTCGCCCGCCTTGGTGCGCCAGCGCATCGAGCCGCTGTACGACAGGAAGATGACCGGGCGGACCACGTGGTCACGCAGCGCGTCGCCGTACCCGTAGGTGTAGTCGGCCACGCTGCGGCGGATGCCGTCCGCGTCGCGGTCGTAGCGCACGAACGGGATGGCCGCCGTGTCCGACCGGAACGGCGTCCCCGTCAGCGCAAGGCGGCGGGTCGCGCCCTCGAACGCCTCCCGCACCGCGTCACCCCACGACAGCGCGTCGCCGCCGTGGTGCACCTCGTCGAGGATGACCAGCGTCGGCGCCGCGCTCGTGCGCGCCTCGTGCAGCGCGGGCTTGCTCGCGACCTGCGCGTACGTCACCGCGACGCCGTCGAAGCCGCGCCCGTGCCGGCCCTGCGCGTTGCTGAAGTTGGGGTCGAGCTTGATGCCGACGCGTGCCGCGGCGTCGGCCCACTGACGCTTGAGATGCTCGGTCGGGGCGACCACGGTGACGCGACGCACGATGCGCGCCTCGAGCAGCTCGGTCGCGATGCGCAGCGCGAACGTCGTCTTGCCGGCTCCCGGGGTCGCGACCGCGAGGAAGTCACGCGGCGACGCGTCGCGGTACCGCTCGATCGCCTCGGCCTGCCACGCACGGAGCTTGCCGGCCGTCCCCCACGGCGCGCGCGACGGGAAGGCCGGAGGCAGGTGCGAGGCCGCCGACGAGGACGCGTGCGTGCTGACCGGCGCCGCGGCAGCGGCGAAGAGGTCGGCAGGTTGGGAGGGGGACGACGGGCGCGGGGCGCCGCTCACTTGCCGCCGCGGCCGAAGCCGAACCGTCGACCCGAGCCACCCGAGCCGCCGCCTTCGGAGCCCTGGCCGTTCTCGCCATCCTGCGGCTCGCGCAGCCCCTCGTAGATCTCCTTGCACGTGGGGCACACGGGGAACTTGTTCGGGTCTCGCCCCGGCACCCACACCTTGCCGCACAGCGCGATCACGGGGGTGCCGCTGATCGCGGACGCCATGATCTTCTCCTTGCGCACGTAGTGCGCGAAGCGCTCGTGATCGCCCGGCTCGACCTGCTCGGTGGTCTCCTGGCGTTCCAGGACGCTCGTCGCGGTCCCCTGGTCCGGGCCGCTCGGGTCGACTGTCGCGGGGCTCGGAAGGGGCTCACTCATGGCGCCGAGTGTACGTCGACCCACCCACACGCGCCGAGCCCCATCCACCGCCAGCGTGCCTCAGTAGACTGCGCGCCATGGGGGTGACGAGCGCGCCCGGGCGGGTCGACCGACCGACGTGGAGCGATGCGACGCGGGTCGTCGCGCCGCACGTCGGCGGGGCGATCGGGACGTTGCTCGTGCTCGTGGCCTGGCGCGCCGAGACCCAGGTCGCCATCTCCTGGGGCGCCGCCCTCGGCACGCTCGTCCTCGCGCCGGTCATCGTCGCGACCGCGCGCACGGCGGGTCGGCGGGGGCTGCCGCACGCGAGCTGGCTGCGCGGCGTGCGTCGGGCGCTCGTGGGCGTCACGCTCGCGGGCATCGCCACGACCGCGCTCGTCGCGACCGTCCAGGCGACGCTCGTGACGCTGCCCCGAGCGGTCGCGGCCGTGCTGGGCGGCGTGCTGATCGTCGTCGACGCCGTGGTCCGCACGCGCCGGGCGCGCCAGGCCGAGACCGACGACGACCCCGAGACCGTCCGGCTGCGCACCGCGCTCACGTCCACCTGGACGTGGATGGTGCTGCTCGCCACGCTCCTGGCTGCGCAGGCGCTCATCGACCTGCTCAGCTGAGCGGGCCCAGAGCTGAGAGGCACCGAGCTGAGAGGCACCGAGCCAGAGGCGACGCCGGGCAGGCGTCGGCGCGGCTCGCTAGGGGTGGAGCGAGCCACGCCGGCGCGGTCCGAGTCCTACAGGTGCTGCCAGTCCGGCTTGGCCGCGTACGTCTCGCGGTAGTAGTCCGCGAGCTGCAGGCGCGACGCGGCGGCGTCGTCCACCAGGACGGTGACGTGCGGGTGGTGCTGCAGGATCGTCGCGGGCCACATCGCGCTGACAGGTCCCTCGACGAGCTGGTGCACGGCCTCGGCCTTGCCGCGGCCCGTGGCGAGCAGCACCAGGTGGCGGGCCGCCATGATCGTCGCGAGCCCCTGCGTCAGGCAGTGCTGCGGCACCAGGCTGATGTCGTCGCCGAAGAACCGCGCGTTGTCCTCGCGGGTCTGGCGCGTCAGCGTCTTGATGCGCGTGCGCGACGCGAGCGACGAGCCGGGCTCGTTGAACGCGACGTGCCCGTCCGTGCCGATCCCGAGGATCTGCAGGTCGACGCCGCCGGCGTCCGTGATCGCGCGCTCGTAGTCGGCGCAGGCCGCGATCACGTCGGACGCGAGCCCGTCCGGGCCCTGGACCGCGCCCGGCGCGAAGTCGACGCGCGAGGCGATCTCCTTCTCGATCACGTTGCGGTACCGCTCGGGGTGGTCGGCCGGCAGGCCGACGTACTCGTCGAGCATGAACGCCTTCGCCTGGGCGAACGAGAGGCCCTCCTCGGCGTGGCGCCGCGCCAGCTCGTCGTAGACGGCCAGCGGGCTGGACCCGGTCGCGAGCCCGATCACCGAAGCCGGCTCGGCCCGCAGGAGCGCCTCGATGGCGTCCGCCGCGATACGTCCCAGATCGGCCGCGGGGCCGATGACTACCTCCATCAGTGCACTCCTTCTGCTGCCTGGCGACCGGCGAGCGCAGCGCCCACCGCCCCGACGGGGACGCCGGCCGGAACCAGGCTCACCCTCTCGGCAATCTTCATCGACGCGAGGAACGGCGAGGACGTCGCCTCCTGCTCGAGAACGCCACGAACGGCATCGAGCAGCCGCGGCCCTACACCGGCGACACCGCCGCCGATCACCACGTGCTCCACGTCGCACGTGAGCACGAGGATGCGGACCGCCGAGGCGACGGCCCACGCGAACTGGTCGCGCACCTCGATGGCGCGCGCGTCACCGGCATCCGCGGCGTCGAACAGCTCGAGCGGCGCGGGCCGCGAGTGCGGACCTGGCCACGCGGCGTCGATCGCCGTGCCGGAGGCGTACTGCTCGATGCAGCCCGCCTGGCCGCACTTGCATGCCAGCCCGTCGGCGACGAGCGTCAGGTGGCCGATCTCGCCTGCGGCGCCCGTCGAGCCGCGCCGCAGCCGGCCGTCGAGGACGAGCCCGGCAGCGACGCCTGTTCCGAGTGCGAGCAGGGCGAGGTCGGCGACCGGGCCGTCCGCGAGGTGCGCGGCACCCAGTGCGGCGACGTTCAGGTCGTTCTCCACCTGGACCTCGAGGTCGGTGCCGAGCGAGGAGCCGACGAGCGCCCCGAGGGCCACCTGGTCCGCGATGCCGAGGTTCACGGCGTGCTCGACCGTGCCGTCCCGGGGGTCGACGACCCCCGGGAGCCCGATGCCGATACCAGCCAGGTCCTCGACGGCGACCCCGGCGCGGTCGACCAGGTCGTGCACGGCGTCGACCACGCCGCCGACCACGCCGTCCACGCCCTGGACCGTCGGCGTGCGCACCTCGTGGCGAACCGCGCCGGTCCCGTCGAGGATCACGCCCAGCACCTTGGTGCCGCCCACATCGAGGCCGACCGACCAGCCGCGAGGCGATCCGTCGGGCGTGCCGACGACGCTCGAGGGCGCGTCCTGGAACGGCACCTGCCCCTCGAGTGCCGTGATGAGGTGCTCGCTCACGTCAGCCCTTAACCGCTCCGGAGACGAGGCCGGACGTCATCCGACCCTGCACGACGAGGAAGAACGCGATCACCGGGATGGCGATGAGCGCGGAGCCCGCCATGACAACGCCCCAGTCTGTCGCACGGTTGGACTCGACGAGGCTCTGCAGCCACAGGGGCAGCGTGCGCTGCGCCGGGTCCGTCATGACGACGAGGGCGAGGGTGTACTCGTTCCAGGCCTGCAGGAACCCGAAGACGCCGGCGGCCACGAGGCCCGGGGCGAGCAGCGGGAACGTGATGCGGAAGAACGCGCCGACGCGCGAGAGGCCGTCGACCATCGCCGCCTCCTCCAGCTCGATCGGGACGCCCGCGACGAAGCCGCGCAGCATCCAGATCGTGAAGGGCAGGATCGCCGCGGTGTAGACGAGCGCGAGTCCGCTGACCTTGTTCACCAGGCCCCAGCCGTCGAGCACCTGGTACTGCGAGATGAACAGTCCCTCGGCGGGGATCATCTGCACGACGAGGACCGTCAGGATGAACGACTTGCGGCCCTTGAAGCGGAACCGGCTGATGGCCAGCGCCGCGAGGAAGGCGAAGATCAGGGCGGCGATCAGCACGAGCACGACGACCGAGAGCGACGTGCGCATGGCCTGCCAGAACGTGTTGTCGTCGATGACCTGCCGGAAGTTGGCGATGGTCCCGCCCAGCGGGAGCCAGCTCGGGTCCTCGGCCTGCAGCTTGTTCAGCGGCTGGAACGAGCTGTTGATCATCCAGTAGATCGGGAAGACCCAGGCGAGCGCCACGATCACGGCGACGATGCTGAGCACCCTGCGCGACGTGCTGGTCTGCGCGCGACCGGACTCGCTCGACTTGGTGCGCGCGACCCGCTGGGGTGCGGCGCCCGGCACGCCAGGGACGGTGGTGGTGGAGAGGCTGCTCACAGCTCGTCCTCCTTCAGCATCTGCCGGATGTAGAACCCGGTGAGGGCGAGCGTCAGCACGAGCATGATCGTCGCGAGCGCGCCGGCGAGGCCGAAGTCCTTCGCGTACGAGTAGATCAGCGTGCCGAGCAGGTTGGTCTCGCGCGTCGGGGCTCCCGCGCGCTGCAGGGTGTAGATCTGGGTGAACACCTTCAGGTCCCAGATGACCTGCAGCAGCAGGACGATCGAGAGCACGGGGCGGATCATCGGGATCGTGATGTTCCAGAACCGCTGCCGAGCGGAGGCGCCGTCGAGCTGCGCGGCCTCCATCGTCTCGGCGGGCACCTGGAGCAGGCCGGCGTAGACCGAGAAGGCCACGAACGGGACCGACATCCACACGACGATGACCGTCGCGACGAAGAAGAAGGACAGCGGCTCGATGATCCACGAGTGGTGGGCCATGCTGTCCATGCCGAAGATGTTCGAGAGCGTCCAGTTGATGACGCCGTTCTGGGTGTCGAACAGCCACTGCCAGACCGTCATCGACGCGAGCACCGGGGTGCCCCAGGCGAGCAGGAGCGAGACCTGCAGCGAGATCCGTGCGGCGCGACCGATGCGCTGCATCAGGACCGCGAGGCTCATGCCGATGATCATCGTGATCGCGGCGTTGACGAGGCAGAAGGCGACCGAGCGGCCGATCACGGTCCAGACGTACGGGTCCGTGAGCAGGTCCGTGTAGTTCTGCAGCCCGACCCACTCCGCCGGAGCACCGAACTGCTGCTTGAGCCCGTACTCCTGGAAGGAGATGACGAACTGACGCACCAGCGGATAGCCGAGTGCGACGCCGATGAGGATGCTCGCGGGGACGAGCAGGCCGTACGCGCCGAACTTCGGGCGTCGGCGGCGGATGATCGGGGCGGACGGCGTCGTGGTCCCGATCTCCGTGGGGGCAGTGGCTGCCATGGGAAGCTCCAGTCTGATGGCGCGGCCGCGCCGCGATGCGGGCTACGGCCGCGCCGGATCAGGGGTCGACGAACCGAGGTGCGGCTGGTCGACAGGCGATCGTGGTGGTCGGTGGTCGGCTGGTTGTGACCAGCCGACCACCGAACCGAGAAGCGACTACTTGTTGAGCGTGTCGCTGATCAGCTTGTCGGCGTCGGCCGCCGACTTCGTGACGTCGGCACCCGTGGCGAGCTTCTGGAAGAAGTCCTCCAGGATGCGGTCGCCCTCGACGGTCGCCCAGTTCTCGGCGGCCGGCGTCAGCTTGGCGCCCAGAGCGGCAGCGATCGCGGCCTTGGCGTAGACGTCGTCACCCATCGACGTGGCGTACTCGGTGTTTCCGGGGATGAGCCCGTTCTTGCCGAGCTGGTTCTGGAAGTCGGCCGAGAAGATGATGCGCAGCAGGTTCTTGGCGAGCTCCTGGTGCTTCGACTTGGCCGGGATGCCGAGGTTGGAGCCACCGGCGAACGCCGTGGCGACCTTGCTCGAGTCGAGACCCGGCATCGGGAAGACACCGGTGTGCTCCTCGTTGCAGGCCTGCTGCTTGACGCGCTTGGCCTGAGCCTTCGCCGACTTGTCGTCAGCCGCAACACCCTCGTTGCACTTGGGGAGGTCGATGCTCCAGCGCGCCCAGGTGGGAGCGGAGAACATGGCGGCCTTGCCCTGGTTGAACGGAACCCACGGCTCGTTCGAGTCGGAGTCGGCCGGCGCGTGCGTCGCGGTCTTGAACAGCTCCTGAACCTGCTTCAGGCCCGTGATCGACTCGGGGGACGACAGCGCGCCCTTCCACTGGTCGCCGTCCTGGACGGCGAGGTTGCCGCCGTTGGTGTAGATCCAGGTGGCGCCGTTGTACCAGTCCTGGCCGGGGAACCAGAAGCCCGAGACCTTGTCCGTGTTGAGCTTCTGGGCGACCTTCGTGAAGTCGGCCAGCGTCGTGGGGACCTCGACACCCGCTGCCGTGAACATGTCCTTGTTGTAGAACACCGCACGCGCACCCGAGTAGTACGGGACGGCCATGACCTTGCCGTCGGCCGTGCCGGCCTCGACGAAGCCGGGGAGCAGCTTGTCGCCACCGAGCTCCGGGAAGATGTCCGTCAGGTCGGAGAACGCACCGGCGTAGGTGAACGTCGCGGACTGGGTGTTGCCCACCTCGACGAGGTCCGGCGTCTGGTCCTCGGACGACAGCGCCGTCTGCAGACGCGGGACGAGACCGTTCCAGTCCTGCTGCTCGATGACGAGCTTCGAACCCGGGTTCTGGGCCTCGAACGTCGTCTTCAGGTACTCACGCAGCGCGTCCGGCGTGTCCGTGCCGTTGAGCCACAGCTTGATCGTCGCAGCCTCGGGAGCCGCGGCGGACTCCGAGGCCGATGCCGAGGCGGACGGCTTGGCCGAGTCGGCCGGCTTGTTGTCGTCGCCGCTGCTGCACGCGGTCAGCGCGAGCGCTGCCGCCACGCCGACGGCCGCGAAACGTAGGATCTTCACGTTGGGGTTCCTCCCGTGAGCGAGGCGAGCGCCGGACGGCGCCGCCAGGGGTGATTCCGACCTGCAGTTGGTCGGCTCGGAGTCGTCACGAGACTCCGAGCTGACCTGCCAGGACGAGCACTGCAGCGCCTGCCAGCGCTCCGTCCTCGTCTAGTGATCCCATCCGCAGCGCGAACGTCTGCCCGATTGCGGGCATGGTCCGAGCACGGACGGCGTCGAGCGCCGCCTCGCGCAGAGGTCCGTCGAGCAGCTCCGGTGGACCGGAGAGCAGGACCTCGCCGAGGTCGAGCGCTGACACGACCGGTGCCAGGGTGAACCCCAGCAGCCGTCCGACCGACGCCAGCACGGCGTCGGAGTCTTCGGTGGAGAGACCGGCGATGCGGCGGCGCAGGGCCGGCACGCTCAGCACGGACTCGAGGCAGCCGCTGCGACCGCAGGCGCACGGCTCGGGGTCGACGTCGACGACCGTGACGTGGCCGATCTCGCCGGCCGCGTAGTGCCTGCCGACGACGAGCGCGCCGTCGACCACGATGCCCGCGCCCACACCGGCGCCGACCGTGACGACCATGCTGCCGCCGACGGCCTCGCCGTACGTGAACTCCGCGAGCGCGCGGGTGTTGGCGTCGTTCGCGACGTGCACGGGGACGTCGAGGCGCTCGCTGAGCAGCGCGGCCAGCGGCAGGTCGTACCAGCCACGGTTCGGCGCCTGGACGATGCGTCCCTCGTTGTCGATGACACCGGGCGACGAGATGCCGACGCCCACGACCGGGCGGTCGGCACGGGCCAGCAGGTCGCGGCACAGCGTCTCGAGCAGCTCGACCGCGGCGTCACCGGTGCGGCCGTCGAGCTGGACGGTCACGCGGTGCAGCTCGTCGCCGACGAGCGTCATCACCGCGCCGAGGAGCCGCGAGTCGTCCGTGAGGTCCACCGCGACGATCTGGAACGCCTCGGTCTGCATCCCGACGAGCGTGGCCGGCTTGCCGACCTTGCCCTCGGAGCGCACGCCGAGCTCGGTGACCAGGCCCTCGGCCATGAGGTCCCCCACGAGACCGGAGACCGTGACGCGAGTCAGGCCCGTGCTGCGGGCGACGTCGGCGCGGGAGGACGGTCCCTCGTGGAACAGGTGCGCGAGGACCATGGAACGGTTGTGGGCCCGCGCGTGCTCGGGCAGCGCCTTGGCGGTCGGACGGAGCATCCGTCCCACCGCTCGCGCACCCGTCGCTCGGGGCTGACCAACCGTTGTCATGTTTGTTAGTAGACCTGCCTTACTAATCGGTGTCAACTCTCGTCTGTGACCGTGACCACATCGTGACCAAGCGGAAACATCGCGTAACTCCTGCGGCGGCGTTCCGTCACACGGCCGGGTGCGCGCTCCCTCGAACGGCCTAAGGTCTGACCATGGAGCTCGGGTTCTACACCTTCGGAGACGTCCACCCCTCCCCCGTCACCGGCGAGGCTGTCTCGCCCGGCCAGCGGCTGCGTGACGTGCTCGAGCGCGTCCGGCTCGCGGACGAGGTCGGCCTCGAGTACGCGGGCGTCGGCGAGCACCACCGCCACGACTACGCGATCTCCTCGCCGTCGACCGTCATCGCCGCCGCACTCGCGCAGACGTCACGCATCACGGTCGGTTCCGCCGTGACCGTCCTGTCGACCGAGGACCCCGTGCGCGTCTACCAGCAGTTCTCGACGATGGACCTGTACTCGCAGGGCCGCGTCGAGCTGCTGGCGGGGCGCGGCTCGTTCATCGAGTCGTACCCGCTGTTCGGCGCCTCGCTCGACGACTACGACGAGCTGTACGACGAGAAGATCGCGCTGCTGCTCCAGCTCGACCTCGCGGAGCGCACCACCTGGTCGGGACGCTTCCGGCCCTCGCTGGACGACGCTCTCGTGCTCCCGCGCCCGTACGACAAGCCTGGCCGCGGCACGCACCTCGACATCGCTGTGGCGACGGGCGGCAACCCGCAGTCGTCGGCCCGCGCGGGGCTGCTCGGGCTACCGATCAGCTACGCGATCATCGGCGGCCAGCCCGCGTCGTTCGCGCCGCTCGTCGACCTCTACCGCCGCTCCTTCGCCGAGGCCGGCCCGACGGTCCGGGCGCGGCTCGCC
>Ga0160432_100896_pt1 | contig 12888 bp, 9 predicted proteins | sample HID1971M_E0MG_FD_108250 | JGI IMG/M metagenome (GOLD analysis project Ga0160432, IMG submission 108250) | Enriched millipede-associated microbial communities from UW Madison campus, WI, USA - HID1971M_E0 MG | ecosystem: Host-associated > Arthropoda: Insects > Digestive system > Unclassified ... | reverse complement strand
CCCCGAGACCACGACGACGAGTTGGCCCACGCCGCACGCGAGCGCACCGGCCGCCACGACGAGCATCCGCAGCAGGATCGCGAGCAGACCCGCGGGCTGCCCGTCGCGCACGGCGAGCGTGCGGTAGCCGAGCAGGTACGCACCGGCCGTCGCCCCCGTGAACGACTCAGCGACCCACTGAGCTATCCCGACGAGCACCACGAGGAGCGCGGGGATGACCAGGGCGAGCGTGGCGTCGTCGAGCACGGCCGCGATGCCGAACCCGATCCCGTAGGCGATCGCGCCGACGAGCCCGTCGATGAGGAACGCGCCGAGGCGCCCGCCCACGGGCGCGACGGTTCCCGGCGTCACCGCGACGCCGATCCCCGCGAAGGTGCTGCTGCTCACGTGACCCCCAGGTGGGTGTGCGGTCGCCATGACCGCGGAGCCACATCGTGCCAGATCGCGGCGTCAGGAGGCGCGGTGCACCAACAGCTCGGCGAACGAGACCAGCGCGTCCTTGACCGGCCCGGCGGGCAGCGGGTCGAGCTCGGCCACGGCTGCGCGCGTGTGCGCGATCGACAGCGCGCGCGTCTCGTCGACGACGGGGTGCGCGGCGAGCGCGGCGACCGCCCTCTCCAGCGCCGCGTCGTCGGACAGGTCGGAGTCGAGCAGGGCGACCAGCGCGCGCTCGTCGTCGGTCCCGTCGGGTCCGGCGGCGCGTGCACGCAGCAGCAGCGCCGGCATGGTCGGCACGCCTTCGCGCAGGTCCGTGCCGGGCGTCTTGCCCGTCACGGCCCCCTCGGAGGTCAGGTCGATGACGTCGTCGGCGAGCTGGAACGCGATGCCGATGCGCTCGCCGAACGCCGTCACGGTCGCCACGACGGCCGGCGGGCAGCCCGCGAACATCGCGCCGAGCCGGGCGGAGGTCGCGATGAGCGAGCCGGTCTTGTCGGCCAGCACCTGCAGGTAGTGCTCGACCGGGTCATCGTCGGGGCGCGGGCCCACCGTCTCGTGGAGCTGGCCGAGGCACAGCCGCTCGAACGTGGCCGACTGGATGCGCACGGCCTCGGGCCCGAGCCCGGCGACCGTCGACGACGCGCGCGCGAACAGCAGGTCGCCCGTGAGGATCGCGACCGAGTTGCCCCACACCTCGTGCGCGGACGGTGCACCGCGGCGCACGGGCGCGGAGTCCATCACGTCGTCGTGGTAGAGCGTCGCGAGGTGCGTCAGCTCGACCACGACCGCCGCGTCGAGCACCTCGCGGCGCGCGCCGTCGCCCAGCTCCGCGGTCAGAAGCGTCAGCATGGGCCGCAGGCGCTTGCCGCCCGCGTTGACCAGGTGGCGCGACGCCGTGTCGGCGAGCGCGTCGGCGTTCGCGACGACGTCACGCAGGCGCTCCTCGACCAGCGCGAGGCGGGCGGTGAGCGCGTCTGCGAGCACCGGATCGGTCAACGGGATCGCCGTCGTCGTTGTCACTGGACGAACCTATCCCGCGTTGAGCCAGTCGACCGACCTCACAGGAGGAACGTCGACATCTTGGCGATCGCGTCGAGCACGGGAGTCGGGAACACACCCAGGACGACCGTGACGAGCAGGCAGAATCCGATCGCGACGGTGGCGAACCCCTCCGTGCCGACCACCGTCGTGGTCAGCGCGGGTGCCTTCTGCGCGACGAGCGTCGCGACGGCCGGGCTCGCGCCGCCACCGAGCTCCACGTCCTCCTGGGCCGGGCTCTCGGACACCTCAGGGACCGGCGGCGCGGAGAAGAACATCAGCACGACGATGCGCACGTAGAAGAACGCCGCGCCGGCCGAGGCGAGCACGCCGAGCAGCGCCAGCGGCCACGCGCCGCCGTCGACCGCGGCCGAGAAGACACCGAACTTCCCGATGAACCCCGCCGTCAGCGGGATGCCCGCGAACGAGAACAGGAACACGGCGAACGCCGTCCCGAGCCACGGGTGCTGCCGGCCGACGCCGGCCCACTGCGACAGGTGCGTCGCCTCACCGAGCACGACCCCGTCCGCGTCGCGCTCACGCACGAGCCAGACGACCCCGAACGCACCGATCGTCGCCGCGCCGTACACGAGCAGGTAGAACAGCACCGCCGAGACGCCGGACGAGTCGAGCGCGACGACGCCCGTGAGGATGAACCCCGCGTGCGCGACGGACGAGTACGCGAGCAGGCGCTTCATGTCCGTCTGGACCATCGCGACGACCGTGCCGACCACCATCGTGAGGATCGTGACCGTCCACATGACCACGTCGAGGTCCCACTTGAGGCCCGGGATCACGGTGTAGACGACCCGCAGCAGGGCGCCGAACGCCGCCACCTTGGTGCACGCGGCCATGAAGCCCGTGATCGGCGTGGGCGCGCCCTGGTAGACGTCGGGAGTCCACGAGTGGAACGGCACGGCGCCGATCTTGAAGAGCAGACCCATGAGCACCATGACCGCGCCGACCAGCAGCAGGGAGTCCGTGCCCGTCGGGTTGGCGGTCGCCTCGGCGATCTTCGCGTAGCTCAGGGACCCGGCGTAGCCGTAGACGAGCCCGATGCCGAAGAGCATGAGGGCCGAGGCGAACGCGCCGAGCAGGAAATACTTCATCGCCGCCTCCTGCGAGAGCAGGCGGCGCCGACGGGCCATGGCGGTGAGCAGGTAGAGCGGGAGCGAGAGCACCTCGAGCGCCACGAAGAGCGTCAGCAGGTCGCCCGCGGCCGGGAAGATGAGCATGCCGCCGGTGGCGAACAGCACCAGCGGGTAGACCTCGGTCTGCTGCAGGCCGAGGCGGCGGGCAGTCTCCTCGTACTCCGAGCCCGGGACCGAGGCCGCGGAAGGTGCGAAGGCGTCCTCGCCCGTGCTCGTGCGGTCGGCGATGATCAGCAGCGAGACGAGGGCGAGCAGCGCGATCGTGCCCTGCAGGACGAGCGTCGGGCCGTCGACGACGAGCGACGTGCCGAGCACGTGCACCCCGCCGGACGACTTCACGCCGCTCCACAGCGCCGCGACGGCCACCAGGGCACCCGCCAGTGCCGCGGACGAGAACGCGAGCTGCACCGTGCGGCGCACCCGTGCGGGCAGGAACGCCTCGAGCAGCACGCCGACGGCGCCCGCGCCGAGGACGATCAGGACGGGGCTCAGGTGCGCCCAGTCGATGTCCGGAGCCGTGAACGTGCTCACGGGTTGCTCCCTTCAGCGGCGGCCGGCAGGTCGGTGACACCCACCTGTTCGAGGGTGACGGACGCGGGCGGACGAACCAGGTCGAGCGCAGGCCCCGGGACGAAGCCGAGCACGATCATCGCGGCGATCAGCGGCGCGACGGCCCACCGCTCGCGCGTGCGCATGTCCGGCATGGACTCCAGGCCGTCGCGCACCGGTCCGGTGAAGATCCGCTGGTACGTCCACAGCACGTAGATCGCGGCGAGGACCACGCCCAGCGACGCCACGATGGCGGCCGCCGGGTGCCGGGCGAACGTGCCGACCAGCACGAGGAACTCGGAGATGAACGTGGACAGGCCCGGGAGCGAGAGCGCGGAGAGGCCGGCCACGAGGAACGTTCCCGCCATGACGGGCACCACGCGCTGCAGACCACCGAAGTCGGCGATGTCCTGCGACCCGCGACGGGCCACGAGGAAGCCCGCGATCAGGAACAGTGCGCCCGTCGAGAGCCCGTGGTTGACCATGTAGAACGACGATCCAGCGACAGACGTCGACGTGAACGCGAAGATGCCCAGCACGATGAACCCGAAGTGGGACACCGAGGTGTAGGCGATCAGGCGCATGAGGTCCTTCTGCCCGATCGCGAGCAGCGCGCCGTAGATGATCGAGATGATCGCGAGCACGATGACGAACGGCGCCGCCCAGCGCGATGCCGCGGGGAACAGCGGCAGGCACAGGGTCAGCATCCCGAAGGTGCCGACCTTGTCGAGCACACCGACGAGCAGCACCGACGTGCCCGGGGTCGCGTTCTGCGCCGCGTCGGGCAGCCACGTGTGCACCGGGAACATCGGGGCCTTGATCGCGAACGCGAGGAAGAAGCCGGCGAACAGCCACTTCTCGAGCGTCGGGTCGATGCTCAGCGCCGTCAGGTTGTCCGTCAGGAAGCCCTGCTTTCCGCCCGGGCCCTGCAGGTACAGCCCGATGACGGCGACCAGCATGATCAGGCCGCCGGTCAGGGAGTAGATGAGGAACTTGATCGCCGCGTACCGACGCTGAGCTCCGCCGAAGGCCCCGATCATGAAGTAGACGGGGATGAGCATCGCCTCGAACAGGACGTAGAAGAAGAACACGTCCCGCGCGGCGAACACCGCGACGATGAAGGCCTCGAGCACGAGGGCCAGGGCCAGGAAGTGCCGCAGGCGGTTGCTCGACCCGTCCTCGGAGCCCTGCTCGCGCCACGCCGCGAGGACGACGAGAGGCACGAGCACGACGGACATCAGGACGAGCGCGAGGCCCACGCCGTCGACGCCCACCGCGTAGGAGACCCCGAGCGACGGGATCCACTGGTGGGTCTCGAGCAGCTGGTGGGCGCCCGCGTCGGCAGTGTCGAACGCGGACAGCGCGCCCACGCCGAGGACGACCTCGGCGAGCGTGAACGCGAGCGCGACCGTGCGCGCGTGACGCCGGGATCCGGAGGGCAGCAGCCACAGCACCGCGGCGCCCACGAGGGGCAGCACGATGAGGGCGGTCAGCCAGGGGAAGTCGGAGGACATCGGTAGTGCGCTCCTCAGCTCTGGATGACCAGGACGGTGGCGACGAGGACGACCAGACCGATGAGCATGGTCGCGGCGTAGTTGCGCACGTAACCGGTCTGGGTCTTGCGAAGGAGGCCGCCGAGGCCGACGGCGCTCTGGCCGACACCCACTGCCGCGCCGTCGACGACAGCCTTGTCGGCGAAGACGAGCGAGCGCGTCAGGTGCACGCCCGGCTCGACGAGCAGCGCGTCGTTGACGACGTCCTGGTAGAGGTCGACCCGGGCCGCGCGGGTCAGCGCGGTCCCGATCGGCGGGATGACCGGCACGGTCGAGATCGCGTAGCGGCGCCACGCGAGCACGGAACCGGCGACCACGAGGACGAGGGTCACGACGACGAGCACGTTCGCCGGCACGACCGGCTCCCCGTGCTCGTGCTCGCCGGTGACGGGTGCGAGCCAGTCGACGAACCTGCTGCCCGACGCGAGCACCGCGCCGAGCCCGACCGAGCCGACCGCGAGCACGATCATCGGCCACGTCATCAGGCGCGGGGACTCGTGCGGGTGCTGCGGGCTGCCGTCCGTCTTGTTCGACCAGCGCCGCTCACCCTCGAACGTCATGAAGAACAGGCGGGACATGTAGAACGCGGTGATCCCGGCGCCCAGGAGCGCGACCGAGCCGAACACCCACGCCCGCCAGGTCTGGCCGTCGGTGGGGATGAACGCGGACTCGATGATCTTGTCCTTGGAGAAGAAGCCCGAGAACGGCGGGATGCCGAGGATCGCGAGCCAGCCGGCGCCGAACGTCACGTAGGTGACCTTCATGTAGCGGGCGAGGTTGCCGAACCGTCGCATGTCGACCTGGTCGTCCATGCCGTGCATGACCGAGCCGGCGCCGAGGAACATGCCGGCCTTGAAGAAGCCGTGCGTGACGAGGTGGAAGATCGCGAACGCGTACCCGACCGGACCGAGGCCGGCCGCGAGGATCATGTAGCCGATCTGGGACATCGTGGAGGCGGCGAGCGCCTTCTTGATGTCGTCCTTCGCGCAACCGACGATCGCGCCGAACAGCAGCGTGATCGCGCCGACGATGACCACGACGAGCTGCGCGGTGGGCGCGGCGTCGAAGATCGCCGACGACCGCACGATCAGGTAGACGCCGGCGGTGACCATGGTCGCCGCGTGGATGAGCGCGGAGACGGGCGTCGGGCCCGCCATCGCGTCCCCGAGCCAGGACTGCAGCGGGAACTGCGCCGACTTGCCGCACGCGGCGAGCAGCAGCATGAGCCCGACCCCGGTCAGCGTCGCCTGGTTGACCGCCGACATGTCGGCGCCGAGCACGGTGTCGAAGTCGACGCCGCCGAACGTCGCGAACATCAGCCCGAGCGCCACGATGAGCCCGACGTCGCCGATGCGGTTGGCGACGAACGCCTTCTTGGCCGCGACCGCGTACGGGGTGCGCTGGTTCCAGAAGCCGATGAGCAGGTACGAGGCGAGGCCGACGCCCTCCCAGCCGACGAACAGCAGCACGTAGCTGTCGGCCAGGACGAGCACGAGCATCGCCGCGACGAACAGGTTCAGGTACGCGAAGAACCGTCGCCGGTCCTTGTCGTGGTCCATGTACGCGACGGAGTAGACGTGGATCAACGTGCCGACGAACGTCACGAGCAGCACGAAGGTCAGCGACAACGGGTCGAGCCGGATGCCGGCGTCGACGTGGAACGCGCCGGCGTCGATCCAGGAGCCGAGCCGCACGTCCAGCACGCGCTGGCTCGAGTCGCGGCCGAGCATCGCGATGAACGTGAGCAGGCCGACGACGAAGGCGCCGGCCGAGGCGAGGACCCCGAGCCAGTGGCCCCACCTGTCGGAGCGGCGACCCAGCAGCAGCAGGATCGCGGCGGAGGCGAGCGGAAGGCCCACCAGCAGCGGCGCGACGGCGTAGATGCCCGCGCGGACGGGCTCGGCCGCGATGGGGGTGATCTCGGCAGTCGGCAGCGCGAAGGGCACGCTCGTCGCCCAGGACGTCAGGGTGTGCACGGTCCGCCCCTCAGCTCTTCAGCAGGTTCACGTCGTCGACCGAGGCCGAGCGTCGGGTTCGGTAGATGGACACGATGATCGCCAGCCCGACGACCACCTCGGCGGCGGCGACCACCATCACGAAGAACGCGAGCACCTGGCCGTCGAGCTTGCCGTGGATGCGCGAGAACGTGACGAGCAGCAGGTTGGTCGCGTTGAGCATGAGCTCGACGCCCATGAACACCACGATCGCGTTGCGCCGCAGCAGCACGGTGGCCGCGCCGATCGAGAACAGGATCCCGGCGAGCACCAGGTAGTGGTCGAGGCTCACTTGTCGTCCCCCTCGAGATCGACGCCGGCGACGGCGTCCGCGATGTCGGGCGCTCCGACCTGCTGGCCGTCCGGGTCGCTCAGGGGCGGGACGTTGTCGCCGTCCCCCTTGGCCGAGCGCCCGGCGAGCACCCGGTCGATGCGCGCCGCGTACTCCGCCGCGTCGGCCTCCTGGCCGCGCACCCGCAGCACCCGGGGCACCGAGGACTCGATCGGGTTGCCGTACGGGTCGAGCGCCGGGACGTCCATCGCGTTGTGCCGGGCGTACACGCCGGGCGCCGGGAGCGGCGCCAGGTGGTGCCCGCCCTCGACCCGCAGGTCGGCGAGCTCGCGCTGGCCGCGCTTGGGGGTGAGCCGGCGCCGGTGCGTCAGGACGAGCGCGCCCAGGGCCGCCGTGACGAGCAGCGCCCCGACGACCTCCATCGCGAACACGTAGTCGGAGAAGATGAGGTGGGCGATGCCGACGGGGTTGGAGTCCGCGTTCGCCTCCTCCATGCCGACCGGGTCCGGGTAGATCGCGGTGCCGAGCACCCCGGCCACGACCACGACGAGGCCGATGCCGGCGAGCCAGCCCGCCCAGCGCTGGCCCCGGATCGTCTCGACGAGCGAGTCGGACGCGCCGACGCCCACGAGCATCAGCACGAACAGGAACAGCATCATGATCGCGCCCGTGTAGACGACGACCTGCACCACGCCCAGGAACACCGCACCCTGCGCGACGTACAGGAACGCGAGCGAGATCATCACGACGATCAGGCACAGCGCGGCGTGGACCGCCTTGCGCACGAACAGCAACCCGAGCGCCGCGAGCACCATGACGGGCGCGAGCACCCAGAAGAGCGCCTCCTCGGCGCCCGACGTCTGCGATCCACTTGCCAGCACCGTCGGCAGAACCGCCGGCGCGGCGAGGGCCAGGGCGCTCATCGTGTCCCCTGCTTGTTGGCGCCGGCCACGAGCCGGGTCATCTCGGCGGCGGTCTCGCCCTCGACGTTCGCGACGTCGATGCCCGCGCCTTCCGGCAGCGTCGGGTCGTCGGGCCGGTGCTCGCGCACCCAGGCGCGCTGCGCGTCGGTCGGGCCCGAGATCTCGCCGCGGTAGTACTCGGTGTCCGTGGTGCCCTCGACCATCGGGTGCGGCGCGGCGAGCATGCCCTCGCGGAGCGGGGCGAGCAGGTCCTGCTTCTCCCAGATCATCCCCGCGCGCGTCGGCCCGGCCAGCTCGTACTCGTTGGTCATCGTCAGCGCGCGGGTGGGGCACGCCTCGATGCACAGGCCGCAGAAGATGCAGCGCAGGTAGTTGATCTGGTAGACCGCGCCGAACCGCTCGCCGGGAGAGCGCTGGTTGTCCGGGGTGTTGTCCGCGCCCTCGACGTAGATCGCGTCCGCGGGGCAGGCCCACGCGCACAGCTCGCAGCCGATGCACTTCTCCAGCCCGTCGGCGTACCGGTTGAGCTGGTGGCGTCCGTGGTAGCGCGGCTTGGCCGGAACCTTCTCCGAGGGGTACTCCTCGGTCACGGTCGGACGGAACATGTTCGACAGCGTGACGCCGAACCCGCCCACGGGAGCGAGCAGTCCGCGGATGCCGCCTGCCGGCTTCATGAGCGGCTCGTAGCTCGCGGGCGCGCCGACGTCGCCGGCCGCGGAGCGCGGCTGGACGGCCGTGCTGGGCGGTGCGGACGTGGGCGTGGGCTTGGCCGCCGGGCGGGCGACCTGTCGACCGGCGGGCGTGGCCCGTCCGGCCGGCGTACCGGGGTTCGCCGGCCTCTTGCGCGGCTCAGCCACCGTGCACCTCCGCGTCGGTCGTCTCGGGATTGTCGGACTGTGGTCCGCCGGCTGGCCCGGCCAGCGCCGCCGCCGCGACGCGCTGAGCACGAGGCGATGGTGGCAGCACCTGGCCCGGCAACGGCGGAACCGGGTAGCCACCGGCGAACGCGTCGATGACCTCGGGGCCCGTCGGCGGTGCGGCAGCGGCCTTCTTCTTCTCGGGGATGAGCAGCGTCGCCACGAAGATCACGCCCACCGCACCCGCCGCGATGAACAGCGCCGAGCGGTCGAGGTGCCAGAACGTGCGCATCCCCTGGACGACGGCGACCAGCACGACCCAGACCAGCGCGGCCGGGATCAGCCGCTTCCAGCCGATGTTCATGAACTGGTCGTAGCGGAACCGCAGCACCGAGCCGCGCACCCACACGAAGAAGAACATGACGGCCCAGAGCTTGATCAGGAACCACAGGACCGGCCACCAGTCCTCGTTGAACATCCCGTGGTTGATCTGCGAGATGCCGATCGGCGCGTGCCAACCACCGAGGAACAGCGTGGTCGCGACCGCCGAGACGTTGAGCATGTTGATGTACTCCGCGAGGAAGAACCACGCGAACTTCATCGACGAGTACTCGGTCATGTACCCCGAGACGAGCTCGCCCTCGGCCTCCGGCAGGTCGAACGGCAACCGGTTGGTCTCGCCGACCATCGAGATGACGTAGATGATGAACGCCGGCAGCAGCGGCAGCACCCACCAGATCTTGTTCTGCGAGTCGACGATCTGCGACGTGGACATCGAGCCGGCGAGCAGGAACACGCTCACCAGCGACAGGCCCATCGCGAGCTCGTAGGAGATGACCTGCGCGGTCGACCGCACCGCGCCGAGCAGCGGGTACGTCGAGTTCGACGCCCAGCCACCGAGCACGATGCCGTACACGCCGACCGACGCGCACGCGAGGATGTAGAGCACGGCGACCGGGAAGTCGGTGAGCTGCAGCGGGGTCTCGTGCCCGAACAGGTTCACCGACGGCCCGAGAGGGATCACGGCGAACGTGAGCAGCGAGCAGAACACCGCGATCATCGGCGCGACGACATAGACCACCTTGTCCGCCGCCGTGACGGTCATGTCCTCCTTGAACAGGAGCTTCATGGCGTCGGCGAGCGACTGCAGCAGGCCGAAGGGTCCGTGCACGTTGGGTCCGGGGCGGACCTGCATGCGCGCGACGACCTTGCGCTCGAACCAGATCGCGAACAGCACGCTGGTCAGCAGGAACACGATGATCGCGACAGCCTTGATGACCCACAGCCACCAGGTGTCGTTGCTGAAGTCGGCCGTGACCGGTGCGATGGCCTCGGTGAGCATCACGCCACCTCCGTGCTTCCTGCGGCAATGCGCACGAGTGCGCCCGCGTCTGCGTGCAAGGTGTCCCGAACCGCGCTCGCGTGCGAGTTCGTGGGCAGCCAGACGACGTGGTCCGGCATGTCCGTCACGGCCACCGGGAGCGTGATCGTCCCCGCGTCCGTGCTGACGGCGAGCGCGCCGCCGTCGACGACGCCGGCGGCCTCCGCGGTGGTCGCCGAGATCCGGGCGACCGGCCGCTTCGCCGTGCCGGCGAGATGCTGCTCGCCCGTCTGGAGGCGACCGGCGTCGAGCAGCTGGTGCCAGGTCGCGAGCACCGCCGTGCCCGGCGCGACCGCCGGGGGCTCGTCGGCGGCGACCGACGGAGCGCTCGCGCGCGCGCCGTCCCAGCCACCGATCTCGTCGAGCTCGGCGTGCACGTCGGCCAGCGTCGCCAGGCCGAGCTCCACGCCCAGCTCGGCCGCGAGGCGGTCGAGCACGCGGTGGTCCGGCAGGGCGTGCGAGACGAGCGCCTGCGGGAACGGGCGCGGGCGCCCCTCCCACGTCACGTAGGTCCCGCCACGCTCGACGGGCGGTGCGACGGGCAGCACGACGTCGGCCCGGTCGGTGACCTCGGAGGCGCGCACCTCGAGCGAGACGACGAAGCCGGCCCGGTCGAGAGCGTCGCGCGCGAGTGCGGGGTCGGGCAGGTCGGCGAGCTCGACGCCACCGACGAGCAGCCCGCCGAGGCTTCCGTCGCGCGCTCCGGCGACGATCGCGCTCGTGCTGCGGCCGGGGGCCGACGGGAGCGACTCGACGTCCCACGCGGCTGCGAGGTCCACCCGGGCGGCGCTGTCGGCGACGATCCGGCCGCCGGGCAGCAGCGTCGGCAGCAGGCCGGCCTCGACGGCGCCCCGCTCCCCCGCGCGACGCGGGACCCACGCGAGGCGGGCGCCCGTGCGCTCGGCGAGCGCGAGCGCTGCGGTGAAGCCGCCGGGTACGCCGGCCAGGCGCTCACCCACGAGGATCACGGCGCCGTCGCCCGCAAGGAGCGCGGCGGTCTCGCCGAACTCGTCGGCTGCGTCCGCGACGATGCCGTCGAGCACCTCGGCCTCGGTGCCCGGAGCTGCGGCGAGCAGCGTGCCCGACAGCCGCTCGACCCCACGGCTCGCGAGCGCGGCGACCGAGACGACCTTGGCGCGGTGGTGCGTCACGGCCTGGCGCAGACGCAGGAACAGGATGCCCGCCTCTTCCTCGGGCTCGAGGGCCACGAGCAGGACGGCCGGCGCGCGGTCGAGGTCGCCGAACGTGACCTCGAGCGTGCGTCCCGCGACGCGGTGCGCCAGGAACGCCTCCTCCTCGTCGGAGTGGGGGCGGGCGCGGCCGTCGACGTCGTTGGTGCCGAGCGCGACGCGCGCGAACTTCGAGTACGCGTACGCGTCCTCGAGCGTGAGCCGGCCACCGGGCAGGACGCCGACGGCACCCGCCGCGCGCAGACCGGCCGCCGCGGCGCCGAGCGCCTCGACCCAGCTCGTGGGCTCGAGCTCGCCGCGCGAACCGTCCTCGTTGCGTGCCCGCACGAGCGGGGTCGTGATGCGGTCGGGAGCCGACTGCCACGTGAAGGCGAAGCGGTCCTTGTCGCTGATCCACTCCTGGTTCACCGCCGGGTCGTCGCCCGCGAGGCGCCGCAGCACCACGCCGCGCCGGTGGTCGACGCGGATCGCCGAGCCGTTGGAGTCGTGCTCCGAGATGCCCGGCGTGGAGACCAGGTCGAACGGGCGCGACCGGAAACGGTAGGCCGCGCTCGTCAGGGCGCCGACCGGGCAGATCTGCACCGTGTTGCCCGAGAAGTACGACGCGAACGGCTTGCCGCTCGTGTCGAGCGTGGCGGCTCCCGTGGGCACGTCGCCCGCGAAGCCGAGCACCTGCGTGTCGAAGGTGCCGATCTGCTGGTTCGCCCCGCGCTTCTGCAGGTCGATGAACACGTCTCCGGCGATCTCCTCGGAGAACCGCGTGCAGCGCTGGCACAGGATGCAGCGCTCGCGGTCGAGCAGGATCTGCGTCGAGACGGCGATCGGCTTGGGGAACGTGCGCTTGACGTCGACGAACCGCGTCGAGGCGCGGCCGTTGCTCATCGCCTGGTTCTGCAGCGGGCACTCGCCGCCCTTGTCGCAGACCGGGCAGTCGAGCGGGTGGTTGATGAGCAGCAGCTCCATGACGCCGTGCTGCGCCTTGTCCGCCTCGGGCGACGTGTGCTGCGTCTTGACCTCCATGCCCGGGGTCGCCTCGAGCGTGCAGGACGCCTGCGGCTTGGGCATCTTGGCGAGCTTGCCGTCGCGGCCCGGGGCCCACACCTCGACCAGGCACTGGCGGCACGCGCCGGCGGGTGCGAGCAGCGGGTGGTCGCAGAAGCGCGGGATCTGGATCCCGAGCTCCTCGGCGGCACGGATCACGAGCGTGCCCTTGGGGGCCGACGTCTCGATGCCGTCGATCGTGAAGGACACCTGCTCGACGTCGGTCGCGACCGGCTCCGGCGGGGCGGCCGGGACCAGGGGCGTCGTCGGTGCTGCGGACGTGATCGTCATGCGTGTGCTCCCGCCAGCGCAGAGCCGCTGCGCGGCCGGTAGTCGAACAACGCGCTGCGCTCAGGCGGGAAGAGCACGTCGGCGGGCGTGTGGCAGCCCGCCTCGAACTCCTCGCGGAAGTACTGCACGGCCGACGTGATCGGGCTGGTCGCCCCGTCGCCCAGGGCGCAGAACGCCTTGCCGAGGATGT
>Ga0160432_100895_pt1 | contig 12906 bp, 11 predicted proteins | sample HID1971M_E0MG_FD_108250 | JGI IMG/M metagenome (GOLD analysis project Ga0160432, IMG submission 108250) | Enriched millipede-associated microbial communities from UW Madison campus, WI, USA - HID1971M_E0 MG | ecosystem: Host-associated > Arthropoda: Insects > Digestive system > Unclassified ... | reverse complement strand
GAGTCGAGAATGCGCTTTCTGGAATGCGCTTTCTCATTCTTGCCAGATCGGATGCCGGAGCGCAAGTGTTTGCGGAAAATCAGGCGTCTACGTCGCGCTGAAGTCGAGAAAGGGCTTACGCGAGCGGGTAGGTGTGGCGTGGCCCGAGCCGTTCCCGGGCATGACGAAAGCCCCGGGTGCGAGCACCCGGGGCTTTCGTGGAAAGAACGAGATTACTTGAGGGTAACCGTCGCGCCGGCCTCTTCGAGGGCGGCCTTGGCCTTGTCGGCCGTCTCCTTGTTCGCACCCTCGAGGACGGGGCTGGGAGCACCGTCAACGAGCGCCTTGGCCTCGCCGAGGCCCAGCGAGGTGAGCTCGCGGACCGTCTTGATGACCTGGATCTTCTTGTCGCCGGCAGCCTCGAGGATGACGTCGAACGAGTCCTTCTCCTCCTCGACCTCGGCCGCGGCACCCGCGCCACCGGCGCCGGCAACGGCGACGGGAGCAGCAGCGGTGACGTCGAACTTCTCCTCGAACGCCTTCACGAACTCGCTGAGCTCGACAAGGGTCAGGCCAGCGAACTGCTCGAGCAGCTCGTCAGTGGTGAGCTTCGCCATGATGTATCTCCTAGATAAATGGGGTTTGTGTGGGAAAGACGTACGAGTCGCTCACGCGGCCTCGGCGGTCTCCAGCTTTTCGCGAAGCGCGTCGATGGTGGCAGCAGCCTTGCCCATCGTCGCCTTCATCATGCCCGCGGCCTTCGCCAGCAGAACCTCACGGCTCTCCAGCGAGGCGTACTTGTTGACCTCGTCGGCGCTGAGGGCGTTGCCCTCGAAAACGCCACCCTTGATCACGAGAAGCGGGTTGGCCTTGGCGAAGTCACGCAGAGCCTTCGCGGTGGCGACGAAGTCGCCGTGCACGAACGCGATGGCCGAGGGGCCCTTGAGGTCCTCGTCCAGCGCCGTGATCCCCGCGTTGTTCGCGGCGATCTTGGTCAGCGTGTTCTTCACCACGGCGTATTCCGCGTCCTGACGGATGTTGTTGCGCAGCTGCTTGAGCTGGGCAACCGTCAGACCGCGGTACTCGGTAAGCAGGACGGCGTTCGAGTTCTCGAAGTTCTTCGTGAGCTCGGCGACCGATGCATCCTTCTGCGCCATGGTCACTCCTTGTGTGGATGAGACGCTCCGCGATGGCGGGGCGTCGGCCGCAGGCTCCCGGTCATCTGCTCTCGGCAGGCAAAAGAAAAAGCTCCGGCGCAAGCGCACGGAGCTTCGGAAGAATCATCGTGACACCTGCGCGGGCCCCTGCTGTTGCAGTGCTTCGATCTCGTACGCTTGCACGCACGACGACGACCGGCGGTCTTCGGCTCCCCCAAGGGTACGGGATGCCGCCCCGTCCGCCAAATCGGCGGTCACGGCTCCTGGCGTCAACGCGGCGGCAGGACCGACGGCGCCGGCGCGACTCCGACCGGTTCGAGCACCGGCGGCGCTGCCGGCGGGTCGTCCTGCCGCGGCGGCTTCCGCGTTCGACGACGCAGTGCGCGGACGAGGAGCACGATCAGCGCAGCGACGACGGCGAGTCCCACCAGCCACGGAAGCAGCACGCCGACGACGATGACCAAGCCGCCCAGGAACGCCATGAGCGCGTTCCACCCCACCACGACACCGCTCCAGAACGAGTCGGGCGCATCCGACGGAACCGGCTGGGACGACAGCGTGAGCGCGAGCTTCGACAGGGCCACCTGCTCCGCGTAGCCGGCCTGCTGCGTGAGATACCCCTCAAGCTCGGCCCGGCGGTCGGCGATCTCCGATTCGATAGCGAGGAGGTCGGCGACGGTGTCGGCCGACGTCTGGAACGTCTGCAGGCGCGCGATCGTCGACTGCAGCGCCGTGACGTGCGCATCGACGTCCTGCACCTCGGTGGTGACATCCGTGGTCGAGGTGTGCAGGTAGCCGACGTCTCCGAGTTCGCGCAGCTCGTCGATCGCACCGTCGAGCGCGTCCACCGGTATGCGCAGGATCAGGGTCGCTGCGGCGGACCCGGCATCGCCGGACTCTTCGCGGCCGTCGATCCGGCCGTCGCTCGCGGCGACGATGCCGGCGACGCGTCCGGCGGCGTCCGCGACGTCGGCGACCACGATCGCCATGTCGCCGGCGATGATGACCGCCCGGTCCTGGTCGGTCGCGTCGTCACCCGACTGAACCTCGGACACCGTGCTCCCGGAGTCGGCACCACCTCCGGCCGAGCAGCCGGCGAGGGCGAGGACTCCGGCGACGAGCGCTGTGCATGCCGCGAGGACCACACGTCCGCGTCGACCTATCCGGCCGCTCTCACGTGTCCGGCTCCCCTCCGCCTGTCTCGCTGCGCTGTGCTCCATCCGCAAACGGTAGCGACGGGGTGCCGACGGCGGGGAGAGGTGCGGCGCGTCATTCCCGTAACGATGTGCGGGGGTCCGTCGCTCCCTAGGGCCTCGCGCACCGGCGCGCCCGGGGCACGCGCGTCGTGCCCGCGGATGTCCGCGCGGCGGCGTAGCCTCGAAAGGTGACCCCGATGCCCGCAGCCGTGCCCGCGTTCGCGGCGCAGGCTCCCGAGCTCGCGGCCCGCATCGTCGCGGACTCGCGCGACCGGGTCGCGTGGGTGCGGGCGCGTTCGCGGGGCATCACGGCGACCGACGTCGCCACGCTGACCTCCGACAGGGCGATCGCCCGTGCCGCCGATGCGAAGCTGCTCGGCTCGGGCTTCTCGGGCAACGCCTACACGGCGCACGGCCGCGCCCGCGAGCCCGAGATCGCGGGATGGGTCGCAGCGACGCACGGCATCCAGCCGTCGTCCGCACTCTTCCACGCGGTCGTCGAGAAGCGGCACCTCGCGACGCCCGACGGCATCGCCGTCGACGCGGCCGGCCGCGTGACGTTGGCGGAGATCAAGACGACGAACAAGGCGTGGCGCAGCATCCCGCGTTCCTATCTGCGCCAGGTGTGGTGGCAGCAGCACGTGCTGGGCGCCGAGCGGACACTCGTGGCGTGGGAGCAGCACGACGACTTCGTACCCGTCGGCGACGAGCCGCGGTGCGCGTGGGTCGACCGTGACGAGATCGAGATCGCGAAGCTCGTACGCCTGGCCACCGCCCTCATCGACGAGCTCTACGTGCGCCACACCCGCGCACGGCAACGCGATGACCGGATGCCGCAGCCGCCCGCTCCCCCGCGCGAACCGTTCCGCGCGCTGGCGCTGGCCGACTGACCTCCGCGCGCACGCCCGGCCGACTGACCTCCGCGCGTTGGCGCTGGCCGACTGACCTCCGCGCGCACGCCCCGGCGGACGGACCTCCGCGCGTTGGCGCGGGCCGACTGATCTCCGCGCGCTCGCACTAGTCCACGGACCTCCGCGTGCCGGCGCCGGCGGACCAACTCCGCGCACTCGCGCTGCTCGACGGACCTCCATCCGATTCGCCCCGGCCGACGGAACTCCGCCCGCTCGCGCCGCGCGACGGACCTCCGCCCGCTCGCGCCGCGCGACGGACCTCCGCCCGCTCGCGCCGCGCGACGGACCCCCGCGCGCTCGCCCCGGCCGACGGACCTCCACCCGCTCGCCCCGGCCGACGGACCTCCACCCGCTCGCCCCGGCCGACGGGCCTCCGCGCTCGCGCGGGCCGACTGACGCGTCACGTCCCGGGCGGGACCGCCGTCCATCCGCGCCCGTCGGGCTCGAGGGCGACGAACGCGCCGTTGCCGACCCCGCCGTCGAACCGCCCTGCGCCGACACCGAGCTCGGCCAGCAGCGCGAGCATCGTGAGCCCGCTGGTGACGACGAGCACGTCATGGCGGGATGCCTCGGACGCCGCCTCGTCGAACGCCTCGCGGGCACGCGCACCGAGGCCCGCCGCCGTCTCGACGGGGAGCGAGCCGTGGTCGACGAGCCCCGGGAGGGCGGCGAGCGTCACGAGCACGTCCCGCGCATCGGATGCCGGCGCCCCCGCCGTGCGGCGGGCCCGACGGAGGTCACGCCACAGCCGGGCGCTCGACGACGCCTCGTAGGCGCCGAACGCGAGTTCGCGCCACCGTCCGTCCGGGCGGGCGGCGAGGCCGGGCACCGCGAGCGCCGCCGTCTCGCGATGGCGGCCCGAGTCGGCGCAGAACACGGCGCCGACCCCGCCGACGGCGGCACCCAGCGCGGCCGCCTCGGCCCGGCCGCGCTCGGTGAGCGGAGAATCGCACCAACCCTGCACGCGGGCCAGCACGTTGAGCATCGTCTCGCCGTGGCGCGCGACGACGACACGTCCGGTCACGTCGGCCGCCGGCGCTGCCGGGTCATCGCGCCTGCCCGGATGCCTCGATGCGGGCCTCTTCGACGGCCGCGGCCTCGGGCTCCGGATCGGCGGCGGTGGCGGCATCCCGCTCTTCCGTGTCGGCGCCGAGCAGGGCCTCGGCCTCCGCGCCGGCGGCGGATGCGTCCCACCCGGGCTTGGGCACCGAGTCGATGAGCAGGCGGGTGTACGCGTGCTGCGGCGCGGCGAGCAGCGCCGCGGTGTCGCCGCGCTCGACGATCTCGCCGCGGCGCATCACGACGGTCTGCTCGCACACACGGCGCACGACGGCGAGGTCGTGACTGATGAACAGGACCGTGAGCCCGCGCTCGCGCCGGATGCGGTCGACGAGGTCGAGCACCTGCGCCTGCACCGACACGTCGAGCGCGCTCGTCGCCTCGTCCATCACGAGCACGTCGGGTTCGATCGCGAGCGCCCGGGCGATCGCGACGCGCTGCCGCTGTCCGCCCGACAGCGTGCGAGGGCGTGCCGTGGCATGCTTCTCGCCGAGGCCGACCTGTTCCAGCAGCGCCAGCACGCGGGTGCGCGCCTCGCCCGAGCCCAGGCGGGTGTGCAGCCGCAGCGCGTCCTCGATGGCGCGGCCGGCGGTGATGCGAGGGTCGAGCGACAGGTACGGATCCTGGAACACCATCTGCACACTGCGCGCGTGCGCGATGCGGTCTGCTCGTCCGCGCGGCACCGCCGTGCGCTCGCGGCCGTCGATGCGGATGTCGCCGGCGTCGGCGCCCTCGAGGCCCACGATCATGCGCGCGAGCGTCGACTTGCCAGAGCCCGACTCCCCCACGACGCCGAGCGCCCCGCCGCGCGGAACCTCGACCGTCGCGTCGATCACGGCGCGCACCGGCTCCTTGCCGCGACGGAGGTAGGTCTTCGACACCCCCGCGGCCTGCAGCATCGGGGCGGCCGGGCCGCCGGCATCCACCGTTCCCACCGCGGACGCGGAGTCGGACGTCGTCGACGACACCTCGTCGAGGGGATGCCTCCCGCCGGCGGGTCGCGCCGGACCGCCGGCGGGTCGCGCCGGACGGCCGTCCGTGTGGACGGCCTCGGCGCCCGGTGCCGCTCCCGCCAGCGTGGGCGTCGCCGCGACGAGGCGGCGCGTGTACTCCGCCTGCGGGTCGCGCAGCACGTCGCGGGCGCATCCCTGCTCGACGACCTGCCCGCCGCTCATGACGTAGACGCGGTCGCACAGCGACGCCGCGAGGTTGAGGTCGTGCGTGATGAACAGCATGCCCATGCCGCGTGAGGCGCGCTGCTCGGTGAGCACGCCGATGATCTCGGCCTGTGTCGTCACGTCGAGGGCGGTCGTCGGCTCGTCGCACACGAGCAGCTGCGGCGACGTCGTGAGGGCGCCCGCGATCATGACACGCTGCAGCATGCCGCCCGAGAACTCGTGCGGGAACTGCCGCAGGTGATCCTCGGGCCGGGGCAGCCGCACCGCCTCGAGCAGCTCGATCGCGCGGGTGCGGGCGGCGTCGGCGCTCCAGCCCTCGGCGAGACGCAGCGCCTCGGTGAGGTGGTCGCCGATCGTGCGCATCGGGTTGATGCCCGCCCGCGGATCCTGGAAGATCATGCCCGCCCCGCGCCGGCGCAGCAGCCGCAGCTGTGCGCCCGGAGCGCCGAGCACGTCCGTCCCGTCGAGCACGACGGCCCCCGTCGTCGCGGCGCGCTCGGGCACGAGGCCCAGCACGGTGCGCGCGGTGAGCGACTTGCCCGAGCCGGACTCGCCCACGAGTCCGACGGTCTCTCCCGCGGCGATCGACAGCGAGATGCCGTGCAGCAGCCGCGTGCCGTCGGCCAGGTCGAGCGTCAGGTCGCGGATCTCGAGCAGGGCCGGAGCAGCGGTCCCCACGGCCTCTCCCCGCGCCGCTGGCGCGTCGCGCAGAGCAGGAGCAGCGGATGCCGTCGCGCCGGCCTCCGCCGGGCCGTGCCGGTCGATGGTGGCAGGGGTCATGCCGGGATCTCCCCTCCGATGCGGTCGGAGAGCTCTTCTCCGATGATGTTGACGGCGACGACGACCACGACCACCGCGACGGCGGGGACGATCGCGGGCAGGAAGTGCCCGCCGATGAGCCCCGCCTGGGCCTCGTTGATCATGGCGCCCCAGTCGGCGGTCGGCGGCTGGACGCCGAGGCCGAGGAACGACAGGCCGGCGAGCTCGGCGAGCACGTAGCCGAAGTTGAGAGTCGACTGCGCGCCGATGATGGGGGTCACGTTCGGCAGCACGCGGCGCAGCGCGATCCAGGCGCCGCCGAAACCCTGCACGCGGTAGGCCGCGACATAGGGGCGATTGCGCTCGGCGGCCACGAGCGACCGGGTGAGCCGCGCCACGAAGGGCGCGTACGAGATGCTCATGGCGATCACCGGCGCGACCAGCCCCTTGCCGAACAGCGCCACCGCCATGATCGCGATGAGCAGCGACGGGAAGGCGAACAGCACGTCGAACACGCGTCCGAGCGTCGCGTCGATCCAGCCGCCGCGCCAGCCGGCGATGAGGCCCAGCAGGATGCCGAGCACCGTGGAGGCGACGACCACCAGAAGCGGCCCGAGCAGCGCCGTGCGGGCACCGAAGATGAGGCGGCTCAGGGTGTCGCGCCCGAGTCCGTCGGTGCCGAGCCAGTGCGCGGCGCTCGGACCGGCGTTGACGGCGGCGAAGTCGACGGCGTCGGGGTCGTACGGCGCGAGGAACGGCGCGAAGATCGCGGCCAGCGTCATCGCCGCGACGACGCCGAGCGCGATCGCGAAGCTGACGGTGGTGCGCGGCAGCCGCGGCGCGCGCAGCACCTTGACGGCGAGGGTGGGGGTGGCGGTCATCATCGGGCACCTGCTCCGGCGGCGGATCGCGGGTCGATCCACGGTTCGAGGACGTCGATGACGGCGTTCACGACGACGAACGCGGTCACCACGAGGAGGACGATCGCCTGCACGACCGGGAAGTCGAGGCGGTCGACGGACTGGACGAGGAGCGAGCCGATGCCGGACAGGCCGAAGGCCGCCTCGACGATCGAGCTCGCGACCAGCAGGCCCGCGACGAGCATGCCGCTCACGGTGAGGATCGGCCCGACGGCGTTGCGGAACACGTGGCGGCGGATCACCGTGCCGCGCCGGATGCCCCGGCTGATCGCGACCTCGACGTGCTCGCGGTCGAGCTGGTCGATCATCGACGAGCGCGTCACCTTGCCGACGAGCACGACGAACACGATCGCGAGCGCGGTCGAGGGCAGCACGAGGTGGTACACGGTGTCCCAGAACCCCTCTCCCGAGCCGAACGACGGGAACCACCCCAGCTGCACCGCGAAGATCGCGATCAGCACGATGGAGCCGACGAACGACGGGATCGCGCCGAGCACCGTGAGGCCGATGAGGATCGCCTTGTCGCCGAACCGGCCGCGATTGAGCGCCGCGACGGTGCCGGCGATGAGGCCGACGACGGCGATCACGGTGCCCGCCATCACGACGAGGCCGAGCGTGACCGGCAGCCGGTCGCCGAGGACCGTCGTGACGTCCTGGCGGTATTGCAGCGACCGGCCGAGGTCGCCGTGCAGCAGCCCGCCGACCCAGTGGAGGTACTGCTGCCACGGCGGCAGGTCGAGCCCGTACTGCGCCGTGATCTGCGCGACGGCCTCGGGGCTGGGCTTGCGCCCGCGCAGCAGGAAGGCGACGGGGTCGCCGGGCACGAGGAAGCGCGAGAAGAAGACGAGAAGGGATGCCAGGAACAGCGTCAGCAGCAGGCCGCCGAGCTTGCCGGCGATCCGGCGGAGGGCGATCAACGCTCCGTCCCCCTTTCGGTTGCGGGACCCGGGACGCACCCGGGGCGCGGGGCCGGACCCGAAGGCCCGGCCCCGCAGAGGTCACCGTGCGCCAATGGTGGCCGCCCACGGGTAGTAGAGCATCGCCACGGAGGGCGCGACGCCGGTCACCCGGTCGCTCAGGAACACGGTCATCGGCCCTTCGAACAGCGGCAGCCACGGGAGCTGCTCGTTCGCGATGCGCTGGGCCTTCGCCGTCAGCTCGCTGCGCGCGGCCGGGTCGTCGACGCCGACGGCCTCGTTGATGAGTGCGTCGAAGTCGGGGTCGCTCCAGTTGCCGTAGTTGCTGAACTCGCCGGTGCGCAGCACGCTGTACATCTCCAGCGGGTCCGGGCTCGACAGATACCACGACGTGTAGAAGAGGTCCGTCCCCTCCCGGGCGCTCGGGTCCGAGAACAGTGCGGTGTAGGCGCTGGGGCTGACGGTCTCGATCTTCGCCGTGAGGCCGATCGACTGCGCGGCCGCGGCCGCGCCCTGCGAGATCACCGCGAAGTCGTTGCCGATCGGCGCGGTCGTGATGACGATCTCCTCGCCGGCGACGCCCGCCTCGTCGATGAGCTTCTTGGCGGCGTCCAGGTCGTGGTCGTACTCCTGGAGCCCGTCGAACGCCTCGGTCATGGCGGCGTCGCTCGCGCCCACCCACACCGACGTCGTGGTGAGCGCGTTCGTGACGTCGCCGTAGCCCTTGGCCGCGGCATCCAGGATCCCCTGCCGGTCCATCGCCATCATGAGCGCCTGACGCACCCGCACGTCGCCGAGCGGACCCTCGAGGTTGTTGACGATGAGGCTGCCGACGGCGGTGTTGAGGCCGAAGGAGACGTCGCCCTTGCCGGAGTCCTGCAGCTGGGCGATCGCGTCGGTCGGGATCATCCAGCCGCCGTCGACCTCGCCGGACTTCAGCGCGTTGACGCGCGCGTTCGAGTCCGTCATGAACAGGATCTTCACCTCGCCCGCCTTGGCGCGCAGCGTGTCGTCCCAGTAGCCGTCGTAGCGCTTCAGCGTGACCGACTCGCCCGACTTCCACTCGGTGAGCTCGAACGGGCCGGTGCAGTTCACGAGTCCCGTCGAGTTGCCGTAGTCGGCGCCCTTCTCGGCGAGCGTCGCGGCCGACTCGACCACGCCGGCCGAGCCGCCCATGGCGAGGGTGAACTGCGAGTCCGGCTGTGTCATCGTGACGGTGACCTGACGGTCGCCGGTCTTCTCGATCGACGCGACGTTCTGGTACACCGAGTACCACGACGACCCGACCTCCGGGTCGAGGTGGCGGCTCATCGACGCGACGACATCGTCCGCGGTGAGCGGGGTGCCGTCGTGGAACGTGACGCCGTCGCGGATCGTGTAGACCCACGTGTCGGGCGTCGGGTGCTCGAAGGCCTCGGCGAGTCCCGGAGACAGCGTGTAGTCCGGGTTCAGCCGCAGCAGCGACTCGCACACGTTCGACAGCACCTGGTTGTCGGCATAGTCGAACGCGTACGCGTAGTCGAGCGAATAGGGCTCGGAGTAGCTCACCCACGTGAACGCGTCGATGTCGCCCGAGGGCGCGGCGGTCTGGGCGGTGTACTCCCACTCGGGGGCGACGGTCTTCTCGTCGCCGTCGGCGGCGGGGGCGCTGCACGCCGCGAGGGCGAGAGCGCCGACGACGGCGATGCCCGCGGCGGCGCTCAGGCGGCGCGCGGTGCGTCGGGTGATGGACATGATTCCTCGGCTCTGAAGATGTGATCGGGTGCGGGACGTCAGAGACCCGTGGATGCCGGGCCCCCGGCATCCACCGTCTCCACGGTGCGGGCGTACACGCGTTCGCCGTCGATCCACGTCGATGCGACGCGGCACGTGTACAGCTGGTCGGCCGGCACGTCGAACGGGTTGGGTTCGACGACGACGAGGTTCGCGAGGTAGCCCTCACGCACCAGGCCGGTGTCGTGGTCGCGGTGGTTCACGAACGCGGTGCCGGAGGTGTAGGCGGCGAGCGCTGTCGCCAGGTCGAGGCGCTGGCCGGGGCCGGCGAGGGGCTCGGCGTCGGCGAGCGGCGCGACGCGGTTGACGGCGATGTGGACGCCCGCCATCGGGTCGGCGCTCGACACCGGCCAGTCGCTGCCGCCGGCCAGGCGCACGCCGGCGCGCTGCAGGTCACCGAACGGGTACTGCCGGTCCGCGGCGGACTCGGCGAGGAACGGCAGGGTCAGCTCGTCCATCTGGTCCTCGTGGCAGGCCCACAGCGGCTGCATGTTGGCGACCGCGCGCACGTCGGCGAAGCGGGCGACATCGGCCTCGGCGATGACCTGGATGTGGGCCAGGTGGTGACGGCCGTCGGTGTCGCCGTTGACCTCGCGCGCCCCCTGCAGCGCGTCGAGCGCCTCGCGCACCGCCCGGTCGCCCAGCGCGTGGAAGTGCAACTGGAACCCGGCGGCGTCCGCCGCGACGGCGTAGTCGCGCAGCTTCTCGGGAGCGATGAACGAGAGCCCGTGGTTGTGCGTGTCGTGGCCGTGGGTGTCCCGGTAGGACTGGAGCATCGCCGCGGTCTGGTTCTCGGCGACGCCGTCGACCATGAACTTGATGGAGCCGAGCGAGAAGCGGTCCTGCCGGCCGAGCGCCGCGATCTCGTCGCGCAGCCGGATCATGTCGGCGAGCTGCTCGCCGCCCTCGGCCCGCTCCCACCACTGCGCGCCCACGACGTGGGCCTTGAGCGTGCCCTCGGCGAGCGCCCGGCGGTACGCCGCCAGCCCGCCGCCCATTCCCGGGAAGCGCCCGATGAGCGCGTCCTGCCAGCCCGTGATGCCGAGGGCGAGGAGCTCGTCCTGGGCCCGCAGAAGGCCGGCGTAGGTCAAGTCGTCCGAGATGACGGGACGCACCTCCGCGAACATGTCCCCGGCGCCCTCGTGGAACGTGCCGGCCGGGAACCCGTCGGCCTCGCGCTCGATGCGTCCGTCGACGGGGTCGGCGGTGCCGGCATCCACTCCCGCGATCCGCATCGCGGCGGTGTTCGCCCACGCGCTGTGGTGGTCGCGGCTCGCCAGCAGCACGGGCCGGTCGGGCACGATCGCGTCGAGCAGCCCCCGCAGCGGCGCGCCGCCCGGGAAGTGGTCCATCGACCAGCCGCCGCCGACGATCCACTCCACCTCGGGGTTCTCGGCGGCGTAGCGGGCGATGCGGGCGAGCGCGTCCTCGGCGTCCTCCGACTCGGTCAGGTTGCACTGCAGCAGTTCGACACCGCCTGAGGCGGGGTGGATGTGCGCGTCCTGGAACCCGGGGGCCAGCAGCGCCCCGTCCAGGTCGACGACGACGGTGCCGGGACCGATGAGAGCGGATGCCTCGTCGTCGGCGCACACCGCCACGATGCGCCCGTCGCGCACGGCGACGGCGCGGCCGGTGAGTGCGTGCGCACTGCCGGCGGGCACGGCGTCGGACGAGAACAGCGCACCGCCGGTGAAGACGGTGTCGGCGAATGCGCCTTCGGCTCGGGTGGTGGCGTCGATGCCCACGGGACCTCTCCTTCGTCGTCGAACGGGTCGACTGACGATAGAACGACGTCAATCGCGTTGTCAACACTGTTGACATCGACGTTGATAGAACCGTTATGCTCGATCCGCAGCGGCCGTGGCCACGAGGCATGGCACGATGGGACGGCAACGGAGGCGGGATCATGGCGGCACGCACGGCGGCGGCGGGGACGACGGAGAAGTCGGGCTCCAAGCGCCTCGACCGCGCGACGATCGTCGCCGCAGGCCTCGAGCTCGCCGCGGCGCCCGGCACGGCATCCCTCTCGATCCGCGACCTGGGGGCCAAGCTCGGCACCGACCCGACCGCGATCTACCGGCACTTCCGCAGCAAGGACGACCTCATGGCCGCTCTGCTCGACGAGCTCACCGTGCGCAGCCTGGAAGCCGTGACGGCCGACCCCGAGGACTGGCGCGCACGCCTGCACCAGCTGGCCGGTGCGACGCTCGCGCTGTTCGCCCGCTATCCCGCCGTCGGCCAGGAGGCGATCGTGCTCACGACGCACGGCCCCGGCGAGCTCGACGCCATCGAGTTCATGCTCGACGCCTTCACGCGCGCCGGTCTGTCGGGCGACGACCTCGTGCAGCACTACGCGCTCATGGCAACGCACGTCCTGTCGACCGCAGCCGGTGTCGCGCGCACGCGCGCCGAGCGCGCCGACACCGCCGCCGACGCCGCGAGCCCCTGGTTCGAGGGCCCGCTCCTCGTCGACCCGCGCACGCACCCGCACATCGCCGCGATGTCGGCGCAGCTGCTCGACCTCGAGGACCGCGAGCTCTTCGCCCTCGGCGTCGAGGCGGTCATCCGCTCCGCCGAGCGCGCCGCCGGCGCGGTCTGAACGCCAGGCGGCGTCATCTTGGTCAGCACTGATAGTTGACGTATGTCAACCAGAGGCGTATCGTTGACGTTTCTCAACTGTTGACGTTCGTCAACCACTCTTTGCGTCACCGTCGCCGCAGCCCCTTCCCTCTTCTTCACGAAGGACCTTCTATGGCCACGTCCACATCGGCGACCGGAACCGTCGTCACCACCGACGAGAAGCGGCGGCACCGTCAGGTGCTGCAGGCTCTCACCGGCCTGCTGCTCGGCATGTTCGTGTCGATGCTCGCCTCGACCGTCGTGTCGACCTCGCTCCCGGTGATCGTCCACGATCTCGGCGGCGACCAGGCCGCGTTCACGTGGGTCGTCACCGCCACCCTGCTGACCACGGCGATCTCGACGCCGATCTGGGGCAAGCTCGCCGACCTCTTCAACCGCAAGCTGCTCATCCAGATCGCCATCGTGATCTTCGTGCTC
>Ga0160432_100894_pt1 | contig 12921 bp, 11 predicted proteins | sample HID1971M_E0MG_FD_108250 | JGI IMG/M metagenome (GOLD analysis project Ga0160432, IMG submission 108250) | Enriched millipede-associated microbial communities from UW Madison campus, WI, USA - HID1971M_E0 MG | ecosystem: Host-associated > Arthropoda: Insects > Digestive system > Unclassified ... | reverse complement strand
TGCCCGTGCGCACCGCGCTGCAGGAGGCCGGCATCGAGTACGACTCGGCCGACGTCGTGTTCTGGCCCGCGACCCAGATCGAGGTCGACGCCGAGGGCGCGCGCAAGATCCTGCGCCTGATCGACGCGCTCGAGGACTCCGACGACGTGCAGAACGTCTACGCGAACTTCGACGCCTCCGACGAGGTCATGGCCGAGCTCGAGAACGACTGACACCTCTCGACCCCCGAGCGCGCCCCATGCGCGCCGAGTGCGCTCCCAGTTTCGGGCGCGCCCGGCACGCGAGGGGCGCGCTCGTGGCGTTGGTGGGCGTGTGCGCGGACGGTTGCGCGGTTCGGGGTGCGATGCTGCGAGCGTGCGCGTGCTCGGAGTGGACCCTGGACTGACCCGGTGCGGACTGGGCGTCGTCGACGGGTTGCCCGGCAGGCGGTCGGCGCTCGTGGCCGTCGGCGTCGCGCGCTCCGACCCGGCCGCCGAGGTCGACCAGCGTCTGCTCGTGATCGAGACGCAGATCGAGGAGTGGCTCGAGACGTATGCGCCCGACACGGTGGCCGTCGAGCGCGTCTTCGCGCAGCACAACGTCAGCACCGTGATGGGCACGGCGCAGGTCGCCGGGATCGCGATGGTCGCCGCCGCCCGGCGCCGGATCCCCGTCGCGCTGCACACCCCGTCGGAGGTCAAGGCGGCGGTCACGGGCAACGGGCGAGCGGACAAGGTGCAGGTCCAGACGATGGTCGCGCGCCTGCTCTCGCTCGACGCGCTCCCCAAGCCCGCCGACGCGGCCGACGCGCTCGCCCTGGCGATCTGCCACCTGTGGCGACCCGCAGGGGCGTTGGGTGCGCCGCAGCGCGCGCCCGGTTCTCTGACGGCCGCGCAGCGGGCTTGGGCCGCGGCGGAGCAGGCGGCGCGGGCGCGGGGGTAGCCACTCGCACCGTCCCGACGGGGGACGACGACGCGCGCGGCGTGTGGTCGTACAGATGTTCGGATGCGTGTGGCAGGCTGGCACAGGTGCGCGGCAACTGCGCGCGGGGGAGCGAGACGAGGAGGCGCGTGTGATCGCGTCGGTGCATGGCACGGTGCGCAAGCTGCGGCTCGATGCGGCCGTCATCGAGGTGAACGGCGTCGGGATGCTCGTCCAGGCCACGCCGGCCACGTTGGCCGGGCTGCGGGTCGGGTCCGATGCCACGCTGCACACCTCGCTCGTCGTGCGTGAGGACTCGTTGACCCTGTTCGGGTTCGCCGACGACGACGAGCGCGAGGTGTTCGAGATCGTGCAGACGGTCAGCGGTGTCGGTCCGCGGCTCGCGATGGCGATGCTCGCGGTGCACACGCCCGACGGGCTCCGGCGGGCGGTCGTCGACGAGGACCTCAAGGCGCTCGAGCGCGTGCCGGGGATCGGCCGCAAGGGCGCTCAGCGCATCGTCCTCGAGCTCAAGGACCGCATCGGTGCGCCCGCGCCAGTGGTGTCGGGCGGCGTCTCGCCCGCGACGGTGCCGGGGGACCGGCGCGACCAGGTCGTCGAGGCGCTCGTCGGTCTGGGGTGGACCGCGAAGGTCGCCGACGAGGCGGTCGCGACGGTGCTCGTCGGAGTCGACGGACCGGTCGGGCCGGACGAGGTCGCCGGCGTGCTGCGCGCGGCACTTCGAACGCTCGGCGGCGGCCGTGGCTGACGGCGTCGACGACGAGCTCGTCACCGAGCGGATCGCCGCGGAGTCGCTCGTGCGAACGGGCGCAGACGAGCTGGAGCGGGCGGCCGAGGCGGCTTTGCGCCCCCGGCGCCTCGACGAGTTCGTCGGGCAGCGGGTGGTGCGCGAGCAGCTCTCGCTCGTGCTGGAGGCCGCGCGCAACCGTGGCCGAGCGCCCGACCACGTGCTGCTGTCGGGGCCGCCAGGACTCGGGAAGACGACGCTGGCGATGATCATCGCCGCCGAGCTCGGCGCATCCCTGCGCGTCACGAGCGGACCCGCCATCCAGCACGCGGGCGATCTCGCCGCGGTGCTGTCCTCGCTCGAGGAGGGCGAGGTGCTCTTCATCGACGAGATCCACCGGCTCGCGCGGCCGGCCGAGGAGCTGCTCTACGTCGCGATGGAGGACTTCCGCGTCGACGTCGTCGTGGGCAAGGGGGCCGGGGCGAGCGCGATCCCGTTGGCGCTGCCGCCGTTCACCGTCGTCGGGGCGACGACGCGGGCCGGGCTGCTGCCGGCCCCGTTGCGGGACCGGTTCGGCTTCACGGGACATCTCGACTTCTACGACGCGAACGAGCTCGAACGCGTGCTCGTGCGCTCCGCCGGGCTGCTCGGCGTCCCGCTCGAGCACGACGCGGCGAGCGAGATCGCGTCCCGGTCGCGGGGTACGCCCCGCATCGCGAACCGGCTGCTGCGTCGCGTCCGGGACTGGGCAGAGGTGCGCGGTGACGGGAACCTGAGCCTCTCCGCGGCGCGGGCCGCGTTGGCGGTCTACGAGGTCGACGAGCGTGGGCTCGACCGGCTCGACCGGGCGGTCCTGACCGCGCTGTGCACGCGGTTCGGCGGCGGACCGGTCGGTCTGACGACTCTCGCGGTCGCCGTCGGAGAGGAGCCGGAGACGGTCGAGACGGTCGCCGAGCCGTTCCTCTTCCGGGAGGGATTCGTCGGTCGAACGCCCCGCGGTCGCATCGCGATGCCCCAGGCGTGGGCGCACCTCGGCCTCCAGGTCCCGCGCGACCAACCGGCGCTGTTCGGCTGACGCGTCCCAGCACACGGATTCGGGCGACTACAGTTTCCTCGGTGGCCCGCAGGGGCCTGGATGCCGCGCGGTCGATGAGAGCCCGCCGCTGTCCGGGAACCTCCGACAACGATCGCGCGTTGGAGCGGCGGGCCGCACCGCCTAGACTGCGGCCGACACGCCCGACCCGAAGGAACTCCTGTGACCCACCACGCCGAAGTGCTCGCTGCCGCCAACAGTGGCAGCGGTGGCGGCAGCAACTACTCGTTCCTGCTGATCCTCGCCCTCGCCGTCGGTGCGTTCTGGCTGATGTCACGCCGCACGCGCAAGCAGCAGAAGTCGCAGCAGGAGTTCCGCAGCTCGCTGGCTCCGGGTGACGAGGTCATGACCGGTTCGGGTCTGTTCGGCACCGTCGTCGCGGTCGACGACGAGGCGATCACGCTCGAGTCCGAGCCGGGCGGTGGCCGCACGCGCTGGATCCGTGCCGCCATCGCGAAGAAGATCGAGCCGCCGGTCCCCGCCGACGCGGACGAGTGGCGTGACGACGCCGATGGCGACGACGCCATCGAGGTGCCGGACGACCTGTCGTCGCTGCCGTCGCTCAGCAAGGACGGCACGCAGGACGGCAAGCCGGCAACCGACGGCGACGAGCCCGAGACCAAGTAACCGCACGCGCCCGCGGAGGTACACCGCGGGCCCGATCCCATCGGCCGATCCATCGCCCGGTGCGCGCACGAGAGAAGACATTCCGTTGGCCCCTTCGACACGCCGCAACAGGCCTGTTCGCACGTTGACGCTGCTCGGACTCATCGTCCTGGCGATCTACGGTGCGATCTTCGCCGGCACCCAGTGGTCCGACGCGACCTGGACCCCCAAGCTCGCGCTCGACCTCGAGGGCGGCACGCAGATCGTGCTCAAGCCGATCTCGGAGACTGCGCCGACGAGCGGGCAGATCAACCAGGCGATCAACGTCATCCGGCAGCGAGTGGACGCCTCCGGCGTCTCCGAGGCCGAGATCACGAGCCAGGGCAGCGGATCGGGTGCCTCGATCGTCGTCGGACTCCCGGGCAAGCCAAGCGAGGAGACCCTCAAGCTCGTCCGCACCTCGGCGCAGATGGAGTTCCGCCCCGTGCTCGCGCAGGGTGCTCCGACGCCGACCACCACGGACGACCCGTCGGCGAGCGCGACCCCTGCGCCGTCGGCCAGCGCCAGCGCGGGCAGCGACCCCGCGCCGAGCGCGTCGGCATCGGCGACCCCCAGCGCGACGCCCACGCCTGCCTCGACGACGCCCTCGAAGGCCAAGCCTGACAACGCGAGCGACGCCGCCTACTACGTGACCCCGGCCGTGCAGGAGCAGTTCGACAAGCTCGACTGCACCGACCCCGCCAACCTCACCGGTGGCGTCAACGGCGCCGCGGACAAGGCGTTCGTGACCTGCGAGTCGCAGACCATCAACGGCAAGCCCGTCGGTGTCGCGAAGTACATCCTCGGCCCGGTCGAGGTGGACGGCGACCGGATCGCGAGCGCGAGCTCGGGCCACGAGACGCTGCCCGGCGGCGGCATCGGCACCGACTGGATCGTCTCGCTCAAGTTCGACTCGAAGGGCGCGTCGCAGTTCACGGACGTCACGGAGCGCCTCGCGAAGGAGACCACGCCGCTGAACCAGTTCGGCATCGTGCTCGACGGTCTCGTCGTGTCGGCTCCGGCCGTCAACGAGGTCATCCCGAACGGCCAGGCGCAGATCTCGGGCAACTTCACGCGCACGAGCGCGGCGAGCCTCGCGCAGCAGCTCAACTTCGGCTCGCTGCCCATGTCGTTCGAGGTGCAGAGCGAGGAGCAGATCTCCGCCACGCTCGGTGCCGACCAGCTCGAGAAGGGCCTCCTCGCCGGACTCATCGGCCTCGCCCTCGTCGTCGTGTACTCGCTGTTCCAGTACCGGGCGCTCGGCTTCGTGACGGTGGCGTCCCTCGTGGTCGCCGGCGTGGTCACCTACGGGATCATCACGCTGATGTCGTGGCGCCAGGGCTACCGGCTCTCGCTGCCCGGTGTCGCGGGTCTGATCGTGGCGATCGGTATCACGGCCGACTCGTTCATCGTCTACTTCGAGCGCATCCGTGACGAGCTGCGTGAGGGCCGGCTCCTCGGAGCCGGTGTCGAGCGCGGGTGGTCGCGCGCCAAGCGCACGATCCTGGCGTCCGACGCGGTCAACTTCCTCGCCGCCATCGTGCTGTACTTCCTGGCCGTCGGCGGTGTGCGCGGCTTCGCGTTCACCCTGGGTCTGACCACGCTCGTCGACGTGCTGATCGTGTTCATGTTCACGCACCCGGTCATGGAGCTGCTGGCGCGGACGAAGTTCTTCGCGAACGGCCACCGTGCGTCCGGGCTCGACCCGCGCCGCCTCGGCGTGGCGGGCACGCGCTACGTCGGACGCGGCTCGGTCGAGACCGGTCCGCGCACCTCGGGTGCACCGGCCACGGCGTCCGTCGTTGCCGAGGCCGAGGCGGAGCAGTCCGAGAGCAAGGTCCCGGCGACCGTCGGCGGCCCTGCGAACAAGGCCGGCGCACCGAGCAGGCCGACGCCGGAGACGGCGGGCATGACGATCGCCGAGCGGCGGGCCGCGCAGAAGGCGGCCGCCACGAAGGCGACCGCGCCGAAGGACGAGGACGACGCCTCTGGGCGTACCGACGGGAGTGAGGGCTGATGGCCGCCGGATTCGCCCAGTGGGGCAACGACCTCTACACGGGGCGTCGGTCGTACGACATCGTCGGGCGTCGCCGCATCTGGTTCACGATCTCGTCGATCCTGGTCGTGCTCTCTGCGATCGTGCTGATCAAGCCGGGCCTGAACCCGGGCATCGAGTTCAGCGGGGGCTCGCAGTTCATCGTGTCGAACGTCGACACGAACGACCAGCAGCTGGCGATCGACACCGTCGTGGCGCTCGAGCCGGGCGAGTCGCCTCAGGTGACCGCGCTCGGCACGGACTCGCTGCGGATCCAGACGGCCGAGCTGTCGAACGACGAGGTCGAGAAGGTCAAGGACGCGCTGATGACCGCGTTCAACGTGACCGAGGACGACATCAGCAGCTCGTTCATCGGGCCGTCGTGGGGCAAGGAGATCACGAAGAAGGCCGTCACCGGCATCGTCGTGTTCCTGTTCTTCGTGATGATCGTCATGACGATCTACTTCCGGAACTGGCGCATGGCCGTCGCTGGTCTGATCGCGCTGTTCCACGACCTGCTCATCACGGTCGGCGTCTATGCCGCTATCGGTTGGGAGGTCACGCCGGCCACGGTCATCGGCTTCCTGACGATCCTCGGCTACTCGATCTACGACACGGTCGTCGTGTTCGACAAGGTCCGGGAGAACACGGCCGACGCGCTCGACCAGACCCGGTTCACCTACGCCGAGAAGGCCAACCTCGCCGTCAACCAGACGCTGGTGCGCTCGATCAACACCTCGGTCGTCGCGCTCCTGCCCGTCAGCGGCATCCTGTTCGTCGGCGCGTTCATCCTGGGCGCCGGCACGCTGCGTGACATCGCGCTGGCCCTGTTCGTCGGAATGCTCATCGGAACGTTCTCGTCGGTCTTCCTGGCGACGCCGTTCGAGGTCTTCCTGCGCGAGCGTGAGCCGGCGATCCGCGACCACACCGCCAAGGTGCTCGCCGCGCGCGCGGCCAAGGGCGAGACGGAGGAGGGCCCGGTGCTCGCCGGCTCGGCGCACGCCGCCGGACAGCTCCGTCCCGGTTCGCACCAGGGCGTGACGGCGCAGCCGAAGAAGCGCAAGCCCACCCGATGAGCGGGAGCACCCCCGGCCTCGAGGCGGCGGCACGCCGGGTCGAGGAGCTGGTCCGGCTCGTGCCGGACTTCCCCGAGCCGGGGGTCCTCTTCCGCGACATCACCCCGCTGCTCGCGGACGCCGTGGCCTTCACCCAGGTCTGCGAGGCGCTCGCCGACCAGGCCGGCGGCGAGATCGACCTCGTCGCGGGCATGGAGGCGCGCGGATTCCTGTTCGCGGCACCGATCGCGATGCACCTGGGTGCCGGGCTGATCCCGGTGCGCAAGGCGGGCAAGCTCCCCGGTCCCTCGGCGTCCGAGAGCTACTCGCTCGAGTACGGCGATGCGACCATCGAGCTGCACGCGGCAACGGTCCCGGCCGGCGCGCGCGTGCTGATCGTCGACGACGTGCTCGCGACGGGCGGCACGGCCGCAGCGACCGTCCGGCTGTTCGAGCGCTGCGGTGCGCAGGTCGTCGGCCTCTCGTTCCTCATCGAGCTCGAAGCGCTCGGCGGTCGGTCGCTGCTCGGCGGGCACGCGGTGAACACCCTGCTCCGCGTGCCCTGACTGGGCAGTCGCACGTCACGTCCCTGCCGCGGCCGTAGACTCTGCGGATCGGTTCCCCCGCCGTGGCCAGCGCGAGGGAGCCCCTGAGCGCAAGGGGGAGGGCTTGAGCGACGACGTCGCCTCGACGGACACCGGTACTGAGGTCGCAGTGACGGACCCGTACGGCACCGGTCGCGTGCGCTCGCGCCTGTCGCGGTTCGGTGGCCGGAGCGGCCCCGCGTTCCCCGCGCTCGAACCCGTCCTGCAGGCTGCTCGCACCAACCACCCCAAGGCCGACCTGGCCGTCGTCGAGCAGGCGTACGTGGTGGCGGAGAAGGCCCACCGCGGTCAGCTGCGCAAGAGCGGCGACCCGTACATCACGCACCCGGTCGCGGTGGCGACGATCCTGGCCGAGCTCGGCATGACGCCGTCCACCCTGGTCGCAGCGCTGCTGCACGACACGGTCGAGGACACGGACTACTCGCTCGACCAGCTGCGCCGGGAGTTCGGTCCCGAGGTCGCGATGCTGGTCGACGGTGTCACCAAGCTCGACAAGGTCACCTACGGCGACGCCGCGCAGGCCGAGACGGTCCGCAAGATGGTGGTCGCGATGTCGCGAGACATCCGCGTCCTGGTCATCAAGCTCGCCGACCGGCTGCACAACGCGCGCACCTGGAAGTTCGTCGCCGCGGCGTCGGCCGAGAAGAAGGCCCGCGAGACTCTCGAGATCTACGCGCCGCTGGCTCACCGGCTCGGCATGAACACGATCAAGTGGGAGCTCGAGGACCTGTCGTTCGCGACGCTGTACCCCAAGGTCTACGACGAGATCGTGCACCTCGTCGTCGAGCGGGCACCGGCGCGCGAGGAGTACCTCGCGGTGGTCCGCGAGCAGGTCGGGGCCGACCTGCGGACCGCGAAGATCAAGGCGACGGTCACCGGCCGGCCGAAGCACTACTACTCGATCTACCAGAAGATGATCGTGCGCGGACGCGACTTCGCCGACATCTACGACCTGGTCGGCGTGCGCGTCCTGGTCGACACGGTGCGCGACTGCTACGCGGCGCTCGGCTCGCTGCACGCGCGATGGAACCCGGTGCCCGGCCGGTTCAAGGACTACATCGCGATGCCGAAGTTCAACCTCTACCAGTCGCTGCACACCACGGTGATCGGACCGGGCGGCAAGCCCGTCGAGATCCAGATCCGCACGCACGACATGCACCGGCGTGCCGAGTACGGCGTCGCGGCGCACTGGAAGTACAAGGAGAGCGCCAAGAACCAGGGCGTCACGGCGACGACGGACTCGGCCGGCAACGACATGACCTGGCTGCGCCAGCTCGTCGACTGGCAGAAGGAGACCGCCGACCCATCGGAGTTCCTCGACTCGCTGCGCTTCGAGATCGCCGGCTCAGAGGTCTACGTCTTCACGCCCAAGGGCGACGTCATGGGCCTGCCGTCGGGCTCGACGCCGGTCGACTTCGCCTACGCCGTGCACACCGAAGTCGGCCACCGGACCATGGGTGCGCGCGTGAACGGCCGGCTCGTCCCGCTCGACTCGACGCTCGAGAACGGTGACGTCGTCGACGTCTTCACGTCGAAGTCCGAGACCGCCGGGCCGTCGCGTGACTGGCTCGGGTTCGTCAAGAGCCCACGCGCGCGCAACAAGATCCGGCAGTGGTTCTCGAAGGAGCGCCGCGAAGAGGCGATCGAGCACGGCAAGGACGCGATCGCGAAGGCGATGCGCAAGCAGAACCTGCCGATCCAGCGGCTGCTCTCGCACGAGTCGCTCGTGGCCCTGGCCAACGACATGCGGTACGCGGACGTCTCGGCGCTGTACGCGGCCGTCGGCGAGGGCCAGGTGGCGGCCGCAACGGTCGTCCAGCGGCTCGTGCACTCGATGGGCGGCGAGCCCGCCGCCGAGGAGGACATCGCCGAGGTCACGCGCCCCGGGCAGACGAACCGTCGCGCCCGCGCGGGCGACCCGGGCGTCGTGGTCAAGGGTGTCGACGACATCTGGGTCAAGCTCGCCAAGTGCTGCACGCCGGTACCGGGCGACGAGATCATGGGCTTCGTCACGCGCGGCGCCGGGGTGAGCGTGCACCGGACCGACTGCATCAACGTCGAGCAGCTCATGGCGCAGCCCGAGCGCGTCGTCGACGTCTCGTGGAGCCAGTCGTCGTCGGCGTTGTTCCTGGTGCAGATCCAGGTCGAGGCGCTCGACCGGTCGCGTCTGCTGTCCGACGTGACGCGCGTGCTGTCCGACAGCCACGTCAACATCCTGTCGGCGTCCGTGTCGACCTCGCGTGACCGCGTGGCGCTGTCGCGGTTCGTCTTCGAGATGGCGGAGCCGTCGCACCTCGCCTCGGTGCTGTCCGCGGTGCGGAAGGTCGAGGGCGTCTTCGACGTCTACCGCATCACGGGTGCCAAGGGTGCCGAGGAGCCCTCGATCCGCGCCTGAGCGCGGACCTGCGCCAGCACGTCGAGCGCGGAGCGCACGTTCCGGTGCCCGCGCAGGGCCGCGAGCGTGTGCGCTGCGAGCTCAGGGTCGAACCCGATCGCGACGAGCTCGGACAACGCGGAGACCGCCTGCGTGGCCGGCAGGCACCGGGCGAGATCGGTGCCGGTGCGCTGGACAGACGTGACGCGGATGCCCGCAAGCCGCACGACGTCGTCGCTCGTGAGCTCCGCCTCGTTGGAGACTCGTCGGGGATGTGGCGCGGTGTGCCGGGCGCGGCGCGCGACGAGGACCTCGACGCGGTCCGGAGCGCGTCGACCGGTGTGCACCCACAGCGCCGACGACCGTCCGACGACGCTCCTGGGCGGCACGAGATCGGCGACGGCCAGCGCGCGGATGGCCGGCGTCGGCACACAGTCCGCCGTGATCGCGACGTCGCCCCACACGATGCGGATCACGCCGTCCCGCAGCTGTCCGAACCACGCACTCGCCGGCACGCTGTCACGTCTGACGACGACGACGCTCGGTACGGCCGCCGGCGGGCGGTAGGTGGCGAGTGCGGTGCTCATCGCGCCAGCATGCACCGCGGCCCCGGCGCGCTCATGACACCCTGTGGACGACGACGGCCCGCCCCTCGACGAGGGACGGGCCGCCGGACGGTGCTCGCGTCAGCGCGCGTCGTCGGCCGCTCGCTGCACCTGCTCGAGCCACGACCGACGCGCGTCGAGGGCCGCCTGCGCCTCGGCGATGCGTCGCTTGTCCTTCGCGGCCTTCGCCTTCTCCAGGTCGGCCTCGAGGCCCGCGATGGCCTGCTCCAGCTGAGCCGCGGCACCCTCGGCCCGCGCGCGGGTCTCCGGGTTGCTGCGCGTCCACTGCGCCTGCTCGGCGTCGCGGATGCTTGTCTCGACGGCGCGCAGGCGGCCTTCGACGCGCTGGACGTCGGCGCGGGGAACCTTGCCCGCGGCTTCCCAGCGGTCCTGGATGCCGCGGATCGCCTGCTTGGCCGCGTTGAGGTCGCGGATCGGGACGAGCGCCTCGGCCTCGGTGAGCAGCGCCTCCTTGACGTGGAGGTTCGCGCGGTACTCCTCGTCGGTCGCCGCGTTCTGCGCGTCGCGGGAGGCGAAGAACGCGTCCTGCGCCGCGCGGAAGCGGGCCCACAGCGCGTCGTCGTCCGAGCGGCTGGCGCGTCCGGCGAGCTTCCACTGCGCCATCAGGTCGCGGAACGCTCCGGCCGTCGCTCCCCAGTCGGAGCTGTGCTGCAGGCGCTCGGCCTCGGCGACCAGGGCCTCCTTGGCGGCCTTCGCCGAGGAGTTGCGCTGCTCAAGCTCAGCGAAGAAGTGCCTGCGAGCAAGATAGAACTTGGTGCGTGCGTGGCTGAACCGCTTCCAGAGCGCCTCCTCGGTGGGGCGGTCGAGTCGCGGTCCGTTGCGCTGGGCGTCCTTCCACTGGTCGAGGAGCACGCGCAGCTGCTCGCCCGCGGGACGCCACTGGATGCGCGACGGCTCGGTCTCGGCGATCTTCTCCGCGGCCTCGACGATGGCGGTCCGGGACTCGACAGCCGCCGCGCGCGCGGCGAGGCGCTCGGCCTCCGCCGCGACCCGACGCTCCGCGGCGACCGCGCGCAGGCCCTCGAGCCGCGCGCGCAGGCCGTCCAGGTCGCCGACGGCGGCCGGCTCTGCGATCTCGGACGTCAGGCGCGACAGCGTCTGGTCGATCTCCTTGACCGAGAGGTCGGTCGCGGTCAGGCGAGCCTCGAAGAGCGTCACCTTCGCCTGCAGGTCGAGGTAGCGGCGCACGTACAGCGCTAGCGCCTCCTGCTCGGATGCACCCGCGAACTGGCCGACGACGCGCTCACCGGCGGCCTCGCGCACGGAGACGTTGCCCTCGGCGTCCACGCTCCCGAACGTCGCAGCGATCGCGGCCTCGGCCGCGTCGGCGGGCGGGGGCACGGGTGCCGACGGGGCCGCGGGCGCCGGCGTCGTCGGCGGGTGCGGAACGGGCACCGCGCCGCTCGGGCGGGGGCGGGGGACCGGCCGCGGGCTCGGGCTCGGCGCGGGGGCCGGCGCTGCGGGCGCCTCGGCTGCGGGTGCCTCCTCGGCCGTGGCGGCCTCGGCAGCAGGAGCCTCGTCGGCTGCAGGGGCCTCGTCGGCAGGTGCCTCCTCGGCGGGAGCTGCCTCGGCCACCTCGTCGGCGGGTGAGTCGGCAGCGGGGGCCGCTGCAGGTGCCTCTTCGGCGGCGGGGGAGGGAGCCTCGGTCGCCGGTGCCTCTTCGGCAGCGGTCGCCTCTGCTGCAGCGGTTGCCTCAGCGGTCTCCGCCTCGACGGTCTCGGCTGCGGCCGGGGCCGCGGCATCGGCATCGGCTTCGGGCTGTTCGAGGGTCGGCGTCTCGTTCACCTCAGCCGCCTGCGCCTCCGTCGGCTCGTCGGGCGTCTGCCCGCTCGAGTCCTCGCTGGGCACGATCGGCTGGTCCGGGGTCTGCGTCACTTGACCTTCACTCCCTCGATGATGACGTCGTGCACCGGGGTCTCAGACCCCTCCTTGGTGCCCGCGTCGGCGATGGCCGTCAGCACGTCCTGGCCGGACGTGATGTGGCCGAACACGGTGTATCCGCCCGCCGAGTCCGACGGGATGGTGCTGTCCTTGTAGACAAGGAAGAACTGGCTGCCCATGGAGCTGCCGTCGTTGCCGACGCGCGCCATGGCGATGGTCCCCGCAGGGTAGACGTTGTCGAGCGGGGCGTTCTCGATCGGGCCCCACGAGTAGCCCGGGCCGTCGGTGCCGGTGCCGTCGGGCGACCCGCACTGCAGGACGTAGATGCCCGACGTGGTGAGCCGGTGGCACTTCGTGCCGTCGAAGTAGCCCTTGTCGGCCAGGGTCACGAAGTTCGCGACGGCCTGGGGTGCCTTGACGCCGTCGAGGCTGAGGCCGATGTTCCCCTGCGACAGGTCGAGGTCGCCGGTCCACGTGCGGGCCTCGGCGAGCGCGGGGTCCGGCGTCTTCGGGTCGCGTGAGGCGCTCGGCTCGGGCGTGGCGGAGGGGCTGGGCTCGGCGGCGGGCGTGTCGGTCGAGTACGCGGTCGGGGTCGCGGAGGCGGCAGGGGTGTCGTCCTTGGTGGCGCCGACGACGGCCACGATGCCGACCACGAGGACGAGCGCACCGAGCACGGAGCCGATCACGATCCGCTGGCGCCGGCGGGCGGCCTCGTGCTCCGCCCGGTGCTGCTGCCACTTCTCGTAACGGCGCTGCTCGTACTCGCGCTCGCGCTTGCTGGACACCGTTGCTCCTCGCTCTGTCGTGTGCCGTCCGTCGGGCGCGCGACATGCCGCACCGCACGGGGAACCCCGGACAGTCTAGGCAAGCGAGGGCGTCCTGCCGCCAGCGGGACCCGCGAGCAGGTCACAGTCGCGCAACGGTGGCGACGACGCGCCAGGTACGGTCGGCGGATGGAG
>Ga0160432_100891_pt1 | contig 12930 bp, 15 predicted proteins | sample HID1971M_E0MG_FD_108250 | JGI IMG/M metagenome (GOLD analysis project Ga0160432, IMG submission 108250) | Enriched millipede-associated microbial communities from UW Madison campus, WI, USA - HID1971M_E0 MG | ecosystem: Host-associated > Arthropoda: Insects > Digestive system > Unclassified ... | reverse complement strand
CCCGTGGATGCCGCCACCGCCGCTGCCGCGACGAGCACGGTCTCGCTCGGCACCGGCGGGAAGAAGCCGTCGATGACCGCCACGGCGAACATCGCGACGTACAGCCAGGGCGACGCGATCGCCTGCAGGATGAGGTCGGAGATGAGGTCCACTCCGGCACGGTACGCAGCGGGTGCACTGGGGGGCATCACTCTCAGGTACCGTCCGCATCCCTCTCAAGTACCGTCCTGCATCCGCCGGTGGACGCATGACGGCGGCCGGCGCGGCATCCCGGCCCCGTATACTGGATGGCTGGCCAGTCGGCCGCGTACTCCTCCACCTTCGACGGAACGGACATCCGCTGTGCTCGCCGTGCACGACCTCGAGATCCGCGTGGGCGCCCGCGTGCTCATGTCCGACGTCTCCTTCCGCGTCTCGGACGGCGACAAGATCGGGCTCGTCGGCCGCAACGGCGCCGGCAAGACCACGCTCACCAAGGTGCTCGCGGGCGACCTCATCCCCGCCGACGGCAAGGTCGAACGCTCCGGCGAACTCGGGTACCTTCCGCAGGACCCGCGGTCCGGCGACCCCGAGATGCTCGCCCGCACCCGCATCCTCGACGCGCGCGGCCTCGGCACGCTCGCGATCGGCATGCATGAGGCATCCCTCGCGATGGCCAGCGACGACGAGACCGTCGCCGCCCGCGCGATGCGCAAGTACGCGAACCTCACCGAGCGCTTCGAGGCGCTGGGCGGCTACGCGGCCGAGGCCGAGGCGGCATCCATCGCGCACAACCTCTCGCTGCCGGACCGCATCCTCGACCAGCCGCTCAAGACCCTGTCGGGCGGTCAGCGCCGCCGTATCGAGCTCGCGCGCATCCTGTTCTCGGACGCGCAGACGATGATCCTCGATGAGCCGACCAACCACCTCGACGCCGACAGCGTCGTGTGGCTGCGTGAGTTCCTCAAGGGCTACAAGGGCGGCCTCATCGTGATCTCGCACGATGTCGAGCTGGTCGGCGAGACGGTGAACCGCGTGTTCTACCTCGACGCCAACCGCCAGGTCATCGACGTCTACAACATGAACTGGAAGAACTACCTGCGTCAGCGGGTGGCCGACGAGGAGCGCCGCAAGAAGGAGCGCGCCAACGTCGAGAAGAAGGCGACCGTCCTGCAGCAGCAGGCCGCCCGGTTCGGCGCCAAGGCGTCCAAGGCCGCCGCCGCCCACCAGATGGTCGCGCGCGCCGAGAAGATGCTCGCGGGCCTCGACGAGGTGCGCCAGGAGGAGCGCGTCGCCAAGCTGCGCTTCCCCAAGCCCGCGCCGTGCGGCAAGACGCCGCTCATGGCGTCGGGCCTGTCGAAGTCGTACGGGTCGCTGGAGATCTTCACCGACGTCGACCTCGCGATCGACCGCGGCTCGAAGGTCGTCGTGCTCGGCCTCAACGGCGCCGGCAAGACCACGCTGCTGCGCATCCTCGCGGGCGTCGACCAGCCCGACACCGGGCAGCTCGAGCCCGGCCACGGCCTCAAGATCGGCTACTACGCGCAGGAGCACGAGAACCTCGATGTCTCGCGCTCGGTGCTCGAGAACATGATGTCGGCCGCGCCCGACATCAACGCCACGGAGGCGCGCAAGGTCCTGGGCTCGTTCCTGTTCACCGGCGACGACGTGCTCAAGCCCGCCGGCGTGCTGTCGGGTGGAGAGAAGACGCGCCTGTCGCTGGCGACCCTCGTGGTCTCCAGCGCCAACATGCTGCTGCTCGACGAGCCCACGAACAACCTCGACCCGGCCTCGCGCGACGAGATCCTCGGCGCGCTCGCGCACTACGAGGGCGCCGTCGTGCTCGTCTCGCACGACGAGGGCGCGGTCGAGGCGCTCAACCCCGAGCGCGTGCTCATCCTGCCCGACGGCGTCGAAGACATCTGGGGCCGCGACTACGCCGACCTCATCTCGCTCGCGTAGTCGTCAGCGACCCGCGGCGTCGAGCAGGGCGTCCTCGTCCTCGGCGTCGCGATCGCGACGGCGACGGGATGCCGGAGCCGCCGCGGGTGCGGCATCCGAGGTCCCCTCGGGCTCGCCGCCGGCGGCCGCGTCCTCGACGTCCTCACGGCGGTGCTTGCGCTCGGTGCGGATGACGTAGCCGATGAAGATGAAGCCCATGATCGCGAACATGATCCACTGGATCGCGTACGACAGGTGAGGGCCGGGGTCGTCGGACGGCGCCTCGAGCGCGTTCGGCACGCTCGCCTGCGCCGGATCCTCGGTCACCATCACGCCGTAGGCGCTGCGCTCGAGGGCGTCGCCGTCGTCGGAAGGGATCGTGTCGGCGATGAGGTCCAGGTTGATCGTCGGGACCTGGCCCTCGGGCGCCGACCGGCCGGACGAGGGCAGGGCCTCGCCGGGGCGCAGACGCACCACGACGGTCGCGTCGCCGACCGGGGGAGCGGGCACCGCGTCGGGCTCGGGCTGGTCGTCGCCCGGCGGCACCCAGCCGCGGTCCACGAGCAGCACGCGCCCGTCGTCGAGGCGGAACGGCACGAGGACCTCGAAGGCCGAGGTGCCGCCATGCGGACGGTTGCGGACCAGCAGCTGCTCGTCGGCGAGGTACTCGCCCGTCAGGGTGACGGGATGCCACTCGTCCTGCGGGTCGAGCTCGTCGCCGGCGGGGATCGCCTCGGCGAGCGGCACCGGGTCGGCGTCGTAGTTCTGTGCCACCAGCGCCAGCTGATGCGAGCGCTCCTCGTTGCGGCTGAACTGCCAGTGCGACAGGAAGGCGCACGCGATCGCGAACACGACGGCGAGCGCGATGTAGATGGCCCAGCGGCCCGCGCGGGGAAGGTTCTGCATGCTCACGCCGCGGCTCATCGCGCCACCTCGGAGTCGGCGAGGGGCGTGACCTCGAGCGGGAACTCGCGCGCGGCCAGGAACTCGCGCAGATAGTCGACATGCTCGTCGCACGCGACCCAGGTCTTCCGGCGGTCGGCCGTGTGGATGCGGGGGTTGCGCCAGTCGATCCGCCAGCGCGCACTCTGCCGGCAGCCGGCGCGCGAGCAGGTCGCGTCGATCCCGTCGCCGGTCATGCGGTGGGGTCCGGCGTGTCGTCGGCGTCGGGCGCGTCGGGGCCGTCAGGGGCGTCGGCGCGGGCCTCCGGTTCGGCGTTGCGAGGCGGTGCCGCCGCGTCGCGGTTCTCTTCGATCCGGATGACGCGCGTCTCGGGAGCACTGCTGCTGCCGGCAACGGCGGGCAGCGACGGCTCGGGGTCCTCGCGGCGGTTGCTCCGCGCCTCCTGGCCGACGTTCGCCGAGACGACGGCGATGTACGGCAGGAAGATCGCCGCGGCGCCGAAGACCCACGTGTACCAGCCGTACGGCGTGATGACCACCATGAGGATGAAGCACGCGATGCGCACGCCCATCATCACGAGATAGCGCGTCGAACGCGCGCCGACGTCGTCGCGCGGAGCGCGCGGCAGAGACGTGGCCGATGGGGCGTGGCTGGAGTTCTTCACGGTGCTTCCAGGGTACGCCGGTTGCACGCGCCGAGCGCCCCGGAGCGAGGCTCCGGGGCGCTCGGATCGCGAATCAGGAGGAGTACGTCCCGGTCGAGGAGTACACCGCGAAGCTGAACACGAAGAAGAGGATCATCGCGACGATGCCGAGAAGCGTGAGGCCGAGACCGACCCATCCGACGATCGTGCCGGCGAGCGCCATCCCGCGGCCCTGCTCGCCGCTGGTCTTCAGCTGCTTGAGCGACATGTGGCCCGTGATGACGCCCACGATCGAGCCGATGAACGGCAGGATCACGAAGCTCGAGATCGAGGCGATGAGCGACACGATCGCGAGGGTGTTCGTCTTCGTCGGCGCGCCGTAGCCGTAGCCCTGGGCGGCGCCGTAGCCGGGTGCGGCGCCATAGGCCGGGGCGCTGCCGTAGGCCGGCGCCGAGCCGTAGGGCGCGGGAGTCGTCGGCGCACCGTAGGCGGGAGGCGGATACGCGCCCTGGGCCGGCGGCGGGTACGCGGCCGGCTGAGCCGCCGGCGGCGCCTGCGGAGCAGGCTGCGGCGCCGGGGCGGCCGGCGGATAGGCGCCGGGCTGTGCGGCGGGCGGTGCCGGCGGCACGGGCGGGTTCGCGCCCGGCTCGGGGGCGGGAGTGGAGGAGGTGTCGCTCACGGCGATGCCTTTCGTCGGTGTCTGGGTCCAGCGTCCCAGCGGTGCGCAGGGGTGTCAAACAGGTCGAGGCCACGGCGTCGCCCGCCGCTAGGCTGGTGCGGTTCCGTCGTAAACCCCCGGGAGAGCTCTATGTCCACCGATCGCGTCGTCCTCGTCACCGGCGGCAACCGCGGCATCGGCCGCGCCATCGCCGAGCGCTTCGTCGCGGCGGGCTACAAGGTCGCCGTGACCGCCCGCTCCGGCGAAGGCCCCGAGGGCACCCTCACGGTGCGCGCGGACGTGACGGATGCCGCCGCCGTCGACGCCGCTTTCACCGAGGTCGAGCAGACGCTCGGACCCGTCGAGATCGTGGTCGCGAACGCCGGCATCACGAAGGACACCCTGCTGCTGCGCATGACGGAGGACGACTTCGACAGCGTCGTCTCGACGAACCTCGGCGGCGCCTTCCGCGTCGTCAAGCGCGCGTCGAAGGGCATGCTGCGTGCACGGTGGGGGCGCGTCATCCTCATCTCCAGCGTCGTCGGCCTGTACGGATCGCCCGGGCAGATCAACTACGCCGCGTCCAAGAGCGCGCTCGTCGGGTTCGCGCGCTCGCTCACCCGTGAGCTGGGCGGCCGCGGCATCACCGCGAACGTTGTCGCTCCCGGCTTCATCGAGACCGACATGACGGCCGAGCTCTCGGACGACACCCAGGCCGAGTACAAGAAGAGCATCCCGGCCGGCCGGTACGGCTCGGCCGGCGAGGTGGCCGGCGTCGTGACGTGGATCGCCTCCGACGACGCCGCGTACATCTCGGGCGCCGTCATCCCCGTCGACGGTGGCCTCGGCATGGGGCACTGACGCCGGTCTCGGTCGCCGGGACCACCTAGCCGATCGCGCGCAGGATCGCCTCGGCGACGGCGCCGGGACGCGAGAACTGCGGCCAGTGGCCGGTCGGATCGTCCGGCTGCCCGAGTTCGATGACGTCGAGCCGCTCGAGTGCGACGAGCTCTGCCGCCCATTCGGGCGCGGCCGCGATGATCTCGCGGATCTGCGCCGCGGGCACGGTGCCGGTGATGATCGTCGTGGGCACGGCGCGCCGCCGCTCGTCCGTGAGCCTGATCGGATCCGTGGGCACCCGCTCGGGCACCGACTTCGCGCGGGCGGCCGCGTCGGCGCGGGTCTGCGGGTCGAGATCGGCGACATCGGGCTCGTCGAAGAAGTCCCACCCCGGGAACGGGATCACGCCGCCGACGACCGGGAACTCCGAGATCGTCCCGCCGTCGCTCGGCGGCCACGTGTCGAGCAGCACGAGGTGCGAGACGCGGTCCGGCCGCGCGTCCACCGCGCCGTAGGCGACGTTGCCGCCACCGGAGTGGCCCACGAGCACCACCTGGCCGTCGAGGCCGTCGACCGCCGCCACAGCGGCGTCCACCCAGTCGGCCATGCCGACGCCGGAGGATTCGGGGCCCGACGCGCCCACTCCGGGCATCGTGAGCGGATGCGCGCGGTGCCCGGCCGCTTCGAGGGCCGGGACGACGTCGCCCCACGACGACGCGTCCAGCCACAGTCCGGGGATGAGGATGATGTGCATGCCTCGAGGCTATCGACGGCCGCCGACACGCACAGGAGGGGTCAGGGGAGCAGCGGGATGACCTCGCGCAGATCGACCGGGCCGATCACGACGTCGGCCTGCGCCCGCACCGCGGGCTTGGCGTTGAAGGCGACGCCGAGCCCGGCCTCGGCCATCATCACGAGGTCGTTCGCGCCGTCGCCGATCGCGATGGTGTGCGCGAGACCGACGCTGCGTTCCGCCGACCATTCACGCAGGGCCTCGGCCTTGCCGGCGGCATCCACGATCGGTCCGTCGACGACGCCGGTGAGCACGCCGTCGCTCGCGGCGAGGCGGTTGGCCCGCCAGACGTCGACGCCGAGGTCGGGCGCGACCGTGTCGAGGATCTCGTGGAACCCTCCCGACACGACGCCGACGGCGCCGCCGCGTGCGTGCACGGCGTCGATCAACTCGCGCACGCCGGGCGTCGGCTCGATGCGGGCGAGCACACGGGCGAACGCCGCCACCGGCACGCCCGCGAGCGCCTCGACGCGTGAGCGCAGGCTCGTCGCGAAGTCGACCTCGCCGCGCATCGCCGCCTCGGTCGCCGCCGCGACCTCGGGTCCGCGACCGGCCTCGTCGGCGATCAGCTCGATCACCTCGTTGCGGATCAGGGTCGAATCGGCGTCGAGCACGACGAGGAAGCGGGCGGGTGCGACGGCGACGGGCATGCTCCCACGCTAGCGGGCACCGGATGCCGCACCCGACCGCATGTCAGGCCCGAGTGTCAGCGCTCGACGCGGACGCCCTTGCCCACGACGGTGATGCCGCTGTCGGTCACGGTGAACCCGCGCGAGAGATCCTTATCGCGGTCCACGCCCACCGTCGCGCCGTCGTCGAGCACGACGTTCTTGTCGAGGATCGCGCGGTGCACGCGGGCGCCGGCACCGACGTGCACGTAGTCGAAGAGCACCGAGTCGGTGATCGTCGATCCGCCGCCGGCGAGCGTCCACGGTCCGACGACGCTGCGCTCCAGGTGCGTGCCCGACAGCACGGAACCGAGCGACACGATCGAGTCGATCGCGTTGCCGATGCGCCCGACCGAGTCGCGCACGAACTTCGCGGGGGGCGAGTTGACCGCCTGCGAATGGATCGGCCAATCGGTGTTGTACAGGTTGAACACCGGCAGCGTCGAGATGAGGTCGCGATGCGCGTCGAAGAACGAGTCGATCGTGCCGACGTCGCGCCAGTAGTACCGGTCGCGGTCGGTCGATCCCGGGACGTCGTTGCGGTTCATGTCGTACACGCCGGCTTCGCCGCGCGAGACGAAGTACGGCACGATGTCGCCGCCCATGTCGTGGTTCGACGTGGGCAGTTCGCCGTCGGACTCGACGGCCTCGATGAGCGCGTCGGTGTCGAAGATGTAGTTGCCCATCGACGCGAGCACCTGATCCGGCGCGTCGGCGAGGCCGACCGGGCTCTGCGGCTTCTCGAGGAACTCGCGGATGCGGCCTGGGTCGGACGGGTCGACGTCGATGACGCCGAACTGGTTCGCGAGCGAGATCGGCTGACGGATGCCGGCGACCGTGGCCCGCGCGCCGGACTCGATGTGGGCGGCCAGCATCTGGCGGAAGTCCATGCGGTACACGTGATCGGCGCCGATCACGACGACGATGTCGGGCTTCTCGTCGGTGATGAGGTTGAGGCTCTGCAGGATCGCGTCGGCCGACCCCGAGAACCAGCGCTTGCCGAGCCGCTGCTGTGCGGGGACGGATGCCACGTACGAGTCGAGGAGCGCCGACATGCGCCAGGTCTGCGAGATGTGGCGGTCGAGGCTGTGCGATTTGTACTGCGTGAGCACCACGACCTGCCTGAGCCCCGAGTTGATCAGGTTCGAGATCGCGAAGTCGATGAGCCGGTACTGCCCCCCGAAGGGGACGGCGGGCTTGGCTCGATCCGCGGTCAGGGGCATCAACCGCTTCCCCTCGCCACCGGCGAGGATGATTCCGAAGACCTTGGGCGCTGCTGGCATGGGACCCACACTAGGACGCGTTCCGACCGATGTACTAGCGTTCGAGCATGCGAGTCGACATCGTCACGAAGGAGTACCCGCCGGAGATCTACGGCGGGGCCGGAGTCCATGTCACAGAGCTGGTGAAGGCGCTGCGGACCGAGCTCGACGTGCGTGTCCGCGCCTTCGGCGCCGACCGCTCCGAAGAAGGCACGACGTCGTACGCCGTCCCCGCCGGGCTCGCGTCGGCGAATGCGGCGGTGCAGACGCTCGGCACCGATCTGGAGATCGTCTCGGACGTCGCGGGCGCCGACGTCGTGCACAGCCACACCTGGTACGCCAACTTCGCGGGGCACCTCGCGTCGTTGCTGCACGGCATCCCGCACATCGTCACGGCGCACAGCCTCGAGCCGCTGCGGCCGTGGAAGGCCGAGCAGCTCGGCGGCGGGTACGCGGTGTCGAGCTGGATCGAGAAGACCGCCTACGAGGGCGCGGCGGCGGTCGTCGCCGTCAGCAACGGCATGCGCGAGGACATCCTCCGCAGCTACCCCGCGCTGGACCCCGAGCGTGTGCGCGTCATCTACAACGGCATCGACGTCGAGGCGTGGCATCCCGTCGAGGATCCCGCGCTGCTGACGGAGCTCGGGATCGACCCGGCCAAGCCCTCGGTGGTGTTCGTCGGCCGCATCACGCGGCAGAAGGGGCTGCCGTACTTCCTGCGGGCCGCCGAGCGGCTTCCGGCCGACGTGCAGGTGATCCTCGCCGCCGGCGCGCCCGACACCCCGCAGATCATGGCCGAGGTCGAGGAGCTCGTGCGCGGGCTGCAGGCGACCCGCGAGGGCGTCGTGTGGCTCGACCGCATGCTGTCGCGCCATGAGCTGTGCACGATCCTGAGCGCGGCCACGACGTTCGTGTGCCCGTCGGTGTACGAGCCGCTCGGCATCGTCAACCTCGAGGCGATGGCCTGCGGCGCCGCGGTGGTGGGCACCGCCACCGGCGGCATCCCCGAGGTCGTCGTCGACGGCGTGACCGGGTGCATCGTGCCGATCGAGCAGGTGCAGGACGGCACCGGCACCCCCATCGACCCGGAGCGCTTCGTGTCGGATCTCGCCCGTGTGCTCACCGAGGTGGTCAGCGATCCCGACCAGGCGCGCCGGTACGGCGCGGCCGGGCGTCGGCGTGCCACCGAGGACTTCAGCTGGCAGCGCATCGCCGAGCAGACGGCTGCGCTGTACGCGGAGGTGGCCGCCGGCGGCCGGTAGGCTGGGAGCATGCCCCAGGTGCTCGAGTTCTCCGACGTCGTCGTCCGCCGAAACGCACGGAACATCGTCGATCACCTGGACTGGACGATCAACGACGACGAGCGGTGGGTGGTGCTCGGCCCGAACGGCGCCGGCAAGACCACCGTCCTGCAGATGGCGGACACGCTGCTGCACCCCACGTCGGGCGTCGTCTCGATTCTGGGCGAGCGCCTCGGCCGCACCGATGTGTTCGAGCTGCGGCCCCGCATCGGCTTCGCCTCGTCGGCGATGGCACGCCGCGTTCCGCCCGAGGAGACCGTCGTCAACGTCGTGCTCACGGCGGCGTACTCGGTGCTCGGCCGCTGGCGCGAGGACTACGAAGACATCGACGAGCGCCGCGCGCTGCGCGTCCTCGCCGAGTGGAAGCTCGACCACCTCGCCGACCGCACGTTCGGCACGCTGTCGGACGGCGAGCAGAAGCGCGTCCAGATCGCGCGCGCGGTCATGACCGACCCCGAGCTGCTGCTGCTCGACGAGCCGACCGCGAGCCTCGACCTGGGCGCGCGCGAAGAGCTGCTCATCCTACTGGGCGGCTACGCCTCGGCTCCCACGACCCCCGCGATGATCATGGTCACCCACCACGTGGAAGAGATCCCGGTCGGCTTCACGCACGTGCTCCTGCTGCGCGACGGCCAGGCGGTGGCATCCGGTCCCATCCGCGACACCCTCACCGGCGACGCGCTCACCGAGACCTTCGGCGTGCCGATCCGGCTCACCGAGGACGGCGGGCGCTACGCGGCACGCGCAGCGCACTGACCCTGGTAGACTTGATCCTTGGTGCGTGCACAGGTGTGCCCGCGCTCAAGACTTTGACCGCCCTGGCAAAATCCAGGGCACCATCCTCAAAGGACCATCATGAAGACTGAAATCCACCCGGACTACCAGGCCGTCGTGTTCCGTGACCTCGGCTCGGGCGAGACCTTCCTCACCCGCTCGACCGTGACCAGCGACAAGACGATCGAGCTCGACGGCGTCGAGTACCCCGTCATCGACGTCGAGATCTCGTCGGCCTCGCACCCGTTCTACACGGGCAAGCAGCGCATCATGGACTCGGCCGGTCGTGTCGAGAAGTTCAACCAGCGCTTCAAGAACTTCGGCGGCGCTTCCAAGTAAGCCCCGTCCGCACCGAAGGCCCCGCACATCGTGCGGGGCCTTCTGCGTGTGTGCCGGCGCGGGGTCAGCGGATCGGCCAGCGACCGTCGAGACGGTCGTCGGGGTCGAGCCGCCCGATCTGGATGAAGTAGTCGGTGAGGCTCGCCGCCTGCGCCCGCGCCCACGCGACCTGACGCGTGTGCAGCTCGTCGGCGGTGTCGGGCAGCCACGGCGCGAACCGTTCGGCGAGCGCCTGCGCGACGCGCCCGGCGGCCACCGCGTCGGCCGAGGCCTCGTGTGCGGCATCCAGGCGCACGGCGTAGTGGGCGGCCACCACCTCGAGAGTGCGCTTGCCCTTGCGCCAGCGGTCGTAGGCCTTGTCGACGACGAGCGGGTCGATCACGGGCGACGGGTTCTCGATGGGCGCGATGCCGTGACGCAGCGATTCGTACTTGAGCAGCGAGAAGTCGAACGGCGCGTTGTAGGCGACGACGGGGATGCCGGCATCCAGCAGTCCGCGGACCGCCTCGACGGTCGCGGCCACGACCTCGCGGGCGGGCCGCCCCTCGGCGCGGGCGCGGGCGGTCGTGATGCCGTGGATGGCGCTCGCGCCCTCGGGGATCTCGATGCCCGGGTCGGCGAGCCAGTCACGTGCCCGGAGCGCACGGCCCGAGGCATCGAGCAGTCCGACGTGCGCCGTCACGATGCGGTCGCTCGTGACGTCGACCCCCGTGGTCTCGAGGTCGAAGACGCCCACGAGGCGCACCCAGTCCGGCACGTCCCACAGCGACAGCTGGTCGGCGGGGGACGTTCTCATGCCTTTCACGGTATGCGCGGCTTCCGACATCACGGCGCAGGCGCTCCGTGCGGACGCGCGCACCGCGGCCATGCAGGCGCCGGAACGTAGACTCGACCCGTGACCGCACCCAACCCGTACGCCGCCCTGCTCGACGAGATCCCCGTCGAGCCGCACGAGGTCGAGGTGCTCGGCGGCGTCACGGCGTACTGGGCCTACGGCCCGGCCGACGCCGAGAGCACGATCGTCGCGGTGCACGGCTTCCGCGGCGAGCACCACGGCCTGGAGCCCGTGGTCGCCCACCTTCCCGGCGTGCGTGTCATCTCGCCCGACCTGCCGGGGTTCGGTGAGACGGCTCCCGTCCCCGGGCGCACGCACGACCTCGACCTCTACGCGCAGTGGCTCGACGACTTCGTGGCCGCGGTGGCGCCCGGCGCCGTCATCCTCGGGCACTCGTTCGGCTCGATCGTCGTGTCGGCCGCCGTCGCGCGGGGGCTGCAGACCCCGCGCGTCATCCTCGTGAACCCCATCGGCGCGCCAGCACTGGAAGGGCCGCGGGGGATCCTCACGCGGCTCGCGGTGTTCTACTACTGGGCGGGCGCGAAGCTCCCCAAGGGGCTGGGCGAGGCGCTGCTGCGCAACGGGCTCATCGTGCGGGTGATGAGCGTCTCGATGGCCAAGACCAAGGACCCCGGCATCCGCCGCTTCGTCCACGATCAGCACGACACGTACTTCTCACGGTTCGCCGATCGCGACGTGCTGCACGACGCGTTCGTGGCGTCGGTGTCGCACGACGTGCGCGAGGCGGCGCCGCGCATCGGGCAGCCGACGCTGCTCGTCGCGGCGCAGAAGGACGACATCACGCCCATCGAGGCGGAGCGCACGCTCGCGACGATGTTCCCCGACGCCGAGCTCGTCGAGATCCCCGACGTGGGGCACCTCATCCACTACGAGACGCCCGCGGTCGCCGCGGACGCGATCACGCGCTTTCTCGCGCCTTCCGCCGCCGATACGCGTTGACGTTCATGCGGTTGCCGCAGTTGCCCGAGTCGCAATAGCGCTTCGAGCCGTTCTTCGAGTAGTCGACGTACACGCCCTCGCAGTCGTCCGCCGCGCAGATGCGGACGCGGTCGTACTCGTCGGCGCGGATGACGTCGACGAACGCCATGGCCGCCTCGACGAGGATGCGGGTGGCCAGCGGTGCGTCGTCGCTCGTGGCGTGCACGTGCCAGTCGTAGCCGTCGTGGATCACCAGGCGGGGGAGCGCCCGGCCGTCGCGGAGCAGCTCGTTGACGAGCGGCACGGCGCCTTCGCGGTCGACCTCCCACAGTTCATGCAGCCGCGGACGGATCGCGCGGATCGCCTCGAGCTCGGTCTGGTCGCGCCGGATCACGCCGGTGTACGGGTTCACCTGCAGGTAGTCGTCGAACTGCTCGAGCGTCGTCAGCGTGTCTTCGCCGTCGTAGCCGGGCATCGTGTTGACGAGGTAGGCGGCGGCGCGCAGGCTCTGCTGCGTGTCATGAATGAAAACCACATTGACTCCTGACAACCGAATCGCTACTGTCACCAGTGTAAGCAGCTTTCACCCCTGACAGTCGGATGCCGCCCATGACCGCCTCCACCGCGTCCGTTCCCGTCATCGCGCCGGGTCCCGCCTCCTCCGGCGCCGCGCGCGTGCGCACCACCGGGCTGATCATGGGCGTCGCTTCCGCCCTCGCGTTCTCGTCGAGCGGGCCGTTCGTCAAACCGCTGCTGGAGGCGGGCTGGTCGCTCGGCGCCGCGCTGCTCGTGCGCATGGGGGTGGCGGGTCTCATCCTGTCGCCGGCGCTGTTCCGCGCCATGCGCCGCCAGCGCGGATTCCTGCGCCGTCATTACAAGCTCATCATCGGGTTCGGCCTCATGCCGGTGCTCGGCTGCCAGCTGTTCTTCTTCTCCGCGATGCAGCGGATGCCGGTCGCCGTGGCGCTGCTGATCCAGTACCTCGCGCCGGTGATGCTGGTCGCGTTCGTATGGATCCGCACGCGCAAGGCGCCCTCGGCGCTCGTGCTGTGGGG
>Ga0160432_100886_pt1 | contig 12983 bp, 10 predicted proteins | sample HID1971M_E0MG_FD_108250 | JGI IMG/M metagenome (GOLD analysis project Ga0160432, IMG submission 108250) | Enriched millipede-associated microbial communities from UW Madison campus, WI, USA - HID1971M_E0 MG | ecosystem: Host-associated > Arthropoda: Insects > Digestive system > Unclassified ... | reverse complement strand
TATCACTCAATGCCAACAAGCCTGGAGCACCCCGTGACCGTCACCTCGCAAGCTCCGCGCGCGGCCCGACCAGCCGCCCCGCGCCGCACCTCGGGAACCTCGCCGCGCAAGGTCGGGACGGCCGTCGCGCTCGTCGCCGCCTCGCTGCCGATGTTCATGGCGACCCTCGACAACCTCGTGATGACCACCGCACTGCCCGTGCTGCACACCGAGCTCTCCGCGTCGCTCGAGCAGCTCCAGTGGATGGTCAACGCCTACACGCTCAGCTTCGCGTCGCTCATGATCGCGGCCTCCACGCTGGGCGACCGTTGGGGCCGTCGCCGGGTCTTCGTCGGTGGCATCACGCTGTTCGCGCTCGCCTCGATCGCGTCCGCCCTCTCGACGAGCGCAGGAGCGCTCATCGCCGCCCGCGCCGTTCAGGGAGCCGGCGCGGCCGCGATCATGCCGCTGTCGCTGACCCTCCTCGCCGCCGCCGTGCCGCCCGCTCGCCGGGCCATGGCGATCGGGGTCTGGGGTGGCGTCTCGGGCCTCGGCGTCGCGCTCGGACCCGTCATCGGCGGAGCCGTCGTGCAGGGCATCTCGTGGGAGGCCATCTTCTGGATCAACGTGCCGGTCGCGATCGTCGCGATCCCGCTCGTCCGGTACGCACTGCCCGAGTCGTACGGGCGCAAGCAGCGCCTCGACCTGCCCGGCCTCGCGCTCGCGGGCCTCGGCGTGCTCGCCATCGTCTGGTCGGTCATCCACGGGAACGACGACGGCTGGACCTCGACCCGCGTGCTGGGCGGGCTCGTGCTCGGCGCGGCGCTGCTCGCCGCGTTCGTCCTGCGCGAGTCGCGCACGGACCACCCGCTCGTGCCGCTGCGCCTGTTCCGCGTGCGGTCGTTCTCCGTGGCCAACGCGAGCGCCTTCGCGTTCTCCGTCGGGGTGTTCGGCACGGTCTTCGTGCTCTCGCAGTACCTGCAGGTCGCGCTCGGCTACAGCCCGCTGCAGGCCGGGTTGCGCACTCTGCCCTGGACCGCGGCCCCGATGATCGTCGCGCCGATCGCGGGCATGCTCACGTCCCGCCTCGGCGTCAGGCCGCTGCTGGCGTCGGGGCTCGCGCTGCAGGCGGCCGGGCTCGCCTGGCAGGGGTTGGCTGTCTCGTCGGGCGTCGGCACCTACGCCGAGATCGTCCCGGGGCTGGCCCTGGCCGGCATCGGCATGGGCCTGACGTTCGCCCCGTCGGCGACCGCCGTGCTGGCGGACATGGTGCCCGACGACCACGGCACCGCGAGCTCGGTCAACGCGACCATCCGCGAGGTCGGCGGTGCGGTCGGGGTCGCCGTGCTCGTGGCGGTCTTCACCGCCGCGGGCGGGACCCTGACGCCCGAGGGCTACGCCGACGGCCTGGCGCCCGCGGCCCTCGTCGGGGCCGCCATCGTCGGCGTCGGCGCGCTCGTCACGCTCGCGATGCCCCGCATGACGGGCCGCGCGCAGTCCCCCGCGGCCTGACGCGACTCGACGAAGGGATGGTTGCAGGCGACGCGCCGCTCAAGAGCGCGTGCGCTGCAACCATCCCTTCGTCGATGGTCGCTAGAGGTTCAGCGAGGCAGGTCAGGCCTCGTCGGCCTCGTCGTCCTCGTCGTCGGCGCGCTTGTACGGGTCGGCGTCGCCCGCGAAGGCCGCGCCGGCGGCCAGCGCGGCCACCTCCTTGTCGCGACGGGCGGCCTCGAGGAGTGCAGCGTCGAGGTGCGCGGCCGTGTCCGGGATCGCGTCGAGGTGGAACGCGAGAGTCGGCGTCAGGCGGATGCCGGTCTGCTTGCCGACCTCGGAACGGATGATGCCCTTCGCGGACTCGAGCGCCGCGGCGGACTCGGTACGCGCGGCGTCGTCGCCGAGCACGGTGTAGAAGATGTCGGCGTGCTGGAGGTCACCCGTGACGCGCACGTCGGTGACCGTGACGAACCCGAGACGCGGGTCCTTGATGCGGGTGTCGAGCATCTGCGCGACCACCTGCTGGATGCGCTCGGAGAGCTTGCGAGCGCGGCCGGTGTCAGCCATGGAAGGCCCTTTCTGGTCGGGCACCGGGAAGGTGCCACACGGTGCCGCAGCGAACGGCGCGGGGCGAGCGAGGACGATGCCTCGCCCGCCCCGCGGTCGATCAGATCACCTGGGATCAGGCGCGAGGCTTCTCGCGCAGCTCCCAGGTCTCGATGATGTCCTCAGGCTGCAGGTCGTTGAACGACCCGAGCCCGATACCGCACTCGTAGCCCTCGCGGACCTCGGTCGCGTCGTCCTTGAAGCGCTTGAGCGACTCGATCGTCAGGTTGTCCCCGATGACCTTGCCGCCGCGCAGGACGCGGGCCTTGGTGTTGCGACGGATCTCGCCCGAACGGACGATCGAGCCGGCGATGTTGCCGAACTTCGAGGAGCGGAAGATCTCGCGGATCTCCGCCGTGCCCAGCTGGGCCTCCTCGTACTCCGGCTTGAGCATGCCCTTGAGAGCAGCCTCGACGTCGTCGATCGCCTGGTAGATGACCGAGTAGAAGCGCACGTCGACGCCCTCACGGTCGGCCAGGGCCTCGACGCGCTCGGCGTACTTGACGTTGAAGCCGATGATGATCGCCGAGTCGACGGTCGCGAGGTTGACGTCGTTCTGCGTGATGGCACCCACACCGCGGTGGATGACACGCAGGTCGACCTCCTCGCCCACGTCGATCTTGAGCAGCGCGTCCTCGAGCGCCTCGACGGCACCCGACACATCGCCCTTGAGGACCAGGTTGAGGGTCTCGACCTTGCCCAGCGCGAGCGCCTGCGTGAAGTCCTCGAGGCTGACGCGCTTGCGACGCTTGGCCAGGAGGGCGGCACGCTCGGCAGCCTCGCGCTTCTCGGCGATCTGCCGCGCGGTGCGCTCCTCGGGAGCGACCAGCAGCGTGTCACCGGCGCTCGGCACCGACGCGAGGCCGAGCACCTGCACCGGACGGGACGGGCCCGCCTCGGTGAGCGTCTCGCCGTGCTCGTCGAACATCGCACGCACGCGGCCGTAGGCCGTGCCCGCGACGATCGCGTCGCCGACGCGCAGCGTCCCGGACTGGACCAGGACGGTCGCGACAGCACCGCGGCCCTTGTCGAGGTTCGCCTCGATGGCCACGCCACGCGCGTCCTTGTCGGGGTTGGCCCGCAGGTCGAGCGCCGCGTCGGCGGTCAGCAGGACGGCCTCGAGCAGCTGGTCGATGCCCAGGTTCTGCTTCGCGGAGACGTCGACGAACATCGTGTCGCCGCCGTACTCCTCGGCCACGAGGTTGTACTCGGTGAGCTGCTGGCGGATCTTGGCGGGGTTCGACCCCTCCTTGTCCACCTTGTTCACCGCGACGACGATCGGGACGCCGGCCGCCTGGGCGTGGTTGAGCGCCTCGATGGTCTGCGGCATCACGCCGTCGTCGGCCGCGACCACGAGGATCGCGATGTCGGTGACCTGCGCACCACGAGCACGCATGGCGGTGAACGCCTCGTGACCCGGGGTGTCGATGAACGTGATCGCGCGGTCGATGCCCTCGTGCGTCTTGGTGACCTGGTAGGCACCGATGTGCTGGGTGATGCCGCCGGCCTCGCCCGCGACGACGTCCGTGGAACGGATGGCGTCGAGGAGCTTGGTCTTTCCGTGGTCGACGTGACCCATGACGGTGACGACCGGCGGACGAGCCTGGAGCTCCTCGTCGCCCTCGGCCTCGAGCTCGGCGTCCAGGTCGATGTCGAAGGCCCCGAGCAGCTCGCGGTCCTCCTCCTCGGCCGAGACCATCTCGATGACGTAGCCGAGCTCCTGCGCGAGCGTGCCGAACGTGTCCTCGTCGAGCGACTGCGTCGCGGTCGCCATCTCACCGAGGTGGAAGAGGACCGTGACGAGCGACGCGGGGTTGGCGTCGATCTTGTCGGCGAAGTCGTTCAGCGACGAGCCCTGGCGCAGACGGACGACGGTCGAGCCGTTGCCGCGGGGAACCTGCACGCCGCCGAGCGACGGCGCCTGCATCTGCTCGAACTCCTGGCGCTTCGCACGCTTCGACTTCCGTCCACGCACGGGACGGCCGCCGGCGCGACCGAACGCGCCCTGCGTCGAACCACGACCTGCGCCGCCGGGACGGCCACCGCCGCCACCGCCGGGACGACCGGCGAAGCCGCCGCCCGCACCGGGAGCACCGCCGGGCGCACCGCCGCCGCCACCGGGGCGACCCGCGTAGCCACCACGTGCGCCGCCACCGGCACCGCCGCCGCGCCCACCGGGCGCGGGACGCTCACCGGGACGGCCGACGCCGCTGGTGGTGCGGCCGGGCATCATGCCCGGGCTGGGGCGCGGACCGCCGGGACGGGGACCACCGGGACGGGGTCCACCGGGACGCTCGCCCGCCGAGGCGGCCGGAGCGGCGCTCTCGGGAGCGTTGCGACGCTCGCCCGGACGGGGCATGCCCTGCGAGGGAGCGAACGGGTTGTTGCCGGGACGCGGGCCGGCACCGCCGGAACGACCAGCACCGGGACGCTCGCCCTGGCGAGGCATGCCCTGCGAGGGCGCGAACGGGTTGTTGCCGGGACGGGCGGCGGCCGGACGCGGTGCGCCGGGGCGCGCCGCGGCGGGGGCCGGGGCCTCGGCAGGTGCGGACGCGGCGGCCGGAGCTGCGGGAGCCGGAGCCGGCGCAGCGGCCGGAGCCGGTGCCGGAGCAGCCGGACGGGCTGCCGGTGCGGGCGCGGCGGCCGTGGGTGCTGCCGCCGGAGCCGGAGCTGCCGGAGCGGCGGGCGCAGGTGCCGGCGCGGGACGCGCCGCGGCCTTCGGGGCCGGCGCGGGCGCTCCGCTGCCGGCGGGGAACGTGTCGCGGAGCTTGCGCACCACGGGGGGCTCGATCGTCGAGGACGCCGAGCGGACGAACTCACCCATCTCGGTGAGGGTCGTCATGATCTTCTTGCTGTCAACACCGAGCTCTTTGGCGAGCTCGTAGACGCGGACCTTAGCCACATCTCTCCCTGTCTCGGTCCGCCCGGACAGGGTCGGACCGTCGTTAGTGCGAGGTACTCATCGCTGGGTACTCATCGGTGCGTGCTCATCGGGTAGCCATCGGCTTCCAACCCGCTTCCCATTCGACGGTCGACGTCGGGCCTCACCCGGCGTCGTTGTGCACCTGGACGTAGTTCGCGATCGCCACGGCGAGAGGCGCAGTGTCGAGCGGCCCCGCGTGACGCAGGGCGCGCCCGAACGCACGCCGACGCGTCGCGAGCTCGAGACATCCAGGGTCGGGGTGCAGCCACGCACCCCTGCCCGGCATCGAGCGTCCTTCGTCCACGACCAGCAGGTCATGGGCGACGACCACCCTCAGCAGGGCCGATCGGGAACCAGGAGCGCGGCACCCCACGCACGTGCGAACGGGACCGCTGTGCGGTCGTTGTTCGCTCGAGGGGAGCCGGGCCTGGTGCCCAGCCTCAGAGAGTCTACCGCTTCGGGTCACTCGGCGTGACCCTCGCCCTCCGCACCACCGTCTGCGCCGCCGGCCGCGCGCGACGCGTCGACCTCGGCGTCGGACCGGATGTCGATGCGCCAACCGGTCAGCTTGGCGGCCAGGCGGGCGTTCTGCCCCTCCTTGCCGATCGCGAGCGAGAGCTGGTAGTCCGGCACGATCACGCGGGCGGCTCGCGCCTCGGGGTCCACGACCGTCACGGAGACGACGCGGGCCGGGGACAGGGCGTGGGCGATCATCTCGGCCGGGTCGTCGGAGTAGTCGACGATGTCGATCTTCTCGCCGTGCAGCTCGGCCATCACGGCCCGCACGCGCCCGCCCATCGGGCCGATGCACGCGCCCTTGGCGTTGACGCCGGGAACGGTCGAGCGCACCGACATCTTGGTGCGGTGGCCCGCCTCGCGTGCCATCGCCGTGATCTCGACGGTGCCGTCGGCGACCTCGGGGACCTCGAGCGAGAAGAGCTTGCGCACGAGCCCCGGGTGCGAGCGGGACAGGGTCACCTGCGGGCCGCGCTGGCCGCGCGCGACCTCGAGCACGTAGCCGCGGATGCGCTCGCCGTGCACGTACTCCTCCCCCGGCACCTGCTCGTGCGCGGGAAGGACGGCCTCGACGCCACCGATGTCGATGAGCACGGTGCGCGGGTCGCGGCCCTGCTGGATGACGCCACCCAGCACCTCGCCCTCCTTGCCGCGGAAGTTGCCGAGCACCTGGTCGTCCTCGGCGTCGCGCAAGCGCTGCACGATCACCTGACGAGCGGTCGCGGTGGCGATGCGACCGAAGCCGTCGGGGGTGTCGTCGAACTCGGGCTCCTCCACGCCGGTGGCGATGCCGTCCTCGTCGACCACGAGCGGCTCGCGGGCCCACACGGTCACGTGCCCGGTCTTGCGGTCGACCTCCACGCGCGCACGCTGGTGGGCGTAGGGCGTGCGGTGGTAGGCGGACAGCAACGCCTGCTCGATCGCGGAGACCAGCACGTCGAGGCTGATCTCCCGCTCGCGCTCGAGCGAGCGCAGTGCAGTCATGTCGATGTCCATGTTCAGCTCTCCTGTCCGGCGTCTGCGCCGGCCTCGTCGTCGACGGGGCCGAGCCCCGTCAGGTCCACCTCGACGTGGGCGTCGCGCACGTCGGACAGCGCCACGCGCACCGGCTCGCCCAGCGTGGGGCGTCGTCCCTTGAGTCCCGGCTTCACCGGGACGACGACGATCGCCTCGTCGTCCCTGTCCACCTCGACGAGCCGGCCCGCGAGCGTGCTCGCGTCGGCCAGGCGCACCGTCACGGAGCGCCCGATGGCCCGCACGAAGTGGCGGCGCTCGGTCAACGGCCGCGACAGGCCGCGGCTGCCGACCTCGAGCGTGTAGTGCCCCGCGATCACGTCCGCCGCGTCGAGCGCGTCGGACACTGCGTGCGTGGCATCGGCGACCCGCTCGAGGTCCAGCTCGCCCTCGTCGTCCTCGGGCACGTCCAGCGAGATGATCACGGTCGAGCGCGCTCCGGCCCGGTGGATCTCGACACCGTCCAGCACCAGACCCTGCGCGACGACCACGGGCTCGAGGACCTCCCGGACCCGTCCTGCGTCAGCGGCTGCGGCCATGACCGGCCTCCGTTCGGGTCCCGCGGGTCGCTCGACCCTGTGATGTTGTCGGTCCAGCCTAACGAGTCCGCGCGCGCCCGCCTGGCAGCGGGCCGCTCGCATGGGAGGATCACCGGCGATGAGGACGACCCGCACAGGCCCCCGCCCGCACGACGACCGCCCTCGGCGGACCGTTCGGGACGCCGCGCACGTGGCGAGGATCACGGCCGCGCTCGCTCTCCTCGGGGTGCTCGCAGCGTGCTCGGTCCGGCTCGAGACACCGCCGCAGGCCGAGCCGTCGCCCGGCCCGGTCGAGCAGGTCCGCGCCCGGACGCTCGACGACGCGACCGAGCTGACCGCCGCAGCGAACGCAGCGCTGGCCACGCACCCGGACAAGGCGATCGCCGCCGTGCTCACGGACGTGGCCGAGTTCTCCACGCAGCACGCCGCGCAGCTCGGCCCGGCGTACGACTCGGGCCTGACGCCGTCACCGACCACGACGCCCACGCCGCTCACAGCGCGGCCGACCGACGTCCTCGACGACCTTGGCGCGGCGACCCGCACCGCGCTGACCGACGCCGACGCGGTGGACGACCCGGGCCTCGCTCGCCTGGTCGCCTCGATCGCGACGGCCCGTGACCAGCTCACCCGCAGGCTCGCCCGCGCCGCGGGTACCAAGACGCCTGACCTGACGGTCGAGACGCCGGCACCGGCACCCGCACAGCCCACGTCGACGGCGAGCGCGACTCCGGAGCCCGGAGCAGCACCCGACGGCCTCGCGGCCCTCGTCCTCGCGCACGACCAGGCCGGCTACGCGTTCGAGGTGATCGCCGCGCAGCAGTCCGGCGACCTGCGCGACCGCGCGGTCGCGTCGGCCGCCGACCACCGCGCCCAGGCGCAGCGCTGGGCCACGACCGCGGGCCTCGCGGACACCAAGGACGACCCGCGGCGCGCCGCGTACGCGGTGCCCGACGGCCTGTCCAAGGCGACCACCGCACGCAAGCTGGCCGTCTCGCTCGAGTCGGCCGTCACCGAGGCCAACGCGGCCCTCGTCGCGGGCACGAACCCGGGCGAGCGCGTGCCGTACCTCGACGGCATGCGCCGCGCCGATGCCGCCGCCCGTACCTGGGGCGGCACACCGGTCGCGTTCCCCGGCCTGCCCGAGCGCGCCCACGGCTGACGACGGCCCGCGGGCACGGCGTCAGCCGGTCGGCAGCACCGGTCAGCGCAGCGAGTCGACGAGCTCCGCGACCCGGTCGGCGGCCTCGGCCACAGCCACCTGCTCGGCCGTGCCACCGACGCGCGGCCGCACCTCGACGACGCCCTCGGCGAGCCCGCGCCCCACGACCACTACGAGCGGCACGCCGAGCAGCTCCGCGTCGGCGAACTTCACGCCGGGCGAGACCTTGAACCGGTCGTCGTAGATGACCTCGATGCCGCGCGCGTGCAGCGTCTGGGCGATCGACTCGGCGGCGTCGAAGACGGCCTCGTCCTTGCCCGTCGCGACGACGTGCACGTGGGCGGGCGCGACGTGCGCGGGCCAGGCCAGGCCGCGGTCGTCGTGGTTCGCCTCGGCCAGCGCGGCGAGCACACGCGTGACGCCGATGCCGTAGGAGCCCATCGTGACGACCTGCGCCTTGCCGTTCTGGTCGAGCACCGTCAGGCCGAGGGCCGAGGCGTACTTGCGGCCGAGCGCGAAGATGTGGCCGATCTCGATGCCGCGCGCGAGCTCGAGCGGGCCCGAGCCGTCGGGAGCGGGGTCGCCCGCGCGGACCTCGGCCGCCTCGATCGTGCCGTCGGCCACGAAGTCGCGTCCGGCGACGAGGTCGAACACGTGCTTGCCCGCCTCGTTGGCGCCCGTGATCCACCGGGTGCCGACCACGACGCGCGGGTCGAGCAGGTACCGGACCGAGCCCTCGGGGCCGTTGGGGCCGAGCACCGCGGGGCCGATGTAGCCGCGCACGAGCTCGGGCCGGGCCGCGAAGTCGGCCTCGCCGGCCGTCTCGACCTCGGCGGGGGCGACCGACGCCTCGAGGCGCTTGAGGTCGACCTCGCGGTCGCCGGGCAGGCCGACGACGACGAGCTCGCGCTCCCCCGTCGGCGAGACGAGCGTGACGACGACGTTCTTGAGCGTGTCCGCTGCGGTCCACGCCCGGTCCGGGCGGGGGAACCGCTCGTTGGCGAGCGCGACGAGGGACTCGATCGTCGGCGTGTCGGGGGTGTCCTCGACGTGCGCGGCCGGCGCGTCGTCGAACGGCAGGGCGTCAGGGACGATCGTCGTGACGGCCTCGACGTTGGCCGCGTAGCCGCCCGCGGACCGGACGAACGTGTCCTCGCCGATGGCCGTCGGGGTCAGGAACTCCTCGGACCGCGAGCCGCCCATGGCACCGGACGTCGCCGCGACGATGACGTACTCGAGCCCGAGCCGGTCGAAGATGCGGCGGTAGGCGTCACGCTGCACCTGGTAGCTCGCCTCGAGGCCCGCGTCGTCCACGTCGAACGAGTACGCGTCCTTCATGACGAACTCGCGGCCCCGGATGAGCCCGGCGCGGGGGCGTGCCTCGTCGCGGTACTTGGTCTGGATCTGGAACAGCGTGAGCGGCAGGTCCTTGTACGACGAGTACAGGTCCTTGACCAGGAGGGTGAAGAGCTCCTCGTGCGTGGGCGCGAGCAGGTAGTCGCCGCCCTTGCGGTCCTTGAGCCGGAAGATATTGGGGCCGTACTCGTTCCACCGGCCGGTCGCCTCGTAGGGCTCCTTGGGCAGCAGCGCCGGGAAGTGCACCTCCTGGGCGCCCGCGGCCTCCATCTCCTCGCGCACGACGGCCTCGACCTTGGCGAGCACCTTGAGCCCGAGCGGCAGCCAGGTGTAGATCCCCGGGGCGGCGCGGCGGATGTAGCCCGCCCGGACGAGCAGCCGGTGGCTGGCGACCTCGGCGTCGGCGGGGTCCTCACGCAGGGTGCGGACGAAGAGCGTGGACAGGCGCAGGAGCATGGGCGAAAGCCTAGTTGTTGCGCGACGCGTGCACGTCAGCCGGCGGTCAGGCGCAGCTCCACGTCGGTCGGGCCGACGACGCTCGCCTCGAGCGAGTACTTCCCGCGGTGCCACCGGTCCCCGTACCCGGACGTCCAGCCCGCGCTCTCCAGCAGGTCGGTGAGCGTCTGCTGCGTCGCGGGCGCCGGCAGCCGGTACACCCGGACGACCGCCGTGCACGTGTCGAAGCACAGGTTGTCGCCGTAGGAGTCGGAGCTGACGAGCTCGACGTCGGCAGACGACAGCACCCCGTCGCCGACGTGCGCCAGACGGTCCGCCTCGGGCGGCGCGACGAGCGGCAGGACCAGCGCGAGCCCGACGACGAGGGCGGCGGCCACGCCCGCGCCGACCCATCGCCCGCGCCTGTTCCTCGAACCGAGCCAGGCCGTCAGGCCGATCAGCGGAGCCAGCAGCGCGGCGAAGTACCAGAAGCCGTTCATGGATCCCGCGAGCGAGAAGAGCACGAGCAGGACGACGACGGCCGGAACGGCGACGATCCACGCGAGGCCGAGAGCCGCACGGCGGCCCAGCGACCCTCGCGGCCTGGGCGCTGGCGGGTCGAGCTGCATAGCTGGATCTTGGCACGCGGGCGTCCACGCTCGAGCCAGGTGCATCTGTGGGCGTCGTGCGACACGATGTCGACGTGCCCGAGCTTCCCGAGGTCGAGGCGCTCGCGCAGTTCCTGCGCGAGCGCGCCGGCGACCATGTCGTCACTGCCGTCGGCGTGGGCGCGATCAGCGCGCTCAAGACGTTCCGGCCCGCGCCCGACGACCTCCTCGGCGCGAGCGTCGTCGACGTGACGCGGCACGGCAAGTGGCTCGACCTCATGGTCGCCACGCCGTCCGGCGAACCCCTGCACCTGATCTGGCACCTGTCGCGCGCAGGCTGGGTGCGCTGGTCCGAGAAGCTGCCGGCGACTCCCGTGCGGCCGGGCAAGTCGCCGATCGCGTTCCGCCTGCGGCTCGACGACGACTCGGGCTTCGACCTCACCGAGGCGGGCACCCGCAAGCGGCTCGCCGTGCACGTCGTCACCGACCCGCAGGAGGTCCCGCAGATCGCGACGCTCGGCGTCGAGCCGCTGTCCGACGAGTTCACGCCCGACCGCCTCGCCGAGCTGCTCGCGGCGAAGAACCAGCAGATCAAGGGCCTGCTGCGCGACCAGTGGACGATCGCCGGCATCGGCAACGCCTACTCCGACGAGATCCTGCACGCCGCCCGGATGTCGCCGTTCGCCATGACCAAGTCCTTCGACGAGGCCCGCACGGCGACGCTCTACGCCGCCATCCGCGACGTGCTGACGGGGGCGGTCGCCGCCGCTGCCGGCAGACCGGCCGCCGAGCTCAAGGACACCAAGCGGCGCAGCATGCGCGTGCATGGCCGCACGGGGCTGCCGTGCCCCGGCTGGGACGGCACGCCGTGCGGGGACACGGTGCACGAGGTGTCGTTCGCCGACTCGTCGCTCCAGTACTGCCCGACCTGCCAGACGGGCGGCAAGCCGCTCGCGGACCGCCGCATGTCGCGGCTGCTGCGCTAGCAGCGCTCAGATCAGGCGCTCAGAACAGCACGGTCGCGTACGAGCCGACCTGGCGGAAGCCCACCCGCCGGTACGCGGCGAGCGCCCGCGCGTTGTACGAGTTCACATAGAGCGACACGACCGGCGCGACGTCGGCGAGCGCTGTCTCGACGACCGCGGCCATCCCGCTCTCCGACAGACCCTTGCCCCGCTGGTCGGGGGCCACCCACACGCCCTGCACCTGCGCGACGCCGCCTGCCACGGCCCCGAGCTCGGCCTTGAACACGACCCGCGGGTGGCCCGACTCGGACATCCGCACGAACGAGCGCCCGTTCGTCACCAGGCCGCGCACGCGCGTCTCGTAGGGACCACCGGGTCCGCTCGCGGGCGAGTAGCCGACCTCCTCGGTGAACATCCGCACGCACGCGGGCAGCACCTCGCCAAGCTCGTCGATGCTCGAGCGCCGTACGAGCGGATCGGGCGCCACCGATGGCCGGGAGTCGATCACCATCGAGGGCTGGTCGTCGCGCACCTCTCGCGCGCCGGGCCACGCCGGGCGCAGCCTCGTCCACAGCCCCATGACCGCGTACGCGGGTCCGACGAGCGACGAGCATCGCCGGCCCTGCCGACGCGCCATCGTCGCGAACGCCTCGATCGCCCGGTCCGGGTCGACATCGGGCGCCTCGGGCACCACCGGAACCATGTTCGCGCCCGCCCAGCAGATGCCCTCGAGCCGGCCGTCGCGCTCGTACCCCCACAGGTCCCCGCCGGCGCGGCGGATGCCGACCTCGAGGGCCTGCTCGAGCCTCGCGGTCGCCAGCACGGACCCGACCGGGTCCTTCGCGCACACGTCGAGAGCGGCCGCGAGATCGCCGTCGTCGAGGACGCGCCCCCCGGTCCGTTCGTCGAGCGCCGTCGCGCGACGTAGTGCCATGGCCTGATTGTGCACCACGTCACACCCGTCCCGCGTCACGGACACGGAGGACGGACGTCAGCCGACCGTCACGACCGGAGCACCGTCACCCGACTCGACGGGGTCCATCGACTCGGCGAGCCGCATGGCCTCCTCGATGAGCGTCTCGACGATCAGCGCCTCGGGGACGGTCTTGATGACCTCGCCGCGCACGAAGATCTGGCCCTTGCCGTTGCCCGACGCGACACCTAGGTCGGCCTCGCGAGCCTCGCCGGGTCCGTTGACGACGCACCCCATCACGGCGACGCGCAGCGGCACCTCCATGCCCTCGAGACCGGCGGTGACCTTCTCGGCGAGCGTGTAGACGTCGACCTGCGCGCGCCCGCACGACGGGCACGACACGATCTCGAGCTTGCGCGGACGCAGGTTGAGCGACTGGAGGATCTGGATGCCGACCTTGACCTCCTCGACGGGAG
>Ga0160432_100885_pt1 | contig 12985 bp, 10 predicted proteins | sample HID1971M_E0MG_FD_108250 | JGI IMG/M metagenome (GOLD analysis project Ga0160432, IMG submission 108250) | Enriched millipede-associated microbial communities from UW Madison campus, WI, USA - HID1971M_E0 MG | ecosystem: Host-associated > Arthropoda: Insects > Digestive system > Unclassified ... | reverse complement strand
CTGTGCCTCATCGATAATCAGATATTTGTTCAGGAAAGTGCGCCCGCGCATGAAATTGAGCGACTTGATCTTGATATGCGATTTGACCACTTCCTTGCTGGCGCTGCGATCCCATTCGCCGGACGAACCGTCATTCTTGGTGCCGGTGTTGAGAAATTCCAGATTGTCTTCGAGCGCGCCCATCCAGGGTTGCATTTTTTCTTCTTCGGTGCCTGGCAGAAACCCGATGTCTTCACCCACCGGCACGGTTACCCGGGTCATGATGATTTCAGTATAGCGCTTGGTTTCCAGTACCTGAGTCAGTCCGCAGGCAAGCGCCAGCAGGGTTTTGCCGGTGCCGGCCTGGCCCAGCAGCGAGACAAAGTCAATATCCGGATTCATGAGCAGGTTGAGCGCGAAGTTCTGTTCGCGGTTGCGTGCGGTGACGCCCCACACATTGTTTTTCTTGTGGGTATAGTCTCGCAGGGTGGCCAGGACGGCCGTTTTCCCGTTGACTTCGCGAACCTGAGCGTACAGCGGCGAGTCACCTTCAAGATAAACAAACTGGTTGACCACAAAATCGGCGCACAGCGGCCCCTTGATCTTGTAGAAGGTTGTACCGCCCTGTATCCAGGATTCGACATCCTTGCCGTGTTTGGCCCAGAAATTATTCGGCAGCAGCATGGCCCCGTCATACAGCAGGTCGGAGTCTTCCAGCGAATGATCATTCAGGTAGTCTTCAGCTTCCAGACCCAGCGCCCGCGCCTTCAGGCGCATATTGATGTCTTTGGAGACCAGTATAATCTGGCGTTGCGGCTGTTCGCGATGCAGGGTTTGCACCACGCCCAGGATCATATTGTCGGCCTTGCCGTTGGGCAGGTCTACCGGCAGCCGACCTTCCATATTCTGCGTCTGAAACAGCAGGCGACCGGTCGCATCCTTGTTGCCCAGTGCGTCCAGCGGCATGCCCGTCAGGACATCTTCAGTCTCTGCGACCAGCGCATCCAGCGAGCGGCTGACCTGGCGTGCGTTGCGCGCCACTTCGGTCATGCCTTTTTTGTGATGGTCCAGCTCTTCGAGCGTCATCATGGGCAGGAAAATATCATGCTCTTCGAAGCGGAAGATTGACGTGGGGTCATGCAGCAGTACATTGGTGTCCAGGACAAAGAGTTTGGACAGGCCATTGTTGCCGGCCGTGTTTGCCGCCCGTACCGGTGCGCCGCGTGTGCTGCCTGATTTGCCGCCGGCCGGTGCTGTGCCGGTACCTGCGTCGGCGCGACGCGCCGTGGTTGTGCGACGGCCTTTGGAATCGGCCTGCTCGCGTGCCTGCGGTGCAGTCGTTGCCGCCCCCCTGGCGACGCCACGGGCCGGTGTCGGTTCTGTTAACTCGGCTGGCGCAGCGATGCCGGCCGGTGCTGTATCCACGGCATCCTGCTGGGCGTAGTCGGTTGCGTTGGCTGCGTCGGCGCTTGCTACCGTGCCGGGTTGGTCCTGCTTCTGGCGCTTGCGTCCACGGGGCGCCGCGGTCGCGGTGTCTTCCCTGGAGGCTTTTGGAACCGGCATTCCCGTCATATCCAGGATGTCGGCAGGTTTGGCAGGCAGCTTTGGAAGTGGCATAGATAGTTTCTCACATGGCTGTTGTTCCATGGGCGGTTGCACCATGAAAAAGGGTACCCCGCAGGGCCCGGGTGGGACTAATCCTGTTGCGCGGCATTCAGGCTGCGCACTGCTTCAAGGACGGCATCAACATGGCCTGGCACTTTCACTTTTCGCCACTCCTGCACAAGCTTGCCCGTGCCATCGATCAGAAAGGTGCTGCGTTCAATCCCGCGGACCTGCTTGCCGTACATGTTCTTCATCTTGATCACGTCGTATTGTGTACACAACGTCTCGTCGGGGTCGGACAACAGGGCAAAGGTCACATTTTGCTTGGTGGCAAAATTTTCGTGGCTTTTGAGCGAATCGCGCGAGGCGCCCAGTATCACGGTGTTTTCGTTTTCAAAATCGGTCAGCGCATCCCGGAACCCCTGGGTTTCGGTCGTGCATCCGGGGGTATTGTCCTTGGGGTAAAAATACAGTACGACGATTTTGCCTTTCAGGGCGGCCAGGGAGACCGGGCCAAGCTGGCTCTCGGCCTTGAATGCCGGCGCTTTCTTGCCGATGGTGGGGGTACTTGTCATTTTATTCTCCTTCGCTGAGCATGAGCGCCACAGCAACATTGCGGCCTTCTGCCATCAGTACATTATAGGTGCGTGCTGCCGCCTTCGAATCCATGGCTTCAATACCCACGCGCGCAGCCAGCAGGGGTGCGGTCACTGCTGCGGGCAGAAAATGCTGGCGCGAGCCGGTGCCCACGAGCAGAATTTCAGGTGTGTTCTCAAATTTGGTGGCTGGGGCGTCGTCAAGAAAGTCGATGGCGTTGCCTTCAACCTTCCGGATGTCTGCAGCCAGAATCAGCTGATCTGTTGTAATGTCGCTGACAGCGGTCACGTTCCACGGGCGCACAGTGCCTTCAGGGCGAAACGCAATGGCATGGGTATATTTGACTTCATTGACTTCGATGAAGTGGTCCCCATAGCGGGTGACCGTATTTAATGCGGTTGGCTGTTCTCTTTTCAGTTCCACAAAGACTCCTTGTGCGTTTATCTTATTCTAACTGTATTTCATATATGTGATAGTGGTCCTGCGATATTTTGCGCTATGTCGGCGCAGCAGGTCCGCACGCCGGTGATACCGGACCAGGGTTGCCCACAAATGCCGGATACGCTTTCGGCATCGCTGCCTGCAGGCAGTCGCCGGTTTGGCAAGGTCCTGATCTCATCTTTTTTTGTACCGCAATGACACGGCCATTGCAAATTTTTTTTGTGCATCGGCAAAATCGTTTGCCGTCCGGTCTTATATAGGCTAGATTTACTGGTTTCACCCTAAATCTGTCACTTCACTTATTCCAGGTCTGTCATGAGAAACTTCCCACGTATAGAAAGGCTCCCTCCCTATGTGTTCAACATTACCGGCGAGCTGAAAATGGCGGCGCGCCGACGTGGAGAGGACATCATCGACATGTCCATGGGTAACCCGGATGGGCCGACGCCCAAGCATATCGTGGACAAAATGGTAGAGGCGACAATTCGCCCCGATACCCATGGCTATTCAGTATCCAAGGGCATACCGCGCCTGCGCAAGGCAATTACAGACTGGTATTCGCGCCGTTATAACGTCATTCTGGACCCGGATCGGGAAGCAATTGTCACTATCGGATCCAAGGAAGGGCTGGCGCACCTGATGCTGGCCACGCTCGACAAGGGCGATACCGTGCTTGTGCCCAATCCCAGCTATCCCATCCATATATATGGTGCGGTCATAGCTGGTGCCAATATCCGCTCCATACCCATGAAAAAAGGGCTGGATTTCTTCGAGGAAATCGAGCGGGCCGTGCGCGAGTCCATTCCCAAGCCGAAAATGATTATTCTGGGTTTTCCCAGCAATCCCACGGCGCAATGCGTTGACCTGCCGTTTTTCGAGCGGGTGATCAAGCTGGCCAAAGAGCACGATATTCTGGTGGTGCACGATCTGGCCTATGCCGACATCGCTTTTGACGGCTACCAGCCGCCGTCCATCATGCAGGTGCCTGGCGCCAAGGATGTGGCTGTTGAGTTTTTTACCATGAGTAAAAGCTACAATATGGCCGGCTGGCGGGTTGGCTTCATGGTGGGCAATGCCGAGTTGGTCAATGCGCTGGCCCGCATGAAAAGCTACCACGATTATGGGACGTTTACGCCTATCCAGGTCGCATCCATTGCTGCCCTGGAAGGCCCGCAGGAATGTGTGGCCGAAGTGGTCGCACACTACAAAAATCGCCGTGATGTGCTGGTCAAGGGGCTGCACGAAGCTGGCTGGATGGTTGAAATTCCCAAGGCAGCCATGTACATCTGGGCCGAAATTCCCGAGCCCTACAAGGCAATGGGATCACTGGAATTTTCCAAAAAACTGCTGGCCGATGCCAAGTTGGCCGTATCGCCAGGTATCGGTTTTGGCGATCTGGGCGATGATCATGTGCGCTTTGCAATGATTGAAAATGAGCAACGTACGCGCCAGGCAATCAGAGGAATTAAAGAAATGTTCAAAAAAGACGGGTTCCTGAAAAAATGAATCCAATGAAGGTAGGTTTATTAGGTTTTGGCGTCGTAGGCAGTGGCACCTACGCGGTGTTGACGCGCAATGCAGAGGAAATATCACGACGCGCCGGACGCCAGATTGTTGTGTCCAAAGTGGCTACCCGCACGCCGGCCAAAGCGGTGGCCGTGTTCGGCGACAAAGTGCCGGTCAGCAATGATATGGCTGGACTGGTGGCCGATCCCGAGGTGGATATTGTCGTGGAGCTCATCGGCGGCACCACGCTGGCCCGTGAACTGGTGCTGGCCGCGATTGAAAACGGCAAGCACGTGGTCACGGCCAATAAGGCATTGCTCGCCTTGTATGGCAATGAAATATTTGCCCTGGCCAGTAAAAAAGGTGTCATGGTGGCGTTTGAGGCCGCGGTCGCTGGCGGTATCCCGATTATCAAGGCGATTCGCGAAGGCCTGACGGCCAACCGTATCCAGTGGCTAGCCGGTATTATCAACGGAACCACGAATTTCATTCTGTCGCAAATGCGCGAGCACGGCCTGCCTTACGAGACCGCGCTGGCGCAGGCCCAGCAACTGGGCTATGCCGAGGCTGACCCGGCGGGCGATGTCAGGGGAATCGACGCGGCCCATAAGCTGACGCTAATGGCCTCCCTGGCGTTTGGTATTCCCATTCAGTTCAGCAAAGCGCATATCGAAGGTATTACCGACTTGGATCAGCAGGATATTGTTTATGCCGAACGGTTGGGTTATCGCATCAAGCTGTTGGGCATCACGCGACGTCGCGATCAGGGCATCGAGTTGCGGGTGCACCCGGCTCTGGTGCCGGCCAAACGGCTGATCGCCAATGTAGAAGGCGCCATGAATGCAGTGGTCGTCAATGGTGATGCGGTAGGCGACACGCTGTATTACGGCCCCGGCGCGGGCTCCGAAGCCACGGCCTCGGCTGTGGTGGCCGATCTGGTCGATGTTACCCGCCTGCATACGTCCGATCCCGGCAATCGCGTTCCACACCTGGCCTTTCAGCCAAGCGCGCTATCAGACACGCCTATCCTGAATATGGAAGACGTGCGCACTTGCTACTATCTGCGCCTGTCGGTGGAAGATCGTTCCGGCGTACTGGCCGACTTGACCCGGATCCTGGCGGACCATCAGATTTCCATCAATTCCATGATGCAGGAGCCGGATGGAGAGAACCGCGCCATCATTATTTTCCTGACACACGAGTCCCGCGAAGGCGACGTCAATACGGCGATCAAGACCATTGAAGCCAAGCCCTTCGTGCATTCGTCCATTACGCGTATCCGCCTGGAACATCTGGACTGACTGATCTGACCGGCACGACCGCCAGCAGCAGGTCGTGTCTTCTTGTTTCCGGCACGTGATGCCGGAATAACGGAGCAATAATGAAATACATTTCAACCCGTGGCGGCATGAGCCCGGTTTCATTTTCCGAAATCCTTCTCGAAGGACTGGCGCGCGACGGGGGCCTTGCGGTACCCGAGAGCATTCCCTCGGTCAGTGCCAAGCAGCTCGAGCTGTGGCGTTCGCTCTCTTATGCGGAGCTGGCCACGGAAATATTGAGCCTGTACATTGACGATATTTCGCGTACCGACCTGGAACGCATCTGCAAGGCGGCCTATAACGAATCGGTATTCTCCGGCAGCGAGATTGTGCCGCTTAAACCGCTGGGCAAGTCAATGACGCTGGTAGGCCTGTCCGAAGGACCCACGCTGGCCTTCAAGGATCTGGCCATGCAGTTTCTGGGACAGGTTTTCGAGTTTGTGCTGGCGCGAGAAGGTCGCAAACTGAATATTCTGGGCGCCACTTCGGGCGACACCGGTTCTGCGGCCGAATATGCCATGCGCGGCAAGCTGGGCGTTTCTGTCTTCATGCTGTCGCCGCATGGTCGCATGAGCGCCTTTCAGCGAGCCCAGATGTATTCGCTGATGGATGAGAATATTCATAATATCTCGGTCAAAGGCGTATTCGATGACTGCCAGGATATCGTCAAGGCATTGGCCGGCGATGTCTCGTTCAAGACCAGTTACCATCTGGGAGCAGTCAATTCCATCAATTGGGCCCGTATCTGCGCGCAGATTGTGTATTACTTCTGGGCATGGCTGCGCAGTACCGACGCGGCGGTCAGCGCCGGCACCGACGTTTCGGGCCATAAGGTATCGTTCACAGTGCCGTCGGGCAACTTCGGTAATATTTTATCCGGTCATTTCGCCCGCCGGATGGGGCTTCCCATTCATCGCCTGGTTTTGGCAACCAACGAGAACAATGTGCTGGAGGAGTTCTTCCGTACGGGTGTTTATCGTCCGCGCGTCAGTGCAGAAACCCTTGCCACGTCCAGCCCGTCCATGGATATTTCCAAGGCTTCAAATTTCGAGCGCTTTATATTTGATCTTCTGGGCCGGGATGCCAAGCGGCTGGCGGCAACCTGGAAAAAACTGGGCCACGACGGGGCATTTGATCTGTCTGCAGAAAAAGCACGTTTTACCGAAGAGTTTGGTTTCGTCGGCGGCAGCAGCACACACGCAGATCGCCTGGAGACGATCCGCCGGGTGCAAGAGGACACAGGCATTCTGATTGACCCGCACACGGCCGACGGCGTAAAAGTGGCCCAGGCATTTGTGGAAGAAGGCATTCCGATGTTGGTTCTGGAAACTGCATTGCCAGCCAAGTTTGGTGAAACCATTCTGGAGGCAACTGGCCAGCAGGCGCCCATTCCCGAACATCTGAAGTCGCTGGCCGATCTGCCGCAGAAGGTGGTCATTATGGATAATGATATGGAAGCCATACGCGACTACATCAAGGCGCGGGCACTGATCTGATCAGACATGGCGAGGTGGTGACAATTGAATTTATAGCGATTGAAATATAGCCATTCTGGTTGCATAACGAAAGGTCGATCCGATGGGTCGGCCTTTTTTTATGGACCTTGGCAGGGAAGGGCCTGTGTACGAAACGACCTGCGGCGGGTGTATGGTGGTGGCAAAAATTGCGCGTGTCGCGAGCCTGCCATTCGCATTTGAATACAAAGGCTGAGGCTGCATACCGGTTCGCGGCCAGCCCACCGCGGTCTTTGGAGGACGTGTCTGCGTTGCGCGCTTGACTCGGAACAAACACAGGTGGGCGAGCAAATCGGTCTTTTTATAAAATATGTATATAATATGCATATTATTGGTTCTGACCGGCACGGTTTATCATGCAAGCATCCACTCCTGCGCAATCGCATTTTTTCCTTTCCGCATTCCTGTCTCTCGGGTTTCGTCCTTTGTATTTATGCGGCGCTGCCTGGGCGCTTATTTCAATTGCCATCTGGGTTTTTACGCCGCAATTGTTGACAGGACAATTGAGTGGCGTTTGGTGGCATGCACATGAGATGTTGTGGGGCTTTGTCGCCACCATCGCGGTTGGTTTCCTGACCACGGCCAGCGCCACCTGGACGGGCAATAATCCTCTGAAGGGGGCGGCGTTAGCCGTGCTCGCGCTCTGCTGGCTGGTGGCACGGCTGGCATTTTTAATCCCGGGGCAGGCAGCATTCGTACTGGGCACGGTGAGTGATACGCTGTTTTATCTGATTGCAGCCGTGGCACTCTGGCGGGTGATATTCAAAGCCAGGAATAAACGCAACTACATCCTGCCATGGGCCGTGTTGGTGTTGGGGCTAAGCAACGCGTTGTACCTGCTGGCGGTTGCGCAGGGCAGGGCGATGCTGCTGACCGAGGTTTTGCGCATTGGCATTCTTTGCATGGTATTTATTGCTTTGCTTATCGCGCGGCGGGTCATTCCGTTTTTTGCCACCCGGGCAATTGCCGGTTTGGATATTCCTGCGCATGAGCGCTCCGGCCGGGTGCAGCTTGTTGCCTGCGTTGTGGCAATCCTGGCCGTCGTCCTGCAACAAGACTATGTGCTTGCCATGGGAGCGGCGGTTGCGGGTGTCATTGCCCTATATCAGTTAGTCCAATGGAAGCCGCTAGCTGTGGTACGCGTGCCATTGCTGTGGGTGCTGTACCTTGCGTGGTTTTTCATGGGCATCGGCCTGTTGCTGGCCGCCTGCTATTTCATTGGATGGCGCCCGCTATTGCTGGCGCGTCAGGCTGCATATATGCATGTCATCGCCATGGGCGGATTCTCCATCATGATCATCGGCATGATAACGCGCACAGCGCTGGGGCATACGGGTCGCGCCCTGAAGGCAGATCGCCTGATTGTCAGCAGTTATATCCTGGTCTTCATCGCGACCGTGGCGCGCCTGATCGCCTTAGTGATTCCTGCTGTTACCCTGCCTATGTTGCATCTGTCGGCAACGGCATGGATTGTCGCGTTCGGCCTGTATCTCTATCGTTTTGTGCCTTTGCTTGTGGCACCCAGGCTTGCGGCGGACAACACGATGCCTTCCGGGCTGATTCGGCCGCGGGAAACCAAACTGTAGGATCCGTGTTTTGCCGCTACGGTTGATTGTCCGCTGGATCAAGCAAACGTCTGAGCATGGGCTTGATGCGCGAGAGCTCGTCCCGGTGTGCTGCAGACAAAGCGGCCAGATGTTCCTGAGCCAGCAAAGTCAGTTGCAATAGTACTTTGCGCTGATCCGCCTGATCTGCCCGCCGCTGGACAAGTCCGCTTTCTGCAAGCCGGTTCGCCAACTCGACTGCACTATGATGTTTTATCCTCAGCCGGTCAGCCAAAGTACCGACCGTAATGGGCTCTCCCTTCCCATATCCCTTGATAACCAACAGTGCCTGGTGCTGTCTGGCTGTCAGCCCCACGGATTTGGCCCGCTCTTCACTGAACTGCAGAAAACACCGTATGAGATAACGAAATTCAGCCAGGGCGGTGTAATCGGATTGGTCAAGCGAGTCGTGAGGCATGGCAGCGGGTTATATCTGTAGAGGGAACGGCAGTGGGAGTATTCAGTGTATCAGATGCCCGGCCGGATTATTACATCGTAATACGATATAATAACGCGCTTCTGGAAATTTTCTGCCAGCTTGATTCTGAAACCACCTTCAAATTCCCGGCCTCTGTTGTAGACGCCGTTTTTATATCCGTCTATTTTTCATGACTATCAAACACATCCGTAATCGACAGCTCAGCGATTTTTCAACGGATAAACGAGTTCTTTTTATTATTGTTATCGCCATCCCAGTGGCGGTTGCTGCGATGGGCGCCGGCCTTTTGCTATTGCAATTGATCCGGCTATGCACCAATCTGGCCTATTTTGGTCAGTTTTCTTTCTCGGAACCGCAACTTGAGAATGCCTCGCTCGGCTTGTGGGCGGTATGCATTCCCGTTATCGGTTCCCTGCTGATCGGGTTGATCGCCCGTTACGGTAGTGAAAAAATTCGTGGACATGGCATCCCGGAAGCAATCGAGGCCATATTGCTGGGCCGCTCGCGCCTGGACGCCAAAGTGGCAGTGCTCAAGCCTTTATCGTCTGCCATAGCGATTGGTACCGGTGGGCCATTCGGCGCAGAGGGGCCGATCATCATGACAGGGGGTGCAATTGGCTCGCTGATTGCGCAGGCGTTGCCGGTTTCGGACAGTGAGCGCAAGACGCTGCTGGTGGCCGGTGCTGCCGCAGGTATGACAACAGTGTTTGGAACGCCCATTGCTGCGATCATGCTTGCGGTCGAGCTGTTATTGTTCGAATGGAGCCCGCGCAGCTTCATCCCGGTTGTTGTCGCCGCTACAGTTGCTGAACTGGGGCGCAGCATGCTGGGAATGGCCGGGCCGCTGTTTCCTTTTGACGGGACAATGCTGACCAGTCTGCCCGGATTTGCGGGATGGATCGTGATCGGTATCGTAGCGGGGTTGCTCTCCGGGCTGCTCACGCAATTGGTCTATGCCTGCGAGGATGGATTCCAGCGGCTTCCCATACACTGGATGTGGTGGCCCATGATTGGCGGATTGGTGGTGGGTATTGGCGGATTGTTCGAGCCGCGCGCGCTGGGGGTCGGCTACGAGAATATAACGGCCATGCTCGACGGTCACATGTTGGGGACAGCGGCGGTCACATTACTGGTCGTCAAGGCAATTATCTGGTCGGTCGCACTGGGTTCGGGCACCTCGGGCGGCGTGCTGGCGCCGCTACTGATCATGGGTGGGGCAATGGGGGCGGCATTAGGTGGTTTCCTGCCCGAGGCCAGTCCCGGTTTCTGGGCATTGCTGGCCATGGCTGCCATGATGGGCGGAACCATGCGGGCTCCGTTGACCGCTACTTTTTTTGCAGTCGAGCTCACGGGCAATGTCCATGCTTTGTTGCCACTGATCGTGGCCTGTGTGACGGCTCATGCAATGACGGTGCTGCTGATGAAGCGTTCCATTCTGACCGAAAAAATTGCCAGACGCGGTCATCATATTGTGCGTGAATATCGTGTCGATCCGTTCGAGCTGACGCATGTGCGGGATGTCATGACCACAGATGTGATAAGCGTGCCGGCTGCCATGACGCTGCATGGTGCTGTACGTTTCCTGACGTCGCCGCAAACCCGGCACCCGAGCTTTCCGGTAGTCGACCAGGAAGGCAATGTACTTGGTATTGTGGATCCACCTTCCGTTCTGGCCTGGAGACGGGCGGGCCGGCACCGTAACCAGACTTTAGGTGAGCTGCTGCAGGGAACAAAAATCACGCTTGCGTATCCCGACGAATACCTGGCAGGGCTGGTCGATAAACTTGTGCATGCCAACGTCGCTCATTTGCCTGTCGTATCGCGTAGTGATAATTCTCTAATCGGATATATTGGCTGGAAAGACCTGATGCGGGTGCGTCAGCGCCTTGCCACGGAAACGCATGAGCGCACGACTCTGATGGGCGCCAAACGCCGCGGTTCCTCCGGGCGATAGTAGCAGGCCCTGCCGCTTTTTGGTGATGGATGGGGGCAATGGCGATGCTATCTGCGCGCGCATGGCGCGCCAGCCAGCATACTGCCTGAATCGGGCGGGCTGAGTTCTGAGTCTGGAACGCTCAAATGAGGTGATGGGAGGTTGGTCTGCTGCTCAGCGTGTTGATCTCACCAATTTGATGGCGTGGCATCAACGATTTGCAGGTGTGCTTTTGCTGACTAATGACGCCTGTGCTGCCTGTGCTGCAGCCAGCCCACTGATGACAGCGCCTTCGAGTACACCCGGGTAGCCGGTGTCGGTCCAGTCGCCGGCCAGGAACAGGCCAGGCCAGGGCGTCACACTGTCTGGCCGCGCCAGCCCGGGGGTGGCTGCAAACGTCGCTCTCTTTTCCATGATTAGTTCGAAACCCGTGACTGCCGGCAGCGTAACGCCGGTGGGCAACTGATCGCGAACCTGGGAGAGTATCGCATTGGCAATACTCTGCCGGTCCGTGCCGATCAGATGGTCTGCATGGCTGATTACAATTGAAATTGCATGGGCAAAGCGGTCATTGGCGCTATCCGGTGTTGGCGCGCCGGCGGACGCAGTGCCTACCGACACGATGGCAGCGTCCGGGTGCATGAACCGGCTGCGATTAAATAGCCACTGCCCGTCGTGGCCGGCCTGGCGATTTTCCTTCAGCATATACATGCAGCCGGCCAGGGGAAAGGCTTGCGTCAGGAACACGGTCAATGTGGCAATCGCGTGGTATTGGAAGGCATTCAACTGCTCCAGTAACGTAGACTTTTCTGCCAACGCGGCCTGTTGCAGCCTATCGATGTCGCCTCGGGCGTGCTGCGCATGTTCGTCTGTTATCGCTGCGTCGGTCAGGTTGTCCTCCTGGCTGGGCATGAGCCGCGATAGCAGACGATGACATATGCGCGCCGGCGTGGCCAGGATCACGGCATCGAAAATGGCGTCGCCTTCCTGGCCTTGATCATGCCCGGCATGCGGGTTATCCGGCGCCTGGCGCAGTTGCCTGGAGGGGCGGTTGCCCGTGTGCAACTGGTAGCCGCCTGGCGCGGCACTCAAGCCATGCACCGGCGTGTTGGCATGAATCATCAGCTGTGGCGCCAGCACTTCAGGCCACAGGGCACTCAGATCGACGCGCGGCAGGATCAGGTCGCTGGCATCTGCACCGGCGGCCAGGCTGTCCCTGAGCACGACGGCAAAGAGCGCCATTGAAGCATCGACAATCGGCGTGTTGAGCGTGGCAATGCACAAGGGTTCCCAGAATAGGCGGATCAGTGCGGTCGGCTGGCGCTGTTTTTGCAACCAGGCCAGGACGGTGGTATCGGGCGCCACATGCCACCCAGTCAATTGCAGTTGCAATAGCGTTCGGAACAGGACGTATTTCTGGCCGATGCTCAGGCCTTTCATGCGAAGCAGCGCCAGGGGCAGTCGCAGAGGCCCTGGATGTGCCGTATTGACTGCCAGATGCAACGCGCCGTCCAGCGTGGTCAGTTGCAGCGGCAGCCGCAGCAGGGCTTGGTTGCTATCGACGCCAATTTCTCGCATGAGCTCAAGAATGTGGCGGTAGGCGCCCAGCATCAGATGCTGGCCGTTATCAAGCACCAGACCGCGGCGCGCAATCACCGCCTTGCGGGCGCGCCCGCCAAGTACCGGTGATTGTTCGAATACCTCAGTGTCCCAGCCCGCGCGCTTGAGGGCGAAGGCGGCGGCCAGGCCCGCCCAGCCTGCACCCACGACGGCAACGCGCGGTCGGAAGTGGTCAGCGTTGGGGGACATCCAGCTTTCGCATTTTACGGATGAATCCCTTGCCGCCGCCTACCCAGATTTTCCAGGCGATCATCAGCTTACGCAGCGGAGTCAGGGAAATGCGGCTGGTCAGCACCGGCCAGCCGTCTTTTTCAATTTCACACAGCAGGGTGTAGTAGATGGCCGCCATCATCAGCCCCGGGCGTTGTGCGCGGCGGTCCTGCTCGTGCAGCAGTTCGGCAGCTTCCTGGTACAGTTGGCGTGCGCGG
>Ga0160432_100878_pt1 | contig 13138 bp, 12 predicted proteins | sample HID1971M_E0MG_FD_108250 | JGI IMG/M metagenome (GOLD analysis project Ga0160432, IMG submission 108250) | Enriched millipede-associated microbial communities from UW Madison campus, WI, USA - HID1971M_E0 MG | ecosystem: Host-associated > Arthropoda: Insects > Digestive system > Unclassified ... | reverse complement strand
GACGAGCAGCTCTTCCAGCGACCCGAAGTAGTGGGTGAGCGCCGCGTGCGTCACGCCGACCTCTTCCGCGATCGCGCGCAGGCTCGTCTTCTGCGAACCGCGCTTCGCGAACACCTCGATGGCTTTGTCGAGGATCTCCTGTCGCCGGGCGATGCCCTTCGCGTAGCGCCCGCGGGACCGGGGCGCGTCGGCGGACGAGGAGGTCATAGCCCCGATGATACCGAGGAACGGAACAGAAAACCTCCGATCGGAAATTTCGCCGTCACTGGGCGGGTCACACGCCCATCGACAGACCGATGCAAGGACCGATGACGACGAGCCATGCCGCGGCGATCATGATCAGCATGCCCGTCGCGAACCTCCTCCAGCGGCGCGAGATCATGAGCAGTGCGGAGCCGACGAGCAGCACGATGTAGGGCGCGAGCAGGATCGCCAGAACGGCGGCGGATGTCAGGCGCGCGGTGTAAGCGATCGGGAACATCGCGACCATCACGGGAATCGCGACGATCAGCAACCCGAAACCGGTGAGCAGGCCACCCCACAGCGGAGGTCGCTTGGCCGGGGCCGGCTCCGCTGGTGGATACCCCGTGGCGTCGGCCGGCGGGGGATACGGCGGTGGATACCCCGCAGCGTCAGCCGGTAGAGGAGGGGGCGTCGGCGGAGCGTCCGCCGCGGGAGCATCAGCCGGCGGCGCGGCCGGCTCCACGGGCGGGCCGGCGCGGTCGGGGGTGTCCGGCTCGTCTGGATTGCTGCTCATTCGAGTCCCTTCGGTGCGTGGAGCGGATGCGGTGCGGGCGACGTCGCGGTACGGGTGGTGACGGTCGGCGTCGTCAGGGCGCCGCGCCGCGCCTTGTGGACGATGCGGGCGAGGAGCAGCGGGATCGTCACGAGCAGGAACAGCTGCGGCCGGGTCAGCCCGAGCCACGCGACCTCATTCCCCCGCACGAACTCCACGGCGAACCGGAAGATGCCGTACGCCGCGATGTACAGCGTGAGCGTCTCGCCCGCGGCGATCGGGCGGTGCCGCAGCCAGAACCACAGCAGGGCGAACGCCGCGAGGTGGAACGCGATCTCGTACACGAAGCTCGGGTGCAGCGGCACGCCCGCCGGAGACCCCGTGTAGGCGGCCGCGTCGGCGTCGAGCACGATCCCCCAGCCGGCGCCGGTCGGTGTGCCGGGTCGCTCGGTGAACAGGCATCCGATGCGTCCGATCGCCATCGCGAGCGCCACGGCGGGGGCGAACAGGTCGCCCGTGCGCAGGGGGTAGCGCACGATGCGCTTGGCCACGTGCACGCCGAGCCACGCGCCGACGAGGGCGCTGAGCATGGACGCGTTGCCGTACAGCAGCTGCTCGGTGAGGCTGAGGTTCTGCGACGGGTCGAGGTGCTGCGCCCACGTCCCGAGTCGTGACAGAACGGCGGCGCCGATGAGCGCACCCAGCACGATGTACGGGATGCGCTCGTCGGTGATGCCGCGGCGGCGTTTCTCGACGAGGAAGACGACGCCCGCCGCCACGAGCCCGAGCGCGACGAAGGCGGAGTGGGTGTCGATCGACGGGCCCCACCCCAGCAGGTCGTGGAGCGTCGGGAACATGGCGCGCCTACCTCCCCGTGATCCAGCGCACCCAGAACGCGATCCAGAACGGCACGGCCACTGCGGCGGCGATCGCGATGACAGACAAGTACAGCAGCACGAGGCGCGTGTCGCCGAGTTTGCAGCGCGACCGCAGCAGTCCGGCGCGGCGCGCGCGGGCGTACCCCGCGATCGCGAGCAGCGAGAAGCCGAGCAGCGCGATCGGGCCCAGGAGGCATGCGAGCAGCGCGACGGTCGTGTAGACGCACAGCCGCAGCGGGTCGAACGGCGGCGCGGGGTCGGGCACCGTCGGATCGTGACGATTGAGTCCGTCGAACTCGGTGGCGCTCATGACACGACCATCGGCAGCAGCTCGCGACCGCCCGTGGCGGTCGACAGCTTTCGGCGGGACAGCGGCGCCCACGCCTGCACCGCGCAGAACGGGGCGCACTGGTGTGCGTCGGTCGTCTCGTTCACGGTCGCGACGTGCACGCAGCACTGCGTGAGACGCTCTTCGATCATGGTGTTGATGTCCATGAACGGCTTGACGGTGATGCGCAGCACGCGTTCGGCGAGCATACGGCGCAGCCGCTCGTGCTGACCCGGAAGGCGGGATGCCGCCAGCGTGGCGAGCGTGCCGATACCCAGGTCGCAATTGACGCAGATGTCGCGCCAGATGTCGCTCATCGATGGGTGCGACAGTGACGACTGCTCGCTCAGCAGGTCGAGCAGCGAGTTCTTGACCACGTCGCGGATCGCCTTGTTGACGTTCGAGTCCGCGATGCGGTTGGCGAGCAGATCGGGGTTGAGGTCGAGGAACTCCTTGAGTCGCTCGTGGCCGATGAGCCCCACGAGCGACTTCCAGTCGCCGGCGTCGTCCTTCAGCAGGTAGCCGACCGAGCAGCAGTGCGGGTGGCTGCAAGGGAGCGCCGTGAGGTCGCGCCAGGTCACCTCGCCGTCGGTCTGAGGGCCGAGCCGCGACAGCACGCCGGTGTGCGTGAGCCGGTCGTCGGGATCGATCCCCGACGACCGGCCGGACCCGAACACCGGCTGGATCGTCACACCGCCGACGTACGGCGTCGCCATGGCCCGACGGATGACATCCCCGATCTCGCCGTCGTTGACCCCCAGCGTCGCCGTCATCGTGAGTGTCGTGAACACGCCCGCCGCGCTCAGACGCTCGAGCGCCCGCTCCTTGAACCGGCGGATGTCGGCGCCGCGGTGGAAGCTCGACGACTCGGCGCTCTCGCCGTCGTACTGCAGGTAGATCTCGACGCGCTCGCGGTGCCTCTTCAGCGTCTCGACGAACGCGTCGTCCTGGGCGATGCGCAGCCCGTTGGAGTTGATGAGGATCCGCACGATCGGCCGTGCGACGAGATGCTCCAGCAGCTGCTCCAGCCACGGGTAGAGGGTCGGCTCCCCGCCCGAGAGCATCAGCACGTCGATGCGGTCGTTCTCGCGGGCCAGGCGGGCACCGACCGAGGCGAGCACCTCGGCCAGCGGCGCGACGGCAGATGCGGCGGGGCCCGACTCCGCGAAGCACGTGGGGCAGCGGAGGTTGCAGTGGTCGGTGAGGTCTTCGAGCAGGATGCAGGTGTGCTGCGTCTGCATCTGCGGCAGGCCGTCCTCGTAGGCGGACGGCACGGGCTTGAAGTTGCCCGAGACGTCGGGCGTGTGGACCTTGGTGGGCGCCGTCCACTGTTCGAGGTACGCGAGGATGTCGGCGTCCTCGTCATAGAGCGTCCGCACGAACCCGTGGTCGGGGCATCCGCGTTCGAGCCAGACCCGCCCGCCGCGCACCGCGAGCCAGCCCGACAGCCGCCGCACATCGGCGAGCGGCCTATCGGGATCCTCTTCGTGACAGCGCGGGCAGAAGGCGTTGACGTAGCGGTGGACGCGATAGTCCCGCAGGGGCATTCCCACGCCGGCAGTGGCGGTCATGAGGTGACGATAGCGTGCGGCAGGCTGCGGGAGGATGGAAGGGAGAGGAGACCGGATGCCGCAGCACGACCCCGCACGCCGGTTCTCGGCCGACCTCCGTCATGCCGTGGCCAGTCTGTTCCGCCTGGCGCCCGCGCCCGCGCCGCGCTGGCCGATCGGGTTGCGCGCCGCGATCGCGATGGCCGTGCCGATCGCGCTGATGTCGCTGCTGGGCCGACCCGACCTCGGCTTCCAGGCGGCGACGGGCGCCTTCGTCGCGCTCTACGGGACGCATCTCCCCGTCATCGAGCGGCTCCGGGTCGTGCCGTTCGTGGCCGGTGCGCTGGCCGCGGCGGCCCTCCTCGGTGCGCTCGCCGGGCCGTCCCAGGTCGCGACGCTCGTGGGCCTCGCGGTGGTGGCGGTCGCCGCGGCGGTCGCGATGTTCGGGTTTCGCGTGGGCCCGCCCGGACCGCTGTTCGTCGTGCTCGTCTACGGGCTGTCGTCGCACATCGTCGCCTCGGGCGCGGATGCCGTCGTCTACGTCGTGACGGTGGCGTGCGGCATCCTGTTCGCCTCGGTCGTGTCGCTCTCCCCGCTCGCGCTGCCGAGCCGGCGGCGGGCTGCCGCGCGGCCGCTCCGCGAGATCCTCCCGGGTCCGACCTGGTCGGGCGGAGAGCGGATGCTGGTCGCCCGCGTCGCGCTCGTCACGGTCGTCGGCATCGGCCTGGGACTCGTGCTCGATCCCGATCGGGCCTACTGGATCGTCGGCGCCGCGATCGCGGTCATCGGGGTCGCCGCCGACCGCCGCGCCGCCTTCAGCCGTGGACTGCACCGCATGGTCGGCACCGTCGTGGGCGCCGGCGTGTATCTGCTGCTGGCCCCGCTTCCGCTCCCTCCGCTGTGGCTCGCGCTCGTCCTGGGCGTGCTGCAGTTCACCATCGAACTGCTCGTCGTGCGCAACTACGCCCTCGCGCTCGTGTTCATCACGCCGCTGGTGCTGCTGCTCACCGGCGCCGCGACGGGGGCGGTCGACACCGTCGCGGTGGCGACCGAGCGCGTCGTCGACACGCTCGTGGGCGCGGCGCTCGGTGCGGTGAGCGGAGTGCTGCACGCGCGCGACGACTGATCCGGCATCCATCGATCGGTTGATCTCGGACTCGACCGGGGGCGTGACGCGGGCGAGCGCGTCGCCGGGTGGAGTGGAGGGGTGCACCGGTTCACCGCCTCCCTGTCCCACGCCCTGACGTCCCGCCGCGGCGCGTGGCTGTCGCTCGCCCTCGGGCTCCTCGCCCTCGTCGCCCTGATCGGGGTGTTCGGGCGTGCGGACCTCGCCGTCGGCAGCGACCCCGTGCCCCCGCAGTCCGAGAGTGGTCAGGTGGCGGCGCTCGCCGACGAGTTCCCGGATGCCGGCGAGCAGTCGCTGCTCGTCGTCGCGAGCCGCGACGACGGCGGTGCGCTCACGCCGGACGATCTCGACGCCATCGCAGGCCTGGTGCCGGTGATCGACGCCGAGACCGGTGCGGCGTCGCGGGGTCCGATCCCGAGCGAGGACGGCGAAGCGGCCGTCGTCCAGGCGACGGTCGACCCCGGCGACGCCGAGGACGCCGCGGAGCACGCCGTCGACGGCCTGCGTGCCGCCATCGCCGACCACCCGATCGACGGGGTGTCGGTGCAGGTCACCGGCGGCGCCGCGTTCGGCGTCGACGTCGCGGCGGCGTTCGACGGCGCGGACTTCACGCTCCTGCTCGTCACGATCGGCATCGTCGCGCTGCTGCTCATCCTCACCTACCGGTCCCCGGTGCTGTGGCTCGTGCCGCTCGTCGTCGTCGCGCTGGCCGACCAGCTCGCGAGCAAGGCGACGGCCGCCCTCGGCACCGCGCTCGAGCTCCCGTTCGACACCGGCATCGTGAGCGTGCTCGTGTTCGGCGCCGGCACGAACTATGCGCTGCTGCTCGTATCGCGCTACCGCGAGCAGCTGCTGCACGACGACGACCACCGCGCCGCGCTCGCGCGGGCGTGGCGCGCGAGCCTGCCGGCGATCGTGGCGTCCAACGCGACGGTGGTGGCGTCGCTGCTCACGCTGCTGCTCGCCGTCGTGCCCGGCACGCGGGGGCTGGGCGTCGCATCGGCCGTCGGCCTGCTGATCGCGCTCGCCGCCGTGCTGCTGGTGCTGCCTCCGGCGCTGGCCGTGTGCGGACGCGGCGTGTTCTGGCCGTTCGTGCCGCGCCCCGGCGCGCCGGCGCCGCGGGTCGGGGCGTGGCGTGCGCTCGGTGCGCGCGTCGTGGCCCGTCCCGTACTGCCCGTCGTGGCAGGACTCGTGCTGCTCGGCGTCGCGGCGACCGGGCTGATCGGCACGCAGCTCGGGCTCACACAGGCCGAGCGCTTCCAGGTGCCGTCGGAGTCGGCGGTGGGGCTCGAGGTGCTGGGCGACCACTTCACCGCCGGTGAGGCGGAGCCCATGGTCGTGGTGGCCGACGCGGCCGACGCGGATGCCGTCACCGCGGCGATCGACGACGTTCCGGGCGTGGGGCGGACCACCCAGGTCGCCGAGAGCGAGGACGCGTCCCTGGTGAAGCTGATGGTCGTCGGAGGCGCCGAACCCGGCTCGCCCGAGAGCCTGCAGCTCGTCCGGGACGTCCGGGACGCCGCCCACGCGGCATCCGGCTCCGCTCTCGTCGGCGGGCCCGCCGGCGCCGCGCTCGACGCGCGCGATGCCGATGTGCGCGACTTCCTCGTGATCGCGCCGCTGGTGCTGCTGATCACCCTGGCAGTGCTGCTCGTGCTGCTGCGGGCGCTCGTCGCGCCGCTCGTGCTGCTGGTCGTGAACGCGCTCAGCGCCACCGCCGCGATCGGCGCCGGCGCGTGGCTCGGACGCGTGCTGTTCGGGTGGGACGCGCTCGACCTGCAGGTGCCGCTGCTGGCGTTCCTGTTCCTCGTGGCGCTGGGCGTCGACTACACGATCTTCCTCGTGCACCGGGCGCGGGCCGAGGCCGCGGCGCTCGGCACGCGGCCCGGCATGGTGAACGCGGTCGCCGCGACGGGCGGCGTCATCACGAGCGCGGGGTTGGTGCTCGCCGGCGTGTTCGCGGCCCTCGGACTGCTGCCGCTCGTGACCCTCGGGCAGCTCGGACTCATCGTCGGCGTCGGGGTGCTGATCGATACGCTGGTCGTGCGCACCCTCGTCGTGCCCGCGCTGTTCTCGCTCATCGGCGACCGCATGTGGTGGCCGGGGCGGCTCGCGTCCGAGCATGACGGAGGCGACGGCGGTCCAGAGGAGGGGGTGCCCGGGGATGCCGCAGTCCTCCGCGAACCCGTCGGCTGACGGGCGGCCGCCCGCGACCGTGCGGTCCTGGCGGGGCCTCGTCGGCTCGATCCGGGTCGGCCAGTCCGTCATCACGGCGGCGCTCATCGTGATCGGCGCGCTGCGCGCCGTCGCCGACGGCACGCCCGTGCCCTGGGTCGTCGCCGTGTCGGTCGTCTTCGCCGGCTGGTACTTCGGGGGGCTGCTGCTGAGCGAGCGCACGCGCGACCGCGGGCTCGCCGCGGGCTGGCTCGTGGGGCTCGCGCTCATCTGGGTCGGCGCGGTGGCCATCTCGCCCGAGTTCGTGTGGCTCGCCTTCCCGCTCTGGCTGCTCGCCGGGTTCGTGATGCGCATGCGATGGGCGATCGTCTTCAGCCTCGTCGTGCTGCTCGTCGTCATCGCGGCGCCGCTCGCGCACACCGGCACGACGAGCTACGCGAACGTCATCGGTCCGGTCGTCGGCGGCGTGTTCGCCCTGGGCATCTCGAGGGGCTACCTGGAACTCGTGCGAGACGGGCGGGAGCGGCAACGGCTGATCGCGTCGCTCATCGCCGCCCAGGAGGAGACCGCCGCGCTCCAGGACGAGCTCGCGCTCGCCCAGCGCGACGCCGGCGCCGTCGCCGAGCGCACGCGTCTGTCGCGCGACATCCACGACACGGTCGCGCAGAGCCTCACGTCGATCGGCATGATCGCGGCATCCGCTTCGGCATCCGCCTCCGCCCCGACGGCCGCGGGATCGGAGGGACCGGATGCCGCCGCCCGCGCGTTCTCGCAGATCGCCGAGCTCGCGCGCGAGGGCCTGGCCGACACGCGCCGCATCGTCGATGCGCTCATGCCGGCCGAGCTGGAGGGCGCGGCGCTCGCCGACGCCCTGCAGCGCATGCTCGCGCGTCTGCACGACGAGACGGGCATCAGCACGGAGCTGCGCGTCGACGACGACTTCCCGCCGCTGCCGGTGGCCGCGGAGGTCGCCCTGTTGCGCACCGCGCAGTCCGCCCTCGCCAATGTGCGCCTGCACGCGCGCGCACAGCGGGTGGTGGTGACGATGGCCGACGGCGGCGACAGCGTGCGCCTGGACATCGTCGACGACGGCGTCGGGTTCGACGTCACCGGGTGGGCCTCGAGGCCCCCTGGACCCGACGGCGGGTACGGGCTGCGGGCGATCCGTGAGCGCCTGCGCGAACTGGGCGGGACGCTCGATGTCGAGAGCGTCCCGGGCGAGGGGGCGGCCCTCTCCGCGTCCGTGCCGCTCGTGACGGGAGAGCGGCGATGAGTGGCATCCGGATCCTCATCGTCGACGACCACCCGATCATCCGCACGGGCGTGCGGTCCCTGTTCACGGCGCCGAGCGGCGTCGAGGTCGTCGGCGAGGCCGCGACCGGTGAAGAGGCCGTGGCCCTCGCCCGGCACCTGGAACCCGACGTCGTGCTGTGCGATCTGCGGATGGGCGCGGGTGCTGACGGCGTCCAGACCACCGCAGCGCTGCGTGCGCTCGACCCGGCGCCCGCGGTCGTCATCCTCACGACCTTCGACCGGGATGCCGAGATCCTCGGCGCCATCGAGGCCGGTGCATCGGGCTACGTGCTCAAGGACGCACCGCCGGAGGCCATCGTGCGCGCCGTGCACGATGCGGCCGCCGGCCGCCTCGCGCTCACCCCCGAGCTCAGCGCGCGCGTCGTGCAGGTGCTGCGCGAGCCGCGGGTGCGCCTCACCGAGCGCGAGCTCGACGTGCTGCGGCTGCTCGCGACGGGTGCGTCCAACCCCGAGATCGCCAAGACGCTGTTCGTGACCGAGGCGACGGTGAAGACCCACCTCGTGCACATCTTCGGCAAGCTCGGCGTCGACAGCCGCTCGCGGGCCGTCGCCGTCGCCCGGGAGCGAGGCATCCTCTGATCACGACCGCGGGATCAACCATTCGATGGATCCGCCGCGGCGGGAGCGCGGCGAGGCTGGAAGGACCATCGAGAGGATCCTCATGCGCAAGCTCTACTACGCCGCCTTCGCCTACATGATCGCCGGAGTCGCGTCCGGACTGTTCTACCGCGAGTTCACGAAGCTCAACGACTTTCCCGAGGGCGCTCCGACGCAGCTCGGGCTCGCCCACACGCACCTGCTCACGCTCGGCTTCGTCGTGCTGCTGATCGTGCTCGTGCTCGAGAAGGTGTTCGCGCTGTCGGCGTCGAAGCCGTTCGCGTGGTTCTTCTGGGTCTACAACGCCGGGGTCGTGGTGACCTCCGCGATGCTCATCTGGCACGGGTCGCTGACGGTGCTCGGCCAGGAGTCCTCGAAGGCGATCGCCGGCATCGCGGGCATCGGGCACATCCTGCTGACCGCCGGCATGGTGCTGCTCTTCCTGGCGCTCGGCACGGCGCTGCGCCGCGCGCAGCTTCCGGCCGAGGGGATGCCGCGCGCCGAGGTCGCCGGGGCCGCGCAGGGCTGATCGCCCGCTCGGCGCGGTGTGGATGCCGCACCTCACGTCGTCGCGAGCGGGAACCGCCGCCGCAGCACGACGCGCTGGGCCAGCGTCCACGCCACGGTCGTCGCGAGATAGAGCGCGGCGGAGAGCGGCACGAACAGCGCGAAGACCGCCGTCGTGAACTGCAGGACCCCGGCGACACGTGCCATGCCGGCGCCGGCGAGGGGCGAGGCATCCACCGATCCATCGAGCTGCGGACGGAACGCGCGCCGCGTCAGCTCGGCGACCACGACGATCACCGCGATCACGCCCGCGAACACCCCGGCCGTCGCGAAGGTCGCGGTGCCCGACGTCGTGGCGCCGAGCGCGCTGAGCCCGAGCGGCACGCCGAGCAGCTCGTGCGTCAGCAGCGCGTTGGCGTGCCCGGCGACGGCGGGATGCAGGAACAGCGCGTACACGATCGCGACGACCGGGGCCTGCGCGAGCATCGGCAGGCAGCCCGCGAACGGCGAGGTCTTCTCGTCGGCGTAGAGCTTCATGGTCTCGCGCTGCAGGCGCTCGGGGTCGCGCTTGTGGCGCTTCTGCAGCTCGCGCAGCTTCGGTGCGAGCCGGCTGCGGGTCTGCTCGGCCCGTGCCTGCGAGATCCCCACCGGGATGAGTGCGGCGCGCACGAGCAGGGTCAGCAGGATGACGGATGCCGCGGCCGCGGCGGTTCCGGCGACCGGCTCGACCAGCGCGATGAGGTGCATGAGCAGGGCGTAGGCCGCGTCGAGGATCGCGGCGATGGGCGGGAAGGCGTAGAGGTCCAAGGGTGTGTCCGTTCGTCCGGTGCGGTTCGTGGCGTGCGGCCACGACGGCACCGGCGGACGCCCGCTCGGCGGGACGTGCGCGGTGGACTACGCGGCCAGGGCCGCGAGACCGGGCGCGCGGGGGCGGGAGTGACCCGGCGCATCGGGGTGCGACGCCGTGAGGCGCGTCGCGTCGGAGATCGCCCGGTGCGGATGCGCCCCGGCCGAGACGGCACGCGCCGGCACGCGGAACAGCGCGATCGCGACGGCCAGCACCGCGAGGGCGGCGACGAGCGTCACCGCGAGCACGAGGGCGCCGGTGTCGGCGGCGAGGGGGGCGGTCTCGAACAGCGGGCGCGTGGCGGCGGCGATCAGTTCGGCCGCGGGGCGGATCACGGCCGCCAGCAGCTCGACGAGGGCGCGCAGCGTGATGCCGATGGCGTCGAACACGGGGCCTCCCTCCGTCGCGGCCACGGTAGCACGGGCACGGCTCCTCCCCAGGCGGCCGCCTGACGCGGGATCGGCCGTCTCTTGCACAGGCCGCGGGCGCGGGGCGGCGGATGTCAGCGGCATGAGGCAGGGTGGAACGCGTGACAGCGACGACCGACACCCGCACCGAAGCCCTCGAGGTGCTGCGCGCGCTCGTCGGGCGCGACGACGCCGACTTCCACGACGGGCAGTTCGAGGCGGTCCAGGCGCTGGTCGACGATCGCCGTCGGGCGCTCGTCGTGCAGCGCACCGGGTGGGGCAAGTCGGCCGTCTACTTCGTGTCGACGCTCCTGCTCCGCCGCCGCGGCGCGGGGCCGACCGTGCTCGTCTCGCCCCTGCTCGCGCTGATGCGCGACCAGATCGCCGCCGCCGCACGTGCCGGGGTGCGCGCGGTCAAGATCGACTCGACGAACGCGCACGAGTGGACCGACGTGCTCGCCCAGCTCGACGCCGACGAGGTCGACGTGCTGCTGGTGTCTCCCGAGCGCTTGAACAATCCCTCGTTCCGCGACGAACAGCTGCCGCAGCTCGTGGCCCGCATCGGCCTGCTCGTGGTCGACGAGGCGCACTGCATCAGCGACTGGGGCCACGACTTCCGTCCCGACTACCGGCGCCTGCGCGACCTCATCGCCCGCATGCCCGAGGGGGTGCCGGTGCTCGCGACGACCGCCACGGCCAACAGCCGCGTGGTCGCCGACGTCGCGGAGCAGCTCGATGCGGGGACGGCGGATGCCGGGGCCCCCGGTGTGCTGACCATCCGCGGCCCGCTCGCCCGGGCGTCGCTGCGGCTGGGGGTGCTGCGGCTGCCCGACTCGCCCAGCCGACTGGCGTGGCTGATCAGCCACCTCGGCGACCTGCCGGGTTCGGGCATCATCTACACGCTCACGGTCGCGGCGGCGAACGACACGGCCCGGCTGCTGCGCGAGCGCGGGTACGACGTCCGCGCGTACACCGGGCAGACCGACACCGACGAACGCGAGGAGTCGGAGGCGCTGCTGAAAGACAACCGCGTCAAGGCCCTCATCGCGACGAGTGCGCTCGGCATGGGGTTCGACAAGCCCGACCTCGGCTTCGTCGTGCATCTCGGTGCGCCGTCGTCGCCGGTGTCGTACTACCAGCAGGTCGGTCGTGCCGGCCGCGCGACCGCGTCGGCGGACGTGCTGCTCCTGCCCGGCACCGAGGACCGCGAGATCTGGCACTACTTCGCGACCGCCTCGATGCCAGACCGCGAGCGGGCCGAGCGCGTACTGTCGGCGCTGGCGCAGGCGGGCGGACCGCTGTCGACGCCCGCGCTGGAGGCGATCGTCGACATCCGGCGGACGCCCCTCGAACTGCTGCTCAAGGTGCTCGACGTGGACGGCGCCGTGGGGCGCGTGCGCGGCGGCTGGATCGCGACCGGCCAACCGTGGACGTATGACGAGGAGCGCTACCGCCGCATCGCGGCCGAGCGCGTCGCCGAGCAGCAGCACATGATCGAGTACGAAGAGACCGGCGGCTGCCGCATGGAGTTCCTGCAGCGCTCGCTCGACGACGACACCGCCGCGCCGTGCGGGCGCTGCGACAACTGCGCCGGCCCATGGTTCCCGACCGAGATCGCCGCCACCGCGACGGATGCCGCCACGGCGGCGCTCGATCGCGTCGGCGTGCCGATCGAACCGCGCCGTCAGTGGCCCACCGGTGCCGATCGGCTGGGCGTCGCGGTCAAGGGGCGCATCGCCGCCGACGAGCAGGCGAGCGAGGGCCGCGCGCTCGCCCGTCTCACCGACCTCGGCTGGGGCGGCGCGATGCGCGACCTCTTCGCCGCGGGCGCGGCCGACCAGGCGGTGCCGCAGAACGTGCTCGGCGCGTGCGTGCGCGTCCTCGCCGACTGGAAGTGGGAGAACCGGCCGGTCGCCGTGGTCGCCATGCCCTCCCGGACGAAGCCGCAGCTCGTCGACTCCCTCGCACGGGGGCTAGCCGACATCGGGCGGCTGCCGTACCTGGGCGCTCTCGACCTCGTGGACGGTGGGCCGACCGGCCAGCCCGGTGGCAACAGCGCGTTCCGCGTCGCGGGCGTGTGGGGGCGGTTCTCGGCGGACGGCCTCGACGTTCCCGCCGGCCCGGTGCTGCTCGTCGACGACCGGGTCGACAGCGGGTGGACGCTCACCGTCGCCGCGCGCGAGGTGCGCCGCGCCGGCGCTACCGCGGTGCTGCCGTTCGCGCTGGCGCTGCGGGGCTGACCGCCGCCGCTACGCCGGCGGCGTCGGGCCGGGACGCCGGGGTCGCCGCACGATCAGGTACGCGACCGCACCGCCGACCAGCAGCACCAGCAGCACGACCCACGGCACCCAGCTCGAGGATGCGGCATCGGCGTCCGACGCATCGGCTGTCGGCGTGGGGGTGGGGGTCGGCGTTGCTGTCGGAGTCGGCGTCGGTGTGGGGGTCGGAGTCGGTGTGGGGGTCGGGGTCGGCGTCGTCGTCGGCTCGGGCACGGGAGCCACCGTGGGCTCCGGCTCGGGAGCGACGGTCGGCTCGGGCGCCGGCTCCTCTGTGGGAGTCGGCTCCGGCTCGGGCGCCACCGTCGGCGTCGGCAGCGGCGGGAGGATCCCGGTGCGCGTCGGTGTCGGTTCCGGCTCGGGCGTCGGCGTCGGCGTCGGCGTGGGCGAAGGGCTG
>Ga0160432_100876_pt1 | contig 13169 bp, 9 predicted proteins | sample HID1971M_E0MG_FD_108250 | JGI IMG/M metagenome (GOLD analysis project Ga0160432, IMG submission 108250) | Enriched millipede-associated microbial communities from UW Madison campus, WI, USA - HID1971M_E0 MG | ecosystem: Host-associated > Arthropoda: Insects > Digestive system > Unclassified ... | reverse complement strand
TTCGGGAACCGGGTCGGCATGACCGTCGGCTCCAGTTCCTTTTCGTCGTAGTTGGGCTGGAAATCGACGGTTTCCTTGTCGATGTCCGCCATCAGCTCATGGGTGAGCCGCGACATGCGCGCTTCGGTGTAACGCATCGCCGCGGCGGAGTCGCCGTCGACCGAGCCGAAGTTACCCTGGCCATCGACCAGCATGTAGCGCAGCGAGAACGGCTGCGCCATGCGCACCAGGGTGTCGTACACCGACTGGTCGCCATGCGGGTGGTACTTGCCGATGACGTCACCGACGATACGCGCCGACTTGTAGTAAGGCTTGTTGCTGTGCGCGTTCAGCTCGTTCATCGCGTACAGCACGCGGCGATGCACCGGCTTGAGGCCATCGCGCGCATCCTGGTGGGCGCGCCCCACTATCACGCTCATGGCGTAATCGAGGTAGCTCTTGCGCATCTCGTCTTCCAGGTTGACCTGGATGATTTCCTTGGCGTTTTCTGCCATTCGGGTTCCGTTGTCTGGTAGCGGTCCAGTCCGTCGCGCCGGCCCTTGCGGGGCGGCGGCGTCGGAATCTCGATTAACTGACGGAGTCTACCACAACGGGGCCCTTTCCGCCGCCGTTGACGGTGTTTTTACCTGCAGGAATCAGGGACTTAGGTGCGGCTTCGAGACAATTGCGCAAGACCGCCGATGTAAGGGCCGATCGGCACCGCCAAGGCCGACCAACGGTCGGCGCTACCGCAACCCCACGGCCACGTCATCCCGGTAGCGCCGGCCGTTGGCCGGCCCACGGTCAACCGAACGCAGCCTGCATGTTGGCCACGGTGGGATTCAGGATCACCCCCTTCTCGGTCACGATGGCGTCGATGAGCTCGCCCGGGGTCACGTCGAACACCGGATTCCAGGCGGCAATGCCTTCGGCCACGGTGCGGGTACCCCCCACGCCGTACAGCTCGCCCGGGTCGCGCTGCTCGATCTCGATCTGCGCACCGTCGGCGGTGTCCATGTCCACCGTGGATGACGGCGCCACCACCATGAACTTCACCCCGTGGTGGCGGGCGGCAATGGCCAGCTGGTAGGTGCCGATCTTGTTGGCGGTGTCGCCGTTGGCACAGATCCGGTCGGCGCCGACGATCACCCACTGCACCGCCCCGGTCTTCATCAGGTGCGAAGCGGCCGAATCGGCGATCAGGGTGGCGTCGATGCCGTCCTGCTGCAGCTCCCACACGGTCAGGCGCGCGCCCTGCAGCCACGGCCGGGTCTCGCCGGCGAACACCCGGCCGATGCGGTGCTGGGCCATGCCTGCGCGGATCACGCCCAGTGCGGTACCGAAGCCGGCCGTGGCCAGCGAACCGGTATTGCAGTGGGTCAGCACGCCGCTGCCGACATCGATCAGGCCGGCGCCCAGCGCGCCCATGTGGCGGTTGGCAGCCAGGTCTTCGTCGGCGATGGCCTGCGCTTCGCGGGCCAGCACCTGCGCCCAGTCGGCACCGGCGGGCGCCACGGCGCGGCGCATGCGTGCCAGCGCCCAGGCCAGGTTGACGGCGGTCGGGCGTGACGCGTTCAGGCGTTGCAGCGCCGGTTCCAGCTTGGCCAGCGCCTGCGCCCCATCATCGGCCTGCACCTGCTGCGCGGCCAGGACCACGCCCCAGGCCGCGGCGATGCCGATGGCCGGCGCGCCGCGCACGGTCAGCGCATGGATGGCCTCGGCCACCGCGTCGCTGTCACGGCATTCCACGTGTTCGACCACGAACGGCAGCTTGCGCTGGTCGAGCAGCTGCAGGGAATCACCGGTCCACAGGATCGGACGGATGTGGTCGTAGCGGGCGTAATCGATGTCGGGGGATGCGTTCATCCCGTCATTGTAACGGGCGCTCAATTCACATGGAATTCGGCGCGGCACCCGTTGTCCACCCATACCCCGCGGGCATCCCAGCCCCAGTCGCGGCCTTCCTCGCAGGGGCTGCCGGACAGCTGCTTGACCAGCGTGGCGCTCTTGCTGATGCCGGCCCCGCAGAACCGGCGCTGGCGCGACTTGGATTCGCAGACCAGCGGGCGCGGCACGTCGAGAAAACCACTGCCATCGGCCGCGCCCACCTCGAAGTCGCCCTGGCAGCCTCGGGTAACCCACACCTCGTTGCGCTTGACGCCCCAGCTGTGCCCTTCCCGACACGGCATCGCCGACAACTGGCGCAGCAGCCGCACCGGCGCGCCCTGCAGGATCACCGGGCAGCTCTGCGGGCGGCCATTGGATTCGCAGCGCAACACCCGGCGCACCTTGCGTTCGCCACCGGCGCTGGCACCGGGAGCGCCACGGCTGCGGAACTCGGCCCGGCAGCCGAGCGTGACCCACACCCCGGTGCGATCAGTGCCCCATTCCGAGCCGCGCACGCAGCTGTTGTCGGACAGTTGGCGGACCAGGTCGACGCCGTTGGCGACCGGCATGTCGCAATGCACCCATTCCATGTCGCGCGACTGGCAGCGCACCACCTGCCCGGCATAGCCGGTTTCGGCCCACGCCGACAGCGGCAGGCAGGAGGCGAACAGCACCAGCCCCAACGCCGGCAGGCGCCACATCAGGGCGGACGGCGTTGGTGCAGCAGCTTCCACCCGTTTCATCAACTCCATACACGCCGCCACTGAACGATTACGTCGCCACCATCCGACATCGGGTGTGATCAGAGCATCATCACGCAACCCGCGCAAGACACTTTCATGGAGACTTCACTACGTTCAGGCGTGGGCGAAATCGAATGCCAGCACATCGGCAATCCGGCCGGTACGGTTCATCGCCATCAACAGGCGGTCCACGCCTACCGCCACGCCTGCGCAATCCGGCAGCGCGGGCAGTGCATCAAGCAGGCGCTCGTCCAGCGGCGGCAGCACGCTGCCGCGCGCCTGCCGCACCGCGTGGTCGCGCACGAAGCGGGCACGTTGTTCGTCGGCATCGTTGAGCTCGTGGTAGCCGTTGGCCAGCTCGACCGCGCCCAGGTACAGCTCGAAACGTTCGGCCAGCGGCGGCGTGCCCGGCCGCACCCGCGCCAATGCGGCCTGGCTGGCCGGCCAGTCATGCACCACCGTCATCTGGTCATCACCGAAATGCGGCTGGATGCAGTGGGTCATCAGCAGGTCCAGCCAGTCGTCGCGGGTCAGCCCGTCGGCATCGATGCGAACCTCGGCCAGCGGCGCCTGCAGCTGCTCAAGGCTGGCCTCGAACGGATCCAGCCCCACGTGCGCCTGGTACAGACTGCGATAGTCGAGCACCTGCAGTGTCGCTTCGCGTCCGACCAGCGCCAGTGCCGCGCGCACCAGCGCCACGGTTTCATCGATCAGGCGGTGATGATCCCAGCCCACACGGTACCACTCGAGCATGGTGAACTCGGGATTGTGGCGCCCCCCCGCTTCGCCGTTGCGGAATACCCGGCCCAGTTCGTAGCAGTCGCCCACGCCCGCGGCGAGCAGCCGCTTGAGCGGGTACTCCGGCGAGGTGCGCAGCCAGCGCTGGGCGCTGCCTGCATCGACGTGGCCACTGAAACGCGTGTGGAAACTGTCGATGTTGGGTTCGGTATTGCCGGCCGCCGAGAGGATCGGCGTTTCCACTTCCAGCACGTCGCGTTCGGCAAAGAAGGCGCGGATCAGCGCGTTCAACGCCGCACGCTGGCGCAGCGCGGCAATCACGCGCGTGCGTCCCGCAGGCGGCTGGCCAGCTGCAGGGTGAGCAGGCTGCGGGTGTCATCAACATAGCCGGTGGCCAGGTACAGCCGGCGCGCCAGCTCGTTGTGGTGGTTCACCTCCAGCCGCATGCGCTCCACCCCGCGCGCGTTGGCGCGCTGTTCCAGGATGGCCAGCGCCTGCTTGCCGCGGCCACGGCCGCGTGCGGCATGGCTGAGGTACAGCTCGTCGAGCAGCGCGAAATGACCGCCCTGCTCCAGGCTGAAGCCCATGGCCAGCGCGGCGTGGCCGACGACCTCACCGGTTTCGGACAGCCACAGCAGCACTTCGCCGTTGCGCGGGTCTTCCAGCAGTGCGGCCAGGGCGCGCCGCACGCGCGCTTCGTCGAAGTCCAGCTGGTCTTCGGCGTAAAACTCGCGCATCAAGCCGACCACCAGTTCGGTGTCGGCGACGGTGGCGAGGCGGAAGTCGAGGGGGGACGTCTGCATGAAGGATTCAATCCGTTTTCAGTGGGCCGCCAGGAACGCGACCAGGCGGTCTTCGTCCCAGACATCGATGCCCAGTTCGGTGGCCTTGGTGAGTTTGGAGCCTGCCTCGGTGCCGGCGACGACGAACGAGGTCTTTTTCGAGACGCTGCCGGCGACTTTGGCGCCCAGCGCTTCCAGGCGCTCCTTGGCTTCGTCGCGGGTCATCTGGGCGAGCGTGCCGGTCAACACCACGGTCTGGCCTTCAAGCGGTCCTTCGCTTTGGCGGGTGGCCTCAGGGGCGCGCTCCAGCAGGGTGCGCCGGTATTCATCGGCCTTGAGCAGCATCGGCCCATGCCCATCGCGGTCGAGCCAGTCAGCCACGCCCAGCGCCACTTCATTGGGCAGGCCGGCTGCAACCAGCTGCACCGGTTCGGCATCCAGCACGCTGGCGGCATCGGGCAGCATGGCGGCCAGTTTCTCCGCGCGCAGGCGGGTGATCCCAGGGATTTCGGCCTCGACCAGCAGCTGCGCGAAGTCCAGCCCGTCGCGCAGCTTGGCGCTGGGCGGATGGGCGTCGCTGATGCGCACCTGCCCGACCTGCAGCAACGCGTCGATGGCCTCCTGGTTGCCCGGCTGCTCGAAGAAGTGGCCGAGCGAGCGCGCCACTTCACCGCCGATATCCGGCACGCGCTTGAACAGCGGCCACGGCAGGTGGCGGATCAGTTCCAGGTCACCGAACCAGGTGGCCAGCGCCTTGGCCGTGCTTTCGCCTACGTGTTCGATGCCCAGCGCGAACAGCAGCCGTTCCAGCGTGGTGGTGCGGCTGGCGTCGATCGCGGCGATCAGGTTGTCGGCCCACTTGGTGGCGATCTTCTTCGTGTTCCAGCTGAAGGTCGCTTCCAGGGCAAGGGCACGGGCGCGCCAGCTGTCGTAGGTGGCATCCAGCGCCAACACCTCGCGCAGGTACTGGCCACTGCCTTCGGGCGGCAGGTGCAGGCCGATCTGGTTGGCCAATGCCTGCGGCGATTCGGCGTCCAGCACCAGCTTCAGCTGCAGCAGCTGGTCGCGGGTGATCCGGTAGAGGTCGGCCACGCCCCGCACGATGCCGGCATCGACCAGGGTTTCAATGTACTTGCCACCCAGCCCGTCGATATCCATCGCGCGGCGCGAGGCGAAGTGCGCGAGGGCTTCCTTGCGCTGCGCCGGGCAGCTCAGCTCGCCCGAGCAGCGCCAGGCGGCCGCGCCCTCCTCGCGCACGATCTCCGAGCCACATACCGGGCACTGGGTCGGCATGCGCCACGGCGAGGTGCCCGCCGGGCGGCGGTCGGCAATGACGCTGACCACTTCGGGAATGACATCGCCGGCGCGGCGTACGATCACCGTATCGCCCACGCGCACGTCCAGCCGCTCGATCTGGTCGGCGTTGTGCAGGGTGGCGTTGGACACGATCACCCCGGCCACGGCAACCGGGTGCAGGCGCGCCACGGGGGTGGCCGCGCCGGTACGGCCGATCTGGATTTCGATCGCCTCCACCGTGGTGGTCTGCTCCTGCGCCGGGAACTTGTGCGCGATGGCCCAGCGCGGAGCGCGCGACACAAAGCCCATCTGTTCCTGCCCGGCACGATCGTCAAGCTTGTAGACCACGCCGTCGATATCGAAGGCCAGGCCGTCGCGGCGTTCGCCGATGTCACGGTAATAGGCGAGCAGGCCCTCGCTGCCCTCCACCACCTGGCACAGCTCGCTGACCGGGAAACCCCACCCCTTGAGCTGGGCCAGCGTGGCCGAATGGGTCGGCGGCAGTTCACCGCCCCGCACTTCGCCGGTGCCGTAGGCATAGAAGCTCAGCTTGCGCCGCGCGCTCATCTTCGGATCGAGCTGGCGCAGCGAACCGGCGGCGGCGTTGCGCGGGTTGGCCAGCACCTTGCCTTCGTGCAGGCGCGCATCGGCGTTGTAGGCCTCGAAATCGGCGCGGGCCATGTACACCTCGCCGCGCACTTCCAGCACCTGCGGCCAGCCACTGCCCTGCAGCGTGTGCGGGATCACCTTGATCTGGCGCAGGTTGGCGCTGACGTCCTCGCCCGTGGTGCCGTCGCCGCGGGTAGCGCCCTGCACGAAGCGTCCGTCTTCGTAGCGCAGGCTGATGGCCAGGCCATCGAGCTTGGGTTCGGCCGAGAAGCGCACGGTGTCGCGGCGCAGGCGCTCACTGATGCGGCGCACGAAATCCTGCACCTCCTCATCGCTGAAGGCGTTGCCCAGCGACAGCATCGGCACTGCATGGCGCACCTCGGCAAAGCGCGAGGCCGCCTTGCCACCGACCCGCTGCGTGGGCGAATCGGCATTGACCAGCTCCGGGTGGGCCTGTTCCAGCGCTTCGAGTTCGCGCACCAGGCGGTCGTACTCGGCGTCGGGAATCAGCTGCTCATCGCGGTCGTAGTAAGCCTTGCCGGCCTCGTCGATCTGGCGGCGCAGGATCTCGGCACGTTGGGCGGGACTGGGACTCATGCGACAGGCATCCTGGTAGGGCTGTGAATTCTAGGCGCTGCCGTAAACAACGACCACCCGCGCGGTCCGCGTCGGAATCCGACGCACTACCGCCGAAGTGGCTTGCCGGCCCCGCCGCGTGGCGCTAGCGTGCCGGAATTGTCCCGCCTTGGGTGTTCCTGCCATGTCATCGACCGTCACGTCCCGCCGTTCCTTCCTGCAGCTGGCCGGTACCGGCCTGGCCCTGTCCGGTATCGGCCTGGGTCCTGCGGTTTCCAGCGCCGCCCTCCCCGCCCGCGCTGCAGGTACCGGCCCGGTGCTGCTCAACTTCAATGAAAGCCCGTACGGTCCGTCGCCTGCCGCGCAGGCCGCCGCGCGCGCGATCGTGGCCGACAGCGGGCGCTACCTGTTCGCCCTGGCGGGCGAGCTGCGCGATGCGTTCGCGCAGCAGGAAGGCCTGGCTGCCGAGCGCGTGCGGCTGTTTCCCGGCTCCAGCGAACCGTTGAACCGCGCCGCCGTGGTCTGGACCTCCCCCAGCGCCGGTCTGGTAGTAGCCGACCCGACCTTCGAAAGCCTGGGGGACCTGGCCGCCGCGCGCGGTGCCACGGTGGTGAAGGTGCCGCTGCGGACCGATGGTGCGCACGATGTGCGGGCGATGGTGGATGCGGCCAGGCAGGTCAACGCCGGGTTGCTGTACCTGTGCAATCCCAACAATCCCACCGGCTCGATCACGCCCGCCGGCGACATTGCCTGGTTGCTGGCGAACAAGCCGGCGCAGACGCGCCTGCTGGTGGACGAGGCCTACCTGCAGTTCAGCGCACAGCGCTCGGTGATCGCGCAGGTGATGCAGCGCGATGACGTGATCGTGCTGCGCACCTTCTCCAAGCTGTACGGCATGGCCGGGTTGCGCCTGGGGGTGGCCGCGGCCCATCCGGACCGGCTGCGCGAACTGGCCAGCCTGGGCGACAACCCGCTGCCGGTGACGGCGTTGGCGGCAGGGCTGGCGAGCCTGCGTGAGCCTGGGCTGGTGGAACAGCGTCGCGAGCAGAACACGCGGGTGCGGCAGGCCACCGTGGAATGGCTGCAGAAGCGCGGTTTCCGCTGCCTGCCGACAGAGGCCAACTGCTTCATGGTCGATGTGCAGCGCGATGGCGCGGCATTCACCAGGGCGATGGCCGAACGTGGCGTGGTGATCGGCCGCAGCTGGCCGATCTGGCCGCAGGTCGTCCGCGTGAGCGTGGGCACCGAAGCGGAGATGGCCGCGTTCCGCGACGCATTCTCAGCGGTAGTTGGATTGAAAGGTTGACGGTTACCAGCGCGGGGCTTTGGTCAGTGGCGGCGCCTGGTGCTGCCGGTCGTAGGCGCGCAGCTCGTCACGGATGTGCGCGATGCGCTGGCGGCCAAGGCTGGCCTTGCTGTCGTCAAGCACGACCGCATCGAGCAGCTCGGCCATGCGTTCCACCGTCGGCAGCATCTTTTCCCAGGCATCCAGTGCGGTCATCGGCGCCGGCAGGGTCAGGAAGAAGGCGATGGCCGGGGTCTCCATCTCGCGGATGGTGGCCATGTCGAAACTGCCCGGCTTCATGATGCTGGCCATGGAGAAGATCGGGCCGCGCTCGGGGTGGCCTTCCACCAGCCGGTGGAACACGTTCATGTGGCCGAACACCAGGCCGGTCTTTTCGGCGGCCACCACGATGTCTTCGCCGCGCAGCATCTCGCCGGCGCGGGCGGCCACGAACAAGGACACGATCTTGTCGAAATCCTGGCTGGCGCGCTTGCCCAGGTCGCTGGCAGGGCTGGCATCCACCTCGGGCAGGCCCAGTTCGGCCTGGGTCACGCCGTTCTCATCAGTGAAGCCGGCGCCGGCGGCACCCGCTTCCTGGTCGCCCAGCAGCGGTTCACGGCGCTGGCCTGCAGCACCGTCGGCACCTTCCACGCGGCGGCCCTGCGATTTTTTACGCGGCCGGCCAAACAGGAAGATCGCAGCAATCAGCAGCAGACCGGCGGCCAGGATGCCGATGCGGAGCATTGCCATGTCGGACATTCGAGGGGTCTCCGGCTAAATACGTTCAGGTAAGCATGGCACGTCAGGCCGCGCCCGCCAATCGTGCCGCCTCTTCCAGGTCCACGCTGACCAGGCGGCTGACGCCCGGCTCGCGCATGGTCACGCCCGAGAGCTGGTGCGCTGCCTCCATCGTGGCCTTGTTGTGGCTCACGAAGAGGAACTGCACCTTCTCGCTCATTTCCTTGACCATGTTGGCCAGGCGGCCCACGTTGGCTTCATCCAATGGCGCGTCCACTTCGTCCAGCAGGCAGAACGGCGCGGGGTTGAGCTGGAAGATCGCAAATACCAGCGCCACCGCGGTCATCGCCTTCTCGCCGCCGGACAGCAGCGAGATGCTGGACACCCGCTTGCCAGGCGGGCGCGCCATGATGGTCACACCCGTGTCGAGAAGGTCTTCACCGGTCAGTTCCAGGTACGCGTGGCCGCCACCAAACAGGCGCGGATACAGCTGCTGGACCCCGGCGTTGACGCGGTCGAAGGTGTCCTTGAAGCGGCCGCGGGTCTCGCGGTCGATCTTGCGGATGGCGTCTTCCAGGGTTTCCAGCGCGGTGGTCAGGTCGGTGTTCTGCGCATCCAGGTACTCCGAACGCTGCGAGGCCTCGCCGTACTCCTGGATGGCGGCCAGGTTCACCGGCTCGAGCCGGCGCATGCGGCCATCGATCTGGTGCACGGTCTGTTCCCAGTCGCTGATGCGGGCATCTTCGGGCAGGGTGTTGATCACATCCTGCAGCACGAACCCGGCCTTCTCGACCGAAGCGGTGAGCTGTTCCGCGCTGAGCACCAGCGCCTGCTGGTCGAGCTTGCGCTGGGAAATGCGCTCGCGCTGGGCCAGGGCCTGTTCGTCGCGCTGGTGGCGGGTCTGTTCGAAGGTGCGCAGTTCGGCATCGATGCCTTCCAGCAGCGTGCGCGCTTCGCCCAGCACGCGGTCGGCACGCACGCGCTCGCCGAGGGCGTTCTGGTGTTCGGCTTCCAGGGTCAGCACCGGTGAATCGCCGTCGTCGAGCTGGGAATGCAGTTCGCCCAGGCGCGAGTCAAGCTGGCCACGCTGGGTGCTCATGCGCTCCAGGGCCTGGCTCAGCGAGGCCACCTGGGTGCGCTGCGATTCAAGGGTCAGGGCCAGCGAATGCGCACTCTCGCGCACGCTGCGCGCGGCTTCGCGGGCGCGGTCGCGGGCTTCGCCGAGCTGGCGGCGCTCGCTTTCCAGCGCATGGCGGACCGATTCCAGGTCGCCCATGCTGTTGACCGCCTCATCCAGACGCGCACGCGCTTCGCGCACCTGTTCGCGGCTGGCGTCCAACGTCTCCAGCAGCTGCGAGAGCTCGCCTTCGATGCGGTCGATGCGGTTACGCGCGGCTTCGACCTTGCCCTGCTGGCTCTGCAACTGGCCACCCAGTTCGGACACGCTGCGGTGGGCAACGTAGAGCTGGCGCTGGGCGTCTTCGCGCTGCTGTTCGCCGGCCAGCAGCTGGTCACGGAACCCGGCCAGCCGGTTCTCCAGCTCGGCTTCGCGTTCCTGCAGGGTATCGATCTGTTCGCGCAGGCTGACGATCTCGCGTTCGCGCAGCAGCGCGCCCTGCTTGGCCGCGCCCGAGCGCGACACGCGCACCCAGCCTTCGCCCAGGCGCTCACCGCCCCGGGTGATCACCGAATCGCCCTCGCCCAGCGAGGCCTGCAGCGCACGCGCCTGTTCCAGGTCCTCGGCGGCATGCAGGCGAGCCAGCAGGCGGCGGATCGCGGTGGGACCCTCCACCTTGGCCGCCAGCGAGGTCGGGGCGACCTGCAGCGGGCTCTGGTCGGCGGAGACCAGCGCGATGCGCCCGTCACCCAGCTCGGCCAGTGCGCCCACCAGCTGTTCCGGTGCATCGACCAGCACGCCTTCGATCAGCTGCCCCAGCGCGCTTTCCACGGCGTTTTCCCAGCCGCTCTCCACCGTGAGGCGTTCGCCGACGCGCGCGCCCGAATCCAGCCCGTGCTGCTTGAGCCACGCCACCGCCGCGCCCTGCTCCTGGCCGAGCGCGGCCTGCTGCAGGGTTTCCAGCGAGGACAGCCGGCCACGCGCGGCCTGGGCCTGCTTGCGGATCTCGGCGAGCTCGGTCTGCCCGGTGCGCTGGCGCTCCTGCAGGCCGGCCACGGCTTCCTTGCGGGCTTCCACCTGCTCGGTGAGCCCGTCCAGCGAGGCTTTCTGGGTTTCGTGCTGCAGCTGCAGCTCGTCGAACACTTCGGCCAGCGCGTCCAGGTCCAGCCCGGTGCGCTCGCCAGTGAGGGCTTCGCGGCGGCGATCGGCTTCGAGCACCTGGCGGTCAAGGTAGTCGACGCGGGTGCGCTCGACTTCACCGGCGCGCGAGGCTTCGGAGGTCGTGCGGGTATGTGCTTCCCAGCGCGCCTGCCAGTCGGCCAGTCTGGCCTCGGCGTCGCGCAGGGCTTCCTGCTTGATCTCGTTTTCTTCCTGCAGCTGTTCGAGCTGCGGCTCGGCCAGCTCCACCGCTTCGCGCAGAACCATCAGCCGGGCTTCGTCGCCGCTGATGTGCTGGCCCAGTTCGGCCAGCGCCTGCTGGGTTTCGTCGCGGGCCTTGTGCAGGCGCTGGGACATTTCGCGCTGGTGCTGGATCTGCTGTTCCAGCCGGGCCAGCGTGCTGCCCACCTGGTAGACCTCGGCCTGGGCGGTGCTCAGGGCATCGGCGGCTTCTTCGCGGCGCACGCGGCTGGTTTCGATGCGGGCTTCGGCGTCGCGCTGTTCGGCGATGAACTGCTGCAGGCGGGTTTCTTCCTGGGACAGCGCTTCGCGCAGGCCGCTGAGGCGGGTATCGAGGTTGCGGAACTCGAGTGCCTTCCACTCGGCATCCTTGACCCGCCGCTCTTCCTGCAGACCCTGGTACTGCTCGGCCTGGCGGGCCTGGCGCTTGAGGTGTTCGAGCTGCTTGCCGATTTCCTCGCGCAGGTCGCCCAGGCGGTCGAGGTTCTCGCGGGTGTGGCGGATGCGGGTTTCGGTTTCCTTGCGGCGCTCCTTGTACTTGGAGATGCCGGCGGCTTCTTCCAGGTAAACGCGCAGGTCTTCGGGGCGGGCCTCGATGATCTGGCTGATCATGCCCTGTTCGATGATGGAGTAACTGCGCGGGCCCAGGCCGGTGCCGAGGAACAGGTCAGTGATGTCGCGGCGGCGGCACTTGGTGCCGTTGAGGTAATAGTTGCTGCTGCCATCGCGGCTGACGGTGCGCTTGACCGAGATTTCGTTGAACGAGGCGTACTCGCCACTGATGGTGTGGTCGGTATTGTCGAAAATCAGTTCGACGGTCGCCTGCGACACGGGCTTGCGCGCGGACGAGCCGGAGAAGATCACGTCGGTAAGCGAATCGCCACGCAGGCGGCTGGCCGAGCTCTCGCCCATGACCCAGCGCACCGCATCGATGATGTTGGACTTGCCACAACCATTGGGCCCGACCACGCCGGTCATGTTGGTGGGCAGATGCAGGGTGGTCGGGTCTACGAAGGACTTGAAGCCGGACAACTTGATCGTGGACAGACGCATGGCGTGGTTGGCTTTAGGACAGTCGCGATGGGCCGAGTATAACGGCGCGGGTGTTTTGCGGGCGGTTAGGGGCGAGCGGGCAGTTTCCGAGGCCGACCAACGGTCGGCGCTACCGGGTTTAGTCGCCCGGAAACAAAAACGGGCACCCTCGCGGGCGCCCGTTTCAGCGATTCCAGCCTTGCGGCAGGGATCAGGCTTCGGCTTCCACCACCACCTTGACGGTGGTCTCGACGTCGGCGTGCAGGTGGATGACCACCTCGTACTCGCCCACGTTGCGGAAGGCGCCTTCGCCCAGGATGACTTCGCTCTTTTCCAGCGGCAGGCCGGCCTTGGTGAAGGCTTCGGCGATGTCACGCGGGCCAACCGAACCGAACAGCTTGCCTTCGGTCGATGCATTGGCGGCAACGGTGACGCTCTTGCCTTCCAGCGCAGCCTTGCGGGCTTCGGCCTCGGCCAGGATCGAGTCGGCCTTGGCCTGGTACTCGGCGCGCTTGGCCTCGAACTCGGCCACGTTGGCGGCGGTGGCCGGAACGGCCTTGCCGGTCGGGACGAGGAAGTTGCGGCCGTAGCCCGGCTTCACTTCAACCTGGTCGCCCAGGCCGCCGAGGTTGGTGACCTTCTGGATGAGAATCAGCTTCATGGTGCAGCTCCAATATATGTATTCGTTAGCGAGGCAGGCCCCGCAGCGTTTGGCTGTCCGAATATCCGAACGGTAGACCCGGCACCGCCCGCTGCCAAACGGCGCGGGCGGTGGGGACTACGAAAGCGGCGACCGGGGTCGCCGGCCTTCATCAGACGTCGTGGTTGTCGGTGTACGGAATCAGGGCCAGGAAACGGGCGCGCTTGACGGCCGTTGCCAGCTGGCGCTGGTACTTCGACTTGGTACCGGTCACGCGGCTCGGCACGATCTTGCCGTTCTCGGTGAGGTACTGGCGCAGGGTGTTGAGATCCTTGTAATCGATCTCCTT